>OLRS01000732.1_pt1 | contig 36941 bp, 19 predicted proteins | sample 1673171 | NCBI WGS metagenome assembly OLRS01 (sample SAMEA3136762, study PRJEB25190) | human gut metagenome | biome: human gut; feature: human-associated habitat; material: faeces | place: Austria | collected 2013
GCGCCGAACCCGCGGGCCACGGCCTCCAGCTGCATGTTGGTCAGGTCGGCGTTGTTGAGCGCCTCGTTCCAGGCCCATTCCTTCGCGGCGGCGTCGCCACGCACCGCGTGGGCGCCGAGCGCGAACTCGCGGTTCTCGGTGGTGTCGCGCTTGGCGAGCTGCGCGTCGATGCCGGCCTGGTCGATCAGCTTCACCGAGGAGAGCGCGTTGATGATCGTCCACGTGAAGTTGTTGTCGATCTCCAGTCCGGCCACGATCAGCGAGCCGTCGAAGAGGCCCTGCGCGTGCTCGGCGAACTCGGCGTCGCCCTCCTCGCCGTAGCCGAGGTACGCCGTGACGAGCTGGAACTGCTGGTCGGAGCCGCCGGGAGCGGCGATGACGAGCTTCCACAGCTCCTTGGCGACGTGCTTGACCACGTCCGCGCGGCGATCCGGCGCGGTGTAGTGCCACGCGGTGGTGCTCATGCAGCTCAGCGCGTAACGGAACGTGGTGGACTCGGTCTCGGTGGCGAGCAGCGCCAGCGTCGTGTCGATGAACTTCTCGGCGGCGAGATCGCCGTCACGGGTCATGTCCCACAGCGACAGCCACACGACCGCGCGGGCGAGCGCATCATCGAAACGCTGCAGGTTCGCCAGGGCGAACGAGAGCGAATCGGCGTCGAAACGCAGCTTCGTGTATGTCAGATCATCGTCGTTCACCAGGATGAACGCGGGGCGCTTCTTGCCGGCCGCGGCGGCGACCACGGTGGATTCGCCGTCCACGTCAAGCTCGAAGCGGTCGGTGCGCACGATCTTGCCGGTGGCCGGATCCTCGTCGTAGAAGCCGACCGCGAGGCGATGCGGGCGCAACACCGGGTGCTCGGCGGGGGCGGTCTGGTTGAGCGTGAGCGAGGCGATGGTGCCGTCCGCGTTCTCCTCGACCTCGGTGGCGATCGTGTTGATGCCGGACTCCTCCAGCCACTTGGCGCTCCACGCCTTGAGATCGCGGCCGGACGCCTTCTCCAGCTCGTGCAGCAGGTCGGCGAGCGTGGCGTTGGAGTATGCGTACTTGTTGAGGTACTGGTTGATGCCCTGGAAGAACTTCTCGCGGCCGACGTAGTACACGAGCTGCTTGAGCACGGAGGCGCCCTTCGCATAGGTGATGCCGTCGAAGTTGACGTACGTGTCGTTGAGGTCGTTGATCGGGGCGACGATCGGGTGCGTGGTGCTCAGCTGGTCCTGGTTCAGCGCCCAGCTCTTCTCGCCGGAGCAGAACGTGGCCCAGGCGTCATGCCATTCGGTGGCCTCGGCGGTGGCGAGCGTGGAGGTGAACTCGGCGAAGGACTCGTTGAGCCACAGGTCGTTCCACCATTTCATCGTCACGTAGTCGCCGAACCACATGTGGGCGAGCTCGTGCAGCACGGTCACCACGCGGCGCTCGGCGAGCGCGTCGGTGACCTTCGACTCGAACACGTACTGGTCGCGGATCGTGACCATGCCGATGTTCTCCATCGCGCCCGCGTTGTACTCGGGCACGTAGATCTGGTCGAACTTGGCGTACGGGTAGGGCACGCCCCACGTCTTGGCGTAGAACGCGAAGCCCTTCTTAGTGATGTCGAACAGGTAGTCGACGTCCTTGGCGAACGCGGGGGCGAGCGCCTGGCGGCAGTACTGGGCCATAGGCACGGTGCGGCCGTCCTCGTTGAGGTAGGTGGTGTGCCATTCGGCGTACGGACCGGCGCAGATGGCGGTCAGGTACGAGCTCATGATAGGCGTGGTCTCGAACGTCCAGCTGCGGGCGGATTCGGGCTCGTGGTCGCCGAGCACCCCGTCTGCGGTGATGACGTCGTCGACGTCCTCCTTGGACTTGACCGGCATGTTCGACGTGACGATCCACGACTTCGGCGCGAGCACGGTGAAGTCGAACGTGGCCTTCAGGTCGGGCTGGTCGAACACCGCGTACACGCGGCGCGCGTCCGGCACCTCGAACTGGGAGTACAGGTAGATGTTGCCGTCGGACGGGTCCACGCTGCGGTGCAGGCCCTCGCCGGTGTTGGAGTACACGCAGTCGGCCTTGACGGTGACCTCGTTGCGGCGGCGCAGGCCGGTGAGCGCGATGCGGTTGTCCTCGAACACCTGCGCGGGGTCGAGCGCCTCGTCGTTCAGGATGATCTCGGTCACGTTGTCGGCGATCAGGTCGAGGAACGTCTCGCTGCCCGGCTCGGCGCCGAAGCAGATCGTCGTGGTCGAGCCGAACGTGCGCGCGTCCCGGGTCAGATCAAGCTGGACATGGTAGCTGATGGGGGCGGAGACGATGGACTTGCGTTCCTCGGCTTCCACGCGGGTAAGGTTTGCACCTGGCATATTTTCTAACTCCTTCTGATATGTCTTCCCGAAAGAAGCCGGGACCGTCACGACAGAAAAAGGAACAAGGAACCGTTCACGCGATTCCCTACTCCTCGCTGAGACGTTGACGTTCAGGCTTGCTTCTGGGACGTATGCCGGCGTCACTTGCGTGAGCCGAAGCGGTTTACTTGCTGGGTTCTTCGATGATGTCCTGGGCGATGTCGGCGACGACCGGAACGATCATCGGCTTGCGGTGCAGCTGTCGGGCGATCCATCCGCCGAGCGTGCGGCGCATGATCTGCTGCAGTCTGTGCGTGTCCTTCGTCCCCTGCATCATCGCGTCCTGCAGCTGCTCGACGATCTGATGGCGGATCTTGTCGAACTCGCTTTCGTCTTCGGCGACAGCGTTGAGGAAGATCTTCGGGCCGGTGACGACTTCGGAGGCCTCGGTATCGACCACGACGAAGCTGGACACGAAGCCTTCGGTGCCGAGGATGCGGCGCTTCTCAAGCTCCTCGTCGGTGATCTCGCCGACCGAATCGCCGTCCACGTACACGTAGCCGCACGGCACGGAGCCGACGACCGCGGCCTGACCGTGGTACAGGTCGACGACGTCGCCATCCTCCGCCAGCACCACGTTCTTCGGATCGACGCCGGTCTTGACGGCGATCAGGCCGTTGGCGACCAAGTGGCGGTTCTCGCCGTGGATGGGCATCGCGCACTTGGGCTTGACGATGTTGTACATGTACAGCAGCTCGCCCTCGTTGCAGTGACCGGACACGTGCACGGCCGCGTTGTCGCGGTTGACGACGCGCGCGCCGAGCTGCACGAGCTTGTTGATGACCTTGTACACGCCATGCTCGTTGCCCGGAATCAGGGAGCTGGCGAGTATCACCGTGTCGAACTCGTTGATGGTGATGTCGCGGTGGTTGCCGTCGGCGATGCGTCCGAGGGCGGCCATCGGCTCACCCTGCGAACCGGTGCACATGAAGACGAGCTTGTCGTCCTGCACGTCGTGCGCCTTCTTGAGGTCGATGACGGTGCCTTCGGGGATGTGCAGGTAGCCGAGGTCGGCGGCGATGGACATGTTGCGCACCATCGAGCGGCCGACGAAGACGACCTTGCGCCCGTACTTGTGGGCGACGTCGACGACCTGCTGGACGCGGTGCACGTGCGAGGAGAAGCTGGCGACGATGATCTTGCGGCTCGCCTGCGCGAACGCCTGGTCGAGCGCGGGTCCGATGGAGGTCTCCGGCTTGACGAAGCCTGGCACCTCGGCGTTGGTGGAGTCCATCATCAGCAGATCCACGCCCTGCTCGCCGATCTTGCCGAATTCCACCAGATCGGTGATCTTGTGGTCGAGCGGCAGCTGGTCGAGCTTGATGTCGCCGGTGTCAATCAGGGAGCCGGCGGGCGTCTTGACGTACACGGCGAGCGCGTCGGGGATCGAGTGGGTGACGGTGACGAATTCGAGGTTGAACGGGCCGACCTTGAGCTTGTCGCGTCCCTTGACCTCCACCATGGTGGGATGCTGGTTGTGCTCCTGGCATTTCGCCTCAACGAAGGCGAGGGTCAGCTTGGAGCCGATCAGCGGGATGTCCGGGCGCAGCTTGAGCAGGTAGGGCACGCCGCCGATATGGTCCTCATGGCCATGAGTGAGCACGAGCGCGTCGACCTTGTCGAGACGGTTCTTGATGTAGCTGAAATCGGGAAGAATCAGGTCGACGCCCGGCTGCTCCTCTTCGGGGAAGAGCACGCCGCAGTCGATGAGCAGCAGGTGACCGTTGTATTCGATTACGTTCATATTGCGGCCGATTTCGCCCAGACCGCCGAGCGGCGTGATGCGCATCGAACCCTTGCGGTACTTCGGCGGGGCGATCAGGACATCGTCCTGCTGGGGAGCGGTGGCCTGGCCCTTGAACGAGCCGGCGTTGCTGGTGTTGCGATTCGCGGATCCGCGGCGGCGCGACGCGCCACCGGAACGGGACCTGCGTGAATTGTTCTTCTTTTGTTGTTCTTGTGCCATTCTCTATTGGTTTTCTGTTTCTTTGTTTCCGTCTGTGTCACGGAAACGACGTTATCTGCAACCGCTCGCCCGTGTCCGCCGAGGCCGTTCGCATCCGCGACCGGGACGGCCGTTCCCGGAGTCGGACGATGCCGTAATCCGGGTGCATCCCGAGCGAGGCCGGTGTGGCCCGGTCAGAGCAGTCCCGCTGCTTTCATGCCCCCTTCGGCCTTGGCCAGTTGATCGGCGTCCGGGCCGATGTTCGGCAGGCGCATGGCCGTGGAGGAAAGATAGCCCTTGATTCTCAGCGAGGCCTTGGCCATGACGGCCTGGTAGCCGTCGCCGTTGAGCGCGTGGACGAGCGGGGCGAGCTGGTTGGCGAGGCGCTGCGCCTGATGGATGTCGCCGCGGTCGAACGCCTCGACCAGCTGGCGCATCGGCGAGGAGGCGACGTGCGCGATCACCGAGATGATGCCCACGGCGCCGATCGACAGGAACGGCAGGAACAGGCCATCATCACCCGAATACCAGGCGAGGCCGGTGCGCTGCTGCTTTTCGACGGCGGCGGCGAGGTCGCCGGTCGCGTCCTTGACGGCTTTGACATGCTCAAGCTCGGCAAGACGGTCATATGTTTCGACGCGGACTTTCAGTCCGGTACGGCCGGGCACGTCATATACGATGATCGGCCTCTCGGCCACGGAATCGACGGCCTTGTAATGGCCGACCACGCCGTCCTGGCTGGGGCGCGAGTAGTACGGCATAACCACGAGCACCGCGTCGGCTCCCGCCTCCTGCGTCTGCTCGACCATGCGCACGGTGTGCGCGGTATCGTTCGAGCCGGCACCGGAGATCACCGGGACGTCCACGACTTCCTTGACGGCCCTCACCAGCTCGACCTTCTCCTCCATGTGGGTCACGGGGGATTCGCCGGTCGTGCCGTTCACCACCAACCCGTCGGCGCCGTCGGCGACCAATTGCTTCGCCAGAGACTGCGCGGCCTCGAAATCAACCGTCCCGTCTGCTTTCATGGGGGTGACCATTGCGGGGAGGATGCGTCCGAACGGAGCCGGGTTGAGAAGATGCATAGTACCGTCACTCATATCTCTTTACCGTACTTGGCAGCAAGGACGCATCGCCGTCACCCGTACATAATATGAACGCGTCCCGGACCTCCTTCATCCCACCAAAGTCCCATCCAGACCCCACCAAACGGGATTATCGCCGGATGGGGGATGCCAGGCCAACGCTTTACAGGTCGAGGAACTTGTCGAGGCCGACGGTCAGGCCGGCATGACCGCCGTCGGCGACCTTGCGCACGGCGAGCAGCACGCCAGGCATGAAGCTGATGCGGTCGAAGCTGTCGGCGCGGATGGTCAGTTGCTCGCCCGCATTGCCGAGCAATACCTCCTCATGCGCGTTGAGCCCGCGCAGACGCACGGCATGCACGTGCACGCCGTCGACGACCTGCCCGCGAGAACCGCCATCCGTCTCGGTGGCGTCCGGCATGGCGCCGAGGCCGGCCGCCTTGCGCGCATCCGCGATGGCGCGGGCGGTGTGGATAGCGGTTCCGGAGGGCGCATCCACCTTGGTGGGATGATGCAGCTCGATGACCTCTGCGGACTCGAAGTACGGCGCGGCGACCTTGGCGAAATAATCGGCCAGCACGGCGGAAATCGCGAAGTTGGGCGCGATGAACACGGCCTGATCGTCACGGGGAGCCTCGGCGAGCGCCGCCGTGACCTTGGCGAGTCTCTCATCGGTCCAACCGGTGGTGCCGACCACCACGTCGACCCCCCGCTTCACAAGCGCGAGCACATTGTCGAGCGAAACGGACGGCACGGTGAACTCCACCACGACATCGGTGTTCTCCGGCGTGATCCGCATCAGGTCATCGCCCGCGTCGAGTGCGAAGGCGAGCTGCATGTCCTGCGCACCGTTCACCGCATCCACCACATGAGATCCCATGCGCCCTTTGGCGCCGACCACTGAAACCCTGACCATCACACGACCTTTCCGAGCGAAACCGTCCGTAACTTTTCCAAAATTCCCTACCAATATATAGGCATGCCGGCCCATGGTCCGGCCACCTGTCCGTAAGCTGGGTCACATCCCGGCTCCGACCGGTTCGGCGCACCGTTCCACAATGCACTGATACGGCTTCATAAATTTTGGCTCTATTAGACCAAGGTTGACTTTTTGCCTTGCAGTGTGGTTACTGGGTAGCTACAATGGTGGTAGGTATGAGAACGGGCAAGGTGGCGCGTATAGCCGATAGGGTCAGGAAGGAAGTTGGCGAACTGACGCCACAGGAGCGCGATCTCGCCATCAACCGCGTGAACACGCTGCATGCGCGATTGGAGGCTTTCATGTTCGGCTTCCACGGCGTGTCAACGAAATACCTGCAAGCCTACCTGGACTGGTTCCAATGGCTCGTCGGTTTCACCGACGGATTCGGCGAAACCGACGATGATGGGCTGCTCGCCCGCCAGCTCGGCAAAGGACTGTATCGCATCCGCCGCCGTAACTGCCAGCGCATGACACCACCGTACATGGATTATTGGCGGAAAGCCGCATGACACCGTGCATACGATGTACAGTCGGAACAACCGACGAGCATAGGAGGCGCATATGACGAGCATACCCACCACGACCATGAGGATAGACCCGCAGCTCAAGGAGGAATCCAGCCGCGTGCTCGAAGACCTCGGGCTCACCCTTTCCGGCGCGGTCACGATCTTCCTGAAGGCCGTCGTCAGGGAACAGGGACTCCCGTTCGAGGTCAAGAAGGGAACGTCGAATGGCAGATAAGGTCATCTGCATCAAAGACCTCCGTCCTCAAGACGTGCGCGGATTCCGAGGTGACACCGTGAGTGCAGATGGGCTCGTGGACTGGTATGCGCCTCATGTGGCCCAATGATCGAAACGAGCGAAACCTTCGACCTCGCTGTGGTTCTGGAACACCGAGGTCGGCTGGGCCACGGTGCATCCGCTGTTGGAGGCGAACGGCCGGGAATACGTGCAACTGGTCACTTGGGACAAGGGGCTGTCGCATATCGCAGGCAACGTGAACGGCAACACCATTCGACAATTCCCCGTGGTCACCGAGGTCTCCGCCCTGCACCGTCGCAGGCTGACGCTTCCCACAGAGGATGGCGGAGTTCTCGGAGTGCGGCAATGGCTACGTGCCGTATGGAACCATGCCAACGGACCGACCACCGGCTCGACGCGACGATACAGGCGCAGATCCTCGACCTGCTGATGCCGCTGAAGGACGAATACGGGCTTTCCGTGCTGTTCATCACCCATGATTTCGGCGTGGTCGCGCAGATCGCCGACAAGGTGGCGGCCATGTATGCCGGGCGTCTGCTGGAAACCGGCGACGTGTATGACGTGTTCGACCATCCAGCGCACCCGTACACGGCCGGGCTGCTCAAGACCCGACCGGTCATCGGACGGCGTGTCAAGCGGCTGTATTCGTTGCACGACCAGTTCCCCGACCCGGCCGTTTTCGGGCGAGGAACCAGCCGAGCAGGGCGAGCGGCACCGCGCACAGGGTGACGATCCACGGAATCATCATGCTCATGTGCGGACTGGATGCGTCCAGCACGGCACCGGCGATGGTCGACCCGAACGAGGTGCCGACCGAGCCTGCGGTGGTCACCCACGACAGTCCTTCGGTGAGCGAGCGCGCGGGCACGATGTCCTTGACGATCAGGTTGCCGGTAGCGAACAGCGGGGAGACGCACAGGCCGGTCAGGATCTCCATGACGCCGAGGATCAGGAAATTGCCCATCACCATGCGGAACACCACATAGCCGACGGTGAGCAGCGTCAGGAACATGACCATATGCCGCCAGTGCGAGCCTTTCATCTCCCGGGAACCGAAGATGACCGCCCCGATGCAGGAGCCGACCGCGAACATGGCGAGCTGCAGGCCGAGGAACCGCTCCGCGCCGGCGGCCTTCATCGTGGCCGTCATGGACACGTCGAATGCGGTGAAGCTCATGTTGAACACCACGAACACGACCAGCAGCGGCAGAATGCCCCGGTACGTCAGTACATTGCGCGGCTTGGCGGAATAGGGCCGGTGCAGACGACGCAGCCGGAAACCGTTGTCTTCGGGGGAGGGCGTCGGTGCGGCATGGTCTCCGGCCGTCTGGAGTGCGGGAGCCGGCTGACCGGTGACGGCGTTCGACTGCGCGTCCGGTATTTCGGCGGCGACGACGTCAATCGGCTCCAACACGGGCGGGACGGTGTTCTTCAGCGAGAAGAACACCGCTCCCCCGATGCCGCAGGCCAGCGTGGGCACGAACAACTGCGACACCGGGTGCACCGAGGTGGCGAGGAACGCCGCCAGAATCGGACCGAAGATGAATACGATCTCATCGATGGCCGCTTCCAGCGCATACGCGGTGTTGAGCAGCGACTCGTGTTGCGAACCGCGCAGCGCATACGCCCAGCGGGTGCGCACGAGGGCGCCGAACGAGAACTGGGTCAGCCCCATGCATATGGCCAGCGCGAACAGCACCGGGATGGGCACTCGGGCGAGCGCCGCCAGTGCGAACGCAAGCATCGCCACTATCTGCACGCCAAGCGCCACCGGTCCGACACGCCGCTGCCCGAACCGGTCGAACAGGCGCGCGTAGAACGGCGTGACCGCGGCGACAGCGAGGATGTACATGGCGCTCATCGACCCGGCGACCGTCCAGTTGTCGTACATGTGGTTGAGCGCGAGCACGATGCCCAGCGACATCATCGAGATCGGCAATCGGGCCACCGCTCCGGAGATGCAGAACGCCTTGGCGCCGGGAATGCGGAACAGTTGCGCGTACGGCGACTGCGATGCGACGGATCGGCTCTGCTGTTGAGCCCCGCTCATCGAGTGTTCTCCGGGGTTCCGGCGTAGATGAAGATGTCGTCCATGTCTGCGCCATCCTCGGGATGGTCCGCCGCGTATCGGGCGGCGATGCAGTTCAGCCCCTTGTGGTCGTAGAAGCTCACGTCGCAACTGGAGTCGGTGTGCAGGTAGAACCGGGCGACCTGGCAATTCGCGAAATAGTCCATCGCCTGCCGCCAGAGCGAACCGCCGACGCCGTGTCCGCGAGCGCTTTTCGCGACGAGGAACAGCTCGATCTCGCCGCGCGCGACGTCGTTGATGTCGATTTCGCGTTCCATGCGCAGTTCCATCTCATGCCATTGCTCGGTCTCGGACAGGGTTTTCGTGCCGAGCGTCGACCGGTTCAGTTCGCCGTTGATCGCGGCGAGTTCCTGCTTGGCTTGCGGGAAGGCCAATGGCTCGCCGGCGACGCGCGACAGTGTGACGCCCATGAAGCGGCCGTCGAGTTCGGCGATGATGGCGCGGGTGGTCGGTTCGAGGTAGTGCAGCACGAAGTGCCGGGATATCTGCATGGACACCGGCGTGCCGGCGGCCGCGCTGCACTGACCCCATGTGCGGTCGAACTCCCGGACGATGTCGTCCAGATCATTCCAACGCATGGGCCGGTAGGTCACCGATTGCGATGGTTTCATCTCCTCGGCGGGCACTGTTGCCGTTGCCGGCGTAGATGCGATTGTGACGCCCGGCACCTCCTCCGGCGTGACGTCAGGCACGACGTCAGACATGACGTCACGCTGTGGGTCCGTCCCGATCGGCGTGCTCTCCGAGAGGGTGCTCTCGTCATCGGCGGATGGCGTGGCATTGGTGATGGTGGCATTCATGACGGTGTTGTCGTGCGCAACCATGGTTCTGCTCCTTTGTGGTTGTTGCGTCCGGCACGTGTGCCCGCCCACACGTGCGCCAAGGGTCGCGGCATCCCTCCCGGCATGACGGCTGCGGCGCGTTCCATCCGCAGCGTGTGCCGCCCCCTTGGCGGTCACCTAGTCATTGTCGGATCCTTCGGGAATGCCGGAGCTCAACTCGGCTAGGATCTCTTGTTCGGTTTTCGCGCGGGCGTGCAGCTCGCGCGCGCCTTCATCAGGCTCACTCAGATAGTAGAGGGTGGCGTCGATTCTGTCCAGCGGCACGTGCTCGATGTACGACAGCAGCAGCCGATACCAGTCGAGCTGCACGAGCTTGTGTTCGATGTCCTGCGGCTTGCGTGGCTTGCGCCCGGTCTTCCAGTCGACGATGGTGTATTGCTTCGTCGGATCGTTCGCGTCCAGTCCGCCGTGGAACACCGCATCGAGTTTGCCGTTGACGATGACGTCACCGAGCTGGGGAATCGACACGACGATCTGGCGTTCCGCCCACGCCGGGCGACGCTCCGACCACGTCGATTCGGCGAGTCGACGCTGCCATACGGTGAGCTGTCGTTCCTTCGCCGTCAGTGTGTCGGATTTCATTTCCAGTTCGGACAGATCGTGCAGCAGGGATTCGCGGGTCACCGGCTCGCGGCAGGTGCCGGCCGTACCGGTTTCGATGCTGCTGGAATCGTATGCGCCGATGCCGTCTGCATCTATTGATTGGCCGTCGCCGTAGGCGTTGATGAATTGTTCCGCCCATGCGTGGAACAGGGTGCCCGCCTCAGCGGCGGGGGATGCGACGCGCGGGATGGGCCGGATCAGGCCACGCCAATAGCCGCGTTCCTCGCGCTGGGTCATATGCCCCGCTCTCACCTGCAACGCGGTGACGTTCTGCCGTCCGTGCTCCAGCAGGTGCTCCGCCTGACGGCGGACATAGCGGTCGATCTCGCGCTCGCCTCGGCCGAAGGACCATGGCATCAGATCGGGGTCTTCAACGAGCATTCGGGCACGTGCCAGCAGGGAGTCCGGATCGTCGGTCACAAGCCCGGAATCGCCGGACATCCCGCCGGTGAGCTTCGACAGGGTTTCCTCGGACAACTTGGCCGGCCATGTCGGGCCGCCGCCCTGTTCGCGTTCCTCCAATGGGGCGTTCCATGCCTCTTCGACGACATCCCGCTCATATTCGGTGGCGTGGTCGCCGACGAAGAACCCCTGCGGCCTGTCCACACCCAGCTGGTCCAGCGATGGGTGCGCAGACGCACCTGATGCCGCACCGGCCACCGCCAAGTCAGGGCTACTGTCGGCAATGGCATCCGCATTTTCGGAGTATCCCGCGCTCCCGCTCTTGCACGCGGATACCAGACCGCTCTCATGGCATAGCGAGTCCTGCATCTCCGTCCAGAATACCGACGGCTTCGAGGCGCTCGGTCTTTTGCCGGGACGGTTCAGGTACTGGCTCGGGTCTCGATCCAGAATCGAATACTGGCTGTAGGTGAGCAGCGCGTCTTTCTTGGCCCGTGTCAGCGCCACATATGCGAGTCGCCGTTCGTCAGCCAGCAGACGTCGGCCATATTCCTCTTCCTGGGTGAGATACCAGCTGGACGGGTCGGCGACATCCATATCGTCTCCGATGTCCTTGCTGCGCAGGTCTCCGTAGAACTCGTCGTCGATGACTTCGACATCGTCCAGGGCACGCAGCGTTTCGACCGGGGCGTCATCTGGATTCGCGTCGTGCGGGAAACGTGGCAGGATACCGGCGTCGACGCGCACGGGCGCAGGTACCGCGGCCGGGTCGTCCGCCCATGAACGAACCGTCGCCTTGTATTCCGGAGGATTCCACGATTCGCCGGCACCGCCGCCGGGATGCTCCGCGTCCAGCTCGACATGCAAACCGCCCTGATTGCTGGGGAACACTCCTGATTGCATGGACACCACGGCGACGGCGTCCCATTCCAATCCCTTGGCCTGATGGATGGTCATCAGCACCACGTCCGCAGGAGTGTCGGGCACCGCCGCGGTATCCTCCTCTATCTGGCCAAGCGAGTCAACCCATGACATGAATCCACGTAAAGTCGGATTCACGCCTTCGACGATTTCCTGCGTATAGGTGTTGACCAGTGCGGCGACCGACTGCAGAGGCGAACGCGCCTGCGTGGGGTTCACCGGCTGGGAGGGGTTTTTGACCGCCTGGGCGACGATTGTGTCGATGTCGAGGTTCAAGGCCCGCACCGCGGCGTCAATCACTTCCTTCAGCGGGTGATTAGTCACGGCATGCACACGCTGCAGTACTTCGCCCGCCTGTATGATACGGCGTGATGTCGTCTCGTCGAATCCGCCGCGACGCGACAGCAGCGACGGCAGGTCATCCCGCATCATCATGTCGATGAGGAACACCGCATGCGGCACTCGATCCCGGTATTGCTTAACGATGGCCTTCACCTGCGGGTCGGCGAACGTCGCGATGTCGGAGCCGCCATCCGCTTCCGAAACGAGACCGGAATCAATGGACGTGGGGACTGTTGCCTCATCATGACCATCATCGGCACGAGCGCCATCGGAACCTGAACCTATGATGCCGGATTCGACCAGTGCACGGTAGCGGCATTGGCTGTCGAGATCTTCGGCCATGCCGGCGAGGCGGGTGAGCGATTCGGATCCCAAACCGAATCGCGGCGTAGCCAGCAGCCTCATCAACGACGCTGAATCGGTGTGGTCGGCGGCCGCATGCAGCAATGCGATCAGATCCTGGACTTCCGGCCTCTCCAGCAGCGCGGAGTAGCCGACGACCAACGTCGTCAGGCCCGCCCGTTCGAGTTCTTGGGCGAATTGCGCCATGTGCGTCTTGCCTCGGAACAGCACCGCCACATGCGGGGTATCGGAGGCGGCCGTGGCGGCGTCGTCCTTCCGGTACCGTGCGATGGCCTGTTTGGCGAAGCGTGCCACGGCATCGGCTTCCTGGCCGAAGGTGGCAAATCCCAGCACGCCGATCGTACCTTCCGCGGCGTTGTCCATCGCGGACAGGTTCGCGACGTCCACTTCGCGCATCAGGGAGCTGCCGGCCCGCCGTGGCGGTATGCGCAGCGGCTCGGTGAGGTTGTTGGCGGCTCTGAGCACGACGCAGGTGTTGCGTCGCGTGACGCTGAGCGGGTATGGTTTCGCGTCGGCGGGCATGCCGAAGTCCTTTTGGAACATGCGGAACGCTCCGGGACTGGCACCACGCCACGCATAGATCGACTGGAACGGGTCTCCCACCGCGTTCACCGCGGATCGCGACAGCCCGACGCCATCCTTGGACCACCCTCCGGCGCTGCGCGCCGCCTCCCGCCAGCGGGAGGAAGACCTATCAGCATCGGCATCAGCCGACTGGGGGTGGAACAGGGTGGCGAGGAGCATCGCCTGCGTGGTGGAGGTGTCCTGGTATTCGTCAAGCAGCACGTGCGTGTAACGGCGACGGTACCGCTCCCCGATGGAGGGGAATCGCGCGACGAGCTGGTAGGCGGCAATGGTGAAATCGCTGAATTCCTCCATGTTCTGAACCCGCTTTTCCCGCTCGTATTCCTCGACGAGCGTCAGCAGCGTCTCCCGACGCCGGGTCACGTCGCGCAGCTGTGCACACTTGTACACGCATATGTCACGAAGTTGCGCCCGGTATTCCTCCTGTTTGGCCGCGAAGGTCTCCTCCGTGTCCTTCTTGTTTTTTGTCGGAACCTTGGCCTTCGGCGCTTCGTCAGGAACCGGCGTATCGCCAATGGCGATATCGAGTTGCGCGAGGAATGCCTGGTCCCAAGCCCGCACACGGCCGATGGCCTCGTCCATCGTTGTTGTGCTGCCACCGATCATGGCGTTGCCTATGGCATGCGACAACCCCAGTACCCCATTCACCACGGTCTTGAACGCCCCGAGATCCTGCTCGAAGAGGATGTCCATGTGACGGCCGACCACGGTGGTCGCCAGCTGTATGGCACCGGCCTGGCTGAGCGGCTGCGTGTTCTGGTCGAAGCCGACAAGCAGGCCGTATTGCCGCACGATGGTCTGGAAGAACGCATCGTACGTCGACACCTCCGGCTTGAGGAACGCCCGGTTCGCAAAGCGCTCGTCTCCCCCGTCCGCCAGCACGGCGGCGGACACGCGCGACAGCAGTTCCGACGCGGCCTTGCGCGTGAATGTGAGGCCGAGGATGCGCTCGGCCGGCACGCCCTGTGCGATGAGGTTGATGATGCGGCGGGTCATCGTATAGGTCTTGCCGCTGCCCGCTCCGGCCACGACGAGCACGTCATCGCCGGTGGGCGCGTTGACGACTTTTGCCTGCTCGGGGCTGTCGGTAAATCGTGGTGCGTTCATGACTGCCTCGTTTCGAAGACGGTGTTGATTTCGCCGGCGCATGCCGGGCATGCCGCTTTCATGCGGCAATACTGGAGATGATCCGGTTTCGGCCTTGCCTGTATATGGGTCGACCGACTCGCCGCGGCGGCGTAGAACACTCTCGCGATCATGGAGAGCGACCATACGGCCTGCGTGCCGCGCATGCCGAGGAACTGTCGCCATGCCGCTGCGCTTACACCGGTCGGAGGCTCTTCAATCAAATCGGGAGCATCCGAAAGCTTATCGAGGGTCTTGTAGCGGTTCCGCGGCATGAACGATGACGTGTTCAGACTGCCATCGGCGAACAGCGCCGGCTGGTACATTCCCTCCTGCGCGTTGCTGGTTCCGGACGTCGCGGGCGCATCCTTCTGTGCGACATGGAACAGACCACTTTGCGCGATGTCCGGCATGACTTGCAGCGCTTCGGCTCCGCGCGGCCCGTTTTCCGGGAATGCGAGTCCCAGTTGGTAGCAGACCAGCTGAAGATCGTTGAATATGGCCTTGGTCGAAGGCACTTTCCCGGTCTTGTAGTCGATCAGGCGAACGTGACGCTTCCCGTCGGGCATGATTCTGGTCTCCATACGGTCGATGCGCCCGGACAGACGCACGGTCAGCCGGTCGTTCATGGCTTCGGGCCACCCGCCAACCAGCGATCCCATGATGGCGGCGAGTTCATCGCGGCCGATCGGGTCGACGCCGTCCATCGCGTTATAGGCGGCAAGAATGTCGTCCAAGCCGAATACCGCAATGAACGAACGCTCGCATTGTGCGCTTTCCAATGTACCGATCTGGAAGTTCTTGACGTTGTTTACCGGGTATTCGTCGGTGTTGGACATGACGAAGTAGCTGGCGATGTGGCCCAGTACGTCATGCGCGGTATTGTCCTTGCGCGTCGCGTTGTATTGATCGGCCGGGTTGGTGTTGGCCGTCGGATCGTCGCGCAGCTCCTCATAGATGGCGATCATACGGTCCCGCACCGTGCTGACACGTTCCGGAATCGGCAGGTCATCGCGCCAGTCCGCCGCGTCCAGGCCCTCGTTGCTGGCGGTTTCGGCGACGGCGTGGATCAGAGAGCCGAACGAGGTCGCCACACTGCCGGCGCGCGGACCAGTGAACCGGTTTTCCATCATCCAACAGACGGGACATCCCCAGATGCTGTCCACGGCGGATGGCGACAATGTTGCGATCCGCGGCACCGATGATTGGCCGGTTCCCTCCGCGGCCTTCTCCGGTTCCGAAGCCGCCGCCCGCGATCCCACCGTGCGGGAGCCGGAAGACGCATCCTCGACCTCGTCGAGGAACGGCCAACGCGTGATGTCAGCGGCTTCGACGCCATTGCTTGCCAGCAGTCGCAGCGCATCCACGGCATCTTGAGATTCCTTGGAACCTCGTGGGTATACGGCGAGCGCCACGCGGGCGGCGGCGACCAGGCCGCGAGGATCGGCGTCCAGACCTTGGAGCCGTCCGGCTTCACCGACCTGGGTATATTCCCGTCCTTCGGCCGACGCATGCCGTTCGCGGTTGAATCGTTCCGGCATGTATCCGTACAGGAAGTCAGACGGGGTCAGATCGTCGTTGTACACCGCACTTGCCGTGACCTGCTCCGATGCGCGGGTCAGCGCGACCAGCAGGCTTTTCTGCTCCGCATACAGCACGGATTCCAGTTTGTTGTCGCCATGCTCTCCGGAATCATCGGACAGCCCTCCATACAGCATGACATCAGCCAGATCCTCACCACCGAACATCGTGTTTCGGGCTGCCAGGTTCGGCCATATGCCTTGCTGGATGGCCGGAATCCACACCAACGGCCAGTGTCTCCCCGCGGAGCCCGCCGGCGTGGTCAGCGTCACGGCCTCGTCGATGGGGGCCACTTTGGCCAGGGAATCCGCTTCGATGCGCATCGCCCTCACCTGCGCGAAGAATTCGGGCAGATCCCGGCTTGCGGCCGAGCCGGATGCATAGTCGAACAGCCGCATGGCCGTATCCAGACGGTCGTTGGCGGCACGTCCGGCATCCGTGTTGTTCAGGGCCTCGCGCTGCCAACGGGAGGCGACGTCGCACGCGTTCCAAGCCACGGACAACGCATACTGTGGTTCCTTCGCCGGCAGTTGTCTCAGGCCTTGGGCCACCGCCCCCACCAGATTCCACAGGTGGGCAAACACGCGGGAATGCGGGTCTCCCCGCCCGCACACCTCCTGAACGGCGGCGAGCACGTCATCGGCGGTTATACCGGACGCGCCCTTCGTGCCTGCCCCGGCAGCGGAACCGGCATCGTCGACAACGTCACCTGTACCGCCTAGACCGGCGACACCGCCATGCATCGCATGCGCGTCATCCGCGAATTCCAGCAACAGATACATGGCATCGACGCCGAACTGGAGTTCGTCGCCTTGCGGTGCTTTGACATCGATGATCGTGTCGTCGGTGATGGTCTTCCGATCGCGCCCGGAGACGGCCCATTCGCGCCATTGCTCCCATCCGTGCATGAGCCTGCCCAAGGCATGCATTCGAGCGGTGTCACCAGCAATTCCAGCGTCCCCGGTCTTCCCCGCATCGTCGGCGGCACCGCCAGGCACATCGTCGGACGCATCCCCCTCGCATATGTCCTCGCACGTGACGATCTTGCCGAGTGATGCCAACGCGTTCATGGCGGCGTCCACCGGCTCCAGCCTGGCCGGGTATCCCTCATGATCCCGTCCGCCGCCGACGCTGACCAGCGGGCATCCCATCACCGTGGCAACCCGAGAGCGCACATACAGTGCGGTCTGCTGCAGATTCATGCCCAGCGCGGGCGCCGTCTGGTTCCTGAGCATCGCCAATTCGAGCAGCGCGAACAATCCCTGCACGAACGGCTCGTCCTTCAACGGTCGTGTGACCGATGAATACCGTACAGGCACGCCGTCATGACGCAGCCGTTCGCCGATCGTGCGCACGGTGGCGTTGTCGTGCGCGATGACAGCCATGTCGTTCCAGTTGCGTCCTTCAAGGATGTGGGCTTGCTTGATGCGCCATACGACGTCTTCCGTCTCTTCGTCGGCCGAGCGGTACAGCGCGGTTTTCAGACTGCCATCGCCCGGCAGCGGATCGGCCTGGGGCAATGCGACAATCGGCAGGCTCGCCGGCAGCTGCGGCAATTTGCCCGGCCTCTGCGGCAGAGGAACCGTCTCGTCCTGCGTGGATCGGATGGACAGGGAGATACGGGATGCGACCAGATCGCGATACGTATAACCGTCGACGTGGTCCACCGCACGCTCCTCAACTCGGCCATTTCCGGCACCGCCAGCCGGCAGACGAACCATGCCGGCGCCAAGCTGACGACGAATCTGGTCGAACAGGTATTCCGGATATGACCCGCGGAAGGTCTGCACGGCCTCGTCCGGATTGCCGACCAGCAGCAGCCGCGTCCCCGCACCGCGCAGCGCCTTCAGGAACGTGAACCCGGCGAAGGTGAGGTCCTGACAGTCGTCGACGACCAGCAGACGCGGCAGATCGTCATCGCCGACCATCCCGACCGCCTTGGCCCCCTCGACCAGCAGACGCGACGAGTCCAACCGATACTCGCCCGGGTACATACGACTCACCGCGGTCTCGTATTCGCGGCGCAACGCGAACGCGAGACGCCACTGCACATGCAAACGCTCGACGCGCGGCGACCAATGCCTCAACGCCGACAGGGCCGTTCCTTCACGATCCTCGGAGACGCCCAGCTCATCCATGCGGGCCAACATGTCGCGCAGCTGCATGACGAAGGCGGCATTGACGCCTACGCCGGAATCCGCATCACCACCCTCGCCGTCGTTCCCGGCCACGGCATCGGCCAGCACGCCGTCCCAATCATCCCTGGCGAAGTATTCGCGCAGCAACGAGCACGTGCCGCATGGATCCCCCGCCCGCACATGAGCCACATGGACGGAGCACACCGAACGCAGCAGCGCATCCTGCTCGGCGCCGTTCAGCAACCTCGGCAGCGGCTCGCCCGACCTCGAACGCATGACGGTGATCAGCCGGAACGCGATGGCCGACAGCGTCGTGACCGGTCGCGCCTGGGAGGTCGCCCCCAGCTCGCGAATCACCTGATCGCCTATCACATCGGCGATCTGACGCCCGGATACCGTCATCATCGCTCCGGATTCGCCGAACCGTCGCAGCCCGGCCATCAAGGCATCACGGGCCAGCGTGCTCTTGCCCACGCAAGGAGCACCAACCACCAGCAGCGCCTTGCCGGATTCCCCCTCAAGCAGTGCTTCAACCGCCTTCATGGCACCTCCATTCCCGTCGCCGGCCCCGTCGTCCGTCAGACAGTTCCTCCATCATATGCCAACAATCGAAAACCGAACCATATGTTCCGTTTTTATATCAGTTTTATTCTGGACTAACTGCGTCATCGCACGGCAGCTCCTGCCTGCGGCGAGCACTCCTCAGCGCTCCCCATCAAGGGTTGTGCGTGGGAACACCTCGGAATAGAGTAAGAAGAAGAGATGTCGTAAGGGGGATAGCCAAATGCCGGCACAGCCAACACCGCCGCGGATATCCGGCTATGATTTCATCCAGCCACTCGGCACCGGCGCCACAGCCAGCGTATACCGGTACCATCAGCGCGTCCCCAGCCGCGACGTCGCCATCAAGGTCAGCAGCGCCACCCTCGACCCCCGCGCAGCCGCCCGATTCCGCAATGAGGCGAACTACATGGCGGAGCTTTCCGCGCACCCCTACATCCTTTCCATCCACGACGCCGGCGTGACCAGCACCGGACTTGGCTACATCGTGCTGGAATACGCGCCCGGCGGCTCCTATAAGGAGCTGATCCGCAAGCGACCACTCACCGCCGACCAGATGCTCGACCTGGGCATCAAACTTTGCAGCGCCCTGTTCACCGCGCACTGCAAAGGCATCCTGCACCGCGACATCAAACCCGCGAACATCCTCATCACCCCGCAGGGACTGCCGGTGCTCGCCGATTTCGGCATCTCCACGAACGTGTATCAGGCGGGAACCCAGACCGGTTTCTCCGTGCCATGGGCCGCGCCGGAAGTGCTGACCGGACGCAGCGGCGGCACCGAAGCCGCCGACATCTACTCCTTGGCGGCGACCTTGTACGCCACACTGACCGGCCGTTCGCCGTATGAGCATGGTTATCAGGCGCATACGCAGCAGGAACTCGCGCAGGTCATCGTCAGTCGCCGCCTGCCGTCAATCGGCCGCCCTGATGTGCCCGCGGACGTCGAACGTGTACTCGCCAAGGGGCTCGACAAGAACCCGGACAACCGTTACGGCACGGCGCTGGAATTCGCCCGCGCGATGCAGCAGGTGCAACAGGCTTACTACGGCCATGCCACGCCCGTCACCGTGGAAGGCGTCCCCGAATATCCCAGCAGCATGACCGGCAAGCGCCGCGTCGCGCCCGGCCCCGCGAACGTGACGCGAATGGACGCTCCCACCGGTGCGTGGAAGAAGCCGCTGGCCATCACGGCCGTGGTCGTGGCTGCGCTGACGGCGGTCGTCCTGACGTTCGTCTTCGTCGTAATGCCGCACATGGATGACACCGCGACGCGCAACCGCACATCGGTCTCCACGCCGGGCGCCACCGGCGACTCCAACGGAACGGACGGCAATCCCGACGACATCACGGGAGCCGAAGTGGTGCCGACGCCCGAAAACCTGAACGGAACCTACGACGGCACCACCGTCACGTTCACCTGGACGAACCCGCAGCCCAAGGACGGCGACATGTACGCATGGTCGCCGGTACAGGGCAATTCTGCCACTTCCGGACCCAGTACCAGCACCAACATCGTGGCCGACCGCAAAGTCGAGCTGTATGACGTGACCGACAAACAGACCTGCATCGAAGTGAAGATCGTGCGCAGTGACAAGCAGATGTCCCAGAATCCGGCCATCGCATGCGCGGTGAGGCAATAGGAACGCACTATATGAAGGACTGCACCATGCGGCACGGCATTGCACGAGAAGCGAGCGAACGAGAGAGAAGAGGATGCCATGAGCAAGCAGCCTAACCAGCGCCAACGCGAGCGGGCGTTCCGCTCCTCCATGCGCCGCCTGGTCTCGCCTGACGCGCACCGTTGGGCGATGCCCGTCATCGCGCTCGTCATGCTGATCGGCATCATCGCCGGCACCATCTGGGTGAGCTCCATCACCCGCCAACACGTGCATCTCGACGACGGCACCGTTTGGGTCACCTCGCTCAAGAACCGCAAGGCGGCCCGCTTCAACGTCAAGCTCAAGGAACCGGATTCGGCGGTGGCCTCGTCTGCAGCCCGTTTCGACATCGTCCAGCACGACAGCGACACGGTGCTCACCGAAGGCGCGAAGGCCACCGGCATCTCCTCCGCCACGCTGGGTACCACCGGCAGGACGGAGACCAAGGGAGACACGACCGCGGTGACCGGCGGCGGCACCATCGCCTTCCTGAACACGAAAAACGGCAACGTGTGGGTCGGCCGCAGCTCCGACCTCAACTCCGTCAACCCCGCCACCAGCGACCCGTCCATGCGGCTGGGCACCGGAGGCAAGATCGCGGTCACCCATGACGGCACCGTGTACGGATACCGGCCCTCCGACGGTACCGTGCTCACGATGCAGGATCCGACAGGCAAGGCCGTGCAGGGTAGCTCCCTCACCGAAGGGAAGCCCGTATCCGCCGACGATTTCACCGTGGTGGGCGGCACCGCGGTCGTCACATCCGAGGGCAGGCTGTACTGGCACAAGGGCAGCGCCGACACCGGCGCCAACAGCCCGTTGACGCTGCAATACCCCGACACGGACGGCCGTCAGGAGTCCTGGGTCGCGGCCGCCGGCAAGAACGGCCTGTACCTGGTCGAACTGGGCAAGGGAGAGAAGAAAGTCAACACGCTCACCTCCGGCGGTGCCGGAGACGCAGCCAAACCGGTCTCCACCGACGGCTGCGTGTCGGCCGCGTGGGCGCAAAGCGCGAACAATTACGTGCGTGTATGCTCGCCGAACGTCAGCAACCCGGAATTCGGCTCGCTGCAATCGGTCAGCACCACGTCGGATTTGGTGTTCCGCACCAACCACCGCCTGACCGTACTCAACGACGTGGTCGACGGCAACGTGTGGAACCCTTCGGACTCCACCAAGGTCATCAAGATACAGTGGAACACCATCCAGACCGAGCAGACCGCCCAGCAGAAGCAGAACGACCAGTCCGCCAACAACCAGCGCAACTTCAACAAGACCTGTTCCGCGCAATCCGGGCAGATCAAGGCGCAGGACGACGAGATCGGCGCCCGCGCGGGCGGACAACAGATCCTCGACGTGCTGCGCAACGACGAGCAGACAGACTGCTCCGTGCTGCAGATCACCAAAGTCGGGGCCCCGGCGGGCGGCGATATGACCGTATCGCCGGTGTACGACGGCCGGTACCTGCAGCTGGACGCCTCGGCGGCCTCGGCCGGCACGGTGACGTTCACCTATGACATCAGCGACGGGCGCGGCCAGACCTCGACGGCCAAGGTGACGGTCACGCTGACCGGCTCGTCCGCCAATCACGCTCCCAAGCAGGCCGACACGCCGCCCGAATACGACGTGGAGCAGGGTGCCACGTACACGACGAACGCACTCGGCAGTTTCCAGGATCCCGACGGCGATCCGATGACATTGGTGTCGGCGGTCCCGCAGAACAGCGACCAGGTCGTCGTCTCCACCCGCGCAGACGGGCAGCTCGTGTTCAACACCGGTTCCGCCACCTCGGGGCGAGTGGGCGTGCAGGTCACCGTCTCCGACGGGCAGAACACCGGCACCGGACTCGTGTACTTCTCCATCCGCCCGGCAAACACGCTGCCGGCGACCATCGACGCCGTGGTCAAGCAGACCACACCGAACACCGAGACCACGGTCAACCTCAAGCCGTACGTGCATGGCACATCGGCGCAGCCCGCGCAGCTGTCCACCGTGGAACCGCCCGCGAAAACCAGCGCGACCATGAACGCGGCGGACCTGTCCTTCACATTCAAGGCCACCGCCACGGGCACGTATTACGTGCCTTACACCGTCACCCAAGGCTCCATCCCGTCCACCGGCCTCGCACGTCTTGAGGTGCAGCCGGCCGCGGGCAAATCCGCCAAGCCAGTCGCGGCCAACGATGTGGCGCTGCTCGGGTCGAACAACACCGCCATCGTCGAACCGCTCGCCAACGACGTGGATCCGATGGGCGGCGTGCTGTCGGTCACGTCGGTCGATGCCGACCCGTCGCTGGGCATCAAGACCGGCCTGGTGAGCCACAAGCGCGTGTATCTGACCGCACGGCAGGTGCCGACCAAGCCCGTGGAGATCACGTACACCGTCGCCAACGCGGCCGGCTCATCCACCGGCACGATAGTGCTGCAGCCGCCGGCACTGACCGCCGGCAACTCCGCGCCCAAGGCGTCGAACGTCAACACGCAGGTGCGCACCGACGGCATCGTGTCGGTGAACGTGCTCGACCATGTCTCGCATTCCGACGGCACCACGGTGACGCTGCAGCAGAAGCTGCAGTACGACAAGGACACGTTCAAGGGACTGGTGTTCGTTTCCGGCGACACCGTGCGTTATCAGGCTTCCAAACAGACGGGCGTGTTCCCGGTGACCTACACCGTCAAGGACAATCTCGACAACTCGGCCTCCGGCACAATCACCATCACCGTGCATCAGAAGGACGCCAAGAACAAGGCCGCCCCCACTCCGCAGGACGTCGAGGCGCAGGTGGCCGCGGGTCAGAAAGTGCGCATACCGATCACACTGACCGGCATCGACGTGGACGGCGACGACGACCAGCTGCTCGGCCTGGGCAACAAGGCCCCGCAACTGGGACGCATCACCGAAGTCGGCGCGAACTACATGATCTACGAGGCGTACGAGGACTCATCGGGCACCGACACGTTCTCCTACGCGGTGGAGGATTGGACCGGCCAGCGCGCACAGGCACAGGTCAGGGTGGGCGTGTTCCAGGGCGCGTCCGACTCCGGCGTGTACGCGCGGGACGACGAGATCACGCTGCGCCCGCACACGGCGGCCACGGTGCCGGTGACGCTCAACGACATTTCCGGGGACAACACCGATCTGACCGTTTCGAAGAAACTGGAGTCACAGGGTATCTCCGGGGCGAGCGTGAAGGACAACATGATCTCGTTCACCACGCCCGACCAGGCGGGAACGTTCTACATCATGCACACAGTCGCCGATAAGGCCGGTCTGAGCGACACCGCGACGTTGACGGTCAACGTCGACCCGAATGCGACCATCGAGCCGCCCACCGCCTATGACTACCGCGTACCGTCCGCCGCGACCATCGACAAGCGGACCGTCGAGGTCGATGTCTCGCAGTGGATCGCCAACCCGTCCGGCACCGCGAACGAACTGAAGGTCGGCGTCGACCCGTCCGCCACCGACCACGCGAAGGTCAAGGGCGGCGAGAAGTCGACCGTCATCTCCGTGGATCTGACCGACGAGGCCCGTTCGGTGCCGTACACGGTAACGAACACGACGTACGGCATCACCTCCACCGCGTTCATCCAAGTGCCCGCATACGGCGTGTTCCCGCCGACGCTGCGTCCGAAGGCTCCGCCGCTGAAGGTGAACTCGCGCGAGACCATCACCATCAACATCGCCGACTATGTGCGTGTGGGCGCCGGCAAGACCGCTTACGTGCAGTCCCCCGAATCGGTCAGCGCCACCAAATCGGATGGCGGCGACCTCTACGTGAACGACACGACGCTGAAATTCACCGCGCCGAAGGATTACGGCGGTCCCGCCTCGATCACGTTCACCGCGGTGGACGGCAAGGGCAACGACAAGACGCAGATCATCAACTCCGCAGTGCTGACCCTGCCGATCACGGTCATCGGCCGCGAAGTGCCACCGCCGACCTTCTCGTCGTCCACGATCGACGTGGTGGCAGGTGAGGATGCGAAGATCATCGACCTGACCGCGCTGACCCACTCCCCCGCCGGCACATACGAAGATGAGAAGCAGTACACATATTCCGGCGGCAGCGAATCGGGCGGCATCACCGCGCGCGTCAGCGCCTCCGGCCAGTTGACCGTCAGCGCCCCCAAGGATGCTACCGTGGGATCGCTGGCCAGCATCCCCGTGACCATCATCTATTCGGGCGGCACGGTCAAGGCCGGCATGACCGCCCGCGTGGTGCAGTCGAACCGCCCGCTTGCCCGTATCGGCGCGAAGACGGTGAAGCTCAAGGCCTGTTCGACCGAACGGGTGGACCTGTTCTCCGACGCCTACAATCCGTTCCCGGATTCGTCGCTGACCGCCGTCAGCTGCAAGTCCGACGATTCGGCGAAGCTGACCGTGAACTGCTCTTCGAACGGCAACATCAGCATCACCGCCGGAACCGATATCGGCGCATCCTCGAACACCGTGCTCGTCACCGTGCAGGACGGCACCCGTTCGCGCGACCGACAGGTGACCGCCACCATCACCGTCTCCGTGGTGGACAAGCCCGGCGCGCCGCTGCTCTCCCCTGTCTCCGGGCAGCCGGCTGACGGTTCGGTGAACCTCTCGTGGACCGCAGGCGCGGCCAACGGCAGCCCGATCACCGACTACGAGGTCGATTGGGACGGCGGCAGCAAGTCGTGCGGCGCGGTCACCACCTGCCAGATCACCGGGCTGACCAACGGCAAGGAATACTCGTTCACCGTCAAGGCGAAGAACGAGGTCGGCTGGTCGAAGCCGTCTACCTCGGTCAAAGCCATGCCCGACAAGGTGCCCGATCCACCGAAGAAGGTCACCACCGAGGCCGGCTACCAGCGTGTGACGGTCAAGTGGGATGTTCCGGATTATGTCGGTACGAAGCCGGACAGCTACACGGTGACGCTGACCGGTTCGGGCGGCGGTTCCGTCACCAAGGAGACCTCCGGCAATTCCCTAGTGTTCCCAATCGACAACAGCGCCACCGGCGATGGCACCTCATACACCGCCACCGTCAAAGGAAAGAACCGTGCCGGCGAAGGCCAGCCCAGTGCCGCCAGCAACGCGGCGACGCCCTGGGGCGACCCGGACGCGCCGACGGTCAGCCTATCGGTAATAAAGGGCAATACATTGAAGGCCACGTTGACGCTCGGCAACATGCACAACGCGGGATGTTCCAGCGTGGAACTGAGCGGCGCAATCTCCATGTCGGCCCCCTGCGGCACCCACACCTTCACCGATACGATCAGCCGCGATCAGTGGTATGAGGAGCTCAGTGTCAAGGCGACCGTGAACCCGCAGCAAAGCGGCGCCAAACCAGCTTCGGCTGACTCGAACAAGGTGACGCCGCAGTACAAGATACAGCCTCCGAAAAACCTGCAGGTGACGCTCAAAGGTAACGAGTGCTCCGTGTCAGTTGGCGGTAATGGCGAGCATGACGGACTCTCCATTTTCGCCAACGGTCAGGAGTACAGAGGCAACGGCGATTCAGCCGCCGCAACTTACCGCATCAACCCGTGGGAAACCTGCGGCACTGTATCAGCTACGCAGTCGTTCAAGGGGCACTCCAGCGAAGCCATCATATTTGACGGTAAGGGCCTTGTATACAAGACCCCAGCGAAGATCGAACCGCCTACGCTGGCGTGGAGCACGACAGACCGTAACCGCATCACGGTGTCCGGCGGCAGCGTGAACCTCTACGGTCAGCCGGCAACGGTCCTTGTCGCGTTCTCCACTACCAGCGGCAAGCCGACCGGTGAAAGTGATTGGAACGTCACATGGAGCACAGCTTCGAAGCAGGGGTACATCGATATCTCATCGTTCAGGATCGACACGGAAAAGCTGTATTGGTACATCAGCGTGACCGGTGCCGACTCCGCGCTGAACACCGCCGACGACATCAGGGAAGTCCAAGGAATGCGCAAACCGGCCGAGGGATCCGGAACGGTCACGGAAGGCGTAGACCCGAGCCGCATCCGACGCCGGTCGTTCGGTTCCATGCCATCCATCAGCACACTGGCCTCAAACCGACCATGATTTATCAACCATCCATCAACCGATACGACAACACCGTCCACCACACACATCAAGGAGTATCACGATGAGCGAGAGCAACGAACTCGACGACGCCACGCAACTGTCCGACAGGACGGTGTTGTCGGACAAGACCGTCCTGTCGTCCGGCAACACGGCTCAGTCCGCCGAGGCCACGACGAATGCAGCCGCACCGAGCACAGTGAAAACCGGGGAAAACGCAGCCGAGAAAAACGACACCGCGGAAGGCAACGCGGAAAAGAGCACAGTAGCGCAGTCCGTCTCATCAGCGAGCGGCGATGGGACTGAGGTCTCCGATGAAACGGTGTTGTCCGACGGCACCGTGATTTCCGAGACACCGCATGCCAAGGGCGGTGCCGCGGTTGGTGAGGCCGACAAGTCGAAGGGGGGCACCGACCGTGGCCATTCCTACGTTGCCGAAGCGCCGCGGAGGTGCTGCTGCCGGCAAGGCAATCCGAGGCAAAAAGTCGGCACAAGCCAAGCCGTCACAAGCCAAGAGCGTACAGAACAAGTCGGCGCAGTCCCCGGTGCAGAACAAGACGAACGGCAAGGCCGTCTCGCCCGTCAGTGACACCGGCGACAACACCACGAACAACGGCCCGACCAAGACCGGCGTCGATCTCGATGCGACGCAGCTGAGCTCCATACAGCACCCGACCACCGCACCCGCGGCCAAGATTCCGAACGTCGCCTTTCCCAAAGCCAGAACCGCGAATACTCCCGTGGCGGCAGCCACGCGCCCAGTGACCGCGAACCCGGCCGTCGCGAACACCAACCCGCAGACCCCGGCCAGCGCCGACGACATCGCCTACTTCAAGCAGGCGTTCGACGCGCTGCTCGCGAACGTCTCCACCGTCGTGGTCGGCAAGGCACATCCGATCCGTCTATGCCTGACCGCCCTGCTCGTCGGTGGCCATGTCCTGCTCGAAGACAACCCAGGCACCGGCAAGACTCAGCTGGCACGAGGCATCGCGAGCTCGATCAGCGCGTCGTTCAAGCGCATCCAGTTCACGCCCGACCTGCTGCCGTCCGACGTGGTCGGCATCACCTTCTACGACCAGAAGCACGGCGAGTTCGAGTTCCGCGAGGGCCCGGTGTTCGCGTCCATCGTGCTCGCCGACGAGATCAACCGAGCCTCGCCGAAGACCCAGTCCGCACTGCTGGAGGTCATGGAGGAACAGAAAGTCACCGTGGACGGCGTCACGCACGACGTGCCGCAGCCGTTCATCGTGATCGCCACGCAGAACCCGATCGAACAGCTCGGCACATACAAGCTGCCCGAAGCCCAGATGGACCGTTTCCTCATCAAGACGTCGGTCGGGTACCCCGGCCATCAGGTAAGCGTCGATCTCCTGCGGCAGGTCAACATCCGCGACCGCGCGCAGACCGTCTCCCCCGTGCTCGCCGGCGATGACATCCTCGCGCTGCGCGGCATCGGAGAGCGCATCCACATCGACGACAACATCCTCGAATACATCGTGCGCATCGTCGAGGCGACCCGTCATGACGAGAACATCGCCATCGGCTCGTCCATGCGAGGCGCGTTGGCGCTGACCCGCTGCGCGCGCATCTGGGCGGCCTCCGACGGGCGCGGATACGTGGTGCCGGACGATGTCAAGGATCTGGCGGTCGCCGTGCTGTCGCACCGCATCAAGCTCACCGCCGAAGCCACCTTCGCCGGTCTGACGACGGACGAGGCCATCAGCCGGATGCTGGAGACCGTGCCGGCGCCGTCGCTCGGCGCGTGAAAGGCGTTCCATGCGCAGGCACAACGACAGTTCATCATCCGAAGCAAAGCCGCAGGAGCCGCGGAAACCGCGCAAGCCGAAACCACGGAACGAACGAGGCCAACAGGCATCGGGCAAGTCGGCGCACCACAGGCGACGGATTAGCTCGGCACGCCTGTGGCGCCGCTGCAAGCGCGCGGTCAGGCGATTCTTCACCTCGTTCATATCCCCACTGGGCTGGACCGTGGTCGTCATCGGCATCGTATGCGCGGCCGGATTCCCGTTGGTTCGCTGGCATGAGCTGCTCGCCATCGCCGCGATGGCGCTGATGATGATCCTCTGCGCCATCGCGCTCTCGCTTGGCAATACCGGGTTCAAGGCGTCCATCGCCGTGTCGCGCCGCCGCGTCACCGTCGGCGACGACGTCCATGTGACCGTGGACATCGACAATCCCGGGCGCACCCCCACCACGACCGCACGCGGCGACCTGCCGTTGGGCGAGGCTCACGAGCGGTTCGGCATCCCCATGCTGGCGCCGGGCCAGTCCAAGCAGACCGATATCGAGTTCACCACCGTCTCCCGCGCCGTCCTCACCGTCGGACCGTTGAACATCCGCAAGGGAGACCCGTTCGGGCTGGTGCGCCACGAGAAGGCGCTGGCCGAACGCATCACCGTCTATATCCATCCGAACATCGCGCGGCTCAACACGCTCAACGCCGGCGTCGCACGGGATCTGGAAGGCCAGCCCAGCGGTCAGATCGTCGACGACGACCTCGACTTTTACGGGCTGCGCGAATACGAGCCGGGCGACGACGTGCGCAACGTGCACTGGCTCAGCTCGGCGAAGACCGGCACGCTGATGATCCGCCAGTACGAGGCGACGCGGCGGACCGACACGAGTATGACGCTCGACGTGAACCCGCAGGATTACGTCAGTCAAGAGGAGTTCGAGATGGCCGTGAGCGTGCACGCCTCGCTGGGCGTGCAGTGCCTCAAACAGGACCGTCCGCTGCAGACGCATGCCGGCAGCGCACATGACACGCCGAAATTCCCGATGGGGTTCCTGGACGATTGCAGCGCCATCACCCCGCGGACCGACGACAACCCGAATCTGGTGGAGAGCACGCTGCGACACTCGCCCGACAGCTCGTTCTACTTCTTCACCGTCGGCTCGCTCAAGCAGCTCGACCATATCAAGCGCATGGTGCTCGCGCTGCCGAAATCCGCCACGTGCCTCGTGCTGCAGACCTCGCCGGGCGACGTGCGCGCAATCAAGCATTTCACGGACTTCACGCTGGCCACCGTCGGCTCGCTTGACGACCTGCCGCTCATCATGGAGGTGCTCGCATGAACGATGTGATCGACAGCTCACTCGGCTCGTTCTCCGCCACGTCGGCCGTGGACGCCCTGCCCGGCCAGGTCGGGCAGACCCGGCGTCCGTTCTCTGGTCTCGGCTCGACCGTGACCGGCACGGGCACCACCACCGGCTCATGGGCGGAATCCACTCATTCAGTGATCTGGCTGACACGCGGCGGCAACCGTCTGCCGCTCGCCCGCGTCGGACGCCGCTCCTGGGGCACGAACCTCATCAGCGTGGCCGTCATCGCGCTGACGTCGCTGATTGCCGCATCCAATCTTCTCGACGTGTACGGATCAGCCGCCATGTGGGCCGTCGCCGCTGTACCGGCCACCCTGCTCGGCGCCCTCATCGCCTATGCAGGGACCGCACCCGCGCTGCGCCTGTGGTGGCAGATCGTGTTCCTGATCGTTGCGCAGGGCGTCATCGGCCCGGTCATCGCGCTGAACGACACCGCCATCAGCCATGTGATTCCCTCTGTGGAAACACTGTCACAGGGGTTCGTCAGCACCTTCGGCGCGTTCAAATACCTTATCGCCGTACCGCCGCCGACCGGTTCCGGCGATGGCAGCCTGATGGCGGCATGGACGATATGCCTATGGCTGTCATTCCTCGCCGGCGTGTTCGCCATCGGCGACAAACGGCAGCTCAGTGTGCTGAGCCTGCTGCCGATCGCCATCGAACTGGTGGTCTGCGCCCTGTTGGGCACGCAGACCGGTTTCCAGCCCATAGCCTCCGGCGTTCTCATCGGCCTCATCATGATCGTCTGGCTGTCGTGGCGATGGCAACTTCTGGAACTGGGACGCTGGATCAGCGCCACGATCATCCTGCTGCTGGCGGCCGGCCTGGGCGTGGGCGCATGCATGGGCATCGGGCAGTCACGTCTGATCCTGCGCGACTACTACGATCCGCCGCTCAGCCCGTACGATTACGCAAGCCCGCTCAGCGGCCTGCGCTCCTACGTCAAGGACCACAAGGATGACACGCTGCTCACGGTCACGAATCTGCCCGAGGGCACGCCGGTCAGGCTCGCGGTGATGGACCAGTTCGACGGCAACGTGTGGAACCTGTCCGACTCCACCGAAGCCTCGGACTCATCCGACTACCGACGCGTCGGCACCCGCATCCCCAATACGGTGGACGGCAAGAAGTTCACCGCCACGTTCACCATCGACAAGGGTCTGAGCGACAAATGGCTGCCGCTGGCAGGAGCGGCGAGCAGCGTCGACGTCACGTCAGCGGGAAAGACCGGAGGCGCCAACGGAAACGGCGGCGGCGAATCCCGATCCTCCGCCGGCCACACGCTCTTCTACTACAACGAGAGCACGCAGTCGGCCATCATCCCGGCCGGGCTGTCCACCGGCATGACCTATACGGAAAGCGGCATCATCGCCCCCACACCCACCGACAAGGAGATCGCCAAGGCCAACGCGGCGGTCACCAACCAGCCGGGCACCAAGGACGTGCCTGACTCGGTGGGCAAGTTCGCCTCGTCGGTGGCGGGCGGCGAGGACACGGCCGGCGCGCAGGCGCAGGCACTGGTCGCGCAGCTCAAGGATTCTGGTTGGTTCTCACACGGCCTGACCGGCGACTATCCGTCACTGCCCGGACATGGCAGCTATCGCATCAACGCGCTGCTCGCTGGATCCGCGATGGTCGGCGACAGCGAGCAGTATGCCTCCGCCATGGCGCTGATGGCCCGCGAACTCGGCCTGCCATCCCGCGTGGTCATGGGCTTCCTGCCCAAGAACGACGACGGCGACATCAGCAACGACCGCACCGAAACGGTCAACGGCACCTCGACCGTCAAATTCACCGGCAACGACATCGAAGCATGGGTGGAGATCAATCTCGAAGGCTACGGCTGGGTCGCGTTCTATCCGACGCCTAAAGAGACGAAGATACCCGACGACAACCAGAACCTCACCCCACCCAACCCGCAGACGCTGGTCCGACAGCCTCCCGTGCCGCTCACCGACCCGCTGCGCGACGAGGAGCAGGCACACGGCAAATCGGCGCTGGCCGGCGAGGATGCCACCGATGAGCCGGCGGCATCCATCTGGAGCACCATCGGACGCATCGCGGCGAAAGTCGCCATCTACGGCAGCCCGGTATGGATACCGCTGCTGATCTGTCTGCTGATCCTCGCACTCAAGACCGTCGCCCTGGCCCGCCTGCGACGGCACGGCGACGCGCGGCAGCGCATCACCTCCGGCTGGCAGGCCGTGCACGCGCTCGCCGGGCAGAGCGGCATACCCGTCACCGGCACGCGCCGCGACCAGGCGCAGGCCATCGCACGGCAGCTCAACATCGACGGTGCCCCACTGATTGCGCTGGGACGACAAGCCGATTACGCGGCGTTCTCCGGCCAGCCGGTCACGCCCGAACAGGCAGGCGCCTACTGGCGTTCCGTACTGACGACCCGCAAGCTCATGCTCGCCTCGCAGTCCTTCATGCGCAGGCTGCGAACCCGCCTGTCATTGCGCGGAGTTTTCCATAACGTTCGTATACTGTCAAGTATTCGTACATGGCGGCACGGAGACAAGAGGAAGCCAGACGGACGGCAACCCGCCAAACAGCGGCCCGTCAAGCGGAAATCCTCCACGAAACAGCCCGCTGGCCAGAAGCCCGCCACGCAACAACCATCCGCACAGCAACCCTCCTCACAGAAAGGCCGACAGTCATGAACGACATGCAAATTCACGTGGCAGCGGACAGCAACATCGGCCTGAGGCGACGCGCCAATCAGGATTCGTTCATCATCGACGACGGCGTGTTCCTCGTCTGTGACGGCATGGGCGGCGGCGTCGGCGGGCAACGGGCCAGCAGCGCCGCGGTGGATCGTTTCGAGACACTGGCGTCACGTTTCAGCCGGAGCCGCACGGCCATCGGGCATACGATCGACCTCGCCCAGGCCGACGTGCTCGCCATCGGCCAGGAGCTCGGCGGCGTGTCCGGCACCACGGTGACCGGACTGATCGCGCCAAGGCGAATCGAACGGGACGCGCCCGGCGATGTGGCGCTCGAAATCAACCCCGACATGGACTGGTACGTCATCAATATCGGCGACTCGCGCACATATCACATGGATGCCGACAGCGACGGCCAGTGGGACGCCTCCACGCTGTGTCGCATCACGCGCGACCACTCCCGCCGTCAGGAGGCCATCGACTCCGGTGAGATGCTGCCGGAAGATGCCGTCATCATCCCGCGCAACATCATCACCCAGTGCATCGGCGACCCGGACGGCATCAACCCGGACTTCTTCGCGGTCCGACCGACCGGCAGGTTCATCATCTGCTCGGACGGCCTGCACGGCGAAGTCGATGACGCCGCCATCGCCGCCACTGCTGCGGCATGCGCGGACCCGCAGACCGCCGTCGACGAACTGATCCGCATCGCTCTGGAAGCGGGCGGTACGGATAATGTCACCGTAATTGTTCTGGACATAACGGGCGAGTATGCTGGGCAGAAGGTGTGGCATGCCAGTAGGCTCGCGCAGCAGGAGGATCTCGAAACGGTCAGTGACGAGACGCTTGACACCATACGCATCCAGAAACCGGCCAACCAAATCTGAACATCAAGGAAAGAGGTCACGATGGTTGATTATGACAAGGCCGTCGCAACAGTGCAGGATCCCAATGCCGATCCGGTCTTGCTGGCGAAAATCGCCTATGAAAACCCGGAATTCGGCGCCAATGTGGCAGTGAACCCGCGCTGCTATCCGGGATTGAAGCGTTGGCTGGCAACGTTCGGCGATGAGCGTGCGCGGCAGACGCTTGCGCAGATGGGCGTCACCGCCGAGGACGGCCCCGTGGCCGACGCGCAGCCGGCGCAGGATGTCGCCGCCGACTCCGCCGCTGCGGACCAGTATTCCGCAGATTCGTACAGCGCGGACCAATATTCCGCAGATTCGTATGCGGCATCGGCCGCGCAGCAGCAGCCGGCACAGGACCAGTACGCGGCGGCGCAGTACGCGGCGCAGCAGGAGCCCCAAGCCACCAATCCATACGGGTACACGGCTCAGATGGCGCTGGAGACCACAGATCAGGAGCTCATCGCCAAGATCGCGCAGTACGCGCCGGAATTGCGCCCCTGCATCGCGCGTAACCCCAGCACCTACCCGGCACTGGTCGACTGGCTCGCCCAGCTGAACGACCCCGCGGTCAACGCCGCCCTCGCCACACGTCAGTGAAAGGAGCCGCTGACATGGCAACGATTCCCTATCCCCCGGCACCCGAGCTGGGCTGGTACGCAGACGATCCGGTAGACAAGCCTGCCGCAGTCTCTTCCGCAGCGGCGGAACCATCCCCCGTCTCATCCTCCACCGCCAGCCATGCGGCCAAGGGCTCGTCCGACGGCGATATCGAGGACTGGGACAGCACGGTGCTGTCGTCGTCCTTCACCGCCAAGGCGCCGCGGAAGATATACATCCTGCACAACGACGCCACCGGCCAGACCATCGTCATCGACAAGAGCACGCTGCTCGGACGCAAGCCGTCCATGGACGTGCCCGAAGGCGCCAAGGCCGAGAAGGTCGAGGATCCGACGCGTACCACATCGCGCAATCATGCCGCGATCAGCATCGATCAGAACGGCACGCTGTGGATCGAGGACTACGGTTCCCTCAACGGCACCTACATCATCCGCGACGGGCAGGAAGCGCAGGTGCTCAAGGGCAAGCCGCGCGAACTCGACGCCCCCGCCACGCTGCGTATCGGAGACCAGTTCTTCCAGTTCACCGAAAAACAGGCTTGAGTAATCAAGCAACGAGCGGCTGCCTGCTCTTGTTCAACAGGAAAATCACAATGGCAAATATACGGATGGCCCGGAACTGATATAGTTCCGGGCCATCTTATTGCGATTAACGCAAGATCTGAGTCCTAGAAGGGGCATCCTTTCTAGGACCTTCTCACTTACTCCTCGATGTCAGGCTGACCGCCCTGATCGGAGTAGAAATCATCCGGGTTGAAGTCGTCGCCGAGCTTCAGGTCACCGAAGTCGATGTTGGAGAAGTCCACATCGGACAGGTCGGCATCGGAGAAGTCGGTCTGCGAGCCGTCCATGTCCGCGCCCAGCCCGAAGTTCGGGTAGATCGTGTCACGGATGGCCTTGTCGGGCTCCACCACGGCGTTTTGGTAGCGGGCGAGGCCAGTACCGGCCGGGATGAGCTTACCGATGATGACGTTCTCCTTGAGGCCCTTGAGGTCATCGACCTTCTGGCTCAGGGCGGCTTCGGTGAGCACGCGCGTCGTCTCCTGGAAGGAGGCGGCGGACAGCCACGAGTCGGTTGCCAGCGAGGCCTTGGTGATGCCCATGAGCTCCGGACGAGCGGCGGCCGGCTTGCCACCGTTCTTGATGGTCTCCTTGTTGGCGGCCTTGAAGCGCGCCTGGTCGACGAGCTCGCCAGGCAGCAGCGGGGTGTCACCGGAATCGATCACGGTGACGCGGCGCAGCATCTGGTGCACGATGACCTCGATGTGCTTGTCGTGGATATCCACACCCTGGGAACGGTACACGGTGTGCACTTCGTTCACGATGTTGACCTGGGCGGCACGCGGGCCGAGGATGCGCAGGATCTTCTTCGGATCGACGGAACCTTCGACCAGCTGGTCGCCGGCGGCCACGTGATCGCCGTTCTTGACCAGCATCGGCGCGCGACGGGTGTCGGTGTAGACGATCGGTTCGACGCTCGTGTCGTCCGGCGTCAGCGTGATCTGACGGCCGTGATCGGTGTTCTCCACCTTGACCACGCCGGCGAACTCGGCGATCGGCGCCTCACCCTTCGGGGTACGGGCTTCGAAAAGCTCGGTGACACGGGGAAGACCCTGGGTGATATCGGACGCAGCGGCCACACCACCGGAGTGGAAGGAACGCAGCGTCAGCTGAGTACCAGGCTCGCCGATGGACTGGGCAGCGACGATGCCGACGGCCTCGCCGACGTCCACCAGCGTGTTGGTGGCCAGCGACCAGCCGTAGCACTTGGCGCACACACCGCGCTTGGACTCGCAGGTCAGGACGGAACGCGCCTGCACCTCTTCGACGCCGTGCGCGACCAGGTCGTTGAGCACGTCCATCGACAGGGCGTCGTCGCGCTTGTACAGCACGGTCGTGCCGTCAGCCGGGTCGATGACGTCGGCCGCAAGCAGACGGGAGTAGGGGCCACCGTCGGCGGCCTTGACGAGCGTCAGGTTGCCGTTCTCGTCGCGGTCGGCGACGCGCATGGTCAGACCGCGCTTGGTGCCGCAGTCCTCCTCGCGCACAATCACGTCCTGCGAGACGTCCACCAGACGACGGGTCAGGTAGCCAGACTCTGCGGTACGCAGTGCGGTATCGGCCAGACCCTTACGAGCGCCGTGCTCGGAGATGAAGTACTCCAGCACGGACAGTCCGCGGCGGTAGTTCGACTCGACCGGTCGCGGAATGATCTCGCCCTTCGGGTTGTTCACCAGACCACGCACGCCGGAAATCTGGTTGATCTGGGTCATGTTGCCTCGTGCACCGGACTCGACGATGATCGAGAGGTTGTTCTTCGGGTCGAAGTTCTTCTCGATGGCCTTGGAGACTTCCTCACCGCACTTGGTCCACACGTCGATGATCGCCTGGCGGCGATCCTCTTCGGTGTAGAAACCGAGGTCGTACTGCTCGTTGATCTTGGCGACCTCCTCCTCGGACTGGGCGACCAGCTCGTTACGCTCCGGCGGCTCGACGACGTCGGAGAACGCGAAGGTCACGCCGGACCAAGGTGCGCGGGTGAAGCCGAGATCCTTGAGCGCATCCAGCGAGGCGGCCACCTGGGCGGTGGAGTACCGGGTGGAGATGTCGTCGACGATCTTGGCCAGCTTCTTCTTCTTGGCCTGCTCGTTGACGAACGGGTAGTCGACGGGCAGCGTCTCGTTGAAGAGGATGCGGCCCATGGAGGTAGCGAACAGCACGCTGCCGTCGTGGAAGCGCTCTTCCTTGACGACGTCGGGGCTGCCCGGTTCCGGATCCACGACGGTGATCTCGCGGGGCTCCCAGCCGGTCGGCAGCACGAAGTCCTTCGGCAGGCGGATCAGCACTTCGGCCTGCATGTCGATCTCGTGCAGGTCGAGCGCCATCTGCGCCTCAGCGTATGAGGAGAACACGCGGCCCTGACCCTTGGCGCCGTCCATGACGGTCGTCAGGTAGTACAGGCCGAGGATCATGTCCTGGCTAGGCATGGAAACGACGTGGCCGTCGGCGGGCTTGAGGATGTTGTCGGAAGCGAGCATCAGCGAGCGGGCCTCGGCCTGTGCCTCGGCGCTCAGCGGGAGGTGGACAGCCATCTGGTCGCCGTCGAAGTCGGCGTTGAACGCGGCGCAGGCGAGCGGCGGCAGGTGGATGGCCTTGCCTTCGACCAGGATCGGCTCGAATGCCTGAATACCCAGACGGTGCAGCGTAGGTGCACG
>OLRS01000744.1_pt1 | contig 36546 bp, 33 predicted proteins | sample 1673171 | NCBI WGS metagenome assembly OLRS01 (sample SAMEA3136762, study PRJEB25190) | human gut metagenome | biome: human gut; feature: human-associated habitat; material: faeces | place: Austria | collected 2013
AGTTGGCAAACCATTTTTCTTCAGTTTCCAGATACTGCATTTCCATGTTGAAGATGCCATCATGTGCAATGAATGCCTTGAAGCGCTTGTCATGATGTCCGGCAAGCCAGTAAACGGAGAAGCCACCGAAGCTGGCGCCTACACAACCGAGACGTTCCTTGTCTACAAACGGTTCTTTAGCCATCTCGTCGATAGCTGTGAAATAATCCTTCATGCACTGACCACCATAATCGCCACTGATGGCCTCGTTCCATTCCACTCCGAAGCCCGGAAGCCCACGGCGGTTGGGAGCTACGATGATATAATCGTTGGCAGCCATAATCTGGAAGTTCCAGCGATAGCTCCAGAACTGGCTTACGGGACTTTGCGGGCCACCTTCACAGAACAGGAGGGTAGGATATTTCTTATTCGGGTCAAACTGTGGCGGATAGATTACCCATGTCAGCATCTGTTTGCCGTCTGTAGTCTTCATCCAGCGAGCTTCGACTTTACCCATTTCCAGTTGGTCGTAAATCTGCTTGTTTTCGAAGGTTAGTTGTTTTGCCTCGGCAAAAGCATCGCCGTTTCGGGTGGCAGATACGGCATAGATTTCATCACCCATGCTCATTGAGTGGCGTAAGGCGATTACTTTATCTCCTGCAAGGGCAAGTGAAGCATAATCATACATACCGTCTGTCAATTGTGTAACCTTATCATTGGCAGTAATATCTACACTGTAAATCTGAGTTTCGCCATGCCAGACACCAATGAAAAAGATGTTTTTAGAGTCTTTATTCCATAAGAAACCATCTACGTTCGATTTAAATTCCTTGCTAACGAAACGTTTTTCACCAGTTTCCAGATTCATAATGAAGAGACGGTTCAGGTCTGCTTCATAACCGTCACGTTCCATACTCTGCCAGGCAATGTATTTACCATCGGGGGAGTATTGGGGATTCGTGTCGTAACCTTTGTTTTCTTCGGTGATATTGTCTGTCTTTTGGGTTGCAAGATCGTAGATGTAAATATCCGAGTTGGTGGAGATGGCATAAGCCAGACCGGTCTTCTTACGGCAAGTGTATGCCACCTTGTCTCCGGCAGGACTCCATGCCAGTTGCTCAATACCGCCCCAAGGTCTCATCGGGCTTTCATAAGGTTCTCCTTCCAATATATCCTTTATATTACTGATACCGTTTCCATCAAAATCGGCTACAAAAGGATGCGGAGCACCGGTTACCCATTCATCCCAGTGTTTGTACATCAGGTCGGTAACGATGATACCTGTTGCTTTAGGGAGATCGGGATACTTATCCGCGGTACTTTGTTTGGTTTTCACCTGTGCAATGAAAAGCAATTTCTTGCCGTCGGGGGAGAAAGAATAACCTTCGATGTCACCATCATATTGCGTCAACTGCTTGCGTCCGCTACCATCCGGATTCATTTCCCACAACTGGCTGCTGCCACCTTCATTGGAAAGGAACGCCAGTTTAGTGCCACCCTTTATCCAGCTCACTTCATTTTCCTGCCAGGGAGTGCGGGTGATTTGTTGGTTGCCCGTTCCATCTGTTTTCATCACGAATACTTCGCGGTTACTCTTGTTCTCCGGTACACTGTAGTAAGCCACCGTGTAGGCAATCTGCTTTTCATCGGGGGATACGGCTACGCCGCCGATACGGCCCATGGCCCAGAGGGCTTCGGGAGTCATGCGCTTGCCTTCAATTTGAATGTCCGACCGCTCGATAAGCGGTGCTCCGGCTTGCCCTGCGTCTTTTGTTCCACCGCAGGCAGCCAATGTCATAGCTGCTGACATAAGCAATAAATTTACTTGTTTCATATAGGTTGTTCGTTACGGTTATTTTTCGACAAATATACAAATTATATGCGTTTCTCTTGCCATCGTCCCCGTTTAATGTAATTCCAGCAGAGTATTAAAATAAATGTGGAATAAACCATTTCAGATGTCCAGCAAAGAGCTACATCCAGTTTTAAATAGAGAATGATGTAACTGATGTAGGCTACGTAGATGACCAGAGTGATCAACTCCATAACCAGTGCCGTGCGTGTGTTTCCGGTTCCCGATACTGCCTGGAAATAAACATTGGCGGGTACAAGAAACAGATATGTGGAACACATCACCCAGAGCGAATGTACTGCCGCATCCTGCAAATCAGGCATATCTGTGTAAATGCCCAGTATCAACTTAGGGAATAGAGAGAACAACAGTGCCAGCGGCAATACAAACATATAGCCGAGGCGTATGTGTTGCCGGATAGTTCCCGCCACGCAATCTTTCTCGCCTGCACCGATCAGGTTGCTGACCAGTGAACCGCACGTAGAGGCAAATGCCATGAGTACCATGAATAATATACCGGATACATTACGGATAATATTCGTCACAGCCAGTGAACGTTCGCCCAGATGTTCTACATAAAGGAAGAACAAGAACCAAGTGGACAATGAAAAAAAGTTCTGTATCATTGTCCAGAAGGAGACGTTCAGCATACGTTTCAATACTTCCATGCAGAACTTTGGAATGCGGTCCAGTCCATACTTCTGGCAGTCGATGTGGTAGCGGGTATATAAGATAAAGAAGACCAGTGAAACGAGTTCGGCAAGTGATGAACCGATAGCAGCACCGGCAATGCCGAGAGCCGGAAATCCGAATTTACCGAAGATCAGTATATAGTTGAATACTACGTTACTCAACACCATTACTACAGAGTTTAACGTCAGCGTCTTGGTCTGCGTTGTGCCCAGGAAGAAGGCGCGGAACATAACTCCACTGAATGAGAAAAATGCTCCGAATACGCGCCAATTCAAATAGCTGGTGGCTGCTTCGTAGATATGCTCCGATGCTACGATACGTTTCAGAATCAAGGGAGAAAAGCAGTAGGAGAGGATGAACATAACTACAGCCAATCCTATCTGGAAGTATATGCCTTGATAGAACAGGTTTCCGATTTCCTTGTATTGCTGTTCTCCATTGCGTCGTGCAATAAGTATCTGTGCTCCGATGCTGAAGCCGAAAGCAACCATGAATATTACCATGTAGAAGACACCTGCAATGGCTGATGCTCCCAATTCTACTTCGCCTACCCGTCCCAGGAAGGCTGTGTCTGTCATACCTATCATTTGCTCCATCAGCAGACTGATGAGAATCGGATAGGCTATCATCCAGATCTGTTTGTTGGTGTATTTAGTTTTCATTTAAGTTATAGTTATAGTAGTTATAAGAGAAAGAAAGCCGGACAATTACATCAATTGCCCGGCTTTTATTATCAAGTGATGAAAAGCGGAGACTTACTTTTTATTCTGTCTCTCTTTCAACAACTGTTCCTGTTGTTTCTGCATTGCCTCCAGGCGGGCAGCAAAGCCGGTTTTTTTAGCTTTCTTCGGATCTTTCTTTCGGGCTTCCAATTGGGCAAGGAGCTTCTCTTCATTCGTAGTTTTACGCAGAATGAGAGTAGTCACCACACTAATTAATGTCGATATGAAGTAGTAATAGTTCAAACCTGAAGGATAACTGTTCAAGATGAACAACATCATAATCGGCATGAGGTATGTCATCCACTTCATCGCTGCCATCTGAGGGTTTGCTCCGGTATCCTGTTGCTGCATCATGAACTTGGAGTTCAGAATGTTCACAACTGTCATCAGCAAGCAGAACAAACTGAGGTGACTCCCCAGGAACGGAATATTGAATGGGAAGTTGATGAAAGCATCGTACGTTGAAAGGTCATCAGCCCACAAGAAGCTTTGTTGACGCAATTCGATAGCACTCGGTACAAACATAAACAAGGCAATCAGAACCGGGAACTGTACCAACATCGGTAAACAACCACCCATTGGGCTCACCCCATACTGGCTGTACATTCCCATGACTTCCTGCTGCTTCTTCATCGCATCTTCCTGCTTAGGATACTTCTTGTTGATCTCGTCTATTTTCGGTTTCAACACACGCATCTTGGCGGAAGAAATATACGTTTTCCAGGTAGCCGGGAATACGACTGCTTTTACAATCAACGTCATCAGTAACAATACGATGCCCATACTCAAGCCCCAACCGGACAACCAGTCGAAGATATTGATGGTAAACCATTTGTTAATCCAGCGGATCAACGGCCAGCCCAGATAAACCAAACGGTTCAGTTCCCATTTCTCTTCACGTCCCTTATCCAGTGCAGTCAGCGTCTTGTAATGGTTCGGACCGAAGTAGAAGAACATCTGTGTAGGCTGTTTACCAGTCGGGTCAAAGCTTGTACTCATCTCGGCAGAGTAGTCTTTGATATATCCGCTGCCTTCTTTTTCCATTTTGGAGACTAACTTTGTTTTCTCAAAGTCAGCATCTGCAATGAATACCGAGGAGAAGAATTGGTTTTTGAAAGCAATCCAGTCTAAGCGTTCTGGCACTTCTTTTTCGTCATCCTTATTAGCTGACAAGTAATCTGTACCGTTTCCCAGCATCTTATAAGTCAACTCAGACAAACGGTTCTCGTATACATAACCCTTTTCAATCTGGCGGGCGCGTTGTGCCCATTCAATATCTACATAGTTATTGCTTGCTGCCAATTTATCTGCCATACCTTTAGCTTCGATACTAAAGTCTACCAGGTAAGTATTGGGATGCAATGCATACTTAAAGTCTATATAACTTGCACTGTCGGCAGACAGACGCATTGTTACAGTGCTGTCCGTACGGTTTACAGTGGTGAAGTAATAGTCTTTAGTCTGTATTGTTTCCTTTTTATTATAAAAAAGGAAATTCATGGAAACATCGTTTCCGGTGAATAAGGTTACAGGAGTTTTCTTGTCCTGTTCCATATACTCTTTCAATACAGCGGAGAATATGGAACCGCCTTTGGTGCTGAGGGTCAACTCAGCCACGTCGTTCTGAATGGTAATCAGCGAATCTGTTCCTTGGCGGGCATTGAAGAAGAGCGAAGTGGAATCCACTGTTTCCACATCTTTTTCATTTGCCAATGCTGCATCCGCTTTGGCTTTCAGTGCTTCTTCACGTTGCTGTACCAGCGCAATGGAATCATAATAACGCTGCTGTGCTTCCAATTGCTCTTTGCTGGGGCGACTCAGAAAACTGAAGCCGACTAACAAAATTGCTATTAAAACAAGACCTGTAATGGTGTTTTTATCCATGAATTTATTTACAATTTATCTATTTACAATTTACTATCTGAAGATTGAAATAATCTTATTTCTTTGCTTTTTCCTTTTCCTCGAAACTTTCGACAGATGCTTTAATGAAAGCCACGAACAACGGATGGGGATTCAGTACCGTACTGCTGTATTCCGGATGGAACTGAGTTCCGACAAACCACTTCAACTTCGGTATTTCTACGATTTCCACCAAGTCCGATTCCGGATTGATACCTACGCATTTCATACCGGCAGCTTCGTACTCTGCTTTATACTGGTTATTGAATTCATAGCGATGGCGGTGGCGCTCCTGGATATGTTCTGTTCCATAGGCCTCATAAGCCTTGCTACCTTTCTGCAAGATACATTCGTAAGCTCCCAGGCGCATCGTTCCACCCATATTGGTGATGGATTTTTGCTCTTCCATAATGTCAATAACATTATGTGGAGTTTTCTCGTTCATTTCGCGTGAATCAGCATCGGTATATCCCAGTACGTTGCGTGCGAACTCAATAGCGATACACTGCATTCCCAGGCAAATACCGAAAGTCGGAATATCATGTGTGCGTGCATATTTGATGGCAACAAATTTACCGGCAACACCACGTTCGCCGAATCCCGGACCAATCAATACACCTGCCATGCCTTTCAGTGCTTCCGCTACATTTTCTTCTGTCAGCTTTTCACTGTTCACAAAGTCTACGGATACCTTACGGTCATTGTATGTACCGGCCTGTGACAAGGCTTCACGAATGGATTTATAAGCATCCTGCAAGTCATATTTGCCGACTAATGCAATGTGCAGCGGTTCTGTTTTTTCCGCTTTATGGCGACGTTCGAGGAAAGCACGCCACGGACCCAGTCCCGGTGTGTCTCCTACGGGCAGTCCCATTTTCTTTAGTATCGTTTCATCCAGTTTCTGAGCCTGCATCAGGATGGGAACTTCGTAGATGGTAGGAGCATCGATGCTCTGCACTACTGCGTTTTCATCCACATTACAGAATAAAGCAACTTTCTTGCGTACGTTGCTGCTCAGTTCATGTTCCGTGCGTAAAACCAATATATCCGGCTGGATACCTGCACTCTGCAATTCCTTTACGGAGTGTTGTGTCGGTTTGGTTTTCAATTCACCGGCTGCCGTGAGGTAAGGCACATAAGTAAGGTGTACGCACAAAGCGTCACGTCCCAATTCCCACTTCAACTGACGGATACTTTCCAGATATGGCAAAGATTCGATGTCGCCCACGGTACCGCCGATTTCTGTAATTACAAAATCGAATTTATATTTGTTACCCAGCAACTTCACGTTTCGTTTAATTTCATCCGTGATGTGAGGAATAACCTGAATGGTTTTACCTAAATAATCACCACGGCGTTCTTTGTCGATAACGCTTTTATAGATGCGTCCGGTTGTGATGTTATTTGCTTTAGTAGTCTGGATGCCAAGAAAACGTTCGTAATGACCTAAGTCGAGGTCAGCTTCATGTCCGTCTACAGTCACATAACATTCTCCGTGTTCATAGGGGTTTAAAGTGCCCGGGTCAATATTGATATACGGGTCAAACTTTTGAATGGTTACTTTGTAACCTCTTGCTTGTAGCAATTTACCAATGGATGAGGCGATGATGCCTTTACCTAATGATGAGGCAACGCCACCGGTGACGAAAATATACTTTGTTTCTCCCACAGCTATACTGTTTTTAATATTATTGTTTTGTTTGGTCGACGTACACATTTGTGTACCTACCTGATCTACAGGTGAGACTTAAAAAGCGCAAAATTACAAAAAAAAGAGGAAGTACATAAAGTTTCGGCGAAACAATTATTAAAAAAACACGTTTTCTTTTTCTTTCCCTTTTCTATGTTTTCTAAACATTTTAAATTACTTTTGCAGTCAAAACATAGATTTTAGGGCGTTATGAAGAATAGATACTTATCTTTATGGGCAGTTGCTGCGCTTTTTTCTTCGTCGATAGCAGCGCAGAATTCAGTAAAGGCTGTCTTAAAGGCCGGAGAGGAACCGGCTGCCGTACAAGTGGATACCTTGTCCGATGTGATGAAGCAATATTTTGTCTTAAAGTTAAAACCGGTGAATGATACTCTCAAGTTGGACACAGTATCCATACTGCATGAGAAGTATTTTGGAGTATTAAACTATCTGAATGATCCATCTACTCCGGAACGTTACATTCCTGATAATCCTGATTACTACCGCTTGTTTCTTAAGCCATTTACATATTATAATTCTCCTATAAAGCGTGTTTCAACATTGGATTGGAAATTTGAACCTTTTGATACGGTTGAATTGCCGGTGAAAGAACTTTTGCCGTTTGATGAAGCCCGCTTCATTTCGAAGGAACGTGCGAATGAAACGGTGGATCGTACATTGCTTTATCTCTATACTAATGGCAATCCGCATGAGATCGTGGCATGGGAAGATGAAATTATGCAGGTGAAGGTATTCAAGGATAATATTGAAAAGGAGGTATCTTCTAAACCTTCCGTGATGAAATTATTCACTCAGGAAAGCATGGCGGAAGTGAAGGAAGATGCAGAAGTGGTTATCCGCAAACCTAACTGGTGGGTAACAGGCGGAAATGGTTCTTTGCAGATTACTCAGAATTATATTTCGGATAACTGGTATAAAGGTGGTGAGAGCACGAATTCTGTACTGGCAAACTTACAATTGTTTGCCAATTACAATGACCGTGAAAAGATTCAATGGGAGAGCCTGTTGGATGCCAAGTTAGGGTTCTCTTCAGCTCCTTCTGATGAATTTCATGATTATCTGATTAACACGGACCAACTCCGTATATACAGTAAACTAGGTGTTCAGGCGGCGTCTAATTGGTACTATACGATTTCGACGGAATTCAAGACACAGTTCTGTCATGGGTATAAGGCTAATAAAGAGCCTTTGGTATCGGCATTCCTGGCTCCGGCGGACTGGTCTGCCAGTGTCGGTATGGACTATAAGTTAAAGAAGAAAAAGTTTAATCTGTCCGTTTTTATGGCTCCGTTGACGTGGACTATGCGTTATGTGGGTAATAAGGAAGTGAATGAAGTGGATTTTGGTCTGGAGAAAGGTAAGACGGTGCGTCATAATTTTGGTTCGCAGGTACAACCCACTTTGTTCTGGCAAATCATTCCATCCATTACGTTAGATTCTCGTCTGGACTATCTGACAAGTTATGAATGGGTGCGTATTGAATGGGAAAATACATTTAACTTTGTGTTGAACCGTTATTTGTCAACCAAGCTTTATATACATGCTCGTTTTGATGATAGTAGCAAGCCAACTTCAGGTGATAGCTATTTCCAAGTAAAAGAATTATTGAGCTTCGGTATTAACTATAAATGGTAATTCTGTACTATCCGACTATAGATATCGAAGGTGTGTCATAATGCAGTACTATCTCAATTCTCCTCCTCCCGGGAGGAGGGGAGCTTAAGTTACTTTCCAGTTTTGACACACCTTCTTTAGGAGGGAAGAATTATTCATAGTATCATTTTGTCATCTTATGCTTGTCAATGGCGCAAAGTGACATCTTGGCCTGTGTTATAAAACAGGTTTTTCTGTCTATTCTGTGGAAAAAGTGAAGAAAAATAGTTAAAACGGGGAAAAGTGCGTTGGCGTACACATAAAAAAAACAGGTGAAAGCCTTGCAGTTCATAAATAATGCGTAAATTTGCCGCAATTTGTAATGCACAGTTTGCAAAATGGCAGATATTATAAAACATCAAGGTATTGTGGAAAACATAAACAGTTCTCATATAAAGGTGAGAATTGTCCAAACGTCAGCTTGTGCGGCATGTAGTGCGAAGGGACATTGTGCCTCGGCTGATACCAAAGAAAAAATAATCGATGTAACTACCAGTGATGCATCTTCCTATCAGGTGGGTGACCGGGTAATCGTTTTTGGCGAGCTTTCTATGGGAATGATGGCGGTGTTGTGGGCTTTTATAGCACCTTTCTGTATTCTGGTGATTTCTCTCTTTGTATTTATGGCTATTTGGAATGACGAACTTCTCTCTGCACTTTGTTCGTTGGCTCTTCTTATTCCTTATTATTATATATTATGGCTGAATAAAACACGTATGGGAAAGAAATTTTCTTTTTCAATAAGGCCAATAGACTAACTCTTGAAACATTAATACAAATAATTAATTAAATAACTAATTTATGAATGTAATTCTGATTGCAGTGATTTCATTGGGAGCTATAGCGCTGGTTTCGGCCGCTATATTATATATAGCTTCCAAGAAATTCGCCGTGTATGAAGATCCGCGAATTGCACAGGTAGGAGAGGTGTTGCCTCAAGCAAATTGCGGTGGATGTGGTTATCCGGGGTGTAGCGGTTTTGCCGATGCCTGTGTAAAGGCAGGTTCGCTGGAGGGCAAGTTTTGTCCGGTAGGCGGGCAACCGGTTATGACACAAATTGCGGGAATCCTTGGCTTGGATGCTGTTGCTGCTGAACCAATGGTGGCAGTTGTGAGATGTAATGGAACCTGCGCCAACCGTCCCCGTACAAATATGTACGACGGTGCCAAGAGTTGTGCTATTGCAGCTTCTCTTTACGGTGGTGAAACAGGTTGTAGTTTCGGATGTCTGGGGTGTGGTGACTGTGTGGAAGCTTGTCAGTTTGATGCGATCCACATGAATCCCGAAACGGGACTTCCGGAAGTGGATGAAGCCAAATGCACGGCTTGTGGAGCTTGCGTTAAAGCTTGTCCGAAGAACATTATCGAGGTTCGTCCGCAAGGCAAGAAGTCACGCCGTATCTATGTGCAGTGTGTGAACAAAGACAAAGGTGGCATAGCGCGTAAAGCTTGTACAGTTGCTTGTATTGGTTGCGGCAAGTGTGTGAAGGTTTGTCCGTTCGAAGCCATTACGCTTGAAAATAATCTGGCTTACATTGACCCGAACAAATGTAAATCATGTCGTAAGTGCGAAGAGGCTTGTCCGCAGAATACGATTATTGCACTCAATTTCCCGCCGCGTAAACCGAAGGCGGAAGGTGCTGCTCCGGTTGCTGCTCCTAAGGTAGCTGATTTGAGTTAACAAGGGTCACTTAAAATGAAAAAGAAGTAATAAACGACTAAAATACAAAATTGTATGTTGAAGACATTTTCAATCGGTGGTGTTCATCCACACGAAAATAAACTTTCAGCACATCAGCCCATTATAAAGGCGGAAGTTCCTGCCAAAGCTGTGATTTTGCTGGGTCAGCACATTGGTGCGCCTGCAAAGCCGATTGTAGCTAAAGGGGATGTGGTGAAAGTCGGCACAAAGATTGCCGAACCCGGTGGTTTCGTATCCGCAGCCATCCACTCGTCTGTCAGCGGCAAGGTTGCTAAAATCGATACGATTATCGATGCCAGTGGTTATCCGAAACCTGCCATCTTTATTGATGTGGACGGTGATGAATGGGAAGAAAGTATTGACCGCACCGAAACGTTGGTGAGGGAGTGTAACCTTACATCCGAGGAAATAGTAAAAAAGATAGCCAATGCCGGTATTGTAGGTTTGGGTGGTGCATGTTTCCCTACTCAGGTGAAACTTTGTCCGCCGCCTGCATTCAAGGCGGAGTGTGTGATTATCAACGCTGTGGAGTGTGAACCCTATCTGACAGCTGACCACCAGCTGATGCTGGAACATGCTGAGGAAATTATGGTAGGCGTATCTATTCTGATGAAAGCAGTGAAGGTGAACAAGGCATTTATCGGAATTGAGAACAATAAGCCTGATGCTATTCAGTTGATGGCGAAGGTGGCATCCAGCTATGCAGGTATTGAGGTAGTAGCCTTGAAGGTGCAATATCCGCAAGGAGGTGAAAAGCAGTTGATTGATGCTATTACCAGTCGTCAGGTAGCGAGTGGGGCTTTGCCTATTTCCACAGGAGCTGTGGTGCAGAATGTAGGTACTGCATTTGCAGTGTATCAGGCCGTACAGAAAAATAAGCCGTTATTTGAGCGCGTGATTACTGTAACTGGCAAGTCAGTAGCAAAACCGTCTAACTTCCTGGCACGTATTGGTACGCCGATGAAGCAATTGATCGATGCTTGCGGTGGTCTGCCCGAAGATACGGGTAAGATTATCGGTGGTGGCCCGATGATGGGTAAGGCATTGGTCAACACGGAGGTCCCTACCGCTAAAGGTAGTTCCGGTATTCTGATAATGAATCAAAAGGAGGCCAAACGTGGTGAGATCCAGCCTTGCATCCGCTGTGCAAAGTGTGTGGGTGCGTGTCCGATGGGCTTGGAGCCTTATTTGCTGTCGGCACTTGCCGAACATGCAGAATTCAAGAGAATGGAGAAAGAAAGAATTATGGATTGTATCGAGTGCGGTTCTTGTCAGTTTACCTGTCCTGCCAACCGTCCGCTACTGGACTACTGCCGTTTAGGCAAAGGCAAGGTAGGAGCGATCATCCGTGCGCGTCAAGCTAAAAATTAACGAAGTATGGAAAATAAATTAGTAATATCACTTTCACCCCACGTCCATGGTGGTGACAGCGTGAAAAAGAATATGTATGGTGTGCTTATTGCATTGATTCCTGCATTTCTAGTATCGCTCTATTTCTTCGGACTGGGTGCACTGATTGTCACGGCTACATCGGTAGCTGCTTGTTTGTTCTTCGAATGGGCCATCGGCAAATTCCTGATGAAGAAAGAAACCACAACGATCTGTGACGGTTCTGCCGTAATCACAGGTGTGTTGCTGGCATTCAATTTACCTTCCAATCTGCCTATCTGGATTATTATTCTGGGTGCATTGTTTGCCATAGGTGTAGGCAAGATGTCTTTTGGCGGATTAGGTTGTAATCCGTTCAATCCTGCATTAGCAGGCCGTGTGTTCCTGTTGCTTTCTTTCCCTGTGCAAATGACGAGTTGGCCGGTAGTGGGACAATTAACTTCTTACACTGATGCTACGACGGCTGCTACCCCCCTTAATCTGATGAAGCAGATTGCCGGTGGAAATATAGAGGCTCTGAAAGATCTGCCCTCCTCTTTTGATTTGCTGATTGGTAACAATGGTGGTTGTCTGGGTGAAGTCAGTGCATTGGCGTTACTGCTGGGATTAGCTTATATGCTTTGGAAGAAAATTATCACCTGGCATATTCCTATTTCTATATTGGCTACAGTATTTGTGTTCTCGGGTATTATGCATCTGGTAGATCCGGAATTGTATGTATCTCCCGTGCTTCAGCTGCTTACAGGTGGTTTGATGCTGGGTGCTATTTTTATGGCTACCGACTACGTCACTTCTCCGATGAGCAAAAGGGGCATGCTGATTTATGGTGTATGCATCGGATTGTTGACAGTGATTATCCGTCTGTTCGGTGCTTATCCCGAAGGTATGTCATTCGCTATTTTGATTATGAACGCCTTCACTCCGCTGATTAATACATATTGTAAACCTAAACGCTTTGGGGAGGTAGCGAAGAAGAAATGAAAAAGTTAGAATCATCCTTGAAGAATATGTTGCTGGTACTCACGGGCGTTACTGCCATCTCTGTGGCGTTGCTGGCATATGTGAATGAATTGACGAAAGAACCTATAGCACAAGCCAATGCAAAGACATTGAGCGACGCTGTCAGTGCGGTAGTTCCCGGTTTCGATAATGATCCGATTGCAGAGAAGAAGATGCAGATGGTGAATGACGTGGAATATGCCGTTTATCCTGCTACGCAAGGCGGTCAGTTTATCGGTGCTGCTGTGGAAGCTACTGCAATGGGATTCGGTGGTGAACTGAGAGTACTGGTAGGTTTTGATGCAGAAGGAAACATTATAGATTATTCCTTGTTGTCGCATGTGGAAACTCCGGGGTTGGGTTCCAAAGCTGCCGACTGGTTTAAAGAAGGAAATAAAGGAAGTATCAAAGGTATGAATCCGGGTAAAGCTCCGTTGTCTGTGAGCAAAGATGGTGGCCAGGTAGATGCTATTACGGCTTCCACTATTACCTCACGCGCCTTTCTGAATGCTGTGAATGCTGCATATGCCGCTTATGCCGGTCAGGATGAGTCGGATGCCGCTACGGGCGCTACGCAAAAAGTTGTTGAACCTGCTGAAAATGCCGCCACTGAAGCTGCGGACTCTATCAGCGCTAAATAAAGAAAGGAGTAGAAGATATGAATAATTTTAAAGTTATGATGAACGGGATTATCAAAGAGAATCCTACGTTTGTACTCCTGCTTGGTATGTGTCCTACGCTGGGTACCACCTCTTCCGCTATCAATGGTATGGGTATGGGACTGGCAACGATGTTCGTGCTGATCTGTTCTAATGTTGTAATCTCGGCGATCAAGAATGTAATTCCTGATATGGTACGTATTCCGTCATTCATTGTGGTTATTGCATCTTTTGTGACTTTACTGCAAATGGTAATGCAAGCTTATGTTCCTGCTCTATATGCTACGCTGGGCTTGTTTATTCCGTTGATTGTGGTAAACTGTATTGTATTGGGACGCGCAGAAGCTTTTGCTGCCAAAAACACTCCGGTAGCTTCTTTCTTTGATGGTTTAGGAATGGGCCTTGGCTTTACTTTGGCTCTTACTTTGCTAGGTGCCGTACGTGAATTTCTGGGAACCGGTAAGATATTCGATTTGACTATCCTTCCTGAAGAATACGGTATGTTGATATTTGTACTTGCACCGGGAGCTTTCATCGCACTGGGGTATCTGATTGCATTGATAAACGGCTTGAAAAAGAATTAATAATGGGAAATTAAAAATTAAAGATGAGAGTAGTAACTGCTTTTAGTTTTTAATTTTTAATTCTTAATTTTGGAAAGTATGGAATATATATTGATATTTATTTCGGCAATCTTTGTCAATAACATCGTATTGTCGCAGTTTTTGGGTATCTGTCCGTTTTTAGGTGTATCCAAGAAGGTGGAAACTGCATTGGGTATGTCGGCTGCCGTGGCATTTGTGCTTACGATTGCAACCATAGTGACATTCCTTATTCAGAAATTTGTGCTCGATGCTTTTGACCTGGGTTATTTACAGACTATTACTTTTATTTTGGTGATTGCTGCACTGGTTCAGATGGTAGAGATTATTTTGAAAAAAGTATCGCCTTCTTTGTACCAGGCACTGGGTGTGTTTTTGCCTCTGATTACAACTAACTGTTGTATTCTTGGTGTTGCCATCCTTGTAATTCAGAAAGATTATGACCTGTTGACCGGTGTGGTTTATGCGTTTTCCACTGCTATCGGTTTTGGCCTGGCGCTGACTCTTTTTGCGGGCTTGCGCGAACAGATGAGTTTGGTAAATATCCCGAAAGGAATGAAGGGGACTCCGATCGCTCTGATTACTGCCGGGCTTTTAGCTATGGCATTTATGGGGTTCTCCGGTGTTGTGAAAATCTGAAAAATAGAACATTAACTAATAGGTTAGGGGTAGAAGAAATTCTACCCCTTTCTTTTTTAGACTAAAAAAAACACTCTTTTTTTATTTTATCTAAATTAAATTTCGTAATTTTGCGGTCACAATGATGATAACCTAATAGAATAAATCACTAATGAAGGAAAGAATTTTGGTTACAGGTGGAACCGGATATATTGGTTCGCACACTGTAGTAGAACTTCAGAACGCAGGTTTCGAAGTAGTGATAATAGATAATTTGTCAAACTCTAGCGCCGATGTAGTTGATAACATCGAAAAAGTATCGGGTATTCGTCCCGCATTCGAGAAGTTGGATTGCTTGGATTTTGCCGGTCTTGACGCTGTGTTTACTAAATATAAAGGCATTAAAGCCATCATCCACTTTGCAGCCAGTAAAGCTGTAGGCGAATCTGTTCAGAAGCCGTTGCTTTATTACCGCAACAATTTGGTTTCATTGATAAACCTCCTTGAACTGATGCCGAAGCATGGAGTGGAAGGTATTGTATTCTCGTCTTCTTGTACTGTATATGGTCAACCGGATGAATTGCCGGTGACGGAGAAAGCGCCGATTAAGAAAGCTGAATCTCCTTATGGCAATACAAAGCAGATTAATGAAGAGATTGTTCGTGATACTGTGGCTTCGGGTGCTCCTATCAATGCAATATTGCTGCGCTACTTCAATCCGATTGGTGCGCATCCTACAGCATTGCTTGGTGAATTGCCTAATGGTGTGCCTCAAAATTTGATACCTTATCTGACCCAGACCGCTATTGGTATCCGTGAGAAACTGAGTGTGTTTGGTGATGATTATGATACGCCCGACGGTTCTTGCATACGCGACTTCATCAATGTAGTCGATTTAGCAAAAGCACATGTGATTGCTATCCGCCGCATCTTGGAAAATAAACAAAAAGAAAAAGTGGAAGTGTTCAACATTGGAACGGGACGCGGTCTTTCAGTATTGGAATTAATTAATGCTTTTGAAAAGGCAACCGGTGCGAAACTGAATTATCAGATTGTCGGTCGTCGTGCGGGAGATATTGAAAAGGTATGGGCCGATCCTAAATTCGCAAATGAAGAATTGGGTTGGACGGCTGTTGAAACCATCGAAGATACATTGCTCTCTGCTTGGAACTGGCAGTTGAAGCTTCGCGAAAGAGGTATTCAATAAGCATTAAAAGAGATTTTTGTTTTTATTAACAATTTGGTCATGAACAAATGCTTCCCCGCATTTGTTTATATGTTGCAAATCAGCCTGAAGCTGTTTATGTGTATGTGAATATCCGTAACTAGTACTTATGCCTCCCCGGCATAGACAGGTAAGATTGCATAGTAGTTTTGTCGTGTTTTATTTTGTGTTTGTGTTGTGAATAAGCCTTGTCGGGAGACAGGGCTTATTTTTTTGTTCACTGGTGAACAAAAAAATATCAGGGTCGGATAAAAGTTCAGTTGCAGCTTCTGGAAAATAGCATAAAAAAAGAGGCTGAATTTAGCCTCTCCAATATAGTTTTAATCAAGGTCGTTATTTTAATATTCCGCGGTATATAAATGTCTTTTCTTCAAAAGTATTGCTGGGTAATATGGCATTTGGCTCGAACAATCCGAAAACAGACGAACCGGAGCCTGTCATCGCGGCATATATAGCTCCTTGTTCATACAGTTCTTCCTTAATTTCCCTGATACTTGGGAATTGAGGGAATACGCTTTCTTCGAAATCATTTATCATCCATTCTTTCCATTCTTTTATAGAACGTTTCACAATTTCTTTTAGTGGCATTTCCTGTCGATGTGGTTTTATCTTTGCAAAAGCTTCCCGGGTGGAAACAAAAATATCCGGTTTAACTAAAACAATCTGATACCCTTTTAGGGATAAAGAGATAGGGGAGAAGACGTTTCCTATTCCTTCAGCGTATGTTGGGGCATTCCGGATGAAAAAGGCGCAATCTGCTCCCAGTTTAGCTGCGTATTCTTCCAAGCTTTCATCAGTTAGTCCTAAAGTGAACTTTTCATTCAGTAGCTTCAGCATATAAGCTGCATCGGATGAGCCGCCGCCTAAGCCGGCACCGGAAGGAATATGCTTGAACAGGTGGATATCTACAGGGGGAAGATTGAACTCCTCGTCCAGCAGCTTATAGGCTTTCACCACTAAGTTATTTTCAACTTCTCCTTCGATTTCTAATCCTGCCTGGTGCAACTGAAACTTCTCATTGCCTTCGTGCAGAATATTCACTTCTAGCGCGTCTTCTAGGGGAACAGGATAGAATACTGTTTCCAGATTATGATACCCGTCGGGCCGCTTCTCTACAATGTTCAGTCCCAGGTTTATTTTGGCATTCGGAAATGTTATCATGATATTTAGTTTTTAATACGTTAGTCCTATTATCCACAAAGGTAGGTTTTTCCCTGTAGTATATTCTATGTTATCGGCAAGAATAAAGGAGTCTGATAAGTCGGCGATTTGTTTGAAGGTTTTGTCTGTACCTCCCACTTCAAATGTATATTTGTGATCGACAACGAAGTCTTCTTGTGTCTTACCATATTCTATTTCGTGGTTCACGGAAAGCTGACCCATACTTGAAATTAATATATGTAGCAAATATAATAATTTGTTTAGTGTGAAAAGCAAATTTATGGGAATTTTGTTTAGAGTAGAAAGCAAAAAATACGGGTATTTGTTTACCGCTCTTTTAGTTTTGCAGTAGCTTCAGAATATATTTTCCCGGCATCACAATCCTTGCCTACTCTCCAACGATATTTATATGTCAAGGCTATAGTAATTGTGAAGAAGGATGGAATGCCAGTCTTTACATCGTATAGTGTATGAACTTTGACACCTCTGAAATAACCCCAAGGGGGCTTTACAGCCCCCTATATTCCCTTTCCGCATTGAAACAAGGACAAGGTTTCATGGGATTCAGGTCATGATGACCCACAATCAGAGCGCGTGGAAAAATGGTAGCCGATGTCACTGAAGCCGCGGTGGCGAATGTGATCGCGGCGGCAATCTTCAAAGCTCAGGTCCACGCCCTGAGGCGTGGCCGAGCAATGAATAATGAGTAGGGTAATCGTGCGCATAGCTATTTGCAGGCACCTAACCCTAAAGCTCCCGCAATGGCGGTGGCTACGGTGATGATTACTTTGAGGACAATTGTTTGGCAAGTCTTTCGATGTCGAAAGTCTCTTCAATTACGGGACGCGCATACCAGAGACCATTCAGCGGGCTGTTTTCGCCCGTCACTTGATACTTTTTGTAACGAATCATAGCTTGATAAATAATTTAAATGATTAAACAAATATAATTTAAAAGATTCACGATGTTGAACTCAACGGTGCAAAGGTAATACTGTCGGTATAGGCGTTTGTCACTTTCGGACTGTTAGAGTCGATTAAGGTCTGTTTTAGTCTGTTATTTACATATATATCTTTGATAATGTCATGATTTATGTCTATCTTTGATGAAAGATAACACATGAATATCAGATATGAACTCTTTTGAAATCCGTACCTATGGGCGTACAGAACTTGCCCAACTCTATTGCCCCGATCTTTGTCCGGAGGCTGCCTACCGTAAGTTGAAACATTGGATTGATCTTTATCCCGGTTTGCGTGCCGGTCTGTCCGCCCTGGGGCTTTCTCCCCGTTCACGCTCTTACACGCCCGCCCAGGTGAGCCTGATAGTGGGTGCACTGGGGGAACCCTGAGGCTGCGCCTGGACATCGTAAAGGTGAGCTTGAGCGGCGTAAAGGTTGACTTGAGCGGCGCAAAGGTGAGGCCTGGCAGCGCAAAGGAGAACGGGGGATTGGTACAGTTGGTACAGAAGTTCACCGGCCTTCTGGCACACACACGCACGTGCGCACGCACGCGTGTTATATAATAGCGCACGTTGTTATATAAAGGCTTTTGCTGAGTCATATCAGGGCTTTTGATAAGTTCCTTTTCCATCCATATTCTCCACTAGCCCGTTTTTCAGCATCCGTTTCAGCCAAGTTGAAGCGGTGGCGGTTTTTATGCCCATCTCTTCAGCCTTTTGCAGGAATTCAGTCCGTGTGAATCTCTTTTTCATGCACTGCACCAGCGCGTCCCGGTCGGCATTGCCCCGACGGGTTACTTCGGTGGCGGGCAGGAAGGAAAGGATATGGGTGGCGTGGCGATACAGACATTCGGCCATCGACAGCACGGCGTGGAAATCATCTTCAGTGATGTCGAGGTTCCATAAGCTTACGATGTGGTCTTTCAGATTATCGGCAGAAGTGCCGGGGTCGGGCGAAAGATGTGGTGACGTGGCTATATCTCCACTTTCAAGCATACGCAGCATGGCCACCACCTCCATGATGCGGCAGATGTTGATAGCCAGACGTGCCACGCTGCCCGACATTTCGCTGCCGTTTGTCAGTTCGGAGCGGGTAAAGAGTTGGGAGAACAGCCGGTTGAATTCCTCTTTCTGGCCGTCGGAGAGGTGTAGGGTGAAAATTCCTCCCATATAGATGATCTTCAGCTTTTCTTTCCATTCCACCCCCATCTTGGTGAAGGGCTCTTCCAGATTCCGGTCGTTTCGGTCGAACTGGTTTTGCCATTGTCGTATGGAGGGCATGTAGTAGAAAATCTGTCGGGAGAAAAGCCCGTTTTCGGCACTAGGTATCAGTGACTTCACTTGTGCGGGAGTGCCGGATATGAGTACTGAAAGATACGTCTTCTTTACTTCCCGGTATTCCCTGTCGGTGCGCCGGTTGTAGGCCACCCGTTCGTGGTCGAAAGCCTTTCTCAGGGTGTCGCTCCAGTGTCCGTAGTCCGAGCCGATGGCGGAGGATATGGTGTCGGCTTCGCTTTCGCATATCAGTCCGATGCCATCGGAGTCCATCAGATTTTGCAGGATGCCCGTTCCCGTGTTGTTTCCTGAGATGAGGAACATTTTGTTTGGCGGCAGTGTCGGAATCTCGGCTTTTGCCCGTTCTTTTCCCAGTGCGTCGTACTTTGCCTTGTCGCGTTGGTAGCACACCATTCTTTCTGCCACCTGCTTGCGTATCTCATCGTGAAAAGGTTCTACCAGCAGGCGTACCAGCGACAGTACTCCTTTTCCGGATGCGGAGTTGGCCGAAGTGAACGTCTGCATACAGGGCGATACCATCTTTCCTCCGTATGCGCACCGTACGTGCGGCCCCATGGTGGCTCCCAAAACGTTTAGTGCTCCCAGGAGCAGGACGTCGCTCTGGGCATCGGAGGTGGCGCAACTCATGATGTGTTCCAGGGGATAAGGCCACCGGATGTTCTTGTCGAAAGTGGGCAGAGGAGACAGCGGAGCGCTGCCCGACGAAGTCTCTTCTTCACAAGAGAAGTCATTTTTCTCTTGTGAGTACACCTCTTTTACGCGTGTGCGTGTGTGTGTGCCAGAAGGTGGGCGAACTTCTGTACCAACTGTACCAACGGCGCCTGGATTTTCATATTCGATTTTCACGCCGCACAGCTCTGCCAGATGGAAGGCGGTGCCTATGTGTACGTCGTTGTGTCCGGTCTTCAGCGCGTTGCTGAATAGTTGTTCTGCTGCCCGATGGTCATACTTTGATGAGAGGCTGCACAGGGCGAGAAAATCCTGACGCCCTGCCTCGCCGCAGTCGGTGGCGATGGCAAAGGCCAGTTGTATATACTCTTGATAGGTAGGTGCGATGTCTGCTCCCGCATTTCTGACGGCTTCGGTCAGGAGGTGCAATGAAGATAGTGGTTCCATTGGTTGTTGTAATTCGTAATTTGTAATTCGTAATTTATAACCCGTCCTTTTCAGTTCTTATCAACGCTTCCGGGTCATGGCACAGGAAACAGGAGCGTACGAGGTCTTTTCCTGAGGTATCCACTCCTTTACCCGAATTCCGGTGGTCGGTGTCGTACATGCAGTGTACATAGCTCATCGCCCAGCGGATTCCATCTGTGGCGCTTTGTCCGGATGCGCAGGGCACGAAGGCTTTCACGCCCTTTCCGGTGGGACTGATGAACACTAACACGGGGTGTAGATAGGTATCTTCGAATAGTAGTTGGCGCAGTTTCCGGGCTTCCTCGTTGGATTCGAGATGGTCTACGTCCACTACTACGAGTCCTGACGTCTCTTCTATACAGTCGCTCCTGCGTCGGGTGAAGACTCCGCACGGGGTCACGTAGGGCAGTGTCTGCTGCTTCAATAGGCGGCAGACACTGTCGTCACCCAGCTGTACGGCGTTTCGTACAGCAAGCGTGAGCGCGGCAAGTTTCGCGTTTGCAGTGACCAACTTGTATACTTCGCTGAGTTCCACTGTGCGTAGTGGAGTCAGCGTGGCGTTTTTCACGATCCTTCCGGTTGCCTTGTCCTTTATCGGAGAGATAGGGGGCATGAATAGCGACATTCTAAAAGAGTTTTCCATTGCGTTGTTTTTTTATTTTGTGCAAAGGTCGCCTCTTTTTTTTGAATGAACTATTATGGATTTAATGTCACGTCATATCCATAAGGATCTATGTTTTCCGTATCTTCCACTTTTATCACTGCCCACACTTCTCTTAGTTCAGTTCTTAAACTGCTTAATTTCAGCGGGGTATCACTTTCTTTGTTGTGCTTTAACATATCTCCATTTGCGAATAAATGTGTTGCTAAATCATTGATTGTCTTGATTCCGATTCCTCTATAACCCCCTAATTTGAAGACTCTGAGTGCAGTTACGTATATATGCGTGTTAATTCCGAAATATTTGCGTTCTGCCAGCCATTCTTCTTTAATAATGCTTACGTCACTCACTCTTTTTCTACGTAGATTCCTCTGTTTTACAATACGGTAGTTCTGGTATTTCTTACTTTCCCGGTTGGAATCTTTAGACTCTTCTCTTTTTTTATACTTTCCATTTTGGTTTACATTTTGATTGTTGATTAACTAATATTCACAGTGCTAAAAAAAGGTGCAAAAGTATAAGATAAATATGAAGAGTGAAAATAGAACGCGTAATAAGTGAAAAATAAGCTATTTTTTCAGGTGGTATGTATTTGATATATAGATTTTTGTGGTAAGATTTGAGGGGGTGTCCAAAAAACGTTCGTTTAATGTATGTAGAGATTTTTAAAATTTTCAGGATTGAGATAGGTATAAAAAGAATTGATACTTACTAATATTTTTATAAAGTATTTATCACTCATATTCAATAGTTTGAATAGACAAAACAGGCAATGCGAAAATATTTTTCATTAAACATTTTGTCAGTTTAAAAAACACATTTATCTTTGCGCACATTAAACGAACGTTTAAAAGATGATATTTCTATTTAACAGCTTCGTTTATAGCTTTTTACCTTCGAGGTAATGAACTACTGCATAAAATCTGTTGGCAAGAAGGACGCATTGCTTGTCGTATTTTACATAAAGCGTTCGCAAGTGATTGAAACTCAGGAGTGTGTAAGGGTTTCAAAGCCCCAAGAGAACACCCTTTTCTGAAATAACCCCTAAAATGGAAGTGGATAAAGAAACCGAAATATGGTATGCGATGCGCGCCACCTACCGTAGAGAGCCAGATGCTATGCGTCTGCTTGAAAAAGAGGGGATGGGCTGTTTTGTTCCCATGCAATACAAGATCAGTATGAAGAAAGGGAAGAAGGTTCGTGCCTTGGTTCCGGTGATCCATAACTTGCTTTTTGTTCATGCCCGCCCTTCTGATGTGAAGCGTGTAAAATCTCAGGTAAGCTATTTGCAATATATTACGGATACCCGTAGCGGTCAGAAGATTATTATCTCGGACAGCGAGATGCAACGTTTCATTGCCGTTGCCGGTACCTATAACGACCATCTTCTGTACTTCCAGCCCGATGAGCTGAATTTATCTAAAGGTACTAAAGTCCGTGTCACAGGTGGTGATTTCGAAGGGCAGGAAGGAATTTTCCTGAAAGTGAAAGGTGCTCGCGATCGTCGTGTAGTTGTTGCGATACAAGGTGTCATAGCCGTTGCCATGGCTACTATCCATCCTGACCTTATAGAGGTAATTGACAGTTGATAACTCCAAAATCATAATTTTTTATGACTCTTTCCGAAGAAATAGTTTCTCTTCAGCGTGCAGCGCACGACCTGATGTATTTGGGTATGGACGGGAGTCCGGTCTATAGTGATGACTTGTCCCGTCGTAACGGTGAAGTTTACCGTTTGACCACGTCTTTGTATAATTCCGGCGCCCAAGGTTCTACTGTGGAAGAACAGGCTAATGTTTGTCTGGCTCTTCTGATGGGCTACAACGCCTCATTTGTCGATCATGGTGAAAAACAAATACATATTCAGGAAGTTTTAAACCGTTGCTGGAATATCCTCGATTCACTTCCAGCTTCTTTGTTGAAACTCCGTTTACTAACTGCCTGCTATGGTGAGGTTTTTGACGATCCCTTGGTTGATGAAGCTCGTGCCATCATTGCTTCCTGGGATTCTGCATCACTTACTCCCGATCAACAGGAAGCCATCGCTGAGTTCCAGAATGTAGTGGATAATCCTTATCCTTGGGAATATATTGATGAATGAGAAAATCATCATGAAGAATAATTATCTTTATATATAAACTATGCGTCGATTATTATTATTTATCTTTTGTCTTTTTACTTTATCTGGTTTTGTTCATGCCCAACGCATGTCTGATGAACAGGTTGTTGAGTATGTAAAGAATGCACAAGCGGCAGGAAAATCTCAGAAGCAAATGACTACCGAACTGCTTCGTCGTGGTGTGACCCAGGAGCAGGTATTGCGGATTAAGTCCAAGTATGAGGCTACTAACAGTACTGCTGAAGGCACAGGCAATAAGCCTAACCAGATGCGCAAACACGCCGTGGCTTTAGAGTCATCTTATGAAGCAGCAGAGTTGGAAGATCAGAAGGCTGTCATTGATGAAAAGCAGGATAGCAAAGCCCATCTGGAAATGTCTGCCAGGCAAATTTTCGGTCACAATTTATTCAGAAATACCAATTTAAGCTTTGAACCCAGCGCTAATCTTGCCACTCCGATAAGTTACCGTTTGGGGCCCGGTGATGAAGTGATTATAGATATTTGGGGCGCTTCGGAAAATACAATCCGCCAGACGATCAGTCCTGAAGGTGATATTCAGGTTAAGGATCTGGGTCCGGTTCATTTGAATGGGATGACGGTGAAGGAAGCCAACCAATATCTGCAACGTGAATTTTCTAAGATTTATTCGGGTATCGGTGGCAATGAGCCTAACTCTCAGATTCGGTTAACGCTTGGAGACACACGTACTATTCAGGTAAACATCATGGGAGAGGTTTCCGTTCCGGGTACTTATTCTCTTTCTGCTTTTTCTACGGTTTTTCATGCATTGTACCGTGCGGGTGGTGTTAATAAAATCGGTAGTTTGCGTGGCATAAAGTTGGTGCGTAACGGAAAGACTATAGAAAATCTTGATGTCTATGAGTTTATCATGAAGGGTAAGATGAATGACGATATACGCTTGCAAGAAGGCGACGTTATCATTGTGAATCCTTATGAATCTCTGGTGGAGATCGTTGGAAAGGTTAAGCGTCCAATGTATTACGAAATGAAGCCTACGGAGACTGTCGCTAATTTGCTGGAATACGCCGGCGGTTTTACAGGGGATTCCTACAAGAAAGCCATTCGTCTTATCCGTAAGAGCGGACGTGAGCATCAGGTTTTCAATGTCGATGAAATGGATTATTCCGTATTCCGTCTGGATGACGGTGATCTTGTAACCGTTGATGCCGTACTCGACCGTTTTGAAAATAAAGTTGAGATTAGCGGTGCTGTTTACCGTTCGGGACTCTATCAGTTGGATGGAGAGGTAAACACGGTAAAACAGTTGATAAAGAAAGCTGAAGGGCTTCGTGGCGATGCCTTTTTGAATCGTGTATTATTGGATCGTGAACATGAGGATCTTTCTCATGAAATTATAGCTATTGATTTGAACGGTTTACTCAATGGTACCGTTGCAGATATTCCCTTGCAAAAGGATGATCATCTTTATATCCCCAGTGTGAATGATCTGAAGGAGGAAGAGACCGTATCAATATATGGTGAAGTTCTAAATCCGGGAACCTTCTTGTATTCGGACAAGATGACTATAGAAGATCTGGTTGTTCAGGCTGGCGGTTTGCGTGAGGCAGCGGCTACTACGCGAGTGAGTGTGACGCGCCGTATCAAAGACCCCAAGAGCACTGCTTACAGTAGTAAATTGGCGGAAACGTTTGCTTTTGATATAAAAGACGGCTTGGTGATAGGGGATGCGGATTTCTATTTGCAGCCGTTTGATATGGTTCAGATCCGCAGGAGTCCGGCCTATAAGGTGCAGCGTACAGTTTCAGTATCAGGAGAAGTGTTGTTTAGTGGAAGTTATGCGCTTTTGAAAAAGAACGAGCGTTTGAGTGATTTGATAAAACGCGCGGGTGGTATAACTCCGGATGCTTACATAAAAGGCGGTCGTCTTATTCGCAGAATGAACGATGAAGAGCGTCGCCGTGAGAGGGATGCTCTGCGTATGGCACGTAATGGTGAGGGCAAAGACAGTATATCTGTTGCTAAGTTGGCTATAACGGAAACATATACGGTCGGTATAGATATGGAGAAGGCTTTGGCTAATCCGGGTAGCGACTATGATGTTGTTTTGCGTGAAGGTGATGTGATCTATATTCCTGAGTTTGTCAATACTGTTAAGATTAGCGGTTCGGTTATGTATCCGAATACGGTGGCTTGGGAGAAAGGTGCGAAGCTGAAGCATTATATCAATATGGCAGGAGGCTATGGTAATATGGCGAAGAAGAAGAAGGCTTATATTATTTATCTGAATGGTACAGTGGCGCGTGCAAGACGCGGTGATAGTCAATTGATACAGCCAGGTTGTGAAATTGTAGTACCTAGTAAGGCTGAGAAGCAGCACATGAAATTTGCAGAAATATTGGGTATCAGTTCTACTACTGCTACGATGGCGGCTATGGTGGCAACTTTGGTAAATGCTTTTAAATAGAATATGAATTATGAGTGAGGAACTTCAAAAGAACCCTTCTTCTCAAGAAGAAGAAATAGATTTGCTGGAGCTTGCATTAAAGGTCTGGGGGGAACGTAAGTTTATACTGAAGGCTTGTGGATATGCTGTACTGATAGGCTTGGTAATTGTATTTAGTATTCCCCGGGAGTATACGGCGAGTGCTATGATTGCACCAGAATTGTCTGATAATAAAGGTACAGGTGGACTTTCGTCATTGGCCGCAATGGCAGGTCTTAATCTTAATGCTACATCTGGTGCAGATGCAATATATCCTGATTTGTATCCCGATATTGTAAGTTCTACTCCTTTTATTACGGGACTTTTTAATGTTCAAGTTAAGGATTTGGATGAAGAGATTGATACGACGCTTTATTGCTATTTGAATGAACACCAACGTATGCCATGGTGGTCCCTTGTGACTTCTACGCCTTTTAAGGCACTTGGTTGGGTTATTTCATTATTTAAAGATGAAGAGGTGGATGATGCTATTCTTGATCCTTTTCATTTGACAAAAGAAGAAGCTGATATTGCAAAAGAGTTAAGTGAGCGCATCAGTGTTTCTGTTGATAAGAAGACGGGAGTCACTACTTTGTCTGTGACGATGCAGGATGCTCGTATTTCTGCTTGTCTCACTGATACTGTCGTACGTCGGTTACAGGACTATGTTACAGAATATCGAACAAACAAAGCTCGTCAGGATTATCAGTTTCAGGAGAAACTTTTTGAAAGAAAAAAGAAAGAGTATGAGATAGCCCAAGAGAGTTATGCAAAGTTTGCCGATGCTAATAAGAATATTATTTTGCTGAGTTATCGTGCTGAACAAGAACGGTTAGAGAATGAGATGCGTTTGGCATATCAAGTTTATACATCGGTTGCACAACAATTGCAGATGGCAGAAGCAAAGGTCCAGGAGATTACACCTGTATATACAGTTATTGAACCGGCAACTATTCCACTAAAGGCGTCAAAACCCCGTAAAGCTTTTATGCTTTTAGGTATTGTATTTTTGACCGGATTATGTTGTGTCGGCTGGATACTATTTGGAAAAGGTTTCTTTATTAATTTAAAGAATGTAAGAGAAAGCAGAAAAGTAAAATTGGGAGAAGAGAGTAAATAGATACAAAATTGACTAGGGGAGGGGTTACACTATTTCTTAATGTAGATCTATGCGAAGATTCCTATAATTAATATAAATCAACTTAGTGTTTCTTTTCCCTTAGTTTTTTTGTGATTGTATTTGTTGATGAATTCAAATTAGAAGTTTATAATTCAAATGGAAATTATAAAAACACAAATCGAGGGGGTGCTTATTATTGAGCCTCGTCTCTTTAAAGATGAGCGTGGTTATTTTTTTGAATCTTTCAATCAAAAGGAGTTTGAAGATAAAATCTGTAAAACCACATTTGTACAGGATAATGAAAGTAAATCTACCTATGGAGTGGTTCGTGGTTTACATTTTCAAAAGCCTCCTTTTGCTCAAAGTAAGTTAGTCCGTGTAGTGAAGGGATCAGTATTAGATGTGGCTGTTGATATAAGAAAAGATTCTCCAACTTTTGGACAGCATGTAGCTGTAGAATTGACAGAAGATAATCATCGGCAATTTTTTATCCCAAGAGGTTTCGCTCATGGTTTCTCTGTTTTAAGTAAAGAAGTTATTTTCCAATATAAATGTGATAATTTCTATGCTCCTCAGAGTGAAGGAGCTATTGCATGGGATGATCCCAATCTGGGAATAGATTGGCGAATTTCTATTGACGAAATCCTTTTAAGTGAAAAGGATAAATCGCATCCTAGGTTGGCAGAAGTAATATTGTAAGCATGGCATCAGATAAACAGCGAATAGCTCAAAATACCTTATTCTTGTATGTAAGAATGTTTCTAATAATAATAGTCTCTCTATATACTGTGAGAGTTGTTATTAGAACACTTAATGTAACGGATTATGGTATATATACGGCTGTCGGTGGTATCGTGTTGGCACTATCTTTTTTATCTCAAACAATAGCTTCTGCTTCTCAACGTTTCTTTGCTTATGAGTTAGGGCGGAAAGACTATTTGAAATTAAAGCGTACTTTTAGCATAATCTTTATTGTATATGTGATTATTGCTTTGGCAATATTAATTATTGCTGAGACTCTTGGATTATGGTTCTTGAACAATATAATGACTATACCATCTGACCGATTGGAGGCTGCTAATTGGGTTTATCAATTTGCATTGTTTTCTTTTATTGTTAAGATATTAACAAGCCCTTATAATGCAATAATTATTGCTAGGGAAAATATGAAAGTTTATGCATACGTGAGTATTATAGAGGCTTTTCTAAAATTATTAATAGTTTATCTACTGGTTGTCTTCGCAATAGATAAATTGAAACTATATGCAGTCTTGACATTTGTAATAACCTGCATTATATCAGCTATCTATGGTTTCTTTTGTTATAGAAAATATGAAGAATCCCGTATCTCATTATATTGGGATAAGGCTCTTTTTAAATCCGTATTTTCTTATTCTTCATGGACTTTATTTGGAACAATGGCAGGGGTTGCTAATGGGCAAGGATCTAATTTATTGTTGAATGTTTTTTTTGGTCCTGTTTTGAATGCAGCTTATTCAATAGCATATCAGGTAAGTACGGTTATACAACAGTTTTCAGGTAATTTTTTTATGGCAATTCGCCCCCCTTTAATTAAGAGTTATGCAGAGAAGAATTATGATTATATGATGCAACTATTTTATTTGAGTACTCGTTTTTCTTTTCTATTACTATATGCGATAATATTACCTTTGATATTAGAAGTAGAATTTATTCTTAAATTATGGCTAGGCACTGTTGGAGAATATATGGTTCTTTTTACTCAATTAATTTTAATTTATTGCCTTGTTCTGGCAATAGGAAACCCTATTACTATCATTATGCAAGCAGCTAAAAAAGTAAAATTATATCATGGTATCGTTGATAGTTTTGTTTTATTGACTTTACCATTATCATATTTGTTTTTTAAATTAGGCTATCCACCTGAATCAACTTTAATCGTTTCTATTAGTATGCTTGTGATAGCTCATGCTATACGGATTTGGGTTTTTGCTAAAATTGTGACTTTTTCTTTGAAAGAATATTGCATGCAATTTGTTTTTCCTGCTGTAGTTGTAGTAATTTTATCTGTAATCTCAACAATGTTTATTCAATCACTGTTTCAAAATGGATTAATACAATTTGTAGTAGTTTGCTTATCTTCTTTTTTGGGTATTGGCTTATGTAGTTATTATATAATATTAACATCAAAAGAAAAGGCATTCTTATTTAGAATAATCAAGAAAAAAAAATAAGTAGTATTCTTTTGGATTATACTAAGACGTTTATTTATTATTATACATAAATGTCGCTTACGCTTTTGTTTATACTTCTTTTATAGGGTTGAAAAGACCTTATATATTTCATTTTTTAAAAGAAAAGATTGAATGATTAATACTTTTTTGTTGTATTTTAATTTTGCATTATATTCTGTAACTTTTATTGTCTATCAATGCAAAAAGAAATATTTTTCAATTGGTAGCTTTGTATTGCTTTTTTATGCATGTCTTTCTTTATTGGCAATTCCTTTATTTAATTCTCCTTTTGCGAATGAGTTTAATGATTTGAGTTTTTTTCCTTTTATATACCTATATGTAGCATTAATGATGTGTTTCTCTCCTTTATTGCAATTTGAAGATAGGAAGGTTAGTTCGATAAAGATGCCAGATTCAAATATAATGAATATAATATCTGTTATTATTATTATTTCATTCATGGTCAAATTTCTGACTGAACTTTCTTCGTTATCTCTAGATAATACGCTCCTTGATCCGGCAGCTTTAGCAAAAAATTATTATGAAAGAGAGAGAGAAGCAGGTGAACCTGGTTTTGGATTGTCTAATGCTTTGAGATTTATGTCAACTCTTTTTTCTCCTGTATTAGTACTGTTCTTTTTTTATAACATTTTAGTGAAAAATAACTTGCTATCTTTGGGGATTGCGGTGAGTATTGCTTCATATCTGATACTTTCTTTATCCAATGGTGATAGATATTATATATTTAACTTATTTATGGATATTCCATTTTTATTTCTTTTGTTCAGACATAAGCTAGATAAAACAACTCGGAAAAGAGTAGGATGGGCATTGGCGGGCGTGGGATCTTTGCTTGTCATTGGTTTGACTACTGTTACAATGGGACGATTTGCAAATAATAAACAGCAAACGGAGTATCTCATATATGGTATTGAAACTTATGCAGCCCAAAATTTCATTTTCTTCAATAATTATGGCTTGGATGCAGGGGGGATTCGTTATGGTGATAATACAGCTAACTTAGCAAGAAGGATTTTAGGGTTAAAAGCTTCGAATGATCCACGTGAAGGACAGTTGACGTATTCACATTTAAAAATAGATAATTCTAGATTTTATACTTTTGTTGGTGACTTTACTCTTGATTATGGACCTGTTGTGGGTTTTTTTATATTGATGCTGATGACAATATTTTTTTGGAGAATTTTACGTATTAAGAATAATGGAGAATATAAATTTAATCAGATAATAATACTTACTGTATTATATCAGATTTGTGTCCAGGGTTTTTCTCTTTTTCCATATTCATATTGGATGGCTAATATCAAATTGATCTTTGTCTTTCTTTTATATCTGTTATTAGGCTTAGAGAAAAAAATAGTTTTTCGCCGTATTCGTATGATACAGCAGTGAATTGTAAATTAGACTTAATCGAAATAGCGTAAGTGCTTAAACTTAGAATTTCGAATTAAAGTGTCACATTTACTACGTCTTATTGGTTTTGTATATAGTAGTGAAGCACTTTGAAAGATTCTACTTTCAGTACTAGACTGAGTTTTCTGTTTAAAGAACAAAGTCTTTTATAATCTCTTTTTTATGCTACAAGAATACATGCAAGAATGTAATAGAAGTGCAAGTGGACAACCGTATGTCTTCTGATGTTCATCTTTCTGTTTCTCGGGAGTAATTCGGGGATACATCGAGGAAGGCTGTGATTCCAACAAGTGGAAATTGCTTGGTTAATTAAAAAATATTATTATGACTTTAAAATGACCGAATATATATATTGGATAACAAGTTATTCTGCTTTAATGTCTATTTACGGGAATGTTTAATAGTTACAAGGCTTTTCGATGTTCCCTATAACAATTTCATTTTGGGGACATCAACTATCTACATTTAAATTTGAAATGCTATGGTGATTTATATTTATATTATTGTAAATTTAATACGGATTCTTCCGCATATTTTATTTTTCTATTTTCATCCTAAATGCTCATTGATAAGAGCTGATTTGAGGCGATTTTGCGATATCTATAAACGTGATTATCATGATTTTTGGGGAGTTTGTTTTTTTCTTTTGAAAATTAAGGAGTTTAGGAATATATTCTACTATCGGATAGGAGGACGAAATAGCTTTTTTATTAACTGGTTATGTCCTCAAATAGAGACTCTTTTTATAACTACTCCAGATATTGGTTCTGGCTTTTTTATACAGCATGGTTTTGCAACTTATATTGCAGCAAAAAAAATAGGGAAAAATGTTTTTATAAATCAATGTGTTACAATTGGTTTTTCTGATGCTTACAATCAACCAGAGATTGGAGACAATGTTAGAGTGGGTGTTGGGGCAAAAATTATAGGCGGTGTTCGTATAGGGCATAATTGTATTGTTGGAGCAAATGCTGTAGTAGTAAAAAATGTACCTGATAATTGTACGGTTGTCGGCGTTCCAGCTTATATAATTCGTAGAAATGGAAAAAGTATTAGAGAAAATCTTTAATAAAATAAGTGTATAATGGAAAATATAAAGAAAGCACGAGTGATTGCTTTTTATTTACCTCAGTTTCATCCTATACCGGAAAATGATAAATGGTGGGGAAAAGGATTTACGGAATGGACAAATGTGGGAAAGGCACGCCCCCTTTTTAAAGGACATTATCAGCCTCGTGTGCCCGCTGATCTTGGATATTATGATTTACGTATGCCAGAGGTGCGCGAAGCGCAAGCTAAGATGGCATGTGAAGCTGGTATAGAAGGATTTTGTTATTGGCACTATTGGTTTGGTAATGGAAAAAAAATATTAGAAAGACCTTTTGATGAAGTATTGTCTAGTGGTAAGCCGGATTTTCCTTTTTGTCTAGGTTGGGCAAACCATAGTTGGACTAATAAATCCTGGGAAGTCGGTACTAGGCGTACTAAAGAATCGACTTTAATGGAAATGGTTTATAATAAGGAGGAATATATAAAGCATTTTAATGAGGTGCTACCCGCTTTTAAAGATAAACGATATATTCAAGTGGATGGTAAACCTTTATTTTTGGTATTCAGACCTTTAGAAATACCAAATCCTAATGAATTTATAGATTTATGGCAAACGATGGCTAAAGAAAATGGCCTTAAGGGAGTCTATTTTGTAGGTATTGCTTATAATATGCTTCCACAAGATCAAACGTTAAAAAATATTCTTTTAAAAAATGCTCCAGACAAGTCTGCTTTGTATTACAAATCGGTATTGAATGCTGGATATGACGCGGTTAACTCAAGAGGTTATCACAGGGCTGATTATTATTGTAGATCATTGATAGATGTTTTGTGGCGTGGTATTAATATGCGTTTATTTAAGCATACTCCAGTTTCTAAATGTGTGCAGAAAGAAATAAATAAGTATTTGTATGTTAAGGAAGATAAATGGGAAAATGTATTTCCTACTCTATTGCCTAATTGGGATAGGACAGCACGTAGTGGAGTAAAGGCAAGAGTTTATACTCATAGTACACCAGAAGTATTTCGTGAACAGCTGAAAAATGTATTGGATTTATTATCAGAGAAGACTGATGAGCATAAAATTTCTTTTTTGATGTCTTGGAATGAGTGGGCGGAAGGAAATTATGTAGAACCGGACTTAAAATATGGGCATGGATATTTAGATGTGTTGAAAGAAATAATTATAGAGTAATTGATATTATGAATCTAAAAAAAATTAGTGCACGATTTCGCGAAATGAGATCAATTTATGTCGGAACTGAGATCTCTTTTGTTCGAAAACTTTTTTATGCAGTAGACTATGTCTTTGCTTTTTTAATCGATGGCGCTTCTATTAGTGATTATTTTGCTTATGGCTTTTATAAGCTTAGATATAATGGAAGAAGGGAGTATATAACTTATAGACGTTATCACGTTATACAAAATAAATGCAATAAAGTTTCGGATAGATGCTTGTGTCGAGAAAAAAATAAATTTAACAAATTATTTGAAAAGTTTTTGGGGCGTGATTGGATTGATGTAAATAATGTTAATGAGATGCAGTTTGTCTCATTTTGTCATAAATATCCTGTTGTTTTTATTAAAGAAATTAATGGATATAGAGGCATAGGTACTCGTAAAATAGAGACGGAGAAGTTGAATGCAAAAGATTTGTATAATGAACTGGTTTCAGATGTAAATTCTCATTATATAGCCGAAGAGCAAATAACTCAGATTAGTGAATTGGCAGAATTTCATCCTTGGTCGATCAATACGATACGTATAGTAACGGTTTACGATACGATAGATGATGAAGTTCATATAATGAATGCTCGTTTACGAATGGGAAATAAAAAAAATAGTGTTGATAATTTTCATTTTAGCGGAATTGGTGCAAATATAAATATAGAAACAGGAGTTATAGATACAATTGGTTATGATGCTCATAATAACACTTATATAGTACATCCGATTACAGGAAAACAAATAATAGGTGCTCGGATACCATATTGGGAAGAGTGTAAAACTTTTGTTAAAGGTGCAGCAAGACATATTCCAAGTGTTCGATATATAGGTTGGGATATTGTAATACAGAGTGGAGGCCGTTTTTTATTAATAGAAGGCAATGATAACGCTGATCATGATTTTCAGCAATTACACAACCGTGGTTTATGGAAACAATATCAAGCTATAATCAAAAGATTTTAAGATTATGTATATATTGATGATTGCTCGTGGATATCCTACTAAAGAAGATCCACAATGGGGGTGTTTTGAACAGGATCAAGCGGAAGCATTGTATAATAATGGGAATAAAGTTGTTATACTAAGTGTTGATAACCGCTTTTTATGGAGGAAAAGAAAAATAGGGATTACGCACTGTCAAAAAGATGGAATTGATTATTATAATATTTATTGGATACCTGGTGCTATTACACGTTTGGTTCTTGGGCATTATAACCTGTTTGTCAAAGAAATGCAGATTCAACGGTTGTATAAGAAAATAGAAAAAATACACGGTAAACCGGATGTGATATATGGGCAATTCTTTTTTAATACAGCTATTGCGGTTTGTTTACAAAAAAAATATGGTATTCCATTAATCGGGATAGAACATGCTGGGCGTTTTAATGCAGATAAGCTTGATCCTATAACAAGAAAGATGGCTTTTTATGCTTATTCTAATGCAGAAGAAATAATAACAGTGTCACAAACGTTAAAACAAAGGATATTATATCATTTTGAAAGAGATAGTTTTGTTGTTCATAATCTAGTCAATAGTATTTTTTTTCAGGCTAGCCAGGACAGAAAAAACTCTGAAATTTTTAATTTTTCTTCTATAGGTAGTCTTGTATATGGAAAAGGATTTGATTTATTAATAGAAGCTTTTTCTATAATGTGTAAAATTGATGAGAAAATGTATTTAACAATAATAGGAGAAGGAGAAGAAAGAGGAAGGTTACAAGATAGAATAGATCAGCTAGGTCTCTCTAATAATATTTTTTTGGTCGGTCGGAAAACAAAAAGTGAGATAGTTCAGATATTAAATAATAGTTCAGCCTTTATCCTTCCTTCACGAAGCGAGAATTTTTCGGTTTCTGTATTAGAAGCTTTAGCTGTTGGTTTACCTGTAATAGCAACTTTATGTGGCGGAATAAAAGAATGTATTGATGATAGCAATGGCTTATTAGTACCTATTGAAGATGTAAACTCTTTGTCTGATGCAATGAAAAAAATGTATTATACAATAGATAAATATGATAGTCAGAGTATTTCCCAAGACTGTTTTGATAGATTTTCTCCTTCTGTAATTGCTGCCCAATTAATAGATGTGTTTGATAGTGCCATAAAAAAACATTCATTATGCAACAATTAATTATTATTGCTGCCGGCGGTATGGGACGTACTTTATATGACATGGCGCGTGAAAGTTTTGGTTTTGCAACAGAATTTGTTATTAAAGGTTTTATTGATGATAATTTGTCTGCATTAAATGACTTTCCGAATTATCCTCCGGTAATAGACAAGATTAGCACTTATATACCACGGAACGATGATGTTTTTGTCTGTTCTATAGGTGGAAATGCACGTAAAAAATGTATAAGTGAAATTATTAATAGAGGGGGGCGTTTTATTTCTTTAATCCATCATACAGCTAGAATTGGTTCTAACGTAAAATTGGGTGAAGGAAATATTATCGGTGCTTATACAAGCATTGGTGCTGATGCTGTGATAGGTGATTATAATATGATACAATCTTACACAGTAGTGGGACATGATGTTCGTTTGGGTGATTGGAATCGTATTGATACACATGTCACTTGTGTAGGTGGTACGGTTGTTGGAAATGAGGTTGATATTTATACTTCTTCCGTGTTAAATCATGGAGTTGTTGTAGAAGATAATGCTCATGTCGGCGCTTGTAGTTTTGTTATACGTAGAGTTAAAGCTGGTACTACTGTTATGGGAAATCCCGCTAAAAGATTAATATAAATAAAAAATAAAATGGAATTAGTAAACTTTATTGAAAAATTTGCTGAGCAATTTGATGATGTGGATGTAGAACAACTAAATTCTGCAACTAGATTCCGCGAGTTAGATGGTTATACGTCGCTGGTTGCTCTATTGATTATTACAATGATTGATGAGGAATATGATGTTACAGTTACTGGTGATGATATGAAACAACAGGTAACTATTGGTGATTTGTATAATTTGGTATCTTCCCGTTTGTAATGTATAATCCTTTTTCTTTAGAAGGGAAGACTGTACTAGTTACAGGAGCTTCATCTGGTATCGGACGAGCTACTGCTATTGAATGTTCGAAGTTGGGAGCAACTTTAGTTCTGACAGGTAGGAATGAGAATGCTTTGCAAGAAACTAAAGAGTTGCTATCTGATTCAAATAAAGAACATTTAATGCTGGTTGCTGATTTAAGAATAGAAGAATCCTGTGAGAAATTGGTGGCTCAATTACCAGTATTGGATGGTTTTGTTTGCAATGCGGGAATAGGGAAAATGTTACCATTGCAGTTCTATTCTTTGGATGTACTAAACGAAGTATTTCAGATGAATTGTTTTGTTCCTATGCTGTTATTGAAATTGTTGGTGAAGAAAAAAAAACTGAGAAATTCATCTTCAGTGGTCTTTACTGCATCAATTTCTGGTTATAATAATGTGGCACCTGCAAATGGTATTTATGGAACTTCAAAGAGTGCTTTGAGTACTTATATGAAATATGCTGCCTTGGAATTGGCAGGGAAGGGGATTCGATGTAATGCTGTACAGCCGGGAAGAATCAATACTCCTTTGATTTCTAATCGTTTGCTGTCAGAGGAAGATGTGGTTAAAGACATAGAACAATATCCAATGAAACGCTATGGCAAGCCGGAAGAAGTGGCTTTTGCCATAATTTATTTGCTTTCCGATGCTTCTGCATGGGTTACTGGTACTAACTTGGTAATTGATGGTGGTCGTAGTCTGAAATAATTTGTATGGAAAGGCTTTTATATAATAAGATATGTATTGTTACCGGTGCCGCACAAGGTATCGGTAGATCTATAGCTGAACGTTTTGCTTCGGATGGTGCAATAGTTTATGCTTGCGACCGTGCTGAAGGAGTTATGGATGAATGGGCGAAGACTTGCTCAGAAGATAATGATACCCGTGTGCTTCCTTTATATTTTGATGTGACGGATGCTACAGCTGTAAAATCAGCCTTTATGTCCGTATTCAAACAAGAAGGACG
>OLRS01000745.1_pt1 | contig 36493 bp, 33 predicted proteins | sample 1673171 | NCBI WGS metagenome assembly OLRS01 (sample SAMEA3136762, study PRJEB25190) | human gut metagenome | biome: human gut; feature: human-associated habitat; material: faeces | place: Austria | collected 2013
CCCAGATTATCAAACAGCGAGACCAGCATCATCTGATCTCCGGCGGCGCTGTCCGCCGCTCCCAGCCGTTGTCGGCGAGCACTTCAAAAGCACGTTCATGCATTCGAGCCATTAGGGCCGGATCCGCCGCTCGAAACGTTTTGGCCGCCTCACCCAACATGTCTGGTTCTCCGGCAGCGCGAATCATGAGGCCGTCAAGCGGCAGCTGGCATGCCCGCTCAAGATCTGCGGTCCATCCTTCAAGCGACTGCCCAGGCAGACCGAAATTCAGTTCGACGGCAACCGCACTTTCGTTATATTCAGTCAGACGCTTGAGGAGCTTTTCGGCAGCCTCACCGGCATCAAGCCGGCCAGCGGCCTGGCGCACTTCCGTCGAGAAACTTCTTACCGGAAGGACAAACCGCGTGACGCCGCCCGCAAGCGCAGCCTCAATCTTTTCTTCGGAGAATCCGTGCACACGTGCCTGAAGCTCGATGCTGCAGTCGTTGGAAAGCGGCAGATATTGACGGGCTTTGGCCAGCACATGGAGGATGTCGACAGGTTCCAAAGCGCTCGGCGTTCCGCCGCCAAAGCGCAGCGCCTGAATCGGTGCTCCCGCCTGGGCATGCGTATCCGCCCACGCAGCCATTTCACGAACCAGTGCGTCGGCCCAGCGACGGCTTTCAAGCTCCTTATAAGCATGCTGCCAGCAGCCGCATCCGTCGCATTTGGACTCGCAAAACGGCGCATGAACCTCAGCGACGGCCGCCCCTGTGCGCGTGCGGTCTAAAAGATCTTCGACGATTTCACGACAGGCTTCGCCGGAGAATTCTTCAGCCGCCGCCGGGAGCGCAGGCGCAGTGTCAAGCGCGAATGCAGACGCTCTCGGATCCGCCGATGGCACCGCACGCCAATCGAAGGCGCCCGCAGCATGCGTACGGCCAACCGGCTGCGCCAACGGATGCACTGTGCCTTCGCTCATGACAGTCTCCTCAAAACATTTAAATGTTAATGAGAATTATTCTCTATTCGTCGCTAATGCGCAAACAATTCCGTTCGATCTGAAGAAAACACACCCAAAATACCTGTTGCTGCGCAATGCGCCTGCGGAAATCTCCCAAGCGCCAGAAACACAAAACCGGCCCATTCGTGAGAACGGCCGGCCTTGCTCTGCCTTGATGTCGTCAGCCCTGCTTAGACCTTATCCGACGGTGCCTTGGGTTGCTCTTTCGTTGGTTCCTTGGCTGCGTCCGGCGTTTCGGGGGAGGTTTCGTTTTTACTCTGCTGCGGGGCACGATCGCTCGGCCAAAGCTTTGTGGTATCGAAGTGAGCGTCGGGCGACGGCTCAACCTTCTTTCCCGTTGCCGAAGCGAGTGCCTCGCTCAAACGGGCAATTTCACACTGCTGGGCTTCAACAACACGCACAAGCTCAAGAATAGAGGTGGCATACGGGTCGCGCATGCCGGGTTCGAGACCGTATGCATGGAAAGCGGCCGCTGCCGCATGAACGCCGCGCTCGCGCTCCGGCTGGCTGCAAGGCTCTGGGGCTTTCGCCGGCGTCTTTTTAGAAACCGCGATACGTCCCGGGACACCTACCACCGTTGCGCCGGCGGGAACCGGCTTCACAACGACGGCATTGGAACCGATCTGGGCGCCGGCTCCCACCGTGAACGAGCCGAGCACCTTGGCGCCAGCACCGACCACCACACCGTTTTCAAGCGTCGGATGACGCTTGGCGCCGGCCGTCAGGTTCGTTCCGCCCAAGGTCACACCCTGATAAATCGTGCAGTCGTCGCCCACTTCCGCGGTTTCGCCGATCACGACGCCCATCGCATGGTCAAAGAAAACCCGACGGCCAATCTTGGCTTTGGGATGGATTTCAATCCCGGTGAGAAAGCGGCCCACCTGAGAGACCCAGCGGGCAAATGCCGTCCAGCCCTGAATCGCGCACCAATGCGCAAAACGATGAATCATCACCGCATGAAATCCCGGATAAGCAAAGATGATTTCCGCTGCGCCGTGAGCGGCCGGATCCTTTTCTCGAATGGTGGCGATGAGTTCGCGAGCTTCTTTAAACATGGGGATTTGAAACCAAGTGAATAGCTAAAGAGTCCTGATGGGACAGCGGATATCGAAGACTTACCGTTCTTCGGGCGGCATCGGCGAATTTTTGGGGTCGTTCTGCGTCTGCTCGCGCATCGCCGCCTTGCCTCGCGTCTTGGTGCCGATGCGGTCCCGCTTCGGACAAATCACCGCAGCGCAGACGCCGCGCAGCAGATCGAGTTCGTTTTTAGTGAGCCCGGCGCGGCCGAACAGCCGGCGAGAGACTTCCATAAAGTGACGCGGTTTCTTGGGATCATGCGCTCCGCAGGCAGCCATCGCCCTCTCCCAATGATCAAAAAAGCCCTCTACCGCCTCGAGCGGCGCAGGTTCTTCATGCGCAAAGCGTCCCTGCCAATCGTAAAGCGCACCGGCATCTCCGCGGGCGTCGAGGAGCGCGAGCTGCATCTCATAAGCAGCAATCTGCACCGCTTGTGAAAGGTTAAGACTTGGACTGGCCGGATCAGCCGGAATCGCCGCGCACCCCTGACAAAGGCAGACTTCCTCGTTGGTGAGACCGCTCCTTTCCGTGCCGAAAACGAAAGCAATGCTGCCTTCGAGCGCCGAGAGACGAGAAGCCGTTTCGGACGCCGCCTGACGCATCGGCGTGAGCGGCGCGCCGAATTCACGGTCATAGCCCGTCATCGCCCAAGCGTACGTAACGCCTTCGAGGGCTTGAGCTAAAGTCGCATAGGACTTTGAAGCTTCGAGCACATCCGCCGAACTCGTTGCATAAGCTAGCGCTTCTTCATGCGTCCGATAGTCAGCCTCACGAGGCGCTACAACGCGCAGATCGCGAAATCCCATCGTCTTGATGGCTCGCGCAGCAGAGCCGATATTGCCCGGATGAGCAGGTTCGCAGAGGATGAAACACACGCGGCGGGCGAGTTCGGGAACGGACTGCATTGAAAGACGAAAAAGCGGATGAGTAGAAACACTAAAGACTGCCATTCTACTCGGCGCATCGCCCTCAGCGTCAGCCGCACATCAAGAAGATTGCCGACTGCGTATCAGGCCTTGGCCAGAAGTACCGTCGCGAGCGCCATCATGCCTTCTTCTCGGCCGACCGCATCCATCTTTTCGTTTGTCTTCGCTTTGATGCTGACTTGAGCTGGTGCAACGCCGAGGAGCTTGGCCACATTGGCACGAATCTGCTCCTTCAGGGCGCCCAGCTTTGGCCGCTCGCAGATCACCGTCGCGTCGAGATTCACCACCAGCCATCCGGCAGCCTGAGCGAGATCCATGACTGCCGCGAGCAGCTTCCCGCTGTCCGCACCTTTCCATTTCGGATCTGAAGGCGGGAAGTGCGTGCCGATGTCGCCCAGCGAAGCAGCCCCGAGCACTGCGTCGGTCACGGCATGGAGCAGCACATCGGCGTCGGAATGACCGTCAAGGCCCTTTTCAAACGGAATAGTGACGCCGCCCAAAATGAGCGGGCGGCCACCAACGAGACGGTGAGAGTCGTAGCCCTGACCCACACGAATTTCAGGAATCGGCATAGGGCCTCCTTGCCCTTCAAGCAAACATTCTGCGAGCCGCTCGTCTCCCGGCTCCGTCACTTTGATGTTCGTCGCGCGGCAGGAAACCACTTTAACCGTCTTCCCCGCGCGTTCCATTGCACTCGCTTCGTCCGTGATGCCGTCGAGTCCGGCATTCAGCGCCCCGATAAGCTCTCCCGCTCTGAAGAGCTGCGGCGTGGCGGCTCGCCAGAGACCGGAGCGCGGAACCGTTTCGATGATGCGCCGACGGGCGTCGGCACGCTTCACCGTATCGGCCATCGGCACGGCAAGAATGCCGCCTGCAGCAGAACTGTCGGCCGTCACCTCATCAATCAAATGACTCACTTCACTCGGTCGAACACAGGGGCGCGCCGCATCATGAACCAGCACCCAGCTTTCGGGCGGCAGGCAGGCTGCGCGCAGTCCGCCCAAAACGGAATCGGCGCGCTCTGCGCCGCCCGCACGAAGAATCTTCACGCGGTCACCCCATTTTGCGAATGATTCGGCAGCGTGGTCGATGTAGGAATCCTCAGGACTCACCACCACAAAAACGCGTTCAACTCGAGACGCTGCCAGAAGCGCTTCCACGGTTCGCACCAGCATGGGAACGCCGGCTATCGGCATGTACTGCTTGGGGCAGTCCGCCCCCATGCGGCGTCCGACACCCGCAGCAGGGATGAGCGCAAAGATTCGAGCGGAATCGACTAATGGTGCATCGGTCATGGAGGCATTCTCGCAGTCAATGAGATGCTTCGAATTCTACCGAGCAGAATCTCTAACCCAAACTTCCCGAGGCAATGACGGGTTAACTCGAGGTTTGCCAAGTAAAAGCGTTTTAGCCGCAACAGGCTTTTTTGGATTAACCCCTTTAGGGCATACCTTCCCAAATGCCTCTGTTTTGAATACCAAGAAGCTAAATATTTATTTAAATATCAAAGCAATAAAGGCTCACTTCACACTATCGGCCCCCATCATCCGTCTGCATGAAGTTTGTATCAACCAAGGGTTAACACCTAATTTTCGTGTTATTTCTCTGCTTTTTCTTCGCGCAGAATGCGGTTCCACATGTTGCGGAATATTGCATTCCGATTGATTTTCTTCATTTAATAAAGTTCTTCAGGAGACGTTCGTGAATCACACGTCCTTCAAGATTGCTGCGGCGGCCCTGGCCGTAGCTTCTGCCCTCAGCTCGACGGCTTATGCCGGCGGTTTCCAGCTCACCGAACAGTCCGCGCTCGCCCTCGGCCGCGCATATGCCGGCGTCGGCGTTGATGGTACGGACGTTTCCGGCATGTACTACAACGCAGCAACGATGACGCTGCATCCGGGCACGCAGGTTCAGTTCGGCGGCGTTGGTGTTGGTCTCAACCTCGAATATGTAGCCAAAGATGGCGAAAAAAACAATGGTCGTGCTAAGGAAGAGGTAATTCCGCACGGTTTCATTTCCCACCAGATCAATGATTCAACCTGGGTTGGCCTCGCCATCACTGTTCCCTATGGTCTTGCTACTGACTATGGCGACAACTGGTCTGGAAAGGATCACGGTACCAAGGCAGAAATTACTGTAATTAATTTCAATCCTAATGTTGCTTGGAAAGCTACTGACACCCTGAGTCTCGGAGCTGGTCTGGCTTTACAGTATGTTGACGCCACCTTTGGTGTTGGTGCCAATACTCCTATTGGCAACATCCATTCTGAGTACACCGCTACAGACTTTACCTGGGGCTTCAATGTCGGTCTGATGTGGCAGCCGGTTGAAAACTTGCGTTTTGGCCTTTCATATCGATCTGAAACGAAACATGCCACCAATGGTGATTTAACTATCTCTGGTACAAACGGTAATGGACAAAATAGTATTGATGGTACCTATAACGCGTCCGTAACAGTATCTGGCCCTGCTTGGGCTATGGCTACAGCCGCTTGGGATGTTAACGATTACCTTAGCCTTTACGCGACTTTCCGTTGGGCTGACTGGTCAAGTTTTAGTAGTTTGACAACAACTAGTAATGAACTTACTACAGCTGTGTATGGAGTGGCTACCTCCAATCCCACGCTTGCTGGTGGGTATAAAGCTGTATTCGATCAGCTTAAAAATATCGACAATGATTGGAAAGACACCTATCTCATGTCCGTCGGCTATGACCTCCGCGTGAACAGCTTCTGGACGCTGCGCGGCGGTATCGCTTATGAAACGTCTCCGATCGACGACAAGACCAAGCGTACGGCCATCATTCCTGACGCGGATCGCTGGTGGTTTGCTATTGGCTCGTCCTTCCATTGGACCAAGGACTTCCAGACGGATATTGGTTTCGCTCATCTGCACGGCGTGCATGAACGCTCTCTCTACGATCGCACGTCTGGTGAAGAAGTCGGCCGCTATCGTCACCTCGACGCCTACCTCCTCGGCGTTCAGATGCAGTACCGCTTCTAATCAGCTCAAGCTGATTTGAGGTCAAGCCCGCCCTGGTGAATTGCCGGGACGGGCTTTTTGCTGTGCGCTTTATGCCGCCGGCGATCCATCATCGTCCTACACTCAACTCCAGATTCGGACGATCGTCAGAAAGTGACGACTGTCTGCCCTAAGCACTCTGCTTGGAGACAACGATGGCCAGTTATGACGTCTTTGAGCCGCTCTTCACCAGCCAATTCATTGGCGGCGAGTGGACGGCTTCCTCCTCTCCCAACCGCATTGCGGTTGAGAATCCCGCGACACTAGAGAAATTCGCAGAAATTCCTGACGGCACGGTCGACGACATTGATCGTGCGGTTGATGCCGCTTATGAAGCACTGCCTGCCTGGCGAGCTACTCCGCTCGAAAAGCGCCGGGCGCTGATGCAGCGGTTTCTCGAACACTTCAAAGCCATGCGTCAGGCGATCATTGATCTGGAAGCTGCCGAACTGGGCGCTCCGATTGCTTTTGGTGCCAATGCGCACTGTGAATATCAGTTCGTCCGCATTCAGTCCTACATTGACGAAGTCGAAAAAGTCGTCTTTGAGGAACCCTTTGAACATTCAACCGTCATTCGCGAGCCCGTCGGCGTGGTCGGCTGCATCACGCCTTGGAACTACCCGATTGGGCAGATCGTCCAGAAAGTCATCCCGGCGCTCCTCACCGGCAATACTGTCGTGCTGAAGCCCAGCCAGTCGACGCCGCTGACGGCCTGCCTCATGATGGAGGCCTTCCGCCTCGCCGACTTTCCGAAGGGTGTTGTGAATCTCGTATCGGGACGAGGCAGCCGCGCGGGTGCTGAGCTTGCCCTCAACCCCAAAGTGGCGATGATTTCCTTCACGGGATCAACCGCAGTCGGCGTATCTCTTTCGCAGCAGGCTCTGAAAACCGTCAAGCGCATCAGTCTTGAGCTGGGCGGCAAATCGCCTTGTGTGTGGCTGCCTGACCTGCCCGACTACCGTCCCGCCGTCAAGCCGCTCTTTAATTCTATCTTTTTGAATTCCGGCCAAACCTGCACGGCGCTTTCTCGGCTCATTGTGCCGAAAGCTCGGCTCGCTGAAGTTGAAAAACTGCTGATGGATCATTTGAAGGACTATCCGGTCGGTGATCCGTTTGATCCCAAGATACTCATTGGACCGATGGCCTCTCGTCAGCAGTTTGAGACCGTGAAGTCCTATATCGAGCTGGGGGTGAAAGAAGGCGCACGTCTGCTTGCCGGAAGCATCCCGGAAGAACCTGGCGCTCATGAAAAAGGCTGGTTCATCCAGCCCACGATTTTCACGAACGTCAAAAATGACATGCGGATAGCCCGTGAGGAAATTTTTGGCCCCGTACTCTGTGTGATTGCTTATGACACGGTCGACGAAGCAGTAGCCATTACCAACGATACGCCGTACGGACTCAACGCCATGGTTGTGGGTCCCAAGGCGGAAGCTCAAGCCGTTGCCCGCCGAATTAACGCCGGCAACGTTTATATCAATGACGCGCCGCGCGACGTAACAGCTCCTTTCGGCGGCTACGGTGCATCAGGCATCGGCCGCGAAGGCGGACGCTACGGGCTGATGGAATTCACGCAGCTTAAGGCGGTCTTTGACCATTCAACTTATTAAGAAAAAGCAAACTGAGACATCTCTGCTCTGAAATGAAATAACTTCTCATTCCTTGAGAAGAGATGTCTTAAACAAAAAAATACACCCAACCAATCAATCGATCGCTACAATTAGTAGCATACTGGCTATCACATCATATAGCCGCAATAATGATTTGTCGATATATCATCTATAGCATCACGAAATATTGAATATTTTTCGTAAATCTTTTCTGACATTAACAAACATTCTAAGCCGTCACTCATTTCAATGTCTACTAAAGTAATAAAATTCACCCCCCCCCCCTAGAAATAACATCTCAGCTCATTTCACATTATTTAAATAATGTTATTTTAGGGGATTGTCTGACTGTAATGAAATCCATGCCCGATGAATGCGTGGATGCTATTGTCACATCACCTCCATACAACTTATTAAACTCCACTGGAAACGGGCTTAAGAAAAATACAAATTGTGGAAAATGGAAAAATGCCGCGATTAAACAAGGTTATGCCGAACATAGCGACAATCTTCCTTATCCCGAATATATCGCCTGGCAACGAGAATGTGTTGCCGAAATGGTACGCTTAATCAAACCAGATGGAGCTATATTTTACAATAATAAGAACCGAGTTCAGGGCGGACTTCTCCAAGATCGGGGGAGATTGTCAGAGGTTTTCCTCTTCGTCAAATCATTACCTGGAAACGCAGTGGAGCTGTAAATTTTAATGCCGGCTATTTCCTGCCAACTACAGAGCAAATTTATTTGATTTGCAAACCAAAATTTCGCCTCGTAAAAGGTGCGAATAAGCTAACAGATGTATGGGTTGTCAAACAAGAGATGAAAAACCCACATCCTGCTCCTTTCCCTGAAGAGCTGATTGACAAAATACTTACTAGTATATCAGGAAAAATCATCCTCGATCCATTTGGAGGGAGTGGGACCACTGGAGTTTGTGCTCAAAAAAATGGGAAAGACTTCATCCTTATCGAGAAATCAAATCGTTATTGTGAAATGGCTGTGAAACGCATTGATGGATGCGAGGAGTGGAGAAATGTATAGCACTTCAAAAGAACAGATAAATGCATCACCATTTCGCAACATATATTGGTTTTCTCGATTTTTGATAGATACAAATCAATATGGATCAATTGGTACCAAAAGAGAAGAAGCATTATTGCGTATTGTTTCTGAAGTTGAACGCATTCTCGTCAGTCAGATTCATGAATCCGAAAACTCCCATTTTCAGTATGGCATTTTACATCTGAATCATGAACTTCGAAATCTTGCGCAACCAGACACAAAATTATGCAACCAAATCGCTCAACTGACAGATGAATTAATCAATTCCATTACAACCAAGGAAGACCTTTCTATCTTTTGCCTCTCCGCTAAATATGTTGTAGCTCCAATTAACGAAGCTCTGAAACGAATTCCATCTACGGACAAAAAATTCGTGATAGAACATGCAACTGCAATACTAAACTTAGAGGGAGAAAGCGCAGTAGGGAAAGTTATTCGTGTATGGGATAGTATGGGAGTCAAAGCATGCTTAAATTTAGAAAGAGATGAGGTTGTGTATGAATTTGCTCGATTATTATCAACCTTATCCAATCTGAACATAGAACACAATAAATTAGATGACAATATCATACTTACAGCATTCGTACAGGAATTTGAGCGACGACTAGGACAAAAACGCAAATCTCGGGGAGGAACCTCACTTGAAGATGTCGTCGGATTCTTTTTCGATTACTATAAATTTAAGGCAACCAATAAGCCTGAACATTTCGACCAAGATATAGAAGTTGATAAATGGTTTAAATGTAAAGATGGTTGGGTGATCGGCATCAGTTGCAAAAGAACCCTTCGCGAAAGATGGAAACAATTAAGTCAAGCCGATCGAGGAACTTTATCGCATTTCAAAATAAGAGAGATATGGCATATCACAACATTCGACACAGATTTAAGCGACGATAAGATTGTTCGACTTGGTGAACAAAATCATATATTTTATTTAATGGACGAAAGTGAAGTATATTGCAAATACAAAGACCACAAAGGAATGTCATCTTATGTACGCCCTCTTTCAGTCTTAATATCAAATATTAGAGAGCAAATTTCCTGAAATTAATTGAACTTTTGAAAGCAGTTCTCATAAATACTACCACTTTTATTGGTTTATCTGTAATTTACTTAACACTCTCGATCGCGCTAGCAATCTACATTTACGGAATGAGTCTCAGCGCATTCTTTTGACTTAAAAATCCACATCCATAAAGACAATAAAATCAAGAGAAAGTATGAGTTGAATAAAATTGTCACTCTGAATATTTCTATCACCAATTTAAAATATATTAGCTCGATTGCTTAGGTTATAAAAATAACCGGCGCGGAAACTTGCCACCTTTTCCGCGCCGTTTGGACTGCTGAAATATTTAAGAATACTCACGTTCTCGGATCACAGGCATGCGGAATCTTCCATGAGAGGAAGAGCCCCGCTGCCGCACCGCCAATCGCGGGTGAAATCCATCCCAAATCAATGTTGGACCAGGGGAGATCTGCGCAGAGATTCGACAAAAAGGGCACATTGAGACCGAAAGCTTCCAGCCCGGCAGTCACAGAAACAACACCCGTAAAGAGCATCGAAAGCGGATAAACCCAGCGGTGCAGATGAAGATTTTTCCAGGCCAAGTTAATGAGACCCAACGCGATCAGCACGATGGCGAGCGGATAGATGGCCACCAGCACTGGGATCGAAAACTTCAGAATGAGCGTGAGACCGGCATTGCTGATCACCATGCTGACGACCGCAAATACCACGGCCCAGCCGCGGTATCCGAGCTTGGGAAAGAGTCCGGAGAAATAGTCCGAGCAGCAGGCAATCAAACCCACGCAGGTATTGAAGCATGCAATGAAGAAGACGAGCCCAAGGAGCACCTGTCCCGCCGTGCCAAAAAGTTTGTCAGCGACAGCCGTGAGCGTTTGAGCACCGTTTTCCATCCCGGTGAATGCGCCGCCCGCTTCTGCGCCGATCTGCGTGAGCGCACCGTAGACCACAAAGAAAACGGCCGCGGCAATGCAGCCGGCAAAAACCGTTTCCTTCACGACGGCGCCTTCGCTCTTAATGCCCATCGCACGAATGTTCATTGCAATGATGAGACCAAAATTCAGCGCCGCCAGCGTATCCATCGTCTGATAGCCGTCGATGAAGCCATGTGCAAGCGCAGCGCCCGCATAAGCAGCAGCAGGCGCACCGGCTTCACCAATGGGATTGACAAAGGCGCCGAGCCAGAGCACGCAGATGAGCGTAATGAGCGTGGGGCAGAGAAATTTGCCCAGACGGCTCGTCAGCTTTTCAGGGTTCAGGGCTACTAAAAAAGCCGCCAAGAAGAAAAGAACTGAATAGGCAAGCTGAGAAAAGCCCAGCGCCGTCCAGCCTAAAAGCGGGGCTTCGAGCAGACCGTTCTCAGCGAGAAGCGGCCGCACCACCATCTCGAACGACGTGCTCGCCGTACGCGGAATCGCCAGGCAAGGGCCGATCGAGAGATAGATGAGGAACATGAAGATGAAGGCAAAGACCGGATGCACTCGGGCGCCGAGGTTCTTTAAGCCCCCGGATTCCGCTACGGCCATCACACCCAAAATCGGGAACCCGACAGCGGTAATGAGAAAGCCGATGAAGGCCGAGAGCGACTCTGTTCCGGCCTGCACGCCGAGCCAGGGCGGAAAAATAAGGTTGCCTGCGCCAAAAAACATCGCAAAAAGCGTGAGGCCCACCAAACTTCGCTGCCTGAGCGTTAATGCCTGCATTTCTGAAATTCCTCCTCCTCAGGAAAAGGCTCTAAGGCTAGCACACGACATTCCTCCCTACGCTCTCGTTTCTAGGGATTCTCGGTTTGACATTCCATTGATCAGCGCCTTGTGCATAATGGAGATCTCTCTTTTTTCCGCTTCAGCAGTCTTTCCGGGCGCTTTGCCGCACCCCGTATTCATCATGACTTCTCTCGGCCCGATCTTTGCCGACGACCTTTCCCGCGTAAAGCCGGGTGATCGGCTTCGCCTTACGATTTCCGCTCAAACGAGCGATGCTGCCGCTTTGGCTCAGGCTGCGCTGGAAGCACGCGCTCGAGGCGAACGCGTTCTGGTGGTCTGCGCCGACCCGGCCGACGTGCCGCGTCTCGCGCAGGAGATGCCGTGGTTTGAGCCGAAGCTGGATGTTCGGCCGCTGCCGGATTGGGAAACGCTCCCCTACGACGTGCTTTCGCCGCAGGAAGAATTAGTCTCCGAGCGCCTTGAAGCCCTTTATCGGCTGACCGCGCCGACGGGGGGTGCTGACGTGCTGCTCACCTCTGCCGTGACGGCCTCTCAGCGGCTTTCACCCGTTTCTTATATCGGCGCCAATACGTTTTTCTTTCATCAGGGCGAACAAATCTCCTTGACGACGCTGCAAAAGCGCCTTGCCGCCGCGGGCTATGCCAATGTGAAGCAAGTGCTCGCTGCCGGCGAATTTGCCGTTCGCGGCAGCATTGTCGACGTCTTTCCCATGGGGTCTGAACGTCCCTTCCGACTGGATTTCTTTGATGACGAAATCGAATCCATCCGTTGGTTCGATGTGGATACGCAGCGCTCAATGGAGTCTGCCGAGGAAATCCGGCTCCTTCCCGGCCATGAATTCCCTGTTGACCCGGAGGCGCTCCTCGCCTTCCGTCAGCGCTGGCGCAGAGAGTTTGCAGGCGACCCAAAAAAGAGCATCGTTTACTGCGACATTGAAAAGGAAATTCTCCCGCCGGGGATCGAATACTATCTCCCGCTCTTTTTTGACGAAACGGCTGCGCTCACGGACTATCTTCCTCCTAATGCACGGGTATTTCTCTTGGGCGACATTGAAGCTGCGCTGCAGGCATTCGGGCGCGACATGGCCTCGCGCTACAAAGTGCTCGCGGCCGATCCGCAGCGTCCGGCACTTGCGCCCGAGCGCATTTGGCTCAAACCCGAAGAATTCTTCAAGTCGCTCGCGAACTTTGCGCGCTTCACGGTCGAGAAAAAAGAGAACGCCGAGGATCTGAAACGCTTGAGCGGCATTGAGGTTGACCGCAAGAGCCAGAATCCAGTCGGGAAACTCTTGGAGCGTACGCGCGAATCGGCAATGAAGGGAGTGCGCACATTGATCGCAGCGCCCTCCGCCGGCCGTATGGAAACCATGTCTCAGCTCCTGCGCACGGGCGGCCTGAGCGTAGAAGAATTCCTCGATTGGCAGACCTTCCTCGAAGCTGATTCATCACTTAGCATCGCCGCCGCACCGCTCTTTTCCGGCGCCGTTTTCCATCATCCGGAAATCGTTATTCTCTCCGAAGCGGAGCTTTATGCCGCCAGTCCCCGCCGCCATCGTCTGCGCCGCGTGAAGCACGCGACGACCTTGGAGATGATAGTACGCGACGTCGCCGAACTCAAACCCGGCGACGCTGTCGTCCATGCCGACCACGGCATCGGGCGCTATCAGGGCCTCGTGCATATGGAGACGCCGGACGGCGACGCGGAATTTTTAGAGATCACCTATAAGAACGACGCCAAGCTTTTCGTGCCCATTACCAATCTGCAGCTCATCTCGCGCTATGCAGGCGCCGATCCGGAGCATGCGCCGCTCCATCAATTGGGGCGCGGCGATTGGGAAAAGGCCAAGCGCAAGGCCGCGCAGGAAGTTCGTGATACGGCGGCCGAGCTCTTAAATCTGTATGCCATTCGCCGCACGCGCGAAGGCATCCGCTTCAAGATCGATCCGGCAGACTATCAAGCCTTTCGCGAAGGCTTCGCTTTTGATGAAACCCCCGATCAGTCCACGGCCATCAATGCGGTGGTCGACGACATGACTTCCGGGAAGTCGATGGACCGGCTGGTCTGCGGTGATGTGGGATTTGGCAAAACTGAAGTCGCACTTCGCGCCGCCTTTATCGCCGCCATGTCGGGGCGTCAGGTGGCGGTTCTCTGTCCGACCACCCTTTTGGCCGAGCAGCACGCCGCCACGTTCCGCGACCGCTTCCGTGCCTGGCCGGTGACGGTTGCCGAGCTCTCACGCTTTCGCACCGGGAAAGAATCGGCCAAAGTACTCGCGGGCTTAGCCGACGGCACGGTCGACATCGTGATCGGCACGCATAAACTTCTTTCCGACAAAGCGCAGTTCAAAAATCTGGGGCTCGTCGTCATTGATGAGGAGCACCGCTTCGGCGTGCGGCAAAAGGAAGTGCTCCGCAAAATCCGCGCAGAAGTCGATGTGCTCACGCTGACGGCGACGCCGATTCCCCGCACGCTTTCGATGAGTCTTGAAGGCATCCGAGACTTCTCCGTCATCGCCACCGCTCCCGAACGCCGCCTCGCCGTGAAGACTTTTGTGACGAGCGAACAGGACGGAACGATCCGTGAAGCAGTGCTTCGCGAATTAAAGCGCGGCGGACAGGTCTACTACCTGCATAACGAAGTGAACACCATCGAAAACACCCGTGCCCGGCTCGAAACGCTTGTGCCCGAAGCCCGCATTGCCGTTGCCCACGGGCAAATGCGCGAACGCGAGCTTGAGCACGTGATGCGCGACTTCTACCAGCAGCGCTTTAACGTGCTCTTATGCTCCACGATTATTGAAACCGGCATTGATGTGCCGTCGGCCAATACGATCATCATTGAGCGTGCTGACAAATTCGGTCTCGCGCAGCTCCATCAGCTGCGCGGTCGTGTCGGTCGATCGCACCATCAGGCGTATGCCTATCTGCTCACGCCGCCCGACGGGGCCTTTACTAAGGATGCCCAAAAGCGTCTCGATGCCATTCAAGCCCTTGAAGATTTGGGTTCAGGTTTTTACCTCGCCATGCACGACTTGGAAATCCGCGGCGCCGGCGAAGTGCTCGGCGAACATCAAAGCGGCGAAATCGCCGAAGTGGGCTACGACCTCTATAACCGCATGCTCATGCAGGCTGTGAAGGCCTTAAAGCGCGGTGAGACGCCGCAGGCGGGCGATCCGCTGCAGCTCTCGACGGATATCAATCTTCACGCCCCGGCGCTACTCCCCTCGGCCTACGTGCCGGACGTTTCGCAGCGCCTGGCCTTTTACAAAGCCTTTGCTTCGGCAGAAGACCGCGCGGCCCTTGAAAAATCAACCGAAGCGCTCGTCGACTGCTACGGGAAACTTCCTGACGCCGCCCGACGCCTCATTGAAGTGCATAAACTGCGCCTCAAGTGCGAAGCGATCGGCATCCGCCGTATTGATGCCGCTCCCGCGGCGATCATTATTGCCTTTACGCCTAAACCGAACCTCGATCCGCTCGCCCTCGTGAAGCTCCTGCAGTCGCGGCGCGACGCGCAGATGCTAGGGCCTGAGCGCCTCAAACTTAATGTCGCCAACCCTGACCCCGAGAAACGCCTGCAGACGGTCTATGACGTGCTCGCTAAACTGGCCCTGCCGTCGGACCCGCTTCCGCCCGCCCCAACTGCCCCGGCTGCTCCCGGCACCTCGTCGATGAGTCTCAGGAAGCCCAAGGGCGGCAAATCTGCGTCTGCTGTTTCTCGATCCGCTAAGCCCCCTCGCCGCTGACCCCTCTGAGTGCATACGCTATGGAAGTCTCTGAACTCGATCAAATTCCTGAGCCCCGCCGCCGGCGCTTCTTTAAAGCTGGGCTTTATCTCTTTAAGGCGCTCGCCCTGCTGGGCGGATTGGTCGCCACGGCCTGCGGCTTCATGCTCCTTTATGCCCTGTGGTCGTCACATTCGGCACTCAGTACCGGGAATATGCTCTTTGTCGGCGCAGTGGGGCTTTTTGGCCTTTACATCGGCTTTTCGACCGTGCGGGACCTGAAGACCAAAGAAAAATCCGTTGAAGGCTGGGCCTTTTATGCACTCCTCACGGTCGCAGTCGCTGCCGCTTTTCTCGGCATTCTTCTGCGCAATGTCTCCTATACGGTCTCTTGATTATTTTTAGTTCCGGCCATGGCTGTCTGCATAGACGAGCGCGAAGAATACGCCTAAAATAATTCTGAACTGACTGGTCAGTTCAGAATGCACGCTAAGGATTTCGCCACCATGTCGAGCGCAAAAAAGATCGTTCTTCTTGTCGGCGCTGCCGCCGCAGCAGCAGCCCTCTACTACGGCCTCAATTGGTGGGAAGCCCATCGCAGTGTCCCGCCGACCGTTGCCTGGGGAACCGTCGATATGCGTACGGTCGACCTCATGTTCGAAACCTCCGGCCGCATTGCCTCGCTTGCCAAAGAGGAAGGCGAACGCGTGAAAAAAGGGGAACCCTTGGGTGAACTCGATCTGAGGGCATTAAAAATTGAGCGTGAACGCACGGCCGCACAGCTCGAAGGTCTTGACGCTGACTGGAAGCTTGCGCTCGAAGGCTATCGCGCCGAAGAGATTGATGCGGCTCGTGCGCAGGCCGAAGCGGCCGAAAGCAGCGCCAAACTGGCGCAGACCACGCTGGCACGCACGCAAAAGCTTTACCGCGCCCATGTGGCGTCTGATCAGGCGCTCGATGAAGCGCGATCCAATGCCGACAATCTGACCAAGGTATTCGCCGCGGCGCAAGCCGATCTTGCGCGCCTCACTGCTGGCCTGCGCCCTGAAGAAATTCGCGCCAAAAAGGCTGCCCGCGATGCGGGGGAGGCTGCGCTCAAGGCGCTCGACTACCAAATTGATGTGGCAAGCCGCATTGAGTCGCCCGTTGACGGCGTCATCCGCAGCCGCCTGCTTGAACCGGGCGATATGGCGAGCGCGAGCAAGCGCGTCTATGAAATTGCCGTTACTTCGCCCAAGTGGGTGCGGGCTTATGTGACCGAAACGCAGCTCGGCTTCATTAAAGAGGGCGCTCCTGCCCGCATCACCACGGATACGACGCCGGCGTACGAAGCCACGGTGGGCTACATCTCCCCGGAAGCGGAATTCATGCCTAAGACCGTGCAGACACAGGATCTGCGCACACTCCTCGTCTATGAAGTCCGCCTCACGCTTTCGGATCCGGAAAATAAGCTCCGTCTGGGCCAGCCCGTGACGGTGGACTTCGCGCCGCAAGCCGAGGCTCAAAGCGGTTTCCTGGACCTTTCGAGCAAGGCCGCGCCATGACGATGGCTTTAGCCCCAGCGATCCATCTTGAGGGCGTTGTCAAGACTTTTCCCAACCCCCTCGACGCTGCCCGTCCGATCCGTGCGGTCGACGGCATCAGCCTCAAAGCGGGGGGCGCCAAAGCCTCCGATCGGCTCATCGCGTTGGTGGGACCGGACGGCGCGGGCAAATCCACTTTCATGCGGCTCCTCTGCGGTCTGGAAGCTCCGGACGAAGGCCGTCTCTCGGTCCTCGGCACGACGCCGGACCCCGACAACGAAGACTTCACCACCCGCATTGCCTTCATGCCGCAGACGCTTGGGCTCTATAAAACGCTCTCGTGCCGCGAAAACCTGGAGGTCTTTGCGGGCCTGCGGGGATTTGAGGGGGAGGCCGATGGCGCTTCCGGCCTCAAGCGCCGCATCGCGGAACTTCTCAGCATGACCGGACTGGCCGGGTTTGAAGAACGCCAAGCCGGAAAACTTTCGGGCGGCATGAAGCAAAAACTCGCGCTCGCGAGCGCACTCCTGCGGATTCCCGATCTCTTGCTCCTAGACGAACCCACCGTAGGCGTGGATCCCCTCTCACGACGCGAACTCTGGTCGGTGGTGCGCAGGATGCTCGCAGACACCCCCATGACGTGCGTCTTTTCAACAGCGTATTTGGAAGAAGCCGAGGCCGCTGACCGCGTGCTCCTTTTTGAGTCGGGCCGCATCATTGCCGACGAAAATCCGCAGACCTTCATCTCGCGCGCCAAGGGCCGCACCTACCTGCTCCCGCTTGCCAACCGCGCCGAACACGACGCGCAAATGCTCTGCCGACGCTTATCGGAAGAAACCGCCGCCACGCGCTCGGACGCCCTATTTCTAGACATCGTGCCGCGGATGGGAGGCGCTGCGGCAACAACGCTCGCGCCGACGCTTCCGGTGAAGGACGCCCGTGTGCCTTCGGGGTTCGTGCCGCGCCAACCCTCGCTCGAAGATGCCTATGCGCTCCTTACCTTCCCGCGAGCACCCAAAACCGCGAATCATCTCGCCAGTCCCCCGTCAGACGCCTCCGGCACATCGGCCGCTTCGGCCGATGACACCGCTGAGCGTCCTGTCGTCATTCGCGCCGACGGCATTGCCCGCAAGTTCGGGAATTTTGTGGCCGTCGCTGACACCTCGTTTGAGGTGAGGCGCGGAGAAATCTTCGGACTCCTCGGCCCCAACGGCGCGGGGAAAACCACCACTTTCCGCATGCTTTGCGGACTCCTTGTGCCCTCGAAAGGACAAATTGAAGTGGCGGGCTACGACCTGCGCACCGCCAAGGCGGGAGCACGTGCCCGCATAGGCTACGTTGCACAGAAGTTTTCCCTCTACGGCAAATTGTCTGTCGAGCAGAACCTGCGGTATTTCGGACGCAGCTACGGCTTTTTCGGCCAAGCGCTGCAGGACCGCATTGACGCTTCGCTCGAAGATTTCGGCCTGACGGATCGCCGCGACACCACAGCCGGATCGCTTTCATTCGGCGCCAAACGAGATCTTTCCATGGCCTGCGGACTGATCCATTCCCCCGAAATCCTCTTTTTGGACGAAGCCACATCCGGCGCCGATCTCGCAAGCCGCCGCGCCTTCTGGCGCCGCATCAATGCGCTGGCGGCTGCGGGCACCTCAGTCGTGGTGACGACGCATTTTCTCGAAGAAGCGGAATACTGCGACCGCTTCCTCATTCAGGATGCGGGAAAGGTGCTGGCGCTGGGAACGCCGCGAGAAGTGAAGCAGCGCGCAGCCGTTCTCTCCGCCGTCAGCGGACAAACTCTCGTCGTCGACCGCATATCGATTGAAGATGCCTTCGTCGCCATCGTTGAAGCAGGCCGCCGCAGTCAGGAGACGCCTTCATGAACGCCCTGCGCTTTTCACCCCGCCGCTTCCTGAGTCTCCTTAAAAAGGAAGCCATTGAGATCTTTCGCGATCGCTCCATCCTGTTTATGGGACTCGCGCTCCCGCTTCTCATGCTTTTTATTTACGGCTACGGCGTTTCCATGGATATGGAAGCCGTGCCGGCTGCCGTGGTACTGAAGGAGCGCACCCCGGCTGCGCTCGCATTTACGCGCGACCTCTCCGCCAACAAGCAGTTTGCCGTCCGCACCGTGCAGGGCCGTCCGCAAGCCGAAGCGCTGCTCGAAAAACGAGACATTGAATTTATTCTCGAAATTCCGAACGGCTTCGAACGCGCCCTGACTTCCGGCCGAGGACAGGTTCAGCTCACGATTTACGGGGTCGACAGCAATTCAGCCGTGATCTTTCGCAACTATGCCGCCAGCATCTTGGCGCAGACCGCTGCCAAGATGATCCAGGAGGGGCGCATCAGTTCGAGCGTGCAGAACGCCGATCTGCCGGCCGTGACCATCGTCCCCAGAACGTGGTTCAACGATGAAGCCAATTCCCGCTGGTATCTCGTGCCGGGCCTGCTGGTCATCGTTTCGGCGGTGTCCGCGAGTCTGATGGGAAGCATCGTCATCGCCCGAGAATGGGAGCGCGGCACCCTCACGTCGCTCTTTGCGACGCCTGCCTCATCGCTTGAAATACTGCTCTCCAAATGGACGGCTTACTCGTTCATCGCCTACTGCGGCTTTCTGCTCTGCCTCATCCTCGCCTTCCTGCTCTTCAATGAACCGCTTCGCGGCAGTCTCTGGATCCTCCTCGGCACCGGCTTTCTCTTTATCGGATGGGCGGCAGCTCTGGGGCTTTTTGTCTCGGCCAAAACCAAAAGTCAGTTCCTCGCAACCGAAGCGGCAGTGCTCGCCTCCTTTATGCCGACCATGATGCTTTCGGGCTTCATCTTCGACCTGCGAAGCGTCCCTGTTTGGATTGAAGTGGTCGGCAGACTGCTGCCGCCCACCTATGCGGTTGAAACCTTCCGCATCTGTTTTCTCTCGGGCGGACAGCCTGTGACCCTTGCCGTCAACGCGCTGGTAATCGCGCTTTGGACCGCGGGGCTATTTGCAGGCGCCCTGAAAGTGCTCGGCAAATCGCCGCTTGAAGCTAAGCACTCCCCCAAAAAGGCCGCATCATGACCCGCTCGAACCGCTTTCAGCTCCTTGACGCGCTTTGGGCCTCGATGAACCGCATCATTGCCATTGCCGGGAAGGAATTCGTCGCGCTCTTAAAGGACAAGGGCTCACGCCTCATTCTCGTTGTTCCCGTTATTGTGCAGGCCGTTCTCTTTGGCTACGGCGCCACCTTCAACCTTGAGCGCGTCCCCTGGACCTACTACGACGCTTCGCACTCCTCGAGCTCCATGGAAGTCGTGCGCAGAATTACCGGAACCGGTATTTTCGAACTCAAGGCCGCGCCGCGGTCGCTCGGCGAATTTGAAGAAACGATCTCATCGAGCACAGCGCTCCTTGGTCTCTACTTCCCGCCGGATTTTGAAAAGAACGGTCAGGTCTTCGCCGCCGCAGACGCGAGAAACTCCACGACGACCGGCATTGCCATGGGCTACGTGAACAGCATCGTTGCCCAGATCAATGCTGACCGCGGCAGATCCTCCGCTTTTGCCGTCGTTGAGCGCTACCGCTGGAATGAGAACGGCATTACGCGCTACGCCATCATTCCGTCGCTTACGATTATGCTTTCCATGCTGCAGGTACTGCTTTTGTCAGGACTCTCCGTAGCCCGCGAACGTGAGGAAGGATCGTTTGACATGATGCTCATGACGCCCGCCTCCTCACTTGAAATTCTGGCCGGCAAAGCCGTCCCGCCCACGATCATCGCCTGTCTTCAGGCGCTCGCGATTTTCCTGATTGGTCTTTTCTGGTTCGAACTGCCCTTCGCGGGCTCCTACCTGACGCTCGGCCTTTTCATCGTCGGCATATCGCTATGCTTCGTTGGCGTGGGGCTCGCTATTTCTGCCTTGGCGAACAACATTCAGCAGTCCATGGTAATGGTGATTTTCTTCCTGCTGCCGTGCGTTATCCTTTCGGGACTTTTCACTTCGATCCGTGCGATGCCCGAGTGGCTGCAGACCCTGACGCTTATCAATCCCCTGCGGCATGCCATTGTGGCGCTTCGGGCGATTTACTTCGAAAATGCCGGATTCGCTGATCTTGTTCCTTCTCTCATCCCGATCGTATTAGCCGGTGTGCTCTCGCTTGCCTGGGCGTCCTGGCTTTTCCGGCATAAGATTCAATAGACTGCCGACCGCTACCGACAAGACGCCGGCGTCGGGCTTACTGGACAACGCATATGGCTAAAAAATCTGAAGACCGCCGCAGAAGCATTCTCAATGCAGCACTCGACGAATTTGAAGCAAAGGGTTTTTCGGCCGCGCTTGTCGAAGATATTGCACATCGGGCCGGCGTCTCCAAAGGCACCATCTACGGATACTTCAAGGGAAAGGAAGCGCTGCTCCTGGGGCTTGCCGAAGAAGTCGCAGTCCTTATCCAAAAAGAATTCGATCAGCCGAGCGAACACGCATCGCTGCCGCTGATTGAAAGGCTATGGCGAACGGAAGCCGGGCTCCTCGCCGACAATGGTCACGGGCGGCTGGCTCGAATCCTGCGTGTTGTCTGGTCTGAAGGTCTCCACCGCCCCGAGCTCACGCGTCCGATCTACGAAAAATTTCTGATTCCGCACTTCGCGCCGGGCAGCCCGCTTCGAACGGAAATTGAAGCCTCAAATGTCCCCGACTTTGTGAAGAAATACCCCATGGTGCTCATGGCTCCCGTCATGCAGGGCATTTTCTGGGCAGGGATCATCGACAAGGTGATGCCGCTTAACCTTGAAGAATATTTCAAGGGCTACTTAACCATGATTTTTGGTGTGCAGCCGCAGAGCGAAAGAACGGATATTCAAGGCATATTTTCGAATAATCAGGCGTAATATATTTTCCATTTTTCTTGAGTAGATTTTCAATTAAGTTTGCAATCTCTGCGAGTTTTTCATCCACACTCATATTATTGAAAGATGCCTGTCTGTTTGATATCTCAATAAATTTTTGGTCAAGCGATGCACCAATATCAATATGTGTCGACTTCATTTCAAAAGTCAGCTCGGATACAAATGTCCTTCGTGTTGCATATCGAACAGTTCCATTTTCATCACCACCTTGGGCAATAATCCTATTTCTTATATCATTATATGTGAAATTAGAAGGGTCTACAGGAGGTCTAGCAATTATTCTTGGGAACTCTTTTATCTGATATCCTAGCTTATAGAGATAATATGTCACCAAGTAAAACCAGCATGTTTTCTCTTTATCAAAGTTCACCTACGGTTGACAAAGTTCTCTAAATTTGATTATTGCTTCTTCCGCATCAAAAATTTCAAACTGATAGTCATTTACCTCTTCGACACCGCTAAAAATATTATATATTTCATTAACAGTCTTTATAGAGTCGTAAAAACGATGATGATATTCATTATCCTGAATATTATTAAAATAAAATTCCTTTAAATCCATTTGAACACATCCATTTCCACACGCCCTTCGCATGTATTGTTAGTTTTTATTATATCACGTATTCGTGAAATTCTCAATAACGCAAAAGCACTCCGACACAATGGCCGGAGTGCTAATAATCATCCATATTAAATTGCTTTGAACATCTTCTGCGATACCGGTTTGATGCCATTCTTCTCGACCTCTGCCTGTGCTTTCCTGAATTCCTCCATTCGCATTAGCTCTTCCTCTGCATCATCAAGCCCAACGTGTGTGTACACATTCATCGTGACACTGATGTCCGAGTGTCCCATCAAATACTGGAGCGTCTTCGGATTCATGCCTGCCTTGGCCTGATTGGAGCAATAGGTGTGCCTGCACACATGCGGCGTGATGTTCGACATCTGCACCCGGTAGATATCATTGTACCGGCCTACCATATGATTGAATCTGTGCTGCCAGTGCATGGCCACAAGCGGCATGCCATTCTCATCATAGAACAGAAATCCGCCATAATCATCGATGAGCTTCTCTTGTCTCGGTGGTTCCCTGTCCTCAATGATTGCCCGGAACATGTCTGCCACATCCTGCGTTACCGGAATCTTTCTGGTTCCGGCATCGGTCTTCGTGGTTTCTATGATGTAGCGCATGTCTGCTGTCCTCTGTAGCTGGTGGTCAATGTTGACCGTCCGATTCTCAAGGTCAATGTCCCTCAAGGTCAATCCGCAAAACTCTGAAATTCTCATGCCGGTATGAAAAAGGATGTAGACCACTTCGTAGTATTTACAGTAGACCACATCATCATGGACGAACTTCAGGAACTTTCTCATCTGGTCTCTGGAAATAGCCTCTCTTGTCACAGAATCATTGACCACCACACCGGCGAGCTGGAAGCCGAAGGGATTCTTCATAAGAATATCATCGTCAACAGCCATCTGAAAAGCCGGTCTGAGTACACCTCGTATGGTATGGATGGAACTATAGCTCCTGCCATCTTCCTTCTGCAGCTTGATGAGAAATAGCTTTGCATCCGATGTCTTAACCGAGCGGATTTTCATTTTTCCGAAGGACTGCTTCTCTAAGATACGCTGAACGGTGATGTACCCCTGTCTCGTGCTCTGCCTTACACCGGTCTTGGTCTGCAGGTATCTATCCACCAGTTCACATACCGTCATCGTACCATCCGGCATATTAGTGAGAACGGCCACCTGTGTCTCTATCTGCTTCTCCAGCTCACGGAGCGATAGACATGGTTTCTTTCCCTTCGGAAGCTGGTCGGTCGGCTCCAATTTCCAGCTATACACGAAGTGTGGTTTTCCATCAATATGATATTTATATTGATATTTTCTGTCTGCTCTTACACTCTCTCCCGGTCTTAATACTCTACGTTTGGAATCCCGCCTTGTCTGTCCTCTTCCTGCCTTTGCCATTATACCCGCCTCCTTAGTTCTGGATGGTTACGCAGATACCTTTCAAAGGCTACACGAAGAATCAGCTTGCGTTCTCCGTAATATGCCAGAAAATCTTCCCCATCCGTATTATTCAATAAATCATAAAATTTTCTCCGGCTCAGAACAAAATATTCAATTGCCTCAGAAGGATTCAAAATATCCTTTTCTGCTAAACTTGGTCTTGCCATAAAAGTACTTCCTTTCTGCCAAAAGTGGCTGTTTTCAAGGGTTTTCGGGGTCATCCTATGTTCGCTCTTATGCCCTGTAATAGCAACTACTTTCGGCAGATAAAAGGAACTATATTTCTGAAGAATTAAGAATAAATTCTTCGAACTTCGGGCGGATAATGAGGAATCGGTTTCCACAGTACACCGCCACCGTTCCAAGGTTATCCTCTGCAATTCTTCTCAGTTTCTTTATACCAATATTAAAATAAGCTGCTGCCTCCTTGATGGTGAGCATATACTTCTCACTAACAGGAAGCGTTTCATTGCTTTCTGCATTCATAGTATCTCTCCTTCCGACAAGGTGGTCACACAGCTGACTCCTTTGTACTATTTTTCCTTTTTTGTCATTTTTACTCTGATTCTGTGATATTTGCCCCCAGGGGCGGTCTGAATCTCTGTCACCTTTTATGCAGGGCAACGGTGCCGCCCCTTCACGCACAAAAACTGCGAATTTAAACGGGGTATTAACCCCCAATACAGCGAAATACCATACAAGGGGCATATATCCCATTCAAGATGATAGAAATAAAATCAAACAATTCTATGATTATTTCCCTGCATCTGCCATCTGAATAACCTTGATTGCTTCATTTCTTACAAGTTTTCCGTCAAGGAACTCAAATGCAAGATATCCAATCTGATCATACAGTACAAATTTTTCCAACAATGTTCTTACCGTCACAGGCTTTCTTCCCACAATCCAGTAATAAGAAAAGTCACCAAATGCAATCGGCTTAGTACCTGTTTCGATATCCGGCATATATTCCGAAATAATAACCTGTTTGCCAAGAATTGTATCATTTGCCTGATTCCACAAATAATTGCCATCATTATCCTTCAGTTTTCTGAGTACAAGTGCTGTCTTATCATTCATAAGCCAGATACCATTTCTTCTATATTCCTTATCAACACTAAAATATAAAGAAATCACATCATCATAAGTCAGCGTTTCTGCTGTCAGTGCTGTTTTAGCTCCATCTGTATTATGAAGAATACCAGTAGGTTCATCTGCTCCGGTTCCATTAATAAATGCGTTATCCTCAGCTTTTCCAAATGACTTTCCGAGCTTTTGTGTCAGATATTTTTCAATATCAAATCCTGCATCATTTACAAAATCCTCATCCAATGTAACGATAGATGCCAGCTTATAGCTTTCAATCGTTTTTTCATTGAAATCTCCTGCACTTTCATATACTGGAATTGCAGCTCCCTCCGCTACAAATTCCGCTTTATCCTTACAATCCTTCGCAAAGATTCTATAACCATTTTTATATGCACGAATAACTGTCGCTATCTTTCTGAAATCAGATTCCTTTTCAATTTCATTCATAACCTTTCCGGCTGCAACAGTCGGCATACTGTAAGTTCCTGTACTAATATCCCTACCCTTTGCAAGAATATCCTCTCTCGCCTCTTTGTTTCTCATCGCATTCCAGAACTGAATATCATATTCCGGCAGCACCGTAATCTGTGTATTACTAATCATGTTCTTCTCCTCCTTAATTTCTGTCGCACACAGGGCATTTATAAAGTCCAAGTGTATTTAATGTCAGCTGTCTCCCAATCTGTTTCAGATGATTGCCACACTTCGGGCAATGAATTTCATACGCAAATGCCATTTCCTCTGTATGATCATTGCTCGCATGAAGTCTGTACGTTCTCTTTATCTTTCTGGTCTCATCCCGGCTCAGTTCATCCGTCAAATACAAGCTACACATTCTCTGTGCATATTCTTCAGTATAATAAGAATGGGACGCATTCAGCAATGTTCCTTCCTTATTCAGTTTTGTTAATGGAAATACCATAGTAAAATCCTCCTTCGTTCTATCGTCTGCACTTATCACAGGTGTACAGACCAAGTTTATTTGCATCATGATTCTGAGCCATCTGCCTTAATACTGCACCACACAAAGGACAGTGAATTTCTATGCTGTCAGTAGCATTCTGGCTCATCGGCTCTTTTGAATAAAGCCTGTAATAATTGGAAATAATCTCCGACAGGTACATTCTACTGTTCTGCCGTACTGTTTCCTTGTCTGTTGATAAAAACATCGGTACCTTTTCCAGTCCATCTGTATCTCCATCAATCAGAGGATGGTATCTTATCATCTGCATCCACTACACCGCCTTTCCATCTAATCTTGTAAATCTGTCTCTGCAGAAATCCATTGCATCTTCATAAGTAGGGAACACCAGACACGAAAATCCATACTGCACTTTCCATATTGGAAAATTCTTATCCTGCTTCTGAGATACCACCACAGGCAATCCTGCCCTTCCCTGCAATAAATCCTTGCATTCATATCCCTCTCTTGAAAACATCTTCTTATCAGAATCTGTCAACTTGAAATCAGTTCCATAAAATATTCTGTGTGTCATGTTCTTCACTCCTCCTGCGTAATTTATTGTTTTTCCATATTTTAAGCGGAATAACTTATCGTAGCTGTCATAGCCTTGTGCAATCAGCAAATTACTATATTTCATCAGTTCTTCAACATTCTCGCCAATCAGCTCTCTTGGAATATCTCTGACAGTTTTTACGATGATGCATTCGGTCATTGTATCTCCATACCAGAGATATATTGTTGCCTTTTTCTTCATGCTGGGCGTATGCATTCCACTGATTTCTACGTTAAATCCATTTCCAAAATCTCTGTAAATTACTCTTTCAAGATCTATAGTTGTTACTCTGTAATCAACTCCGAGGCTCTTACATAATGCTCGGATCATTGTGTCTCGTTTCGACATCTTCTTCTCTCCTTCCTTTTATCTGTGGGTAGCAGTTCTATCTTCCGAGGTAGCAGTACAGGTAGCAGCAATTTTTGTAACTGCTACCCAGCTTATCCCTTGTTTACCAAGGGTTTCCGGCTATTCGGTAGCAGAAGGTAGCAGTTCTCACGGTTTTATAATCACAATTACTCTTTTTATATGCCGTTTTATTTCTGCATTAAACTTTTTATTTTTCAGCTAAGAAGTTAAAAACTCTGCTACCCATTGCTACCAATATACTCAAAGCCTTGTGTTTACTGACTTTTCATAGGTAGCAGTCTTTAAAATCACTGCTACCCGTACTGCTACCTCTGCTACCCGGCAAGGAACTCTGTTTCCTCATATCCATATTCCTTGGCATAAAGTTCCTTGGTTTCCTCTGTTATCGTGAAATCTTTGTAATAGGTATTACCCTTCTGCCTTGTTGTCACATCAGCAAACGTACCACCAAGATATCCTGCAAGCTGTTCTCTGAACTCTTTTGCAGTTCTGGCATAACCATGATTGTTCTCCCTGCACCAAGCCTGATATACCTTGTATATCCTCCCTGTGGTACAATGTCTGACAATCTTTCCATTCTCCCAAGGACACATGCATTCTTCATAAAAAGAAATCACTGTACTGTTTGCACTCTGGTAATCTCTTCTTGCCTCTGCAATGCTATCCGGCTCTGTAAATCGATATCCATTTGCTATAACAGTCTGCAACGCTTTCACAGCTTTTTTCACAATGCCTCTGCGCTCTGCAAACATTTTTTCTAAAAGCTGCTTGTCCTGCTGTTCTTTCGGTATCACATTCGGGCAATCCACCACCATGATGCGGTCATATACCCATTTGCCGTCATCTCCTCCGAACTTCGGCAGTCGGTTCATACAAAACCACAGCAATCCATTAAATGTAAATTCAAAAGCCTGCTGTCCTTTAAATTCTGCAAAAAGGCTGTCCCCGCCTGTCATTTTCTTGAATGTTTTCAATTCATCAACAGACAAAAAACTCATATCCGAACTTCCTGCAAGCCTTGTCCCATATACTGCTCCTGTTCCAAACCGGGATTCAATTTCTTTCAGATCAATGCCTATAAAGTTGCCCCTGCCAAGCAGACGCTCCACAAGGCTTTTAAGCTGTGATTTTCCTGTATCTCCCTGCCCTACAAGAAATAATGCTTTTTTCATCCGCCAGCCTTTCACATTGGAAATACAGACACCAATAAATTCCATCAGCAGCTGCTTTACCATCTCATCTCCGTTAGTAAGCGTGTCCATATAAGAATCAAATACTGGAGTATCAATATCCTCATCTGACCATTCACAAGGAAGTTGTATAGTGGAAAGTATATCTGCTGAATGTGGTATCAGTTCTGTATCAGTTGCAGTAATCTTCAAAATTCCATTCTGAAAATTGATGATATCCTCATCTGCATTCAGCGAATCCTGACTTACATATGTAAGGTCTGTGGTAATATGCAAAAGCACCTCATTGACCTTACTCATCTTTACAAGTTCCTCGTCATAATCAGCAATATACTTCTTTATGATTCCAAGCAGCATATTATCTGCATAAAGCCTGTAACATCCACCTTCGTATACATATTTCAAAAGTCCCTGTTTACCATTGTCCCGGACTAAAATATATTGCAGATGCTCTCTTACATATTTTGCAAGAAGCGGTACACTCACATATGGTTCTCCTGTCTGTTCATTAAACTTTATGAAATCAGGATGTTCCATTTTCGACCTGTGAAATACACCATTACAGGCTGAAATTCCTGCATTGATTGTGTTTTCCCTGTAATCATCCCTTTCCCATTTGCTTCGATATAAAGCAGAGCTGCGAAACACTTCATCAATCGCATCCGGGTCTGCTCCTGTCCTAAATGCTATTAAAGCACAAAGGGCAGCATCCGCCTCAGACTGGGAACCATATTCACTGAAATCACCTTTATCATAAAGCCGGATGAACTTGTCTCCGTTCTTCTGCTTACGAAGATCACAGACAATATCAAATACTGCCCTATCTCCATCACGCTTTGCACTATACTTCGCTTTCGGCTTTTTCCTCATTTCCTTATCCAAGGTGGTAAGAACCGCCTGTGTACAATCAGCTATTGGCAGACTGTTAATCGTATTTCCTGTAAAAGTGCCATATCGGTTTGTAATATCACCGATATAAAGTTCCAATCCAATATCAGAACGTTTCTGATAATATTCACTGTCCAGCACAAGTTTCTTCCTTCTGTCATCAAAATGTACCGGAAGTTTTGTAATATCACACTGACCAATAATATGAATCCCTTTGCCACTTGGAGATACTTCTGCATAGGAAGAAAACCGAGATAACATAAGCTGTGCAAATGGATCTGAAATATCCTTATGGTCTATATCTAATAAGAAGAAGCCTTTCGGAATCTTCAAGCCAATCCCCGATGCCTGAAACTGATTTCTGGCTGATTCTGCATCATCAAAAGATACCCATGTACCCTTATGTGCATCATCTGTTCCTGTAGCTCCTCCGTTTGCTGCGAATGGAACTTTGGTAACTTTCCCATTCCTGCCGGGTTTTGCTGACCATAAAAACCACAGCTTTTTATTCTTTAATTCATCCACTGTCATATCTCCCATCCTGCTCACCTCCTCCTTTTCTGCAATCCTGTTTAATGATTAATAGATGTTCTTACAAGCCATTCTTTATAGGCTTCAATCGGAATCAGAATTCTTGCTCCGATTCGTATTGTCGGAAATCCCGGTGTCTTTACCAGTTCATATGCCTTTGGCAGGCTGATTCCCATCTGTGCGGATAATTCCTGCACACTCATAGTTGTTTTTTCCATAAGATGTTGCTCCTTCCGTAGAGTTGGTTATGTCCGTCTCTTCAATAATTGTTTCTCTGCTACCGCTCATGGCGGCTACCAGTCCCCGCAGTAACAAAGGCTTGTTCATTGAGAACGGGATGAAATTGTCAAGGTACAAATCCGTTACAGCATTTTGTGTAACTTTTTATTGTTTTCATGAATATTTTAAGCTATAATGTAACCGAAGTCCAAAAACTGACGGTAACGCTAACGGTTACGAATTAACGATTGGAATGAGGTATGATATGCCATTAAACTGGAATGATGAAACGCTTCCATCAAAAGCAGATAAAACAACAGATATATTAGGATTTAAAGAAATCGGTGGTATCGGGCAACTGATTTACCACCCTTTCCGATTCAAGAAATATGAACTTGATACTGATAAAAGCGATGATTATTGTGCAACACCATTTTGCCGCCCCGGATATGAACCCATCTTTCCTAAAGAAGATTTTCTTTCCGGACAGGGACTGCTTACCAGCCTTTGCAATCTGGCAATGCAGATAAACAGCTTTGATAATAAAATTCCATATACGCAGCTCATTATGGAATGGTGTACAAATAATATGCATCCATATAATATTGATTTCATCTATTCTGAATTGAATGAATCTTTCGATATAAATAGCTTCGATGCAGAAATGGTAGAAAGAGACGGAACATTTGAGATTAACACCTTCCTGGATGATCTTGGAAAATTATATAACGCAGTCATGTTTTATGTTGCTCTCGAAGGTGTCTGTATTGCCGATGACGAATCTGCATATGATTTATCCAACGAAGGAAAATACTTTGAGGGCTACTCTTTCTTTGATAAATATAAGCATCCTATCGTTGCAATACCGGATGACTTAGATTATGGGGAGGCAAAAGGAAATCTCATAGAAGAAATGCGAATTGATAATGAGTACATTAAAAATCATCCGGCAGAAAAACCTCCAACCGGAGAATTTGCTACTACACCATATGACGATTACGATGAATTGCGGAATGCGCTTATTGACATCATTCCGGAATTTACCATGAAATTAAAGGTAGATCCCCGCACTAACCGATTAGAATTTTCTACCGATATTAATTCTGTATTTGATATTGCATGGCTGACACTTGCAAGAATGCTTTCCGAAGACCCTGCACCAGAAGATAAAGGCAAATCGGATAATCGTCCAGAAGGCATTATGATTCGTTGTCGGAACTGTGGTAAATTCATAATCCGAAAAAGTAACCGACAGGAATTTTGTGATGCCGAAGAATGCCAGAAGGTTCGAAATGCCAGAAAGCAAAAGGCCTACCGTGAACGAAAAGCCATTGAAAAGGCTCAAAAAATCAAGAAAAAAGCACATTAATTTATATGATTTGGCGGAAAGGCAAATAGATTATTGTATCTAATGTCAGCCAGATACATGCAATTATGTGCTATGATATTATATAAAATATGTTAAAAGACACCGGAATTCCCCCTATGCTATTTCGCGAAAAAACGTGTGTAAGGGGGCATCGGTCTTGCATATGAAAAGTCACAGAGATAATACTCCCCCATGGGATAGGTAAGCCATGCTGTATCTGTAGTTATTTCTGAAATGGGTGTCTGTGGAATGTAGGTAAACTCCATGTCCCCATCACTTAATGCCTTAGCGTCCGCTTCTGCGTTAGCTTTGCTATATCGCAACAATGCACATTTCTTATTGGGGTCCAAATGTTGTGTTACGGAAGTAACCCAATTTGACCGTGTCGTGCATATCACAATTACGGAAGCTAGATCATCGACAGTCTTATAGAGATCCCTCGTTTCATCACATAGTAGATTCGAATAATTCTGTATCTGTTGACAGGAACGGAAATTATCTCTCATAAACTTCTTTGAAAAATCTTCTCTGTCCCAAATGCTCATAAAAGCTTTTGGATATGCACCACGCCACATATAGATTGATTGCTTTTCATCACCTACTACAAAAGTATCTATATTTAGACTTTCACAGATATACATGAACAATGCATGCATATCCTTATCGCAGTCTTGATATTCGTCTAAACAAATACTGATATTTTTCATCGTGGAAGAGAATATGCGACAGTGCAATTTGCATAGATCTGTGCAAATGATTTTCTGGCTCTTCAATCAGGAAAAGATTGATCTTCTTTTCTTCCTCCTCTTTTGACAATAAGTCAAAAATAGCATATACCAGTAACTTTTTTCGACCTTCACCAGAAGTTGGGTATAACGAATTATCAGAATCCTGCTTAATATAAGGCACAATATTAGAGTATAAGCCCTTCACTGCAATTTCTGATTTGACAGATACGGAGACATCTTCGTGTCTGTATTTTTTGTATTCAGGTGCAATTCTCTCCTCAAATGTTTTAATACCAGACAGACCAGAAATCTGGGTGTTTAGATCGTCACAGGCTTTCTGTATGTTTTCTAAAATTTCTTTATCCTGTTCTTTGTCATTTACAAGCAGTGTATTGGCATTTTTCTTAAACAAAGTATAGAGATCAACATATGCATCAATGTAGAATACATTAAAAACATAATCAATGTCGAAGAATGTTCCATGAACTTTCATTTCTTCAAGATCTTCGGCATCTCCGCCCCAATACAAAACAGGTATACCAACCAATTCTTTCTCGTCATAAGTAGCTTTTACCTTGATATAGACCTTGTCTTGTCCTGAAAGAATAGCGCCCTTCAATTTAGCACAAAGCTTCTGGCTATCGCCATCTTCAGTATCTCCGATATCTATTGAGACAAGGATTTCTATCGGCGTATTGGTGTTCTTTTTGTAATAATCTGTATCAATGAAATTCTGTCTTCTTACATCTTTATCGAACAAAAACCTTAAGGCATACAGAAAGTTGGTCTTTCCAACATCATTCATTCCAAAAAGAACATTTTTGTTCGTAAGGTCAATTGTTATATTTTCAAAATTTCTGAAATTCTTTATTGTTACCGCATCAAATTTCATAATATTCCACCTCGAGAGTTCTTCTGAATAAATTATACCATGTATTACTGATATTACCAAGGAAACCGCCTACATAAAATCTAAGAAAAAAGACGTAAGATTCATCTCACGCCTTTCCTGTTCTAACTATACCGATCCAATCTTCCAAAGGTGTAAATTTTACGTTTCTATCCAAGAAACCCAATAAAATCAAGACTTTTGCCCCGTCCCTTAAACACTGCCGTGGCAAATGAAAAGTACACGAATACTCATATAAACTCCTTCCAAAATGCGCTTTCCTGCTGCCATTTGCAGCGATTTGCGCGGTGTTAATTTTTCTTTATGTATCGGTCATTTCTGTACAGGAAATGCAAATCTTAGCAAAATATTGCAAGATGTGTACAGCAATCGTAGTTGAAACGTAGTAAAAAGTGGGTGGGGTTACTACGAGCACCTTCTCCATTTAATTATAATTTTGCTCAATCCAATCCTCATATTCACTCCATACAATATCAGATTCATAGTATGTCTTACTATCTATTTGACATTTGCTAAAATAGTCTTGAACATCCTTAGATATATTTTCATACACCTTTTCTGATATTAGAACATTTTTTCTCCAACCTCGTCCTGCTTTATTCGCCAAATGGCAAGCAGAGTTAACAACTTCTCCCATCCATATTCTCTCATGAAAGATGGTAGTTACGAATTTGGTATTTCAGAGTTCCACAGCGGTCTGTTCCATCTTGAAGGCTTATCGCAAAAAAAGATTCCTGCTGCCAAACACCTGCAGATTATCTGTCCGCACCATTGCCAGCATGAACTTGAAGCAATCAACCATAGCACGCTAATCTGTAGTCAGTGCGATCCAAGACTGGCCAATATCGAAGGAGGTATGTAATATGTTAACATCAAGCAATTATAATTATGAATTCAGCAATGCAATTAGAAACAAAAGAAGAAATGAGGAAATTTTATCTGAAGGATATGACAAATCTTCTGACAGCTATATGTTTCCTTCATGTAGCTTCGATAACTTTTCAGATGTCGTTATAAAAGAAAACTTATTCCGCAGGCTTGGAACTGTTCTTCATTCTCCCACCAGAGAAGGTCTTATCCAGACAGTATTCTCTACTGCTAATGCAGCCATTGTAGGTGAAGCTACTGCCTTTCCGGAAGATAATGATACTTTTGACAAAGCATCTTTTTCTTCATACAAAATCGCCGCTGTATCAAAGTTAAATAACCGCTTCATTGAGGATATGCACTTCAATGTAGAAAAGTATTTAACCAATGAATTTGCTCGTAGATTTGGCAGAACCGAAGAACAGGTTTTCATCAACGGAACCGGTATAAACGAGCCATCCGGCCTTTTAATGACCGCCGAGACAGGACGTTCTATCGATACTGCCGAAAGTTTATCTTACGATGATATTATCGCATTGTATTTTGCAACAAAGCCTGACTTCAGGAAAAATGGTGTCTGGTTAATGAATGACAATACAGCATTAATCCTCAGAACATTAAAAGACAAGGATAGTAATTATCTGTGGCGTCAGTCAGATGACACGATCTTAAGCAGTCCAATAGTTATCTCGCCATATATGCCTGATATAGCAGCCAGCAGTATTCCTGTTGCATTTGGCGATTTGTCCTATTTCTGGATATTAGAACGACAGCCACTGTCCGTAAAGATATTAACTGAACTGTATTCTCGCGAGAATTTGACCGGTTATGCTGCTTATGAACGTATCGACGGCAGGCTCATCCGTCCAGAAGCTGTTCAGCTTCTTACAATAAAATAATACAGGGCATCTCTGCGACACCCTGCACCAAAGAATCGCATTATTTTATACTTTGCGAAACGCTGAATTTCTAGAAAGATTTTGAAGCAGAATCCGGCGAGCAACTTTGCTGTCGTCTCCGATGAATCCCAAGCGTAAAAGGAAACATCGAAATGCATATTTTTCATTCTCAACTTCTTTATCCTTCAGCGATACTCGTTTTAGTTTTATTGCTAATCCGCATAATTTGGTAATAAATTCTGTATATGCACTCACAGCATCCGGCTCAGACGCAAGTGGAAACCAGGGAAATGAAACCTGATTCTGGGTAATAACAACCTCCAACTGCTCTGCTCGGAATGCATGTTTAAAAAGCATTTGTTTTCCTTCTATCAACTTCTGCAAATTTTCCAGCTTATCATCTGTAAACATGTTTCTTGGAACTGATATGCTTAATACATCTGCTTCCACAGTTTCATCCTCTGGCAGCTCTGATTGTTGTATGGGCTCACCTTTGTAAAACCGTTCTAAAATCAAGTCCAATTTACTTTCTGACAAATCCCCGGATGCATGAAACACTCTGTTTTTATCCATAATGCAGCTTCCAATCAGATAATCAAACTTGGGTGTTCTGGTGTATTTTACCGACATCCCAAGCAATTCACCTATGGCATAAGCCAGCTTCTTTCGTTCCTCACCTTTAACCTTAAAATCAATCTCTGTAATCATTGCACATACCACCTTTCTTTTTGGTATGTACATATATCACTCTAAATAAATAATAAAGCAAGTCAATTCTGAAATACTTTTACACAAAACACCATATTATTCGCGCACAAATATCCCCCCATATCCTTTAAAATCAAGTCACTCCGGCAAATACCAGACAAAAAACAATACCTCCTTTGCAATTTCGCGAAAATACGCATGAGAGGGGGCATCGGTCTTCTGGTCTAAAATCTGTAGAGGTTATTATCCCCCTAATCTCAATTCATAAATAAATATAAACAAACGAAAATAATTGTTGTTTTTAAGCAACAATTATGCTATGATATCTTCAGATTCATTTATGAAGGGATGATGTAATGAAAACAATATTAAAGTGGCCAGGAGGCAAAGAAAAAGAACTTCCTGTTATTAGAAAATATAGTCCTTCATATACAGGACGTTTTATAGAACCATTTGTTGGAGGTGGCGCTGTGTTTTTTGATACAGACGCCAAGAGATGTTGTATCAACGACAAATCAACTGAGCTTATCAATCTATATAATTGTGCAAGAGAAAAAAATGAAGACCTAATTAAATATCTACAACTAGAAATTAATGAATTCAGTTCATTAGGAACATTCGTAGATGAACACACTTCTGATATTTTAGGCTTATATCTTTCAAAAACATCTGTTGATGATTTTATTGAAAAACACAGCAGTTTCTTTTCTAAATTAGCCAAAGGTTATAGCAAGGTTTTCTTCAAAGAACTCAAAAAGAACCTTACAAGTAAAATATCTCGTTCAGCCAAGCTTGAAAAGGAAAATAGCGCTATTCCAGATAGTGACCGACTTGATAATATTGAAGCCGCTATGAAATCTGCCTATTATATGTACATACGTTATTTACAAAATCATTTATCAGAATTAAGTAAAGGGCGACAGGCCGCTGTTTTCTTTTTTATTCGAGAATATTGCTATTCTTCTATGTTTAGATATAACGGAAAAGGAGAATTCAATGTTCCATACGGGGGCATTTCATATAATAGAAAAGATTTTCAAAAGAAAGTTGACTATTTACTCTCCGATGAAATGACCGCTAAATTACAAAGTGCTGAAATATATTGTGAAGATTTTGAAGACTTTCTTAATGGATTAAATTTAACAGAAAATGATTACATATTTTTAGACCCACCTTACGATACAGACTTCTCAACATATGCTCAAAATGAGTTCGGACGAGAAGAACAAATTCGTCTTTGCAAATGTTTAAAACGTACCAAAGCAAAAATTTTATTGATTATTAAAAATACCGATTTTATTTATAACTTATATAAAGATGATTTCAAAATAACAAGTTTTGACAAAAAATATATGGTCAGCTTTATGAACCGAAATGACAGGGATGTTAAACATCTAGTTATAACAAACTATTAAAAACAGAGCCTTCTCCCTATATGAGAGAAGGCTCTACTATTTCTTTTAACTCTTCAATTGTAATTGGTTTTATTGGATTTCTATGTATCATCCTATGACAATTAGCGCATAAAGGCTTAACATTTTTAATCGTGAATATTACGGTGCGGCAGAGCCGCCAGTCCGGTGTGGCGAGAGCCACCTGTCCGGACTAACGG
>OLRS01000747.1_pt1 | contig 36420 bp, 32 predicted proteins | sample 1673171 | NCBI WGS metagenome assembly OLRS01 (sample SAMEA3136762, study PRJEB25190) | human gut metagenome | biome: human gut; feature: human-associated habitat; material: faeces | place: Austria | collected 2013
CTTCATCGTAGAAACGGAAGAGATCAAAAAGTAAATAGAAGCCACACAACTACTTATGTAAACGAAAGCAACCCTGTATGCATAAAACTAAATACAGGGTTGCTTTTAATCAAGGTAAGCTAATAAAAAAGTTCTAAAGTAGTTATATACAAAAATAGCGGCAGGCAGGAAAACTTTCCTAAGGAGCCCCTTGTGTGGGGCGAGCGTGGAAAATTTTCCTGCCGCGTCCGTCCTAAATCACCCTATTTCAAAGCGTCCAAATAGCTTTCCGTGAGAGAACCCGTCATCGGAACGCCCAGCTCCGGCAGCACCGCGTCAAGCGCCTTCATCACAGCCTCCAGCTTCTCCACCCGGGCATTTTCCCCCATATGTCCAATCCGGATAACCTGCCCTTCCAGCACATCAAAGGATCCCGCCAGCATAATATGGAACTGCTCCCGCACTGCCGTCAAAATCGCAGCCGCCGTCGTCTCCTCCGGCACATCAAACACAGACACCGTATTCGAATACCCATTGCGCGTATGCAGCTTCAAGCCGCAGGAAGTCAGCGCCGTCCGCACGGCTTGCGCAATCTTCGCATGCCGTTCCAGAATCTTCGTATCCGCCTTAATATTCTCAAAGGCGGCCCTTAAGCCCCGGATATCACTGATGGGCATAGTATACGGAAACCACTGCTTCTCAAAATACCCGTCAAAGGTCATCAGATTCGCGTAAAAGGAAGCTATCGGCGTTTTCCGCTCCTTCATAGCTGTCCATGCAGCAGGGCTGACAGTCACAAAGGTCAGTCCCGGAGGGGCGGAAACCACCTTCTGAGAGCCGCCGCAGAGCAAATCAATCTGAAAATCATCTACACGAACCTCTTCGCCAAACATGGCGGAGACAGAATCTACGACAGTCAGAATGCCATAGGATTTCAGCAGCGGACAAATCCGAGCAATATCATTGAGCACGCCGCTGGGGGTATCACAGTGAACCACTGTAGCATACTTAAAAGCATGATCCTTCTTCAGAAAATCTGCCAGTGCGTCCACATCGACCGCTTCCAGATAATCCACCGTATACAGCACCGGATTTCCGCCGTACATTTTTACAAAGTCGGCAAAGCCCTTGCCGAAGACGCCATTGTCGATGATCAGCACCCGATCGCCCGGCTCGGTGAGACCGGCGCAGGCCGCTTCCAGGCCCAGAATGCCCTCGCCGCCCAGAATCAGCGCTTCATTCCTGGTGTGAAGCAGGGAGCTGATGAGCTCGCAGGTTTCCTTATAGAACGTGTAAAAGTCCGGATCCAGATCCGGATTGGTACAGGGCAGGCTTCTGGCTGCCAACACATTTTCCCGGACCTGTGTAGGTCCGGGCGTCATAATTTCGTACATGGGAAACTCTCCTTTTTAAATTAAAGTCTTCTCTGAATGGTAATTCTCAGACGCTCCGCAATCGGAATCACGATGATAGCGGCCACGCCAATCTGTACCAGGTTACCCGGAATGGATGTAACCGGAGCGACCCAGTTGCCATAGATAAAGCCCTCGGCAATGTAGTATCCAACCACTTTAATCACGCAGGCAACGGCGATAGCCAGCGCGTTCCAGCCGTAGCCATGATGCTTCTCGGTGATAGCGCCTACGGCGAAGCCCATAAGGCCTACAATCACGAAGGTGAACGGAGCCCAGAGGTACCAGCCGGACAGCAGGTCAAAAAGACCCATTCCGAAGGCTCCTGCCAGGGTTCCGGTGCGGCGTCCGAAGATGATAGCCGCCAGGAACAGCGGTACATTTCCCAGATGAATCAGTCCGCCGTTGGCTGCGATGGGCAGGCGAAGGTTTACAAATGCGGTAAAGATATAGGTGAGCGCAATCAGCATTGCATCGATAACAAGTTCCTTTGTGGTAATGCCGCTCTTCTTTAATGCGGCTGCTTCTGTAGTCTGCATAGATAAATTTCTTGTAACTGTTCTGTAACGGACAGTTCCAATTTCCTCCTTCTTATTTCCCCAGCAGTTCCTATGGAATCCATACAGAGGTGCACGACTCTGTTTTCCTGCTGTTGTTAGGTGCTACTATAACCTCTGACTGGCTGTTTTAAAATAGCCAGTTTTTAATAAAACAACCAGTCCAGTTGTAAATTTTTGATAAAACATACAGAAAATATGGGAAAATACAATAAGTATTGTAAAATCGCGGATTATACGGTATTATGAAAAAAGATAAATAACAGGCTGAAGCGCTTGCTGCTGAGGCCGTATGAACGTGATTCAGATGTCTTACAAAGGGGGCGGCAGTATGGAAGAACAGAGCAAAGCAATCGTAGAGGGGAAGCCTCTCGAGTATCCTGAGATCGTGCAGGATACGGTAGAGGTAGAGTTCCCGGAGATAACAGATTTTGTGAGGAATATGAAATTGAAGAGCGGAATATTTGGATTTCAAAAAGAAGATGTCTATGAGAAAATGCAGCAGTTGAATAAGATGTACCAGAGCCGGGCCCAGCAGATGCGGGACCAGAACCGGGGACAGCTAAAGCAGATGCGCAGACAGCAGCAGGAAGAGATTGAGGATATGAAAGCACGGCTGGCCGCAGAGCGCGCCCAGGAGCAGCAGAAGCTGGCCGAGGAGCAGCAGGCCATGAAAGAAAAATTCGACGCGGAGCAGAAGGAAGCTTACGAGAAAATGCAGGAACAGATCGCCGCTGCCCGGGTAGAAATCCGTCGCGAAATGCAGGCGCAGATGCAGGAAAAAGCCGATCAGCAGAAGCGTGAGCTGACCATGATCAGCGAGGAACTGGAGCGCCTGAATGAGAGGTTCCTTCTGCTGAAGACGAGAATCGGAGAACTGGCGGAACAGGAGTAGACTGACACAGATGAGAATAGAACAGCTTCAGTCCGTGGACGAGGTACTGGAAGAACGAAAAGAAAAGTTATACAGACGGAAAGAGTTCCGGCGCTTTATTGTAGAATGTATCGTGCTGGTAGCGCTGGTCTACGCAGCGTTTCATTATGTAATTGGCCTGGCAGTCGTTAGTGGCAGTTCCATGGAGCCGGGTCTGACAGATGGGGAAATGGTGCTTTTCTACCGGTTAGATGAGACTTATCAGAGAAACGACCTGGTGATTATCCACCGGGCAGACGGTGTGGAATACATCAAGCGCGTGGTGGCGGAGCCCGGTGACGTGGTAGAGCTCTCGGAAGAAGGCAGCCTTATCGTTAATGGAGAGAAGGACGCGACGGTTACGGCTGTCGGCAAAACCGAGGCCCTGTCGGAGAACATTACCTATCCCTATACGGTTCCCGCAGACAGCTATTTCGTGCTGGGTGACAACCGGGAAAATTCCAAGGATTCCAGAAGCTTCGGAGCCGTGACGGCGGACGACATCACCGGACGGGTGTTTGTGTATATGGGGATGACGAGATAAAGGTAGGAGGAAAAGACCTGAAGTGCCGACTTCAGGTCTTTCTATGTTCAGACTTGGATATTTCCCATAAAATGAGGAGTGCCCCGACGTACCAGGTACGCCGAGGCTATTATGAAAAAATTTATCTATATGTGTAGTGAAAGCATTTTTATTGTTAAGAGGTTGTTCCCTTAACTTGAATACAGTATAGCAATTGATTATGAATAAATTATGAACGAATTGTGAATTTAATGTGAAAACGCACAAAATACTAAAAAAAGAAAAGAAAAAACAGGACAAAATAAACAAAAAGCATAAAAGTATCCGAAAAGGTGGCTCGGCAAAACGCAGAGAAACAATAGAAAACAGGGAGAATAAATCGTGCAGTCCGCACAATACGGATGAGTGTCCGTGAGAGACGGAACTAAATGGTGGAGCACAGCGCGAAATTATGTCGTAATTTCTGTGCATCGCAAAGCGTTTCCAGTGGATGGAGTGCACAGTAAAAAATACAGGAATCCCTCTTGTATACAGGGCCGCGGCAATGGTAAAATAGGGGCAACTGATAGTTTACGAATAAAAGGGGTTTAAAATGGAAAAAGACAATACCAGACCGGTGTATATCATCGGTCACAAGAATCCGGATACGGATTCCATCTGTTCGGCGCTGGCCTACGCGTATCTGAAGAACACCCTGGAGGGCGGTGGATATATCGCGGCGCGGGCAGGACAGCTGAATCAGGAGACACAGTATGTGCTGAACTATTTCCAGGCGGAAGCGCCGGTGTACGTGGCCGATGTGATGACGCAGGTAAAGGACATCGAGATCCGCAAGACCGAGGGCGTACAGAGCAATCTGTCCCTGAAGCAGGCCTGGAATCTGATGCGCCGCATCGGGGCGGTGACCCTGCCGATTACCAAGGATCAGAAGATTGAGGGATTGATCACCATCGGCGACATCGCCACCTCCTATATGGACGTGCTGGACAGTAAGATTCTGGCTCAGGCCAATACCCAGTACCGGAATATCATTGACACTCTGGAAGGTACGATTCTGGTGGGCTCTGCGGAAGACTATTATAACAAGGGTAAGGTGCTCATTGCGGCAGCGAATCCGGATCTGATGGAGGACTACATAGAGGAGGGCGACCTGGTTATCCTGGGTAACCGCTACGAGTCCCAGCTGTGTGCCATCGAAATGCGCGCGGGCTGTATCATCGTCTGCGAGGGTGCAAAGGTCTCCATGACCATCAAGAAGCTGGCCCAGGAGCACCACTGCGTAGCGATCAGTACGCCTCACGATACCTTTACGGCGGCGCGTCTGATCAACCAGAGTATGCCCATCCGTTATTTTATGAAATCCGAGAACCTGACCATTTTCAATGTCAATGAGAAGACCGACGACATCAAGGAAATCATGGGCCAGAAGCGCTACCGCGACTTCCCGATTGTGGACAAGGACGATAATTATATCGGCATGATTTCCAGACGGAACCTGTTGAATCTGAAGCGCAAGCAGGTTATCATGGTGGATCATAATGAGGAATCCCAGGCCGTGGACGGAATTGATCATGCAGAGATTCTGGAGATCATCGACCACCATCGTCTGGGCACGCTGGAGACCATGTCTCCGGTATTTTTCCGGAACCAGCCGCTGGGCTGCACCGCGACGATCATGTATCAGATGTACCAGGAGCGTGGCGTGGAGATTCCGAAGAAGATCGCGGGTCTCTTATGCTCAGCTATCATTTCCGATACATTGATGTTCCGTTCTCCCACCTGTACGGCCATTGACAAATCGGCTGCGGAGCATCTGGCGCAGATTGCGGGCGTTGATATCGAAGATCTGGCTATCGATATGTTCTCTGCAGGCAGCAACCTGGGTTCCCGTACCGCGGAAGAGATTTTCTACCAGGATTTCAAGCGCTTCGATGTGGGAAATGTGGAATTCGGCGTGGGTCAGATCAATTCCATGAATGCGGTGGAGCTGGAGGAGATCCGCGAGAAGCTGATTCCCTATCTGCCTGTGGCGCACCGGGAAAGCGGCCTGAACATGATTTTCTTCATGCTTACCAATATCATCAAGGAGTCCACCGAGCTTCTGTGCTACGGTCCCAACTCCGACACACTGGTGAAAGAAGCCTTCCAGCTGCCGGATGATGGCGACAGCTACGAGCTGAAGGGACTGGTATCCCGTAAGAAGCAGTTGATTCCGTCCCTGGCGGGTATGATTCAGCAGATGGAAGAAATGAGATAATTTACAAGATATGGAAAAGAAAAAACAACACTGGAGAGCAGGCAATATGCTCTATCCCCTCCCGGCAGTTATGGTAAGCTGTGGAAGGGAAGGTGAAAAACCAAATATTATTACGGTGGCGTGGGCCGGGACGATTTGTTCCGACCCCGCTATGGTATCCATCTCCGTAAGAACGAACCGGTATTCCTACGATATTATCCGGGAAACCGGCGAGTTCGTCATCAACCTGACCACGAAAAAGCTTGTGAAGGCCACCGATTACTGCGGCGTACGTTCAGGCCGGGATGTGGACAAGTTCGCGGAAATGCATCTGACGCCGGGCAAGGCGGAGCATCTTAAGTACGCGCCCACCATCGAGGAGAGTCCGGTCAATATCGAATGCCGCGTAACGGAAGTAAAGGAGCTTGGAACGCATCATATGTTCCTGGCAGAAGTGTTGGGCGTGACGGTAGACGAAGCCTATATGAATGAAAATGGCCGTTTCGAGCTGAACAGTACCGGATTGGTGGCTTATTCCCACGGAACCTATTTTGCGTTGGGCGAGGAGCTTGGCACCTTCGGATACAGCGTGAGGAAGAAGAAGCCAATGAAAACCGCAAAGAAGAAAACCAAGAAAGACAGCAAAAGCAGCAAAGGAAAGGGCAGAAAATGAAGAAAAACGTCGTACTGATTGGAATGCCGGGAGCCGGAAAAAGCACCATTGGTGTCATTCTGGCGAAAATGATGGGAAAGGATTTTATTGACGCGGATCTGGTGATTCAGAAAGAGGAAGGAATGCTTCTGAAGGACATTATCAAACGGGACGGCCCGGACGGTTTTCTGGCCGTGGAGAACCGGGTCAATGCGGGACTGAATCCGGGAAATGCAGTCATCGCCACCGGCGGCAGCGTAGTGTATGGCGAGGAAGCCATGAAGCATCTGGGTGAAATCAGTGTGATTGTATACCTGCGTCTTTCTTATAAAGCAGTGAAATCCAGACTTCACGATGTGAAGGGCCGCGGCGTGGTGCTGCGGGACGGACAGACCCTGCATGATCTTTATGTGGAGCGGGAGGGTCTGTATGAGAAATACGCCGATGTGACCATCGAGGAGGACGGTCTTAACGTGGAAGAAACCTTAGAAAAGACTTTACAAGCATTGGAAATGTTGGTAAAATAGAAAATGTTACGAAATTATTACACCTCGGAGCTGCTCCGGGGTGTACTTGAGATTAAAGAAGTTAAAAAACCCAATGAAGAAAAAAAAGTTATTTTGGAATAAAAAATCACAGCTTGTATTCGCGGAATCCGTGATGATTACCTGCGGCTGTATGCTGCTGGGCGTGCCGCTCATCGGAAGCGGCTTCGGAAGCGGTGACAGCTACTACGAGGTTACGCTGGCGGGCAAGACCGTCGGATCCGTCAAGAACCCGTCCGTGGTGGAAAATGCTTACTTGCAGGCCAGAGCCCGCATTTCCAGAGAGACTGACGGCCTGGTGCTGGCGGATGTGGAGTACGAGCTTGACAAGGTGCCGAAGATCTTCGGTTCCACCATGGACAGCGATACGCTGACCGACGCCTTTTACAATGAGCTGACCCAGATTGTGGCGAAGGCCAAGAAAAAGGCTTACCTGATGAAGATTAACGAGTTCACGGTGACGCTGGGAAGCTATCAGGACGTGATGGACGTGCTGTATGCCACCAAAGACCGGTATGATACGGACAATGAGTTTCAGATCAACATCGTATCGGATGCGGCCCGGGAGCTGAATGTATACACAGTAGAAGTATCAAAGCAGAACACGGCAGAGGAGACTGCCGCGGAGGTGGCGAAGCTGGGCGGTATCGCCGGAATCGGCGACGCCTGTGCGGGTATCGGTGAATATGATGTGAGCCAGGCCGTGGAGAGCGTCATTACGAAGACTGTCACAGAGGAAGATGTGGCGGAAGAGAATGCTGCAGACAATGGGGAGATGCAGGCAGAAGGCGACGGTCTGCGTTCCGTGGATTTCGCGGAAAAAGTGGAGATTGCCGAGGCTTATGTATCAGCAGATGAGATTACACCGGCAAGTGAGGCCATTGATCTGGTGACCAAGGATACGGCAAAGAATGAAGTATACGAGGTGAAGGCGGGAGATACTCTGTCTGTGATAGCGAACAGCAATGGACTCCGCGTGGCGGAGGTGCTGGCACTGAACGAGGGCATGAGCGAGAATACGGTACTCCATGAAGGTGACGAGGTCATCATCACCGTGCCGGAGCCGGAGCTTTCCGTGGAGACCGTGGAGGAAGCCACCTATCAGGAAGAATATTACGCAGACGTTCAGTATATTGATAATGACGAATGGTATACCACCAAGAGTGAGGTGCGCCAGGAGGAGCAGCCCGGTTATCATGAGGTAACGGCGCTGATTACGAAGAAAAACGGCGTGGAAGAGAATCGGGATGTGATTTCCGAGACTGTTCTGCAGGATCCGGTTCCGAAGATCGTGGAGCGCGGTACCCAGACGCCGCCCACCTATATCAAACCGATTTCCGGCGGACGCTTTACTTCCGGATTTAAGAAAAGATGGGGCCGGATGCACAAGGGTGTCGACTGGGCATGTCCGATTGGAACGGCAGTTATGGCTTCCTGCGGCGGTACGGTCGTGCAGGCAGGCTGGTCCAGCGGCTACGGTAACTGTATCACCATCCGACATCCGGACGGTAAGCAGACCCGCTATGGACATCTGAGTAAGATCCTGGTATCTTCAGGCCAGAAGGTAACGCAGGGTCAGAAGATCGCCCTGAGCGGTAATACAGGACGAAGTACGGGACCTCATGTGCACTTTGAGATTATTATCAATGGCAGTCAGGTGAATCCGCTGCCGTATCTGAATTAAACAGAGAGACGAAAAAGTGACCTTTCCGAAGAGGAGGGTCACTTTTTTTATATAAAAATCAGGTCAAACAGCCTGCAAAAACTGCTCCACATAAAACAGCGCCGCGCCGATGGCGGGCGTGTACTGCCCATGGGTGCCGACGAGAATTTGCTTCCGGTCAACAGCAAAGGGTGTGGAAGCATTGATGCGCTCAGTCAGCCAGCCGATATCCTCCTCAGTAAAATAAGGAGCCAGATAACCGCTGAGGATGATAGGGGCGTCAATGACCAGATTCAGATTTTTCATGGCAAAAGCCAGGTGATTCAGGTAATCTTTCCATAGCTGTGTGAACTGTGGGGAGTTCCCTTCCCGCAGGAGAGGAAAAAATTCCTTGACGGGAAGCCCGGAAGCCTGTTCCAGGGAATTGGCGGAGCAGTAGGTCTCCAGACAGCCGCGGTTTCCGCAATAACATAAGGGACCATCCGGGTTGACGCACATGTGCTCGATGGTTCCGCTGTGCATGGAACTGCCCTGATGAATCTGGTGATTGGTGATGATGCCGCCGCCCATATTACAGTTTAGTAGGAAAATCACAGCGTCATCAAGATCCGGGTGATTCCACAATTCCAGAAAAGTGGCAGATTTGGAGTCATGCTCCAGATGGCAGGGCCAGGGAAGCAGACAGGAAAAATCGTCCACCTGCATACCGGTATTGCCCATAATGCTGCCGTAGGTTACGGCTGTGTGATCCGGAGAAGTGATTCCCTGGGTAGCAATAGAGACCCCCAGAATTTTTTCAGAGTCATATTTCTGGCGGGCGATAAAATCCAGGATTTTTTCAGACACCTGTTCATAGTAAGCGGCTGTGTTTTCGTAGGGAAGGGGAATGGTCTCTGTGCAGAGTGCATTTCCGTATAAATCTACCGCAGTTATATGAAACATCTTTTTCAAAATACCGATTCCGATAGAAATCCTAAAATCGGGAACAATCCGGATAGCATGGGCCTTACGCCCTCCGGTGGAATCAAAATATCCGTTCCGTTCAATCAGGCCTTCTTCCTCCAGCAGGTTCAAATTCTGGCTGACAGTAGATAAACCCATCTGCAGATCCTGCACAATCTGCTGCTTGGACACAGCCTTAGTTTTATAAATATATTGATAGACCTTGGAACGGTTGATTTTTTTCAGACTGATCGTCGTTAACCCCTTTTCGCTCATAAAATGAAATCCCCCTGATAATATTACAAGATAAGAGTAAGTATTACGTTTAATTACAGTATAAAACAAAAAGCTGGTAAAAGTCCACAAAAAATCAAAATAAAGATTGGCGTAATTGCCAATAGACGAATGAATCGGCAACATATATACTATACTTACAGTTAAGACATAAGCACAAGTAAAACGCGTAATAAACTATTTAAAGGAGAAGAATAACATGAAACTCACAATGGATGGAATCAAAGATCGTAACGCATGGGAAAAAGCAGGAATCCAGCTTCCGGGATATGATGTGGAAGCAGTTTCCGAAAAGGCAAAAAAAGCGCCGTGCTGGGTACATTTTGGAATCGGCAATATCTTTCGTGTCTTCATCGGAGGGATTGCGGACGGACTTCTGGAGGAGGGAGCGTTGGATCGGGGGCTTACCTGCGTGGAAACCTTTGATTATGATGTAGTAGATAAAATTTACGTACCCTATGACAACCTGGGTTTAAGCGTGATTCTTCACGGAGACGGAACCAGAGATTACAAAGTGTTGGGATCTCTGGCGGAGGCCGTGAAAGCACAGGCGTCCGATCCGGCACAGTGGAATCGGCTGAAAGAGATTTTTGTGAATCCGTCCCTGCAGCTGGTGTCCTTTACTATCACGGAGAAGGGCTACGCATTGCAGAAAGCGGACGGAAGCTGGTTCCCGTTTGTGGAGGCAGATATCCAGAACGGACCGGAGAAAGCAGTCGGCGCTATGGCTGTTGTGACGGCTATGCTGTATGAGAGATATAAAGCAGGAAGTTATCCACTGGCTCTGGTTTCCATGGATAACTGTTCTCAGAATGGCGCGAAGCTTCGCAGATCGGTGCTGACCATGGCGGAGGAATGGAAGAATGCGGGCTATGTAGACGAAGCTTTCCTGGCATATATCGGCGACGAGAAGACCGTAGCCTTTCCCTGGACTATGATCGATAAGATTACACCGCGTCCCAGCGAGCAGATTGCGGCGGATCTGGAAGCACTTGGTGTGGAGGATATGCAGCCGGTCATTACCGGAAAGAAAACGTATATTGCCCCGTTCGTAAATGCGGAGAAGCCCCAGTATCTGGTTATCGAAGATAGCTTTCCCAATGGCCGTCCGGCTCTGGAGAAAGGTTTTGGCGTCTATATGGCAGACCGGCATACGGTCAACCTGGCAGAGCGCATGAAGGTAACGGTATGCCTGAACCCGGTGCATTCCGCTACCGGTCCGCTGGGAGTGGCTCTTGGCTATGACTTATTTGCCCATATGCTGAATACAGATGCGGACATGATGAGAATGGCCCGTATGGTAGCTTACGACGAAGGTCTTCCGGTGGTACAGGATCCGGGAATTCTCTCTCCGCAGGCTTTTGTGGATGAATTGTTTAACGATCGTTTCCCCAATGAATATCTGGGAGATACCAACCTGCGTCTGGCAGTGGACGTGTCCCAGATGGTAGGCATCCGTTTTGGCGAGACCATCAAGGCGTATGTGGAGAAATACGGCGACGCTTCCCGCCTGACAGCCATCCCGCTGGGAATCGCAGGCTGGCTGCGATATATGCTGGCGGTCGATGATGCGGGCAATACCTACGAGCTGGCGCCGGATCCCATGAATGAGGAGCTGCAGGAGCAGTTAAAGGATATTGCAGTGGGTCGGCCGGAGACCTTTGCGGATCAGCTGAGACCGATTCTTTCCAATGAGCGTCTGTTCTTTATCGATCTTTATAAAGCGGGCGTGGGAGAGAAGATTGAAACGATGTTCCGGGAGATGCTTGCAGGACCGGGCGCAATCAAAGCAACGGTACATAAGTATGTAAACGCGTAAAGAAAAACGACAGGGGAGAAGAAAATGATAGAGCCGACAAGATTACTCATTGCGGCGGCAGCCGGATTAATCCGGGACTTCCGTCGAATATCCAGGAGGTGAGGGAGGAAGAGGAGGCGAAGCTTCCGGCATTTTCCACGGTGTTGTGCATCATTCTGGTGCCGCTGATTCTGATTTTATGCAGTACGGTTTCAGGTTATATTCCAGGTATTGATGCGGTGCGTCCGGTACTTGAGTTTCTGGGAACTCCGTTTGTGGCGTTAATCATCGCGGTTTTACTGGCCATGTATTTTCTGGGAAAAAGACAGGGCTATGACGGAGAGCAGCTGAAGAAGATTATGGATCGCTCCCTGCGGCCGACCGGTCAGATTCTACTGGTCATCACCGGAGGAGGTATTATCCGCTGGGTGCTGCAGGATTGCGGTATGGGCGAGATTATCGGACCGGCTCTTCAGAAGAGCGGCCTTCCGCTGGTGCTGGTGGCATTTCTGATAGCGGCGCTGATTCGCGCGTCGGTAGGTGCTGCTGTGGTGGCAATGACCATGGCGGCAGGGATTATGGCTGCTATGCCCGGCGTGGCGGAGCTGCCGCCGGTGTATCTGGCAGCTATGGTCTGTGCTATCAATGGCGGAGCTACCGCATTCAGCCATGTGAATGATTCCGGTTTTTGGCTGGTGGGGTCATTACTGGAAATGGATGAGAAGACCACCCTGAAATCCTGGACCATGATGGAGACGATTATAGGAGTAACCGGTCTGGTCTGCGCGATTGTGATCAGCCTGTTCGCATAGGAGGAAAATAATGATTGCAAAGGTAATACTGGGAACCATGCAGAATGCGAGAAAGCTGGTAAGCATTGCGGAATCTGTTCCTTATGACGCGGAGCTGTGCAGCGGCCGCTATGTGGTGGACGCCAAATCCATGCTGGGCGTCTTAAGTATGCCGGATTTCCGTACCGGTGAGCTGCATGTGCATACGGACAATGAGGCGGAGTGCGAAAACATCTTATTTCGGCTTTTGGACGCGGGTATTCTGGCGGATACGAATGACTCTGTCTGCCGTTCTATCTATGACGTTACAACGTTCGGCGAGATTCTGATTGATTTTACTTCCCAGGGAGTAAATGAGGATGGACAAATGCTGTATGCCAGAAATCCAGGCGGCGCTCCGGCCAATGTGGCTGTGGCTGCCGGAAAGCTGGGAGCTCATACAGCGTTTCTTGGAAAGGCCGGAAAGGACGCACATGGAGAATTCTTGCGCGAGGTATTGAAAAAAGAACAGGTGGACACCTCCGGCCTGATTTTGGACAAGGAATATTTTACCACGCTGGCCTTTGTGGATGTAAAGGAAAATGGCGAGCGTACTTTCTCCTTTGCCAGAAAGCCGGGCGCAGATACAGAGATACGAAAAGAAGAGATAGACATTGACGTGCTGGATCGAACGAATATTTTCCATGTGGGTTCACTGTCCCTGACAGCACAGCCGGCGCGGGACACCACCTTGTACGCAGTGAAAAGGGCGCGGAACAAGGGAAGCCTCATTTCCTATGATCCCAATTACCGGGCGTCCCTGTGGCCGGACGAAGAGACGGCAAAGCGGCAGATGCGAAGCCTGATTCCGTATGTGGATCTGATGAAAATTTCAGACGAAGAGACGGAGCTCCTGACAGGAGAGAAGGATGCGAAAAAGGCGGCGGAAGCTCTGTGTTGCCAGGGAGTGAAGGTGGTCGCAGTGACAATGGGCGGGGATGGAGCCTATATTTATTGCAGAGACGGCGGAAGTCTGGTTCCGGGCTTTCAGGCAGAGCGGATAGGCGATACGAACGGAGCCGGAGATTCCTTCTGGGGCGGATTTTTATATAAAATCAGTACTTCCGAAAAACGGCTGCAGGAGCTTGCAAAGGAAGAACTTGTGGAATATGCCAGGTTTGGCAATGCGGTGGCCAGTCTCTGCGTGGAGAAAAAGGGTGCAATTCCGGCGATGCCGACTTTGGCGCAGGTGGAAACGCGCATGAAAAGAGCATAGCAGAAAAAAGGGAAGCGTGAAGAACATGAATGGTTCTTTGACGCTTCCCTTTTAATTTGATTTATACCACCGAAAATCCCTTATTCTTCAGACAAACTTCGACTTCTGCCGTGTCCGCGGTCTGGAACACCAGGACCGGCTTGCCGGAGGCGCGGTTGAAGGACAGGTAGATGTAGTTGATGTTGATGTTGCTCTCGGCCAGGGCCTTTAAGAGCTTGTTCAGGTTGCCAACCTCGTCTTCGACTTCGACGCCGATGACGGAAGTAAGCTTGCACAGGTAGCCGACTGCTTCCAGGGCCTCCATGGCTCTCTGCGGGTCAGAAACAACCATACGATTGATGCCGTACTCTGCGCCGTCGTTGGTGCAGGAACCCCAGATATTGATATTCTCATCGGCCAGCACCTCGGTGATATTCTGCATGGTGCCTTTCTTATTTTCCGCATAGATCGATAACTGCTGTAACATAATGTAACTCCTCCTCTTTCATTTCAAAAATATAAAATCAGGGAATATATCCCACGGCTTTAGAACTTCGCAGTGCGAAACTATCCCTATCATAACACAGGCAGCCGCATTTTACAATGGTATTTAAAAATAGATTATGATATAATGTCGTGAGAATTATATCCTGCCGGATGGCATCCAAAGCGAAGCGGCATATCCGAAGGATATGGAAACCTGAAAAATGAATGGATAAAATAAGTATAACATATGGAAGAATTAAAAGCATTATTGGAAAAATATTTAAATGAAAATCTGGAACTCATCACCTTAAGCGCCCCCAGAAAGGGGCGGGAAGAGCTGAAGACCCGGGTCCGTCCGGTGCTGCTGCGGAACGAATTGAAATTCCAGTTCGAGACATTCCGCGGGCCCAAGGCCTTTCACGAAAATCTGCCCCCGGTGGAGGCGGTAGACCGAATCGCTGAACTGATGACGGATGTCTTCTGTCAGCTTCAGCTGCAGGCCGCCGCAGGCCAGGTGACAGCCCTGGTGAGCAAGAAGGGTAAAATCACGGTCAGGGAAAAGCGGGGAACCGCCGGAAAAGCCGCGCCGGAAGCCCTGCAGGACGCAGGAGTAAAACGGACCGCGCTTGCCCATAATAAAAAGAAGAGATACCTGCTGGAGGAGGGCCGTCCGGTGCCCTTTCTGGTAGACCTGGGCGTCATGACCCCCGAGGGTAAGATCGTCCACGCCCGTTACGATAAATTCCGCCAGATTAACCGCTTCCTAGAATTTGTCGAAGACATCCTCCCGGCATTGCCGAAAGACCGGGAACTGACGATTCTCGATTTCGGCTGCGGTAAATCCTACCTGACTTTCGCCATTTATTATTATCTGCGGGAATGTCAGGGGCTGGACGTGCGGATCATCGGTCTGGATCTGAAGGAAGATGTCATCCGTAAATGCAGTGAGCTCAGCCGTAAATATGGTTACGATAAACTAACATTTCTCCAGGGAGACATCACCGGATACGAGGGCTGCTCCCGGGTGGACATGGTCGTGACGCTGCATGCCTGCGATACGGCCACCGATTACGCCCTGTACAAGGCGGTCAGGTGGGGCGCCAGCGTCATCCTTTCCGTCCCCTGCTGTCAGCATGAACTGAATAAGCAGATAGAAAATGAGATCCTGGCCCCGGTGCTGAAGTATGGCCTCCTGAAAGAGCGTATGTCCGCCCTGATTACCGACGGCCTCAGGGCCGAGCTTCTGGAGCAGCAGGGCTACGACACCCAGATTCTGGAATTTATCGACATGGAGCATACGCCGAAGAACATCCTGATCCGCGCGGTGAAGCGGAAGAATGGAAAGAAGGCGGAGGAGGCGTCTGCGGTAGCCTTTGAGGCCTGCACGGAAGCTCTGCGCGCAAACCTTACTCTGGAGAAGCTTCTGAGCGCAGGAACATCCCCGGCGGAAAGCTATCGTTCCAGACGAAAAAATACCGAAAACGCGAAAGGAGAGAGCCGGTGAAAAAGCTAGTCATAAGAATTGCGACCATTGCAGCGGCTTTCCTTCTGGGCGTGGCCGGTATGAGTTATTTCCTGATGACGGGTAATACAGATTCTACTGCGGAGATGGCCGAAGCCACCCTGCCGCTGATCTACATGGAACGCCAGGGCCGGGACCTGAACCTGCTCCATGGCTACACGAAAAGCATGGACGCCGCCACCATCCGCGATGCGGTTTATCCGCTGCCGAGTGATCGGACCGTCAGCTTCCGGGTGGAGTATCCGGACGCGAAGGTGCAGAACATCTATTACGAGGTGCGAAGTGTTGACACCACCCGCCTGATCGAGGACGGCGAGCTGACGGATTACAGCCGCGAGGGTCGGATGCTGACCGTGGATCTGAAGCTGAAGGATTTGCTGGACGACGGCGGGGAATACCTTCTGGTCATCCGCCTGGGTCTTGAGAAGGAGCAGGAGGCCTATTATTACACACATGTGAAAAAACTGAATGACAACCATCTGGACGAATGCCTGGCTTTTGTGGACGAGATTCACAGCGCCCTTTTCGACAAAAATAATACCGTCAGCATCGCCCAGTATCTGGAATCCGACGACAGCATCAGCAATAAATCCCTGGCCCATGTGTCGATTCATTCCAAATATAAGCAGCTCATCTGGGGCGACATGGATGTGCAGGAGCCGGACACAACAGACATCCGCACCTATGTGACTGAGGCAGACAACTCGGTGACGTCCGTGCGTCTGGAATATCCGTTGACCTATGTCAACGACGCGGAGGAGACCGAAACCTACGAGGTGACCGAATCCTATCGGGTGCGCTATACCTCACAGCGCATGTATCTGCTGAATTACGACCGGAAGGTGGACCGCGTTTTTGACCCCGCCCTGGACATTTTCACGAAAAAGGGCGTGGAGCTGGGCATCCTGGATACGGCGGTGGAATACCGGAAAAATGACGAGGAAAATATCGTTGGCTTCGTCCAGAACGGTGAACTATGGTGCTACGATGTGGCCCAGAACAAGCTGTCCCTGGTTTTCGGCTTCCGGGAGGGCGATGACCTCCGGGGCTCCTATGACGAGCACGCCATTCGCATCCTGAAGGTGGATGAATCCGGCAGCATGGATTTCCTGGTGTACGGCTATATGAACCGGGGCACCCACGAGGGCGAGACCGGCGTGGCCCTGTACACCTATGACGCGCTGACCAATTCCGTGGAGGAGCGGGTCTTTATCGAGAGCCGGGAGTCCTTCGCAGTGCTTCAGTCCAAGCTCGGGGAAATGGCCTATGTGAATGACGACGGTCAGTTCTACATTTTCCTGGATGGTGCAGTGAATCGCATCGATTTGAACACCATGGAGTATGAGACTGTGGCGGACGGCATCGCCTCAGGCAGCGGCATGGTTTCTGAGGACGGCCATCTGGCGGCCTGGCATAAGGAGAATTCCCTGTATGCCTCCCGGAACGTGGCCGTGCTGAATCTGGACACCGGCAAGAGCCGGGAGGTACAGGCGGATGATGGCTATTATATCCGGGCGCTGGGCTTCATGGGAACTGATTTTATCTATGGAGAGGCCCGTCAGAGCGACGTACAGAAGGGGCTGACCGGCAATGAGCTGTTCCCCATGGGCCGCATCGTCATTGAAAATGAGCAGGGCGAGCTGGTCCGGGAATTCGACTACGAATCCCAGGGCAAATATGTGACCGACATTTCCATCGAGAGCAACCGCATTTCCCTGAACTGTGTGCAGCGGAGCGCGGACGGCAGCTACGTGGAGGCGGATCCGGAGCCCATCACGAATAAAACCACGGAGATTGTGGAAAAGATATCCTTAGAGACGAAGTCCGGCGAGCCCAAGAAGCAGGAATACTATTTCGCGCTGTCAGGCACCAGAGGCAGCGGAAAGCTTCGCATCCTGATGCCGAAGCAGGTGGTCTACGAGGGCAGCAGAACCATTGCCCTGGGAAATGAGACAACCGACCTGCGTTACTATGTATACAATTTTGACGGCACCTTCGGAGGCGCATTTACAGGAGCCAATGAGGCTGTGCGGACCGCCAATGAAAATATGGGCGTTGTCGTGGACCGGCAGCAAAATGTCCTGTGGACCCGGGGCGGCCGGAAGACCCGGACCGATCTGGGAACCATGAGCAATCCGCAGCAGAAGGACGGCGAATCCGCACTGCAGGCGGCGCTGGAGATTCTGCTGGGCGCCCAGAAGACCTACAGCGACGTGGGCGCATACCTGGCCCAGGGCTATACGCCCTATGAGATTCTGACGGAACAGACCGGAGACCGGGTGCTCGATCTGTCCGGCTGCTCCGTGAGCATGGTACTCTGCTATGTGAGCCGGGGCTATCCGGTACTGGCGTTGGAGGGCGGAAGCAATGCAGAGCTGATTACCGGCTATGACCCGCAGAATATCATCGTCACCGACCCGCTGACCGGTGAAAGCAGCAAGCGCGGCATGAATGACAGTACCCAGCAGTTCGCCGATTTGGGTAATTTGTTCCTGGTGTGTCTGCCGGAGACAGAAAACTAAAAATTGCTGCGTAGAGTGGACAGTAAAAGCGAGACAGACGGGAGTGCGCAGAAAGCGGGCTCCCGTTTTACGCGAGCAACGAGTCAAAGTCCGTGCTTGCACGAGACCTTGACGGTGCTAAGCGCCAGTGGCGCTTGTTCAGCACTGACCGAAGTGGAACGTAGATGCCGCGATAACGAGTAAAATTCGCGAAGCGTATTTTACTCGTTGCGAATACAAGACTTTTGAAACTTTATGATATCAGGAGGAAAATGATTATGGATAAGAGAATCCGAACCTTAGCAAAAAATCTGGTACATTATTCCTGCAAGGTAAAACCGGGCGATAAGGTATATGTCCACTACACCGGCCCATCCACCGAAGATCTGGCGCGGCAGATTATCAAAGAAGTGTACGCAGCAGGCGGACAGCCCTTCCCCCACTACACGAACCCGAAGGTACAGCGGGAAATGCTGCTGGGCTGCACGGAAGAACAGCTTCGCCTGATGGCTGAAATCGACGCGGCAGAAATGTCGAAGATGGACTGCTACATCGGTGTGCGCGGCGGCGACAATGTGTCAGAGTATTCCGATGTCCCTTCGGAGAAAATGCATCTTTATGAGACTCTGTATGCCACGCCGGTTCATCACAATATCCGGGTGCCGAAGACACGGTGGGTGGTTCTGCGCTATCCGAACGATTCCATGGCCCAGCTCTCCGGCACCAGCACCGAAGCCTTCGAGGACTTCTATTTCGATGTCTGCAACCTGGACTATTCGAAGATGAGTGAGGCCATGAAGCCGTTGGTAGAGCTGATGAACCGCACCGACAAGGTGCGTCTGACGGCGAAGGATACCGACCTGACCTTCTCTATCAAGGACATTCCGGCCATCGCCTGCGACGGACAGATGAACATCCCGGACGGCGAGGTTTACACCGCTCCGGTGCGCGATTCCATTAACGGCGTCATCACCTACAACACCCCGTCCATCTGCCAGGGCACCACCTTCGAGAACATCCGCCTGGAGTTCCGGAACGGCAAAATCGTGAACGCTACCGCGAACAACACCGAGCGCCTGAATGAAATTCTGGATACCGACGAAGGCGCCCGCTACGTGGGTGAATTTGCCATCGGCGTGAATCCCTATATCCTTCAGCCCATGAAAGATATCTTGTTTGATGAGAAAATCATGGGTTCCATTCACCTGACTCCAGGCAACTGCTACGACGAAGCGCCCAACGGCAACGTCAGCGCCATTCACTGGGATCTGGTGCTGATTCAGCGGGAAGAATTTGGGGGCGGCGAGATCTGGTTCGATGACCGCCTGATCCGGAAGGACGGCCGTTTTGTCGTGCCGGAGCTTGAGTGCCTGAATCCGGAGAAGCTGATATAAGGTAAAAAAGTTGAAGACCTACCTTAGTCGCATTGAAGAGGGAGAGCGGGACTGGAAGAGAATTTGTAAATCGTAATAAGCAAGATCAGAGTAAAATGAAAGCTGTGGGTAGATCTGGATGGAGATACCACAGCTTTTATTAAAATGCATATCGCAAATTGCACGAACCATGGTGCAAAACTAGTTATTTTGTTAAAAGTAACAAAAAGATAAAATATAGACAATAAGAAATAAACAAATTAACGAATGAAAAGGGGGAAGAAAGATGGAAAATGTTAAATTATTCCGAATTGATTACCGTTTATTGCATTGGCAAACGGGCGTTTTGTGGCAACAGGCGACAAATGCAACAATGATTTTGGTTGTAGGAGATGCAGTTGCGGGAAACAAGGTGCAGGTTAGTGCAATTAAAATGGCAGCTCCGAAAACCGTAAGAACAGAAATCGTGTCTATGGATAAGGCAGTGGCCTTTTTGAACGGTCCAAAGGCTTCGAAATTTGTGATTGAGTTGATTGTGGAAAACACAAAAGATGCATTGGAGCTTGTGAGACGGGTTCCGGGGCTTCGGAATGTAAATGCGGCTTTAATGAAAACTTTGCCGGGGAAACGGTTACTGACTAAATATCTGGCGGTTGATGACAAAGATGTTGAGAATTTTAAAGAGATGATCGAACTGGGGGCGAAAGTGGAATGCTATACAGTTCCGGGGGAAAAGGCAGTAGATATTACAAAATATATTAACTAGGGAGAAAAATTATGATAGTAGAAGCTTTGCTGTTGAGCTTGGTAGCGTATTTTGGGTATTGCAGTAACAAATTTTTTGGAGATTCCATGTTGAATCGTCCGCTGGTTACAGCGACATTGACAGGCCTTGTGCTTGGAGATTTACAGATGGGTTTGGTTATGGCGGGAACGTTGGAACTGACATGGATGGGTGTTATGTATCTGGGCTTATCTATGCCGTCAGATGTTACAGCGGGCGCAATTATCGGAACGGCGTTTGCTATTTTGAGTAATTCAGATGCTTCTGTAGCATTGGCAATTTCAATTCCGGCAGGTATGCTTTGTGCGTACCTTGCAACGGCAATCGAGGTTGCAATTAGTTTCCTGATGCATAAATGTGACGAGTATGCAGAAAAAGGTGAGGTTGGAAAAATAAATGCAATTCATTTGGGTGCAGGTTTTGTGAAAGCGTTTATTACCAGTTCAGTCGTATTTATTACAATTGCGATAGGTACTGATGCGGTTTCCAGATTAGTAGACAGTTGCCCGGAAGGAATCATGAACGGTCTGAATGTAGTGAGTGGATTGTTACCGGCATTGGGTTTTGCTATGCTGTTAAATATCATGTGGGATAAACGGTTTGTGGCGTTTATGTTTATAGGATTTATTTTAGCAGTATATCTGGAAATGCCGGTAATGGCTATTACAGTTATTGCAGGAGCGGCTGCAGTTATTTATTTTTTCCTGTCTGAGGGGAAAGAATCAGTGCAAGAAGAGGATGATTTATTCGGTGATGATGATGACAATGGAATAATGGAAGTAGAGGAACAGATAGTAGGGGAAATCGATCCGGCAAAAAAGATTAATAAGAAAGATATAATTTCTGTGTTCTGGAGAACATTTTGTCATGAGGCTTCTTACAACGCAGAGAGACAGCAGGCGCTCGGATTTGAATTTTCTCTGACAAAAGTGCTGAAAAAGCTTTATCAGGATGACAAGGATGCTTATTGTGAAGCATGTAAAAGACATACGGAGTTTTTTAACTGCACTTCTCAGGTAGTCAGTTTCCCTGTGGGTGTGGTTCTGGCCATGGAAGAGAAGAACGCAAACAGTAAAGAGAAAAATCTTGGGCCGGCAATCAGTGCAGTTAAATCAGCTCTGATGGGTCCGATGTCGGCAATAGGAGATACATTTTTCTGGGGATGTTTTCGTGTAGTATCAGCTTCTGTTGGAGCAACGCTGTGCATGGAAGGAAATGTTCTTGGTCCCATTGTATTTGTTATACTTTATAATGTCCCGAATATTCTGACTCATTGGTTTGGAGTGACCCTTGGATATAAACTTGGAGAGAATTTTATGAATATTCTCGGACAGGACGGACTGTTTCAGCGACTTACGGAAGCGGCATATGTTTTAGGACTGACAGTGGTAGGCGCAATGACGGCAGGATATATCAACATGACATTTGGTTTACAGATGACAATCGGAGAGTCTGTAGTGTCATTACAGAGTATATTTGATGATATTCTTCTGAAATTACCGGCGCTGGCATTGACACTGATTATTGCATGGCTTATGCGTAAGAAAAATGTAAAGGCGGCAATTGTTATTATTTGCTTGGTGGCAATAGGACTTCTTTGTGGAGCTTTTGGAATTTTAGTATAAAGGAAATCGGGTACAGAGGAAACGATTATGAAGAATGACATTATGATGGATTACATCAGAGAACAGACAGAAATTATTGACAGGCTTTTAAAAAACAGAAAGCAGATTGTAAAACCCTTTGTAGAGCACTTGAAAAAGTATCCGGTAAAAAGGATTTATTTTAGCGGACATGGTTCACCGTATCATGTGAGCGTCATTTTAAAACCCATGATAGAACAATTGCTGCAAATAGAAGTGTCGACAGAAACGCCTACCCTTTTCAATTATCATGGGGCATATAATGTGAATGGCGTATATAAAAAAGAAGAAATGTTCTTGATATGCCCGGCGCAATCCGGAAGAACCAGCGGTCCCTATTATGCTGCTCTGCGAGCAAAAGAATTGGGAATTCCGAGCATGTGTATTACACTTCGCGAAGAGGGAAAACTGGCTGAGATTTGCGATATTGTAATAAAAAAAGATTCCGGAGAAGAAGAAAGCTTCCCGGAAACAAAAGGGCATATTACGTCTGTGACAACTCTGATGCTGGCGGTAATAGAGGCTGCACATGAAACTGGAAAAATGACGGAGCAGGTTTATGAAGAATATTGCGAAAAATTTTCTGAGCTCCCCCAGGCTTGCTTGCGCGCAGTAGATGCTACACTAAAATGGTATGAAACAAATAAAAAATATCTTTTAAAAGAGCCCAATGCGGTTGTAATTGGATATGGGGAAAATTATGGTACAGCACTGGAAGGCTCTTTGAAAATATTGGAAACTTCGTTGAAGATGTGTGTAGGATATGAGTGCGAGGAATACATGCATGGAAAAAACCAGATAGTGACAAATGAAAGTGTTCAATTTTTTATTTATACACCGTCGATTCCGCAGGAAATGGAAAGAATGAGTCGTCTGGTAAAATGGTGTCGTGAACGAAGCGAAGGTTGTTTTGTTTTATGTGATTCTAATTGCGAATTACGGGATGAGAAAGCCATCTCCTGGAAACAGGTTTGCTATCCGTATCTTTCCGCAATAGAGAACCATATTCCATTTCAGGTTATGTCTTATATGATAGCAGAAAGCCTTGGCTTAAGTACAATTGTTGCGCATTATGACACGGCGGGAAAAGAATTAGGAACAAGAATAGAGGAGTGAGATGTGAAATATATAGTAGCTTCGCATGGAAAACTTGCATCTGGATTTCAAGATACGGTTGAAATGCTTACACAATATAAGGAACTTTATGCAATCTGCGCGTACTGTGAGGAAGAATTTCCAGAAAATCTTTATAAATTAATAGAGAAATTTCCAGAGGAAGAAATTATTATTTTTGCAGATGTATTTGGCGGCAGCGTGTGCCGGGAAGCGCTGGAATTGATTCAAGAGAATGAAAGGATACATGTGGTTGCCGGAATTAATCTGCCGTTGATTTTGGAAGCGGTGATGGGAAATGCAACGGAAAAAGATTTGGACACGCTGGTAGAAAAAGCAAAAGAACAGATTGTACATGTAAAAATGGACTGAGAAAATGAAACAGGAATTCTTCTTAACAAACAGACAGTTGGATTACCTGGAAATTCTGTTAGAACAGACGGACTATATTAGCTCAATGGAGTTATCTAGACGTATAAAATATTCTGGCAGAACAGTAAAAATGGACATGAAAGAATTGAGACAGACATTGAAGAAATTCAATGTCTGTCTTGAGTCTAAAAGTGGCCTGGGTTATCGGCTGAAGGTAGAAAATCATAAAAACTATACATTTTTGAAAAGTATTATTCAAAAAGAACGAAAACAAATGATGGCTGTTCCATATGATACAGCGAAAAAGAGAAGACAAGCTATTTTGAAGCGACTTTTATTTGGTGAAAAGCGGATTACATTGGAAAAACTGTCGGAAGAATTGTTTATCAGTGCAAATACTATCCGGCAGGACGTGAGATACTTGGAGACGCAGCTGGGTAAATTTGGGATAAAATTGTGCGCAGCACCTTATAAAGGATATTATATTCTTGGCACAGAGGTGGCCAAAAGAAATTGCATATGTCTTTTTTTAAATGAAGAGAGTATAGCGCAAAAGTTACATATGGACTTGCGGGAACTGCAGAGAAAGAAAACCGAACTGAAAAATAATATTTCAGAAGAAGCGGAGAGACATCAAATTAAGTTAACAGATAATGCGATAGTTTTTTTGACGGATTATCTAAGCCTTGATTTTATAAATGATGAAACGAGTGAAGAGCCGGAGATAGAAATAACGTTAGGAACAGAATACAGATTTGCTGACAAAATTTGTAAGATATCGGATGATGTGTTTGAAGAAAAGGGAAAACATCGGGTTAAACTATTGGCGGGCATCATCTGCTGTAAGAAAAAATACGAGGCATATGAAATATCAAAAGAGATGTATGATATAGCTTTACAAATGATGAATAAAATCAACGACAAATTTCAGATAAAGTTCAAAAATTGGGGAAGAATGCTGGAAATGTTGGCGGGTCATCTGACGGGAATGTTCTGGAGAGAAAAGCTAAAGCTTTATGAAGATGTGCCGACATTGAAGAATATATTTTGTCACCAGGCCATAGCGGTAGATGTTGTAAATGAAGCGGTAAAAGCGTTGCCGGAAAGTAATTTAAATGAACAGGAGATAGGAGCGCTTGCGTTACTGTTTTCTATAGGGATGGAAGACTATGCTTCCAAAAAGAAAATATTGCTTGTAAATGATGGAACGTGGATAGAAAATGCATTTTTTGTTAACCACGTCAAAACAGCGTTTGGGGGATTGGTTGACAGTGTTGATGTTTGTTCGCACTCCCAGATAAAACAAATGAAATTTACAGGAAATGAAATTGTGGTAAGCACCATAATGGTTGAGGAGGCAGCATCTTATGTAAGACAGGTACGTGTAGGGCAAAATATATTTTCGAATATAATGAATATATACCAGGCAATTACAGAAATACCGCAGGGTAGTTTTAATATTGATGAGATTATTGATGAAAACTGGGTATTGGAATTGGATGGTGTGAAAGAACGTTCCATATACTATGAAAAACTTTTTAATCATTTATGCGATAGCTGTACATTGGACTTGGAAGAAGCAGGGAAACTTTATAAAAGCATAGAGACATATGGACAAGAAATAGAAAATGGAATTTGTCTGGTGCGGGGTAGTGATTCTTTTGTGCGACCATTTATTCATTTTACATTTCTGAAACAACCGATGAAATGGAGAACCGAGCGGGTCTCTGTGATTATTTTTATTAATTTTTCTAATGAGGATTTTGTATACAGGAGCAATGTGTACCGTCATTTGAATTACCTTATAAGTAACGTGGAAAATGTTAAAAAAGTAAAGGAAAATCCGAAATTTAGTCTAATTTATAAGATGCTGCACATGAATTGGGTTTATGACAGGATTGATCTGATTGATAACAGTCAGTTACCTGCTTTTGAGGATGGATAAGGAATATAAAAACAGGAGAAAACAATGGCAATATTTGCACCATCACTGATGTGTATGAATCTGGGAAAATGAAAGAACAGTTTGAGATCATGGATCACTATGTGAAACTCTACCACGTGGATATTATGGATGGCCATTTCTGTAAAAATATGACATTTGCACCGGGTCCGCTCAAGAATTTTCGGTAATACACAGATACATCCTGATTGTCGGCAACGCTGGCCTTTTCAGTCTGGATCCAGATCTGGACATTGCCTGCAGGGAGATGGAGCGAGAGCTGAAGGAGAGCTTAGAAGCTTAGAAGATTTTAGAAAAACAGCCCGGGAAAGGGAATGGGTTCCCCCCTGCGGCGGCGTTCGTGAATTTTCCGAGCGTTTTGTACGCCCTGGCAGCAGCCGAAGGAGGCACTGTTCTAGGCCCTTTAGGGCCGAGTTTGCCGATCGGGTGCGAATAAGCCGGGTGTGCAAAATGCCGGAAAATTTGCGTTGCCGCCGCAGGGGGAACCCTTTTTTCTTCCCGTGGCGTCCGTTCTAATCTATTCTAATAATCCTCCTCGATCACCTGCACCTCCAGATAATCAAACTCAATCTGATCAATAAAACTATCCTGATAAAACCGTACCTTCGCCGTCCGCTTAAAATCCGCAATACAAGACTCCAGCCAAATGGGCTTACTCAGATCAAACTGGTGACAGATCTCATCCAGTGCGTTAAAGATTTTATGGGTCCGCGTCTCATCCGAAAAATCCTCAACCACCGTATCCATTAACATATGATTACTCTTAAATTCCCTTGCCCAGATCCGCATAAAAATTCTCCTATTTTTAAAAACATTTCTATAATAAAGAAAACACATAACAAAACACATGACAAAACGATAAAACAACACTTAGAGTATAAAGGCAGCCTTCCCATTTGTAAAGAAAGAATGGATAGAAAAGACAAATGCCCGCATATTAAAAACATGCTGAAAAATCCGAAAAAAACTCACAGAAACTCCGAAAAAGTCCTTGCTTTCAGCGAAAATCTATGTTATAGTATTACCTCGTGATATATTATTAAAATTCCTTGTTTCCCCCATAGTGAGGAAGCCAGAGACCAAAAGGAGGAAAAGCATGAACAAGTATGAATTAGCATTAGTTGTGAATGCAAAGGCAGAGGATGACGTCAGAACCGCTACCGTAGAGAAAGCGAAAGAGTATATCGCTCGTTACGGCGGTGTAGTGACAGAGGTGGAAGATTGGGGCAAGAAGCGTCTTGCTTACGATATCCAGCACATGAGAGAAGCGTACTACTACTTCATCCAGTTTGACGCTGACGCAACCTGCCCGGCAGAGGTGGAGAAGCACGTTCGTATCATGGAGAATGTCATCCGCTATCTGTGTGTTCGCAAAGACGCATAGAGACAAGGTTTTTAACCGAAAAAGTGGAGGATTGTTGGTATGAATAAAGTAATTTTAATGGGACGTTTAACCCGTGACCCGGATGTTCGCTACTCACAGGGTGAGAATGCGAGCGCATTTGCGAGATATACACTGGCAGTAGACAGAAGATTCAGAAGAGACGGAGAGGCAACCGCTGATTTCATCGGCTGTGTGGCATTCGGACGTCAGGCTGAGTTTGCTGAGAAGTATCTGCGTCAGGGCACGAAAATTGCGATTACCGGACGTATCCAGACCGGCAGCTACACGAATCGTGACGGACAGAAGGTCTACACCACAGACGTGGTTGTAGAGGAACAGGAATTCGCGGAGAGCAAGGCAGCAGCAGGCGAGCACGCAGGCGGCTTCCAGCCCCAGAATCATTCCAATCCGTTCCAGTCTGCACCGGCTCCTTCCGCAGCAGCGGGAGATGGATTCATGAACATCCCGGATGGCATCGACGAAGAATTACCGTTTAACTAACAATCGTGGAACAGAGATAAGAGTATAATAGGAGGTAAAAGCCATGGCTTACACAAAATCCGATAGAGGCGACGCTCCCATGAGACGTAGAGGCATGGGACGTAGAAGAAAGAAAGTCTGCGTATTCTGCGGCAAAGAGAATAACGAGATTAACTACAAGGATGTAGCGAAATTAAAGAGATACGTATCTGAGAGAGGAAAAATCCTTCCCAGAAGAATCACAGGAAACTGTGCAAAGCACCAGAGAGCTCTGACTGTAGCTATCAAGAGAGCACGTCACATTTCCCTGATGCCGTACGTAATGGACTAATCCGTTTACGGGAATCAGACCCCGCAGTCAAATTGGCTGCGGGGTTTTGTTATGAAAGAGGAAACTACATGATTCAAAAGAAAAAACTGAATCAGTTTTATATAGAACAATACGAGCGGGCAGGCCGCAAAAAGCCCAAGAAGCCGGTAAAAGAAGCAGGTATGCAGGCGCGCACCGCCAAGATTCAGAAGACGCTCCGAAGCGCCCGCCCCGGTCAGATCAACATCCGCACCCTGGAGGAGCTGCACCGTCAGCTGAAGAACACGGCTTCCTACGCCTATCGCAGAAATAAGGAAGAACTGATCAAAAGCCTGAATGAAGAAATGCTGCCGAGACTTATGGAACTTGATCTGGGCATGCTGTTGACCGAGCAGAAAGAAGGCCTGAACGGCGAATTCCTGGCCTGGGTACGCCGTACCATGCCCTGCGCCATCTGCCAGGAGCCTATGTTCACCCTGTACCCGAAATTCCGTCAGTATAAGGTGAAAAATAAAATCCTGGAGCTGGTTCCGGCCAGACCGGAGATGGAGTTCGCGGAGGTGCGGGAGCTGGCGCGACATTTTATTTTGCATATCGGCCCAACTAACAGTGGCAAAACCTTTCAGGCGCTGGAGCGGCTGAGACAAGCGAAAAACGGAACCTATCTGGGACCCCTTCGTCTGCTGGCCCTGGAGGTGTACGAGCAGATGCACGGCGCCGGAGTGCCCTGCACCATGCGGACTGGGCAGGAGTGCATCGAGGAAGAAAACAGCAGAGTGACGGCTTCTACCATCGAAATGGCTGATTTTGATGAAAACTATGACATTGCAGTCATTGACGAAGCGCAGCTGGTGGCAGATACGGACCGGGGGCATTCCTGGACGAAAGCGATCCTAGGGTTGCGGGCAGAGGAGATTCATATCTGTATGAGCCCGGCTGCGGAGCAGGTAGTCTGTCATCTGATTCAGCTCTGCGACGATACCTTTGAGGTGCGAAGATATGAGCGCAAAACCGAGCTGGTTTGCGAGGACAGGCCCTTTGCCTTCCCGGATGATGTACAGGAGGGCGACGCGCTGATCGCATTTTCCAAGAAATCAGTTCTGGATGTGGCCGGACGGTTGGAGGAAGCGGGTATCGCGTCCAGTGTTATCTATGGAAGCCTGCCGCCGGAGATCCGCCGCCGACAGACCCGGATGTTCAATGAGGGCATGACTAAGGTGGCGGTAGCTACAGATGCCATCGGCATGGGACTGAATCTGCCGGTGCGTCGGATTGTCTTTATGCAGACAGACAAATTCGACGGCGTCAGCCGACGTCCCTTAAGGATTCCGGAGGTCAAGCAGATAGCAGGCCGGGCGGGGCGCTTCGGCATCTACGACAAGGGCTGTGTGAGCGCCCTGGGCGAGCGGGAGCTGGAATACATCCGTACTCTGTACTGGGCGGATGAGGAACCGCTGACCGAGGTGAACTTAGGATTTCCGCAGGTACTGCTGGATATTGACGCGCCGCTGGATGAACTGATGAAGATCTGGTACTCCGTTACTCCATCGGAGCCCTTCGTCAAAGAGAACATCGACGAGGCCCTGTACCTCTACGAGCAGGCGAAACGTTACAAGAACCAGATTGACGGCTTTGAGAACAAGCATCTTATATACAAGATGATCACCTGCCCTATCGACATCAAGGATCGCCGGGTTGTTATGCTCTGGCTGGATTACTGCAGAACCTACACGGCGGATGTGTCCCTGGAGAAACCGGCTTTCTACCGCGACCGCAAGGGCGGCATCGCCCAGTACGAAACCTATTACAAACAGCTGGACTTGTACTATCAGTTCTCACGCCGCATGCAGAAGGAGCTGGACGAGGAATGGCTGGCCAAGCAGCGGGAAAAGACGGAGATGCGGATTATGAGTTATCTGACCCGTGGCAAACAGAATTATATCGCACGCTGCAAATACTGCGGCAGGCTGCTGCCGCTGGGCTCACCGTTCCAGGTGTGCGACGACTGCTTTGGGAAGCGCTGAGGCGCTTCCTTTTTTGTACTGTAAATTGGGCAGAAAGGCAAAAAAATTACAGATTGTATTTGGAAAAAGACAAGAAGAGATAAATTTAATACAGGTTATAGCATAGATGAAGTTGTACTATAAATAGTGTTAAAAATGCAACAAACATAGCTGAGAAATAGTAAAAAGTCACAAAATGACGAGGAAAAGCACGGAAAAGGGAGAGATAAATTGGCTAATATAACCATACATTACGGATGGATGTTAAAAAACAACAAGATAAAACGGTTAAAACAATACAACTTAGAAAATTTATTTTGCTGTATTCTATTGCAAGTTTTTTACAGACTGCATATAATAAAGTCATCAACAAGGTTACGGACATAACCCAAAAGGAAAAAACAAAACAGGGAGGAAAAAACATGAACAAGCTTTTTAAAAAAGTGACTGCCACAGCACTGGCAGCAACCATGGTTCTGGGAATGACAGCCTGCGGCGGTTCCAAGGACACTACAACAGCAGACAGCTCCAGCTCAGCAGCAACTGAGACTCCGGCAGCGGCAACAGACAACAAGGACATCAAGATCGGCGTTTCCATCTGGTCCTCTACCGACGTACTCGGTTCCCAGTGTAAGCTGATTCTGGACGAGGCAGCAAAGGCACTGGGCGTTCAGGTACAGTATGTTGACCAGGGACACGTATCCGAGAAGGTTACAGCTTCTGTAGAGCAGTTGGTAGCAGCAGGCTGCCAGGGTATCATCATCTGCAACTCTTCTGATACAGAGATGACCTCCGCAATCAAGACCTGTAACGACAACAAAGTATATCTGGCACAGTTCTTCCGTGTCATCAGCAAGGACAACAGCGCAGACATCTACCAGATGGCTACCGATTCCGCTTACTACATTGGTGCAGTTCACGAGGACGAGCCGGCCAATGGCGAGGCACTGGTAAATATCCTTCTTGAGAAGGGCGACAGAAACATCGGTCTGATTGGCTGGGAGCAGGGAGATGCAACCTGGCTTGGAAGATGGGAAGGCTACAAAGCAGGCGTTGACAAGTGGAACGAGGCACATCCGGATGATCCGGCACAGCTTTCTGAGCCGCAGTACGCAGGTACAACTTCCGAAGGTGGTTCCAAGGCAGCAGAGGCTCTTATGGCAGCAGATCCGAACCTGGATGCACTCATCCCGGCAGGCGGCGGCGGTGATCCTCTTCAGGGTGCAATCGCAGCAGTAGAGCGTGCAGGCAAGACCCAGGATATCGATATCGTATCTACAGATTTCCTTCCGGATCTTGGAGACAGACTGGAGAACGGCTCCATGGCTGGTGAGTCTGGCGGACATTACTGTGATCCGTTAATTGCATTCATGATGGTTTACAACGCAATAAAGGGCAACTACACAGGATTTGCAGGCAACTTCGAGGACGTTTCCTTCCCGTACCTGTATGTATCCTCTGCAGAAGACTATCAGGCATATGAGAAGTATTTCGTAGACCAGCTTCCGTACACATCCGATGAGCTTGTTGAGATGTCCAATCTTGACTTAAGCGCTCTGAAAGAAGCAGCAAAGAATATTTCTATTGAAGATGCAGCATCACGTGCAGGGAATTAGTTCCAAAGACTGAGCGTTACTTCAAAAGGTCGGTGTCGCGTGGCGATACCGGCCTTTTGTATGAAAGGATGGCTCACACAGCGTGACATCCGTTGATTCGAGTAAGAAAAAGAGGTAGATAATATGGGTTCAAAAAAGCTGTCGGGAAGCGCAAAGGGCTATCTGATTCTTCTGTCGCTGGTTGTGGTTTCCTGGGTAATCTTTAAAATACTGACACCGCATAATTTTGGCTCGCCGGCCAATATGCTCAACTACTTTCAGGCCAGCCTGATTGCAACTGTGGGTGCGGTCGGATTCTATTTCGTCATGGTTATGGGAATGTTCGACTTCTCCATTGGTGCCAACATCATGCTTTCTGCAATCGTGGGATGCGTGTTTGCCACCCGGTTTAACATGGGGTACCTCGGACTGATCTTGGGCTGTGTGCTCACCGGCACGATCGTCGGTCTGTTAAACGGTCTGTTTTATGTAAAATTGAGAATTCCGTCGATGATTGTTACAACGGGTCTCGCATTGATTTATGAGTCACTTGCAAACTATATCGCAGGCGGCGTGGAGCAGACGCTTCCGTCAAATCTGCGCGCATTCGGTCAGATGCCGTGGGATATTATCCTGGCGATTGTTGCGTGCATTGTAGCATATATCTTTTTGAATTATACGAAAATCGGAACTTACACCTATGCAATCGGAAGCAACGAGTTCGTTGCCAAGAACATGGGTATCAATGTCAATAAATACAAGGTGCTTGCATTTGTGTTAAGCGGCGCGTTCTTGGGAGTTATGGCGATCTTAACCATCAGCTACGGTTCCTCCATGGTGGCGGTAACCGGTATGGCGTCCATGAGCCGTAACTTCGTACCGACGATGGGATGCTTCTTCGGACTGGCGTTCAAGAAATACGGTATGCCGCTGCAGGCGATTGTGATCGGTGAGTTCGTCATCAACATCATTTTCTTCGGATTCATCGCACTTGGCGCCCCGACCGCGATTCAGGACGTCATCACAGGTCTGGCACTGCTTATCATCATCACCGTGACCACCAAAGTCACAAAAGGTGAAATTGTCAAGTAATCGAGGAGGAGAATGCAATGAGTGAAGTCAGATTACAGGTAAAAAATCTTTGCAAGTCCTTCGGTATTACGAAGGCAGTACAGAATGTTTCCTTTAATGTCAACAAGGGAGAGGTTCACGCGCTGATCGGGGAGAACGGTTCCGGAAAATCAACGCTGACCAACATGCTGACCGGTATTTACAGCATCGGAAGCGGAACCTTTATCCTCGACGGAAAAGAGATTCATCCAAAGAATCAGGTGGAAGCGAACAATGAGGGCGTTTCCATTATCGTACAGGAGCTGGGAACCTTGTCCGGACTTACGGTCGCGGAAAATATTTTCCTGGGACACGAGGAACAGTTCGTACATTTCGGAATCAAAAATACCAAAGCCATGAACCGCAAGGCAACGGAATTACTTAAGAAATACGGATTTGACCGGATCAAGGCATCCGACATCATCGATAATTATAATTTCGAGGACCGCAAGCTGGTAGAGATCGTAAAAGCGACATACTTCGATCCGAAGATCGTTGTCGTGGACGAGACGACGACCGCATTGTCCCAGGAGGGACGCGATGAACTCTACAAGCACATGGACCGTATCCGCAACAGCGGAAACTCCGTAATTTTCATTTCACATGACCTGCCGGAGGTTCTGGAGAAATCCGATACCATCACGATCCTGCGCGACGGCATCTACATTGATACCGTAAAGAGTGCGGATGTGACCGAGGATGATCTCAAGCGTCTGATGGTTGGACGTGAGGTGACCGGTGATTACTATCGTGCTGATTACGGAGAGAAAGTCTCGGATGAGGTTGTGCTTTCCGTGAAAAACGTGACGGTGCCGGGCATCATCAGCGATATCAGCTTTGATCTTCACAAAGGTGAGATGCTTGGTTTCGGCGGATTGTCCGAATCCGGAATGCACGAGGTCGGAAAAGCGATTTTCGGCGCATCCTACGACAGAGAGGGCACGGTGACGCTGGCGGACGGAACACAGATCAACGATATTCCGACAGCAATCAAGCACAGCATTGCTTACACGTCCAAGGATCGTGACAACGAGTCCGTGGTCATGAACCAGAGCATCGGCGACAATATCTGCCTGCCGTCCCTGGATGAACTGTCGAACAAGGCACATTTCATCAGCGATAAGAAAAAAAAGAAATTTGCAAACAAATATGCCAAGCAGATGTCGGTAAAGATGGTCAATACGGATCAGTTCGTGTCGGATCTCTCCGGCGGTAACAAGCAGAAGGTGGTACTGGCGCGCTGGATCGGTAAGGATTCGGACATCATCGTCTTAGACAGCCCGACGCGAGGCATTGATATCAAGGTAAAGCAGGACATCTACCAGCTCATGAACCAGATGAGAAAAGAGGGCAAATCCATCATCATGATCTCGGAGGAGCTGATGGAGCTGATCGGTATGTGCGACCGTATCATTATTATGAAAGATGGCAAGATCAACGGCGAACTGGAGCGTAATCAGGATCTTAATGAGAACAGTCTGATTACGATGATGGTATAAGGAGGCAGTCATGGAGAATCAAGCAAAGACGAACACAGAACAAAAAGAGCAGCAGCTCAAAAAATTATCCAAGATGTCGTTGATTCGTTCACTTCTGCCGGTGGTGGGACTGGTCGTGATCTTCCTTCTGTTCAATGTATTAACAGATTTTAGAATGGTTGGAAATCTGTCACTGGTACTTTCCCAGGTATATGTGACGATGATAGCGGCAACAGGCGTTTTCTTTATTATGACAATGGGCGGTCTCGATTTCTCACAGGGATCGATTTTGGGAATTGCATCCATCGTTGTGTGTATGCTTTCCAAGATCAGCATTCCGTTAGCAATCGTGGGAGGAATCGCGGCAGGCGCGGCGATCGGAGCATTGAACGGTTACTTTTATGTATACCGCAAGATCAAATCGTTTATCGTTACGATCTGTACCATGTTCTTATTCCGTGGATTTATCAAATATCTGACCACCAATGCACCCGTGGCAGGTTCCGCAAAGCTCATTAACTACGACAGCACAGCGCTTAAAATGACGCTCACGATTGCTGTTGTGGTAATCGGATTCATCGTATTCCGCTTCACGAAGTTCGGAACCTATTTAAAGGCGATCGGTGCAGGAGAGAAAGCGGCAATGTTTTCCGGTATCCGCACCGACCGCATGAAGTTTTTGATCTACGTTCTGGCAGGAGCGATCACCGGATTTGCGGCATTTATCAACGTCATCAAAGTCGGATCGGTAACATCTTCCGGCGGTAACCAGTTGGAGACACAGATCCTCATTGCACTGGTACTCGGCGGTATGCCGATCTCCGGCGGAGCAAAAGTCCGGTTTGAGAATATCATCGTAGGGTCACTGCTCTACATCGTGCTCAGCAGCGGACTGACCATGATGGGATTCACGACACAGATGATGCAGTTGATTCAGGGTGTCGTATTCCTGATATTCGTGGCAGTATTTGCGGATCGCCAGTCATTGCAGGTAATCAAGTAACACCGCAGGGGCGTGGAGAGACAATCGGACAGCAGAGTTGCAACAGGAAGCGGGGGAACAGAAATGTCAGAAAAAATCGGTGAGCAGAGTCTGTTAAAATATGAGAAATTGTACAACTGGGGCAGAACTTTAATCACGAGCGGAGTGATTCAGAATGAGGACAAATTTCCGTCGGAGAACATTCTGCAGAAAAAGTTCGGGTATTCCAGACAGACGGTGCGCACTGCGCTAAATCAGCTTGAAGCAGAGGGTCTGATCAAGAGAGTCAAGGGGAGCGGCACATATGTATCGTATGAAGGCAACTTGAGAAACGGAGAGAGACCGCGCATCGGCTTGATTTTAAGCTATTTTTCTGACTATCTGTTCCCCCGCGTTTATGATGGAATCGATTCTGTTATGAAGGAAGCCGGATATGACATCGATGTAGCCGTCACAAAGAACCGGCTGAACGATGAGGCGCTTTATCTGGAAGGTCTGCTCAACGGCAATGTGGCAGGATTTATTATTGAAGGAACACGCTCCTTTTTCCCGAATCCGAATATCCGTCTCTACGAGGAGATCCGGAAGCGGAACATTCCGACGCTGTTTATTCACAATCATTATTCCAATCAGCGTTTTGACAGTGTGGAGATGTCGGACGCCCGCGCCGCCTACAAGCTGACCGAAATTCTGATTCAGAACGGACACCGCAGGATCGCGGGAATTTTCAAGTATGATGATATGCAGGGAATCGAGCGCTATAAAGGGTTTGTGGAATGTCTGTCGGATTACGGGGTAAAGTTTGACGACGACTGGATCCGCTGGTACTCCACGAAGGATATGGAGGAGAAACTCAGCAAAAAGGGACTTCTCCGGATGTACCGCCGCACGAAAGACTGCACGGCGATGATTGTATACAACGATGAGGTCGCCGGCTATTACATGGAGTTTCTTGAGGAACGTGGACTGCACGTGCCGGAAGATGTATCGCTGGTGTCCTTTGACGATGAGGAGCTGCAGCAGGATGCGAGGGTCAAGGTGCTGTCGGTGGTTCACCCGAAGTACAATCTAGGCAGGATTACCGGGAAAAATCTGCTGCGCATGATGGATGATCCGGACTGGCAGAACAAGAATTATTCCTACCGTTTTCCGGTCAGCATCAACGACGGGAATTCAGTAAAAGATATCCGGTGAAAAATATCATATCAAACCGTTGCTGTAACAATGCCTGATTCTCTGCTCTGCCGCCGGTGATCACCGCCACATATTCCGTCTGGAAGCATTCTTCCAAAATCAGCTTTAACACTGCTGCCGTCGCCGGGGCATAGGCACTGGGTTTTACCACTGCGGTATTCCCTGCGGCAATAGCATCGATCAACGGATCCAGCGTCAATAGCACCGGATAATTCCATGGACTCATGATCAGCACGGTGCCATAGGGTGACGGAGACCGGAAGCTCCTCGCCGCGAACTGCGATAACGGTGTCGGCACTCTCTTTTCCCGCATCAGTCCCCGCAGGTGCTTCTGCATCCAGGTCAGCTCCGAGAGCGTCAGTCCGATCTCGCACATGTAGCTTTCCATCCGGCTTTTCCCAAGATCCTGTCGCAGTGCATCGTTCAATTCTGTTTCATGGCACTGCAGGGAAGCCTTTAACTTTCCCAGCTGTTTTGCCCGGAATTCCCGGGAAAGCGTGGCTCCCATAGCAAAATATTCTCTTTGTCTGCGTAATATCGTCCGGATCTCCTGCTCTGTCATAGATGTCTCCTGCTTCTATTCTTTAT
>OLRS01000749.1_pt1 | contig 36307 bp, 36 predicted proteins | sample 1673171 | NCBI WGS metagenome assembly OLRS01 (sample SAMEA3136762, study PRJEB25190) | human gut metagenome | biome: human gut; feature: human-associated habitat; material: faeces | place: Austria | collected 2013
TCAAAGCGGCCATGAAGATCAATTACTTTGATGATCCGGCTTTTCTGGAAGAGCAGATTCAAAAATTTAACGAATAGGAAGAAAGAAAATGGCATTTACCCATCTCCATGTGCATACAGAGTTTTCCCTTCTGGATGGCTCGAATAAAATAAAAGAATATGTTGCAAGAGTGAAAGAGCTTGGCATGAACAGTGCAGCGATCACAGACCATGGAGTGATGTTTGGTGTCATTGACTTTTACAAGGCTGCGAAGGCAGCAGGTATCAATCCAATCCTTGGCTGTGAGGTGTACGTGGCACCGAACTCCCGATTTGACAGAGAGGCAGCGCATGGGGAGGATCGTTATTACCATCTGGTGCTGTTAGCTGAGAATAATGAGGGCTATCAGAACCTGATGAAAATTGTATCCAAAGGGTTTGTGGATGGGTATTATTACAAACCCCGTGTGGATATGGAAGTATTACAGCAGTATCACAGTGGAATCATTGCGCTGAGTGCGTGCCTTGCGGGAGAGGTACAGCGCTATCTTGTAAAAGGACTTTATGATGAGGCAAAAAAAGTTGCCAAAAAGTATGAAAACTGCTTTGGAAAAGGAAACTTTTTCCTGGAATTACAGGATCATGGAATCCCGGAGCAGCAGATGGTCAATCCACAGCTTGTGCGGATGAGCCAGGAGACAGGCATTGAACTGGTTGCGACAAACGACGTACATTACACCTACGCGGAAGATGCGGAGGCACACGATATCCTGCTCTGTATCCAGACCGGAAAGAAATTGTCCGATGAGAACCGTATGCGCTACGAGGGCGGCCAGTATTATGTGAAGTCAGAGGAAGAGATGCGGAAGCTTTTTTCCTTTGCAAGTCAGGCAATCGACAACACACAAAAGATCGCAGACCGCTGCCATGTGGAGATTGAGTTCGGTGTGACAAAACTGCCACATTTCGAGGTGCCGGAAGGTTACGACTCATGGACTTATCTGAATAAGCTGTGTCATGAGGGACTGGTAAAGCGTTACCCGGACCGCCATGAGGAACTGCTTCCGAAGCTTGATTATGAGCTTAATGTCATCCGGAAAATGGGATATGTTGATTATTTTTTGATCGTATGGGATTTTATCAATTATGCGAGAACCCATGGGATTCCGGTAGGCCCGGGGCGTGGAAGTGCCGCAGGAAGCCTTGTTTCTTATACCACAGGTATCACGAACATTGATCCGATTAAGTATAATCTGCTGTTTGAGCGTTTCTTAAATCCGGAGCGAGTTACCATGCCCGATATCGATATCGATTTCTGTTATGAGAGACGAAGCGAAGTGATCGATTATGTCGTGAAAAAATATGGCAAGGATTGTGTTTCGCAGATCGTGACATTCGGTACGCTGGCAGCAAAAGGTGTGATCCGTGATGTGGGGCGGGTGATGGATCTGCCATATAGTTTTTGTGATACTATTGCAAAGATGATCCCAAATGAACTGAATATTACGATTGAAAAAGCACTGCAGATGAATCCGGAACTCCGCGGCATGTACGAATCGGACGAGAATGTACGTACACTGATCGATATGTCAAAACGTTTAGAGGGACTGCCACGGCATACTTCTATGCATGCAGCGGGCGTTGTGATCTCACAGAAAGCGATGGATGAGTATGTTCCACTGTCGAGGGCGTCCGACGGAACAATCACGACACAGTTTATCATGACGACCATCGAGGAACTTGGACTTTTGAAAATGGACTTCCTTGGACTTAGAACGTTGACGGTCATCAAGGATGCCGCAGATCTCGTATATAAGAACCATGGAATCAAAATCGATGTCAATCACATCGATTATAATGATCATACCGATCCGGATGCAGTTCTTATCGACTACAATGATAAAAAAGTATTAGACTACATCGGAACCGGAAGAACCGAGGGTGTGTTCCAGCTTGAAAGTGCCGGAATGAAAAACTTCATGAAGGAGTTAAAACCGCAGAGTTTAGAGGATGTCATCGCCGGAATTTCCCTGTATCGTCCTGGACCAATGGACTTTATTCCAAAGTATATCAAAGGAAAAAATGAGCGCGACAGTATTACTTACGAATGCAAAGAATTAGAACCAATCTTAGAGCCGACCTATGGTTGTATCGTTTATCAGGAGCAGGTGATGCAGATCGTGCAGGAACTTGCCGGGTACACGATGGGACAGGCGGACAATATTCGTCGTGCCATGAGCAAAAAGAAACAGTATGTCATTGATGCAGAGCGTCAGAACTTTGTTTACGGCAACGAGGAACAGGGAATCAAAGGCTGTATTGCAAACGGTATCAGCGAGCGGGCAGCGAATAAGATCTACGATTCCATGGTGGATTTTGCAAAATATGCATTTAATAAATCACATGCAGCGGCTTATGCAGTGGTTTCCTACCAGACAGCGTATTTTAAATATTACTATCCGGTAGAATTTATGGCAGCGCTGATGACATCTGTGATCGATAATACCAGAAAAGTTTCCGAGTATATTTTTACCTGCCGCCAGATGGGAATCAAAGTGCTTCCACCGGACGTAAACGAGGGGGAAGGCGTCTTTACCGCAGTTGGAGATAACATCCGCTATGGACTGTATGCGATCAAGAGTATCGGAAGACCGGTCGTGGATCTGATCTTACAGGAGCGCACAGAGAATGGAACATATAAGACTCTGCAAAGCTTTCTGGAGCGTGTTTCCTGCCGGGAAGTCAACAAACGTGCGGTGGAAAACCTGATCAAAGCGGGGGCGTTAGACGGCCTTGACGGAAACAGACAGCAGATGATCACTGTTTTTTCCACAATCATGGACAACCTTGCCTCGGAGAAGAAAAAGAGTATGTCCGGTCAGATGACACTCTTTGATCTTGTGCCGGAGGAAGAAAAACAGGACTATGAGATCCGTCTTCCGCAGCTTGAGGAATACAGTAAGGAAATCAAGCTTGGTTTTGAAAAAGAGGTGCTCGGCATTTATCTGACGGGACATCCGCTGGAGGAATATGAGGAACGCTGGCGCAAGAATATTTCGGCGGTCACAACGGATTTTGTCCTGGATGAAGAGACAAATGAGGTGAAGGTAAAGGATAACCAGAAAGTCACAGTCGGCGGAATGATCACAGAAAAGACGATCAAGTACACGAAAAACAATAAAGTCATGGCATTTCTCACATTAGAAGATCTTGTCGGAACTGTGGAGGTGATTGTGTTCCCGAACAGCTACGAAAAGTACAGCTCCTTATTAAATGAGGATGAAAAGGTATTTATCACCGGACGTGCCAATGTAGAGGAAGATAAAAATGGAAAGATCATCTGTGAGCAGATCACTTCTTTTGACAGTGTAAAAAGGGAACTCTGGCTTCAGTTTTCCACGAAGGAAGAGTTTGAGGCGAAGGAGCAGGAACTTTATGGAAAGCTTCATGATTCGGATGGAAGAGATTCGGTTGTCATTTACATTTCATCCATAAAAGCAATGAAACGACTGCCAAATAACTACAATATCTGCATAAATCAGGAGATTGTGAACAATTTGACGAACTTTCTGGGTGAAAATAATGTAAAAGTTGTAGAAAAGAGCATTGAAAAGAGAGCGTAAAGATATTAAAATAGTGTAGATTAGATAAATAAATATCTGTAAATGGGTAAACAGATATTCAATGGGTATATTTATTTTTAGGAGGGAACTTATAAAATGGCAAAAGAGATCAAGACAATCGGTGTACTTACCAGTGGCGGAGATGCACCTGGAATGAACGCAGCAATTCGTGCAGTTGTAAGAGAGGCAATTGTAAAAGGATTAAAGGTAAAAGGAATTAAGAGAGGATACGCAGGACTTCTTCAGGAAGAAATCGTAGATATGGAAGCAAAGGACGTATCTGATATTATAGAGCGTGGTGGTACGATTTTACAGACAGCACGTTGTATGGAGTTTACAACACCGGAAGGTCAGCAGAAAGGTGCTGAGATCTGTAAGAAACATGGTATCGACGGAATCATCGTAATCGGTGGTGACGGATCTTTCAAGGGTGCCCAGAAGTTGGCAGCACTTGGAATCAATACGATCGGTCTTCCGGGAACCATCGACTTAGATATCGCATGTACTGAGTACACTATCGGATTTGATACCGCTGTCAACACAGCAATGGAAGCGATTGATAAAGTACGTGATACCTCTACTTCCCATGAGAGATGTTCTATCATCGAGGTTATGGGACGTGGCGCCGGATACATCGCTTTATGGTGTGGTATCGCAAACGGAGCAGAGGATATCCTGTTACCGGAAAAATATGATTACGACGAGCAGAAGTTAGTAAATAACATCATCGAAAAACGTAAACATGGCAAGAAACATCATATCATCGTAAATGCCGAGGGTATCGGACATTCTGCAAGCATGGCAAAACGTATTGAGGCAGCTACCGGTATTGAGACACGTGCTACCATCTTAGGACATATGCAGCGTGGTGGTTCTCCGACAGCAAAAGACCGTGTATATGCTTCAACCATGGGAGCACTTGCAGTAGACCTTCTGTGTGAGGGAAAGACAAACCGTGTCGTTGGATATCGTCATGGCGCTTTTGTTGATTTTGATATTGATGAGGCTCTTGCAATGAAGAAAGAGATTCCAGAGTACGAATATCAGATCGCTAAGAACTTATCCATCTAATTTGGAATCATTACGAAATACAGGAAAGAATTTAAAACTCCACGGATTTTGGTTCGTGGAGTTTTTATGACATATAAGAAAAAGATTTGTTTGGAGAAAAGTATGATCACAAGTACAAGCAATCAGCAGATGAAGAATCTGATGCTTCTGATGAAAAAGGCAAAAGCGAGAAACGAACAGGAACTCTTTGTCGTAGAGGGACGGAAAATGTTTCAGGAAGTTCCGGAAGAGTGGTTAAAACAGGTGTATGTGTCGGAGAGTTTTTTTGCAGAGAATGATAAAATGCTTGCAGGCTATACCTATGAGATCGTATCAGATTCTGTATTCAAAGCGGTATCAGATACGCAGACACCGCAGGGGATTCTCTGTCTGGTCAGAAAGCCACAGTATCGTCTGGAAGAACTGTTAAAAGGGGCAGACACGCATCTTCTGATTTTAGAGAGCATCCAGGACCCGGGAAATCTTGGGACGATGCTGCGCACCGGAGAGGGCGCAGGAATCAGCGGTGTGGTCATGAATCATACAACCGTCGATCTTTTCAATCCGAAAACAATCCGTTCAACGATGGGAAGTATTTACCGCATGCCATTTTTTGTGACCAGAGATCTGGCAGAGACCATCTGTGAACTGAAAAATGCAGGGGTAAAAACGTATGCTGCCCATCTGAAAGGAAAGATGCAGTACGATGAGCCGGACTATACAGGAGCCACTGCCTTTATGATCGGAAATGAGGGAAACGGTCTGTCGGATGAAATCGCTGATCTTGCGGATACTTATATTAAAATTCCAATGTGTGGACAGGTGGAATCTTTAAATGCTGCCATTTCAGCATCGCTTTTGATGTATGAGACAAACCGGCAGCGGCGGATAAGAAGTATGTCGCAGGATAGAATGAGTAATATTAGGAAAGTGGAAGAATGAGAATCTGGTTTAAAATGATGAAAGACAATCATCTGCTTCGGGATACAACCATCACAGACGAATCGGATGATACACGTACCCATAAAATTTTCAGGGCAATCGATGAAGTGTGCTATGCATTTGATCTTGGAAAACCAATCTGGCTTGATGCCAATGTTGCTGAATTCAAACGCCATGCAAAGACAAGATTTACCCGGGACAGTTTCATTGAGTCGATCGATTTTGATTTTCTGGAGATGCATGTGATCGAGGAAGATTAACGGAAGAAGCTGGATGGAAGAAATGCATGCATTCGAAGAAGATTAACGGAATAGATATGTGTATAGGAGATGTAGGAGGAGCGTTGCCGTGATAGAAGGGGATATCAGACGGGAAAAAATCATTGAAATAATGTCAAACCAAAAAGAACCGGTCAGTGGTTCAGACCTTGCAAAAAAATTCGGCGTGAGCCGTCAGGTGATCGTGCAGGATATTGCTCTTTTGCGTGCTACCAATAAGAATATTTTAAGCACAAACAAAGGTTATTTCCTTTACAATCCGGGAAAAGGTCCGCAGAAGCCAAAGAGAAGCTTTTGTGTGCAGCACACGACAGAGCAGATGCAGGATGAATTATACACGATCGTAGATTACGGCGGAAAGGTGTTAGACGCTGTGGTGGAGCATGACATCTATGGTCAGATCACGGTGGATCTGATGCTCTGCAACCGCATGGATGTGGATGAATTTATGGAGCGCATCAGAAAGAGCAAAAGCCAGCCGTTAAATGTGCTGACCGGTGGAAAACACTGGCACACAGTGGAGGCAGATACGGAACCGATGCTACAGGTCATCGGTGAGAAGCTGCGTGAGAAAGGATACCTTCAGGAATAGAAAAAGGAATAGAAAAAACAGTAAAGTTTTGAAATAACTCCCCATATCATAGAAAAGTATGGTATACTTAAGGGAGCATGAGTGTTGATGGATAAAAGTTTTTTTCATGCACGGGGAATATATTGTTGGAGGAATATTATGGATAGACCATTTACCTTAAGTGAAGGGGTAGATAGTTGGAATACAATTATTTTTTTATACCGGTCAGCGTTGAAGGAGGTCAGTACCAAAGTTGAGATCTTAAATGATGAATTTCAGCAGGTACACCAGTACAACCCGATTGAATATATTAAGTCCAGAATCAAATCACCGGAGAGTATTGTCAAGAAGCTGAAACGATATGGATACGAGAGTTCCATTGACAATATGGTGGACTATATCAACGATATCGCAGGAATCCGCATTGTTTGTTCGTTTACGTCCGATATTTACAAGCTTGCGGAGATGATCGGTAAGCAGAATGATCTGACGGTGGTATCCGTGAAGGATTATATCAAGCATCCGAAGGAGAGCGGTTATAAGAGCTATCATATGTTAGTGACCGTACCGATTTTTTTGTCTGACCGGGTGGTTGATACCAAGGTTGAGATCCAGATACGGACGATGGCAATGGATTTCTGGGCAAGTTTAGAACACAAGATTTATTATAAGTTCGAGGGAAATGCACCACAATATATCAGCAGAGACTTAAGGGAATGTTCGGAGATCGTCTCTATGCTGGATGCCAAGATGCTGCAGCTGAATGAAGCGATCATCGAGGCACGTGCAGCGCAGGAGGAAGATACGGATGCAGTATAATTACAGTTTTGAAGCGGCTTCACTATTATTTATGGTATTAATATTCGTACATTTTATGGTAGTGTGGCAGTTTCCGACTGAAAAGACAAGGGTATTCCGTGCACTTTTGATCGTATGTATCGGAGAGAGTGTGTTTAATATTTTATCATCGATAGGACTGGCAAACGCTGGAGTCGTTCCGCAGATCGTGAACGAGATACTTGCGTTTGTCTTTTTTTCGTTTGAAGGCTTAAGCTCTTTGATGATCTATGAGTATATGGTTGTGATCAGTGAACTGGATCAGAGACAGAAAAAGTGGGCAGTTTCAGCTGCAATGATCCCTGCGGCATTCTTTTTTATTTTTCTGCTCTTAACACCGTTCATCGGGTTTTACTACTATTTTCAGGATGGAGTGTATCATCAGGGCAGAGGAGCAAATTTCGGATATTTTTATATCATGCTGTTTTTTGTATTGAATCTTGTTATGTCGATCGCAAGGCGGAAAATCATTAATGTGAGGGAGAAATACATCATCTATTTTTATACCGCAGCGGCATTGATTGCCATTTGGGTGCAGTATTACCATCGGGAGATACTGCTGACCAGCCTTGGAAATTCGGTGATCGTCATAATGATCTATCTGTCGATGCAGAATCCAAACGATTATTTAGATACCGTGACAGGAATCGGAAATGAGGCGGCATTGGAGCTGCAGCTGAAGGACGAACTGATGCGGGATCAGGAAGGAACGGTCATTATTATCAGAATCCGCCAGTATCAGCAGATGGGAATGCTGTTTGGGGCAGAAAACTGCAATATGCTCATGGCGGAGCTGGGACAGTATTTTTTCCATTTGGGTGGTAAGTTTCATGTATTCCGCAGTGATGCGGATACCTTTGTGGTCATGACAGACAAAGACCGGTATCAGGAGATGGTAAAGTCTGTTGAGGGGCGTTTTTCTGAGGAATGGAAGATAGAAGAAAACCATATTCTGCTGGATCACACCGTTATGATCATGCATTATCCGAAGGACTTTACGACAATCCCGGAATTTTTCGAAATCAGAAGTTACCTGTCGTCCGTTGCTTCCGGCAATGCGGGGAAAGAGCCTGTGATCGAGACGGATGCGCAGATGATCGAGGGATATTACAGACAGAATCAGATTGAAATGATCTTAGAGCGCGCACTCCGTGAGCGTTCCATTCAGGTGTACTACCAGCCGATCTATTCGCTTAAGGAAAAAAGAATTGTTTCCCTCGAAGCATTGGCACGTCTGTTTGACGGGGAACTTGGATATATTCCACCGGCTGAATTTATCCCGATCGCAGAAAAAAACGGTGACATCATACGTATCGGCGAGATCGTGTTAGAAGAGTGCTGTAAGTTTTTATCCAAACATGTATTATCGAATATGTCTCTTGGAATCCGCTCGATCCAGATCAATATTTCGGTGGCGCAGTGTATGCAGCAGAATCTGAAAGAGGCAATTCTGCCGATCCTGCAGAAGTACCATATCCCAACCTCCATGATCGTGCTGGAACTGACGGAGAGCACTGCGATCAATGCACCGGCGCTTATGGAACATCATATGAAAGAATTGGGAGATGCGGGGATCTCTTTTGCGATGGATGATTATGGAACCGGAAGTGCAAACTGCTCTTATCTTATGCGGTTTCCGTTCCAGGAAGTGAAGATGGACAGAGACATGACATTGGCATATTTTAATAATGAGACAGCCAGAATTGTTATTGAAAATGAGATCAGGACGATGCAGAAGCTTGGTATCCCAATGGTTGTCGAGGGAGTGGAAAAGTTAGAGCAGAGTGAGGAGATGGAGCGCCTTGGCGTGGAATATATCCAGGGGTATTATTATGGAAAACCATTGCCGGAAATGGAATGTCTGTGGTATATCCGCAACTTCAATTCGGCGCCGGAAGATTATGGAAGGTAAAAGATAAGTTTTATGAATATTATCAGTGTAACAGATATCACGAAGACATATACAGAGAGGAAGCTTTTTGAGAAAGCGTCTTTCTATTTGCAGGAAAGAGAAAAAGTGGGTGTGATCGGTATTAACGGAACCGGAAAATCAACTCTGTTAAAAATTGCAGCGGGCATTGAAGAACCGGATGAAGGACAGGTGATCCGTGCAAACCATATCGTGGTGCGTTATCTGCCGCAAAATCCGGTATTTGATCCGGAATTGTCAGTGATTGATACGGTGTTGGCGCAAAGTAGTCAGAATTTTGTTGGAGGAACATCAGAGCAAAATCAAAATGCAGGAAATCATGCAGAACATGTGGAACATTGGAATTTAGAGAGTGATGCAAAGGCGATGATGACAAAGCTTGGCATTACGAATTTTGAACAGAAGGCAGGGGAACTCTCTGGGGGACAGCGCAAACGTCTTGCGCTTGTGGCAGCACTTTTAGTGCCGTGCGATGTGCTGATCTTAGACGAGCCGACCAACCATCTGGATTCCGCTATGGCAGACTGGCTGGAAGATTTCCTGAAAAAGTGGCGCGGGGCACTTATTATGGTAACCCATGACCGCTACTTTTTAGACAGTGTCTGCAACCGGATCGTGGAGGTGGATAAAGGTTCCATCTACAGCTATGATGCGAATTACTCCGGGTATCTGGAACTTAAGGCAGAGCGCGAGGAGATGCAGCAGGCGAGTGAGCGGAAACGCCAGAATATCCTGCGGAAAGAATTAGAGTGGATCCGCCGCGGCGCAAAGGCACGTACTACCAAGCAAAAGGGCAGAATCCAGCGCTATGAGAAACTTAAGGATCAGGATGCACCGCAGACAGATGGAAGTGTGGAGATCAGCTCGATCAGTTCCCGCATGGGAAAGACAACGGTAGAACTTTCGCATATTTCCAAAAGCTATGATTCGAGAGTACTGATCCGTGATTTTACTTATATTTTTCTGAAAAATGACCGGATCGGGTTTGTCGGGGCAAATGGAAGCGGTAAGACAACCCTGATGAAGATCATTGATCAGAGAATCCAGCCGGATGAAGGAACTGTAACCATCGGGCAGACAATCAAAATCGGATATTATACGCAGGAGATTGAGAACACAAAAGATGCTGGAATTGCCTACATGGATCCAAATGAGAAAGTGATCGATTATATTAAAAATACAGCGGAGTTTGTCAGGACGAAAGATGGTCTGGTGTCAGCGTCCAATATGTTAGAGCGCTTTTTATTCCCATCCTCGCAACAGTACAGTCCGATCGGAAAACTTTCCGGTGGAGAGAAGCGCAGATTGAACCTGTTGCGCGTGCTTATGGAGGCACCGAATGTCCTGATTTTAGATGAGCCGACAAACGATCTCGATATCCGGACACTCACGATACTGGAAGATTACCTTGACAATTATGATGGAATCGTGATCACCGTCTCCCATGACCGCTACTTTTTAGACCGTGTCGTAAACCGTATTTTTGCCTTCGAGGAAGATGGAAAGATCTGTCAGTATGAAGGTGGGTACACAGATTATGTAAACCGATTGGCAGAGGAAGGAAAAGTGCCTGCGGGACATATTCTGGATGCGAAAAACGATACGACAACTTCTGTGGAGAAAGAAAATCAGACTTCTTCCATGGATACCTGGAAGAGGGAGCGTAAACTGAAATTCAGTTATAAAGAACAGAAAGAATATGAGACGATCGAAGATGATATCGCTGCACTGGAACAGAAAATAGAAGAGCTGGATGCGCAGACTTTAAAATTCAGCAGTGATTTTGTGAAATTGAATGAGATCACAAAAGAAAAAGAACAGACAGAACAACTGCTCGAAGAGAAAATGGAGCGCTGGGAATATCTGGAGGATCTGGCGGCAAAGATCGCCGGACAGCAATAAAAAATACAAAACGTTAATCTTTATGCGCAAGCTTTGAAAGCCCGTTAAAGAGGCTCTGTGGAAGCGCAAAACCAAAGATAATGCCAAGCACGATCGAACCGGCAACTTTCACAGTACTGATTCCGTACTGTGAGAACCGGCTCATATCTCCCATGATAAAGTAATAGGAGGTATAGTAGATTCCGGCACCCGGAACAAGTGGGAAGATCCCGGTGAGCAGGAACACCGTGACCGGAGTTCGGCGCACTGCCGAAAGAATCCGTGCAACCAGTGTCAGTGCAAAGGTGGCGATCAGGTTTGCGATGGCATTGTCTGTGTGATACTGTAAGCAGATCAGGTAGACAATCCAGCCGAGGGCACCTGTCAGACCGCAGAAAAACAACTGTTTTTTTTCAGCAGAAAATAATACAGCAAAAGAGAGTGTCGCAGCTAAGCTGACAAGAAACTGAATGATCATCGAAGTAATGCACCTCCTGTGACAAGCTGGTAAAGCGTGATAACAGCGCCCACGCCAACGGCAATACTAAAAGCAGTTAAGATCGCATCGATCATATGGATCGCACCGGATAAATAGTCTCCGTTGAAAAAGTCGCGGATGGACGTTGTCAGTGCGATTCCCGGTACGAGCGGCATAATATCTCCAATGACAACCTTATCCTGCAGGATCGGTATCCCTGCGGAGAGCACGATCAGGCTTAAAAAAGTGACAATGCCGCTTCCTAAAATATTAGTGATAAATTTGGATTCCAGATGCCTGTCGGAAGCGATCAGGAAAATCTGTAACACGAGTCCGATAAAAAATGCAACAAAAGAATCTAAGGCAGTTCCTCCGAACAGATAGCAGAAACCGGCACTGCCAACTCCACAGAAAAATATCTCCACCCAGTTTTTATTTTTTGGAATGGATTTACATTCTTCTAAACGCACCCAGGCATCCCGCAGGGAACATTCATGGGAACAGATCTCTCTGGAAAGCTGATTTAACGCAGCAATCCTTCCGAGATGGGTAGAGCCGAGCGGTACATGACGGATCATGCTGCAGGCATCTTCTTTATTTTCATTTGCACTTGCAAAAATTCCATTAGAAAGCACATAGACATCACAGTCTGTAATCTCATATGCTTTTAAAATATGAAGCACCGTATCTTCCACGCGGTAAACTTCCGCACCATTGCGGAGCAATGCATCTCCGGTTTCGACAGCCAGAGTCAGAATTTCTTTCGTTACTGCCATAATTATCCTCTTTTATCAGTGTATCGGATAATTGCAAAACTCCTCTTAAGTTAGTTAAATTGTTCAAAATCAACAAAAACATTCAAGACACGCTCTCGCTATGTGTCGCTGGTAGCGGTACTAAGAACTCATATCCTGCATTTCATTTCTGATAAATCAGAATGAAATACAGAATCTGATTTCTAAGTACCGACCGCTCCCCAATGTCTTTCATGTCTTTTGTTGATTTTTCACAATTTAATTTACGTTATCTAAGAGTTTTGCAATTATCCTGAATAAACGTTGTAGTCCTATGAAAAGGTATCATGTTTTAGGGGAAAATGCAATGAAATAAATCAGAGATAGTATGTATATTTTGAGAGGTTTACATACATAATAAGAAGCATAGTAATGCAATATAGTATGCAGGAATGATCGGTGTGCGTACTGAAAAAAATAGCTGACGCATTTATCAAACAGAAAGGACGAAATTATTATGAATTGTAAAAAGTATCGGATCTGTCTTATGCTTCTTGTGCTTGCACTGCTGGCAGGAACAGCGTTTTATTATATGACAAACGAGAAAGAGGCAGGAGAGCCAAAGGATGGGATGCTCGTACAGGAAGTTATTTCAGAGGAAAGCAGGAACTACGCATGAGTGCAGGCGATACGCTTTATTTAAAGATTGGAAAGAATATTGTCGTGACAGACCGCCGTGTGACACTCGGTGATGTGGCAAAGATGGAGTGCACGGATCAGGCGGCGCTGCGTCAGATCAGGCAGAAGAAGTTATATTCCTTCCGGGCGGAGGATGAGCAGAAGAAAAAGAATACGCTTGTCGTGTTTTCCGTATTAAAAGTGATCGAATTGATCCATGAGGACTACCCGAATCTGGACATCAGCAATGAGGGAGAATCAGACTTTATCGTAGAGTATGTGAAGTCCCCGGAAAAACCGGTGTGGATGAATTGTCTGAAGACAGTGATTTTGTGTATCCTGATTTTCTTTGGAGCGGCTTTTACGATCATGGCTTTTAACAATGACGTAGGTGTGACAGATGTTTTTGCAAAGTTTTATCAGCAGATCACGGGAACGGAATCAAATGGCATCACAGAACTGGAAATCTGCTACAGTATTGGACTAGCCGTTGGGATTATTGTGTTTTTCAACCATGTAGGACACAAGAAAATCACGCATGATCCAACACCGATCCAGATCGAGATGCGGAAATATGAGACAGATCTGGATACCGCTTTCATCAATAACGCAGAGAGAAGAGGACACAGTGTTGATGTGGATTAAACATTTATTTCTCGGATTTATCGGACTTGCCTCCGGTGTCGGAGTGGCAGCGGGAACCTTTGCATTTATCATAGTCATCGGTGTCGTGCCAAGAATGATTGCAAAATGCAACCGGGCGGAAAGTACCATTCTTTTTGAAAATATGATCGTGCTTGGTGGGATTTTTGGCACAATTATGTCGGTATTTACAGATATCAGCCTTCCGGTCGGGCACTGGCTCTTGTATGTATATGGTTTCTGTGCAGGTATTTTTGTGGGATGTATTGCAGTGGCACTGGCAGAAATCTTAAATACGTTCCCGATCATCTTCAGAAGATTCCAGATAAAAGAAGGACTTTCCTGGATCATGCTGTTTATGGCATTTGGAAAATGTGCAGGAGCGTTCTGGTATTTTGGACATCACATGACACCGCCCTGATGCAGAAAGGACAGTCTGGAGAAAACATTTTCACAGGCATTTGTCAGAAGGACAGCACAGAGACATTGTTATATGGTCAGCATGGTATTTGACGAAAACGTGATTATGGCATAAGATAAAAAATAAGAACAGTCAGACACAGCCCAAAGCAGTGGGAGTATGTCTGCACAAGACGAAAGAGAGAATGACGGATATGGTCACATCCATCGCACGCCAGAGCGTGATCTTAAAATGTAATATGCAGAAAGCAGTAATGCTTGGAAATTATGAATTTTATTACGGAGCAGGGGTTGCCGGAAAAATCGGGGGATTTGAGATTCCAGATGATATAAAACCGCTGGAACTTCGGGAACTATTAGACAAAAATTTAGATCAGATCAGCCCCAAGGATGAAAAAGAGACTTATCTGATCCATATTTTAAAAGAATTCCGTCCGGATGAACTATATGACGAGCAGATGAAGGAACTGCTTTTGTGGGGGAAGGGAGAGCAGTATCTGTGGAGTGTCAATATTCCACAGTGACATCCTGCTGGGACATCAGAGGGTCTGATACTGGTTTCTTCCGTTTTCTTTGGCGGAGTACATAGCTTTATCAGCCGAAATATAGAGTTCTTCCATCTTAATATTTGGATGATCGGCAAACGAGATTCCAATGCTCGCAGAAATATTGCTCCATTCTTTTTTCATGGTGGAGAGTTCGCGGATGACCTGACACAGTTTTTCTGCAACTGCCATGGCATTTTGTCTGTCTGTGACATTTGAGAGGTACACAACAAATTCATCGCCACCGATGCGTCCTACAATATCAGAACTGCGGACAGATGTGCGGAGCGTGTCTGCAACCGCAATTAAGAGAGCATCCCCTTCTAAATGTCCATAAGTATCATTCACCTGTTTGAATTTGTCCAGATCGATACTGATCAGTGGACGTACACAGCCAGGATTTCTGCCATCTTCCTGCATCTGTCTTGTAATATGATCTTCGGCAGCCCTCCGGTTATAAAGACCGGTGAGAGCATCTGTCTCCGACATGATCCGGATCTCTTTTGTTTTCCGGCTATGGATCAGCAGAATACCCAGCAGCAGTGAGAGCAGGGTCATACTGACTGCCAGAATAATCGGAATGGAAATGCGCGGATAAGCATAAACAAGGGTAAAGAGGGACGGATCCTCCCTATAACTGCAGTTCTGAAGAACAATGGAATCCAGCTGTTCAGAGGAAATACACGCCAGTCCCTTATTGATAATGCTGAGCAGTCTTGGATCGCACTGGTCAGACAGACCAAAGGAAGCAGCCTCTGTCATGGCAGTGAGCGTTGTGGAGGACAAATTACGGTATTTTACCTGCGAGAGCAGATAGTTGGCACTATAGTTGTCGGCATAAGTACAGTCTGCACTGCCGGACAGCACAGCCTGAAAACATTCCTCGATCGTATCATAGTAAACCACATCCTCGGTATCATATTCCGGATTGTCCAGAATGGAATTTGTGAGATTGAAGCTGTTCGGCAGTGCAACGATATCCCTCTCATGGCTCTGTGGTTTGCTATTCCGTACAACCACAATGGACGAGTTCAGATAAGGGGTTGTCAGAAGTGCATGATTCTGCTCAGCCCATGAATAATCGTGTGCCAGTGCCGTAAGCATATTGATCTCATGTGACCGAAGCTTCGACAGGGCATCGGAGAAACTGTCAGACTTTATATACCGGAAATGCAGGCCGGTATACTGGCTGACAAGATCGAGAACATCCGCAGCAATGCCGGAAGCGGTCTGTGTATTTTCATTGTAACCTTCAATTGGTGCATTCGAAGGGTCACAGGTCACTGTAATCTCCGGCGCTGTGGCAAGATAGTCTAACTCATCCCGGGTAAATTCGCAGCGGTAATTCCGGATATCCCGCTGGTAAGTGTTGTAGAGGTCGTGTTCAAAGTTGGGATTGACGTTTAAGATCACAGTCTGGGCATAGTTTAAGTATTCCATGATCGGATTTCCCTTAAAAGTCACAAAATAAAGCGGGAAAGAAGGAAGGCTTGCAAGGATCTTTTTCTCCGAAGGGTGGGAAACATTTGTAGCATAAATGGCATCCACAGTGTTGTCCTCAAGCGCTTTTTCCAGCTGTGCTGTGTTTTCGAAGTATTGTTTCTCAAAGGAAAAATGGTGTGCATCCGCATAGTCATCCAGAGCATCTAATTGTTTACAGCTTGCAAGAACGCCAATGCTCATTCCATCGAAATCCGCATAGTCGCTATAGTAATAGGTATCGTTATCCTTCAGCGCATACAATTCGTAATGGGTTGTGACCGCTGGTTGTGCAGAAAAGTCAAGAGTGCTTGTCCGGAAAGAAGAATAGTCCACACCGCAGACAAGGTCGATATTCCTGTCATTTAAGGATTTCAGGCATGCCGAATAATTCATCTGGATAAATTCATATTCCCATCCGGTATACTGACTGATCTCCCGGAGATAGTCCACAAAATAACCGCTGTAGTTTCCGTTCTCATCACACTCCTGATAATTATCCATTGTGTAAAAACCTACCCGGATGACTTTTTTACCATCGCGGGCATAGCAGTTGACAGGGGAAAAAACAGTAAGAAACATCAAGGTTGAAAGAAAAAGACAAATATATTTTTTCATGGCATACTCCATTTACTTCATTAGTGGTCGATCCGCAGCGTTTTCCTGGAACAGTGTATGCCGACAGATTCTATCAACATTATACTACAAAAAATAAGTGATTCAATGCATAATGTGATCTCATTCCATTAGAATTACTTATATTAAACAAAGAAAAAAAATAAGAGATACTTATTCTTTGAAAGTAAGAAAAAATATTGGCCGGTTCATGGAATTACAGAACCTGTGTTATGCATATTTTACAGTAAAAAAGGCAAGATAAGAGAGAGGATTTATGCCGGACAAAAAACAGGAACATAAAATATGTGGATACAGGAGGCACAGAAAATGGCAGATAAAGAGACAGAGCAGATAAAGAAACTGAATCAGACCGTGCACAGCAAGGATACGAGAGAGCGCGATCAGGCATATAACGATTATGTGAAACAGGTGACACCGACGCACAATCTGATCTTTCACATGGTAAAGGCTTTTTTTACCGGTGGGATCATCTGCTGTATCGGGCAGTTCATTTTAAATACGTGCGAAAATTATGGACTGGACAAAGACACCTCCGGAGGCTGGTGCAGCATGCTTCTGATCCTGCTCAGCGTGATCCTGACGGGATTTAACATTTATCCGTCGATCGCAAACTGGGGAGGCGCGGGGGCGCTTGTGCCGATCACAGGTTTTGCCAACGGTGTGGCTGCCCCGGCGATCGAGTTTCAGAAAGAAGGGCAGGTTTTTGGAATCGGATGTAAGATTTTTACGATCGCCGGTCCTGTGATCTTATATGGGATAGTTTCAAGCTGGGTACTGGGGCTGATTTACTGGATATTCTGGTAAGAAGCGTATTCCGGTCTTTTCCGGGAAAAAATGATCGCTGGACCGGACGCGGTTTGCCGCATGAATGACGAAGAATAAAACGCTCCGCAGGAGTACAGCAGCCTGCGGAGCGTTTTTATATGATATTAATCATACAGTGGAGTGCCATGTTTGATCCTGCGCACAATCTTAACACCAAGAATCCAAAACATGGAGATCACAATGTAAAATGTAGAGGCAAGACCAATAATTGATCCAATAATTGCAAAAATAATTAATCCGATATTCATAATAACTTAGTTCCCTTCTTTTTCATTTCCAGAATCTGTTTTTTCATCGTGATTTTCAAACCACCACATAAAAATAGCAGCACCGATGACAGCAGCCGTTAAAACTGCAAATAAAATATGTTCAACCATAAGAACCATACCTTTCTGATACCTGCGCATTTGGGCGCAGATATCCTGTAAATGGGATTTTTGCGTACCAAAATAAGACCGCGGATAAAATGTGCGGTAAATCAGTAGGAATTATATGGTTTCATTATTTTTCTTGCCATCCTTCTTGTGGATATAACGAACGATGACATGATTGCCCGGTGCGCGATAAGTCTGACTTAAAACGCTGCATGCAAAAATGACGGGAAACAATTGTGAAAGAAGTTCCACAATCAGAAACAGACAGTTGACCGCACGGTTTGTGCGTGTGTTTATGCGTCTGCCTTCCTGACGGAGATATGCATTGGCTGAGATCATACGCTCCGTGGTATCGGTGGAAAGCTGCTCCGGTAAATCATCAACGCCGGAATTTACGAAAACACTGTCTGTGTGATGGAGAATTCCATACATCAGAGAAGAATCTGCCTGTGTGCTGCCGCAGCACATTCCGAGGAAAAACATAGAGAGAATGAGTATGAGACTGATATATTTTTGTCTGACAGACCGCATGCTATCTTTTTCCTCCTTCCTTCTTCTGACGAAAGTACCTGTGAGATTTTCCTGTTTGTACTTTACCATATGAAAAATCCGAGACTATTTTACCGCAAAAAGGTGAGCCAGACAATAGAAAATATATTTTTCCATGAAAAACAACTTTTCTTGTTTTTTAAGAATATTATGGTAAAATGAAGAAAAACAGCTTTGATCCGAAAATCCGGCTGGAAGTGAGAGAGGAACGGTTATGAACCGCTTATTTGATACATCTGTCAATGTTGGACTGAGACAGTTTTATGTGCTGGGAGCAGCAGGAAGTATTGGAAATCTGTTTGGATTTGTTGGAAATGTGTATATTTATGGACTCAGTGCGCCGACGATTTTTTGTGCCCTGTGTACATTGGTCATATTTGGAATGACATTCTGGGGCATCCGGTCAAGACATGTGAAGCGTGCAGCCTATGTCATCATTACACTGATCACTTTTTTCGAGTTTCCGATACTTTATTACATTTACCAGACGGGAACGATCGTGTATATGGTGCTCGCCATGGTGGCAATTGCAACCTTTCTTCCAACGACTGCGGCAGTGATCTTCGGATGTCTCGCTTTTCTGGTGGATATGTCAGCGGTCATCCTTGCATATTATCATCCGGTGGATGTGGAATTGGTAACGGCTGAGAGTGAGTTAAACTCTACGGTCTGTTCATTGATGATCGTACTTTTCAGTGTGTTTACGATCACGATCATTTTAAATGTGCAGCAGAAAAAGCAGGCGGAAGAACTCACAAGTCTTAGCAGACAGCTGGAACAGGCGGCAGATCATGATGCGCTGACCGGGTTATATAACCGGAGATATCTGAACCGCTATCTTGAGCGGCTGGCACAGAAAGGGAAGAAAGACGTCTATGCGGCACTGATCGATCTGGATTTTTTTAAGAAGGTCAATGATGAATACGGACATGCTTTTGGAGATGAAGTGCTCATTGAATTTGCGAGGATACTGGAACGTAATCTGATAGCAGATGGAATCGCAGTGAGATTTGGTGGAGAAGAGTTTATGCTGATCCTGCCGGATGTGACGGAGGAGGAGATTCGCCATATGCTGGCGAAAATGAGCGCAGACTACAGACTGTTTGGAAAACAGAAAAAGAACCGGGCATTTACATTCAGCTGTGGTGTGGAACAGTTTGCAGACGGTATGGATGTTTCGGACGTTTACCGGCAGGCGGATGAAAAACTTTATCTCGCAAAGGAGAGAGGCAGAGACCGTGTGATCATCAACAGATAAAAACAGAACATGATAAAATTTATCAATAAAATACGTTAGGCTTGTGTAACTGATATAAAGCGAATTATAATCGGTACGAAACACAGGAAAACATTGTGTTTTATGAAAAAATCATAATAAAAATGAAGACAGCGGAAGAAGAAAACTGCTTTCATGAAATACAAAAAGGAGGATTTTATCATGGTAGATTGGAAGAAAATTGCATTATTTGCAGGAGGTACATTATTTGGAACAGCTGGTGTTAAGATTTTAGCCAGTGATGATGCGAAGAAAGTATATACACAGTGTACAGCAGCGGTTTTAAGAGCTAAGGACTGTGTAATGAAAACAGTGACAACTGTTCAGGAGAATGCTGGTGACATCTATGAAGATGCAAAGACGATCAATGAAGAACGTGCAGCAGCAAAAGAGGCAGCAGTTGTTGAGGACGCAGAGAAAGCAGAGGAAGTTGTAGAAGAAGCTTCCGAGCCAGCAGAAGCATAAGAGGTGGATTCGTAAAGAGGCTGTCGCACAGGAAACGTGTGGCAGCCTCTTCCTTAAGTAAGAGGAAACAGATTGACATATGTGGTCTGGTAAGTACAGACCGCATAACTGGAAGGATGTAAGAATAATGAAATTTATGATAAAGCACGAGGCAAAAGGAAGAATGCGTATCCACGCAGTACAGAACCGCATGAGTTATGCACAGGCAGATACACTTCTTTATTTTTTACACAGCCAGAAAGAAGTAACATTTGCAAAAGTTTACGACAGAACCTGCGACGCAGTGATCTCTTATGTAGGTGACAGACAGACGATCATCGAATTACTCCGTGGTTTCCACTACGAGGATGTGGAAGTACCGGAAGGTCTGATCGAGAATTCGGGAAGGGAGTTAAACAATACCTACCAGGAAAAATTAATTGGTAAGATTGTGTTCCATTACGCAAGACGCTGGATCCTTCCTTATCCGATCCGTATCTGTCTCACTTCACTCCGCTCCGTAAAATATATCTGGAAAGGACTAACAACACTTGCAGCAGGAAAGATCGAAGTTCCGGTTTTAGATGCAACTGCCATCGGTGTTTCAGTTCTTAGAGGTGATTTTAATACCGCAGGTTCCATTATGTTCATGCTTGGAATTGGTGAATTATTGGAAGAGTGGACACATAAAAAATCTGTGGATGATCTGGCGAGAACCATGTCCTTAAATGTGGGAAAAGTATGGTTAGTAAGCGGTGGACAGGAAGTGTTAGTTCCGACTTCCCAGATCAAAGCCGGAGACAAAGTGGTTGTTCATATGGGAAATATCATTCCATTTGACGGTGTTGTTGCTGAGGGAGAGGCGATGGTAAATCAGGCTTCTTTAACAGGCGAGTCAGTCCCGGTGAGAAAGACCGTAGAGAGCACGGCTTACGCAGGAACCGTTGTGGAAGAGGGCGAACTTACCATTCTTGTAAAAGAGGTTGGAGGTTCCAGCCGTTTTGAAAAGATCGTAAAAATGATCGAGGATTCTGAAAAGTTAAAATCCGGTGCAGAGAGCAAAGCAGAGCATCTGGCAGATAAATTGGTGCCTTACAGTCTTGGCGGTACGATTTTAACTTATCTGCTCACAAGAAATGTGACAAAGGCACTGTCCATTCTTATGGTGGATTACAGTTGTGCCTTAAAACTTGCAATGCCGATCTCTGTTTTATCTGCGATCCGTGAGGCAAGTCTTTACAATGTCACAGTAAAAGGTGGTAAATATTTAGAGGCGGTTGCGGAGGCAGATACCATTGTATTCGATAAGACGGGAACGCTTACCAAGGCAAAACCAACGGTTGTAGATGTCGTATCATTTAACGGAGAAAGCACGGACGAACTGCTCCGTATTGCAGCATGCTTAGAGGAGCATTTTCCTCATTCCATGGCAAAAGCTGTTGTGGATGCAGCAACACAGAAAAACCTCGAACATGAGGAGATGCACAGCAAAGTAGAGTACATTGTTGCACATGGAATTGCTTCGACGATCAATGAGAAACGTGCCGTGATCGGAAGTGCACATTTTGTATTTGAAGATGAAAATTGTGTGATTTCGGAAGGAGAACAGGCAAAATTTGACGCACTGCCGAAGGAATACTCTCATCTGTATCTTGCAATTGAAGGAAAACTTGCAGCAGTCATCTGTATCGAAGATCCTCTGCGTGAGGAAGCCTCGGCAGTTGTTCAGTCATTAAAACGGGCTGGTTTGTCCAAGGTTGTCATGATGACAGGAGACAGTGAGCGTACTGCAGCGGCGATCGCAAAGCGTGTCGGCGTGGATGAATATTATTCGGAAGTACTGCCGGAAGATAAGGCAAGCTTTGTGGAGAGAGAAAAGGCAGCCGGAAGAAAAGTCATCATGATCGGTGACGGTATCAACGATTCCCCTGCATTGTCTGCAGCCAATGTCGGAATTGCCATCAGCGACGGAGCTGAGATTGCAAGAGAGATCGCAGATATCACGGTAAGCTCAGATGATCTGTACCAGATCGTCACCTTAAAATTATTGAGTGACAGTCTGATGGAGCGAATCAAAAAGAATTACCGCAGAATCGTAGGATTTAATTCCCTGCTCATTGTACTTGGTGTGACAGGTGTGATCCAGCCGACCACATCCGCACTGTTACATAACAGTTCTACTCTGCTGATCGGTCTTGAGAGTATGCAGAATCTGCTGGACTAAGATGACAGATGATTTTTAGAAGAGAGCAATATTTCGGAAATACAGCAATCAGGGCGATAAATACAGACTCCCGGTGTGGGTTTTTAGCAGGAATCCACACCGGGAGTCTGTGTTTATGCGGGCAACGAGCCAAAGTCTTTGCTTGCATGAGATTTTGGCGACTGCCGCGATAACTTGAGAAAAATCTTGACTTTAACAGGGGGTCAGGGGTTATCATATAGAAAAGCAGTAAAAGCAAAACCAAGGAGGAATTATGGAGAAATCGAAAGTATATTTTACATCTTTTAAGGCAACAGGCAATGAAAATCTGCTTCAGAAACTTCATCGTCTTATGAAAACTGCCGGATTTGAAAACATTGATTTTAAGGATAAGTATGCAGCGGTTAAAATTCATTTTGGAGAATATGGAAATCTTGCGTTCTTACGTCCGAACTATGCAAGAGTGGTAGCAGACTATGTAAAGGAACTTGGTGGAAAACCATTTTTAACAGATTGTAATACACTTTATGTTGGAAGCAGAAAGAATGCATTGGATCATCTGGAAACCGCTTATGTGAATGGGTTTTCCCCATATCAGACCGGATGTCATGTGCTGATCGCAGATGGTTTAAAGGGAACAGATGAAACACTTGTGCCAGTCAACGGTGAGTATGTGAAAGAGGCAAAGATCGGTTCTGCGATCATGGATGCAGATGTATTTATTTCCCTGACACATTTCAAGGGACATGAGACGGCAGGTTTTGGCGGAACAATTAAAAATATCGGTATGGGATGTGGCTCGAGAGCAGGAAAAATGGAGCAGCATTGCGAAGGAAAACCAAGTGTCGCAACCGAAGCATGTATAGGTTGTGGAGCCTGCGGCAGAATCTGTGCACACGGAGCGCCGGTCATCACAGATCACAAAGCAAAAATTGATCATGATAAATGTGTTGGCTGCGGAAGATGTCTTGCAGTCTGTCCAAAGGATGCAATTTCAGCAGATTATGCGGACTCTGTTGCAATGCTGAATTACAAAATGGCAGAGTACAGTCTCGCAGTCTGTCAGAACAGACCATGTTTCCATGTTTCGCTGATCTGTGACGTATCACCAAACTGTGACTGTCATCCAGAGAATGATATTCCGATTCTTCCGAACATTGGGATGTTAGCTTCTTTTGATCCGGTAGCTTTGGATCAGGCATGTGCGGATCTCTGCAATCAGGCAACACCGGTAGAGAGCAGTGTTCTTGGAAAGAATATTGCGCATGCACATGAGCATCATGAGGAATGTGATCATGATCACTTCCATATGACACATCCGGATACCGAGTGGAAGAGTTGTATTGAGCACGCAGTCAAAATCGGACTCGGCACCAACGAATATGATCTGGAAACAATTTAACCGGAGTTTAACGGACGTAGTGTCGCAGATTCTGTGGTGCTTTCTTAGGGCTTGAAGGGCAGATATAAGCGTCCTTTCACAAGTCGTGATTTTATAGGTTTATGAAAAGAAAAATGGTACAGACGAAATATGATGTTCCTGTTCGCCAGGCATTCTGCTGGGCTTCTGAGCAAAAATTTTGTGAAGCAGAGGCTTCACGAAAATTTTAGAATCCCAGCTCCATGGCTCACGAAGGAAATCATATTTGTCTGCACCGTTTTTCTTTTTCTTTACACTGTGAATGCCTTGTGGGAGGACGCTTATACATGCCCAATCAACGCTGTGAATTGCACCACAAAATCTGCGATTTACGTTGTGGAACTCCGGTTATTGGATGAGTGCCTATAAAGAAAGGTGGCGACAAAATGCAGTCGAATTCAAGTGACATAGTTTCAAACGGCTTTCTCATTATCTAAAGTGTTCACCTCCTCAAAATGGAAGTTATCGAAGAGCATCCCCTAATTGCAGCAAGCCACTACGGATACTTTCTCCAGCTCCACCAATAGCCTGCGCTATAATGATTGCAGCAACTATGATCGCTACTGCAACAATAATCTTTCCAATCAAATGTTGATATTCTTTCATTTCGATTACCTCCATCTACAAATCCCAATTGACAAAATCATTAATACCATAATTCTACCATAATCATACTTACAATTCTATTTTATTCTGTTAAAATTCATTTATTTCAAGGATACAGATTGAATTTTGGTATTATCCTGTAGGTACTCATCCCATAACTGCGATTTACGTATTGGAAGTTATCTGTTCTTAAAATTACAAAAATCACCTTTGGTCAGTTCATAATCAACCGTTGACTGTAACTCTCCCAGCTGGTTTTTCCATGAATCACAATGAATTGCAATTCTTTTAAAGCCCAATTTCTCATATACATGCTGTGCTCTGGTATTATTCAGATTTGTATCCAAAAAGATAAGTTGTGCACCCATATGAAATAGTTCTTCAATCAACATACTTAACACAATCTTTCCAAGTCCTTTTTCCTGATAATCAAACTCACATATCTTTATTCCAATCTCATATTTTGCATTTTCATACACGTAAAAACTCATTTCTCCGATTAACGTATTTTTATATACTATCATTAATCGCCTTCTGGTCTCATCACTATCATTCACAATTTGTTTTTTTATTTCGGTTGCAGTTGTCCCAAGTCCATTAGGAAATCCTGCATGTGCCATTACTTTTCCGTCATTCCACCATTTTGCTAATTGCTCACAGTCCTTTTTCTCTGCATTTCTAATACATAGCTGATCATATTTTATGTTCATAAAAAATCCTCACTTTCAGCTCGGTCAATTCCGCTTTGTTAAATTTAATCATACCTGCAATCCTATTTGGCTCTGTAAAAAATCATTTAAAGAATTTGTAATTGATTTATTTCGAGGATGCAGATTGAGTTTTGATGTTACCCTGTAGGTACTCATCCCATAACGTAAAGTGCAGATTCTGTGGTGCGATTCACAGCGTAAATTGTCAAACCTCCAGTTTCCGATAAACCGTAACATACATGGTAATAAAGCAGGCCAGTCCCCCGATCAGGTTTGAAATCGGTTCTGCAAGAAATACGCCTGTCACGCCGATTTTCGGGATCACTGGAAGTAAAAACGTAAGCGGCACAACAATGATGACCTTCCTTAACATGGAAAAGAAGATTGCCTGCTTTGATTTTCCAAGTGCCTGAAACGTTGTCTGCCCGGTGAATTGAAATGCCATGAAGAAAAATCCGAAGAAATAGATATGCATGGATTTTACCGTAAGTGGCAGCAACTCTGCTTCTTTATTAAAGATCATCACAAACTGGTTCGGAAATAACATCGTCATTCCCCACGCAAATAATGTATAAACCAGAAGAATGACCGCCGTATAGCGGATTGTCTGTTTCACTCTCCCATATTCTTTCGCACCATAATTAAAACTCATGACCGGCTGTGCCCCATTTCCAACACCGGAAACCGGCATATGGATCACTTCACGCACAGAATTGATGATGGTCATCGCTGCGATATACATATCTCCACCGTACATCGCCAGATTGATATTGCATACCATCTGCACGAGGCTGTTCGTCACCGACATAGTAAAACCGGATAAACCGAGCACAAGAATCTTTTTGACACGGTCTGTTTTTAATTTCAAATAATTTTTATCTAACCGGATCGTCGCCTTTTTCCCGGTAAGGAACCGGAGTGTCCAGCAGGCGGCTGCAAACTGCGAGATCACCGTTGCCAGCGCTGCTCCCTGTACACCCATTTTCATTTCAAAAATAAAAATTGGATCCAAAATCAGGTTGAAGACTGCACCGATCGATACCGTCATCATTCCGATATTGGCAAAGCCCTGCGCATTGATAAATGCATTCATACCAAGGCTTAACATCACAAAAAGTGTTCCGCATAAGTAGATTGTGAGATAAGAATCCGCATATCCGTAAATATTTTTGCTTGCACCAAGCAGGTATAGCATCGGCCTTTTTACCAGAAACATCACCACACTGAACACTACTCCAATGACCACTAACAGGTTGAATGAATTGCCTAAAATATACTTTGCTTCCTCTTCATTTCCTTTTCCCCTCTCTATAGAAAAAAGAGGAGCACCGCCCATTCCTACCAGATTGGCAAAAGCAATTGCCAGTGTGCAGATTGGGAATGCCACTCCAAGTCCGGTCAAAGCCTCCGTCGCATGATCCGGGATACGTCCGATAAATACCCGGTCAATAATGTTATATAAAATATTGACAAACTGTGCCAGCGTCATCGGAAGCGCGATCCGTGCCATATGGGATAAAATACTTCCCTTCGAAAAATCATTTTGTACTGCCATTTTTATAACTTCTCTTTAATTTTTTTTACTGCTGCCACTGCAACACCAATATCGATCACTTTGTTTTCTGCTCTGCTTTCATGAGTTTCTTCCCTGTCGCGCAGATATCATTTAACACACAGCGGTCACAATGCGGATTTGTCCGTGCTGTACAGACATCCCTGCCATGCTCCACCAATCTGTGACAGAAATCATTCCCCTCTTCCGGTGGAATGATCTTCCACAGTTCCATCTCTACTTTTTTCGGTTCCTTGATGTCTTTTACCAGTCCCATGCGGTTCACCAGACGGATACAGTGTGTGTCTGTGACGATCGCCGGTTTTCCAAACACATCCCCCATGATCAGATTCGCACTTTTGCGTCCGACCCCCGGAAGTTTCAACAGTGCATCAAAATCATCCGGCACTTTTCCACCGTACTGCTCTTTTAGCATTTTCATGCATGCACTGATATCTTTTGCCTTACTTTTTCCAAGTCCGCATGGACGCACGATCTCCTCGATCTCAGAGACACCGGCTGCCGCTAACGCGTCGACATCCGGGAACTTCTCATATAACTTTTCCACGATCACATTGACTCTCGCATCCGTACACTGCGCAGCCAGACGGACACTCACCAAAAGTTTCCATGCCTCATCATAGTCCAACGTACATCCCGCGTCCGGATACGCTTCTTTCAAACGTCTGATAACCTCAAGTGCTAACTGTTTTTTTGTCATATCTGCTTCCTCGATTTTCTGCCTTCCAAATCTACTGTTTTTTCTTGTATTGCAAAGTCTGATCCTGTTTAGACTGTTTTCTCCTGCATCTCATCCAGTTCTGTCTCCGTCTCCACCAGACGGTCTAAAATGCTCTCCTGATTGCTCTGCTCCGCCGCAATCGCCTGCTCCAATTCTGTCAATTTCTCATAGTCCGTGGCGAGTGCCGTGTCCATCTGCTGCATTTGCAGCTCTGCGAGCCGTTCCTCACTCTCACCGAGCATTTTTTCATACTTGACAAGCTGCTGCTTTAATCTGGAAATAATCTTGCCCGGATTATAATACGTCTTTTTATCAAACACATCGGATAACGTTGGCGGATTACTCTGACTTCCGACTTGTGATATATTTCTGTTATCTGCTGCTTCGCCAGCTACGTTTCTGGATTTTCCACTGTTTCCTGCGGCATTTGTTTTGTTTCCACCAATCAGTCCCTGTGCTTCTTTCTGCGTCTGCTCCAGATATTCCTCATAAGTGCACGGATAATACTGTACTTTATCTGCCTGAAAATCAAGGATTCCCGTTGCGATCTCCTTAATAAAATACCGGTCATGCGAGACAAATAAAACTGTTCCCGTATAACTTTTTAACATCTGCTCCAATGCTTCTTTTCCAACGATATCCATATGGTTTGTCGGCTCGTCCAGAATCAGAAGATTCGGTCTGCGCTTAAACATTTTACATAAAGCAAGACGCACCTTCTCTCCACCGGATAACTGTCCCAATTCTTTGTATACATCATCCCCGGAAAAAAGAAAACTTCCCAGCGCACTGCGCACTTCTACTTCTTTTAAGGTCGGATATTCTTCCCAGAAATCTTCCATGATCGTCATTTTCGGATTCTGACTCTCGGCAACCGCCGCCTGCTGGTCAAAATATCCCCACTCCACGCCTGTCCCGAATGAAAACTGACCGCCGAGCTTCGGCAGCTCCCCAACTAACGTTTTTAAAAGTGTCGACTTTCCTTTTCCGTTTTCACCGATCACCGCGATCCGCTCCATGCGGTGCAGCTCAAAAGATACTTTGCTCAAAACGGAATCATAACCGATCTGTAAGCCCCGGACGGACAACACATCATGATAGCTGGCCGTCTGCGGCAGAAACTGTCCCTGAAACGCTTTTGTATCGAACTTGCGCGGCTTTTCGATCAAAACCATATGCTCGATCACTTTTCGTTTGGAACGTGTCGCCGCAACCTTTGTCGGTGTATTCTTCCACTTTTCGATCCAGTCTGTGAGACGCTTGATCTCCGCCTGCTGTGCCTCGTAATCTTTTTCCTGCTTTGCTAATGCTTCCTCTTTCTGCCTCAAAAATGCTGTATAATTGCCCGGATAACGCCTGATCCTGTGATATTCGATCTCGTAAGTCACGTCAATCACGCGGTCTAAAAACATCCGGTCATGCGACACGATCACAACCGCTTTCGGATAATTTTTCAGATAACCTTCCAGCCACTCGATCGTTGGCATGTCCAGATGGTTGGTCGGCTCATCCAAAAGCATGATATCCGGCTGGCTCAAAAGCAGTTTTACGAACGCCACTTTTGTCTGCTGACCACCTGAAAAAGTTCCAATCGGTCTTTGCAGGTCTTTTAACGCAAACCCGAACCGTTGGAACATTGTCTCCATATCCTGTCTGTAGGTGTATCCCCGCAGTGCCTCCATCTTCGCCTGCAATGCGGCATATTCCTTTAATAAATGCTCAGAAGTATCCGTTTTCATTTGCTCTGTCAGTTCCTGCATTCGTTTTTCGCAGGAAAAAACAGGCGCAAACACTTTTAAGATTTCCTCTTCTACCGTGATACTGCTGTCCTCAAAACTGATCTGTCTCAGATAGCCGATCCGCTGTTTTCCTGTCATGACAATACCGCATTCCTCGTCACTGTCCGGATTTGCCATCTCCACTTCACCGGAGATCAGCTTTAAAAGCGTTGTTTTTCCACAGCCATTTCTTCCGATGATTGCTATTTTTTCATGATCATGTATCTCAAAATTTACATCTTCTAATATGGTATCTGCCGCATACTTTACAATTGCATGCCGTATCTGATATCTCATTTCTATTCTTCCTTTTTAAACTTTGCAAGAAACGCATGCCACTTCTCTTTTATTTTTTCCACCCAGGCATGCCATTTTTCTTTTACACCGTCAAGCCACGCCTGTCTTTTTTCCCTGCGCTCCTGCTTTCTGGCTTCCTTTTCTGCCTTTTTACTTTGCAGCTTTTCTTCTTTTTCCCTTGCAGCCTCTTCTCTTTCCAGTGCGCGCTGAGTTTCTTTTTCCTCACGCTCTGCCGCTTTCTGACTTTCCATCTCTTCGCGCTGCTGGAGTTTCTGGTTCTTCTTCTCCTCGCGCAGCTGGATCTTCTGATTCTTTTTCTCCTCTTTTGCGCGGAGCTTCTGATTTTTCTTCACCTGTTTTTTTGCAATCTTTTCCACTTCTGAAATATAATCTTTTGCATTTTTCACACGCTTTTTGTCCTGCTTATACGGATCGTAAAAGAAAAATGCCGCTGTTCCAATGATCAGGACAACCACGATTCCCATTGCAAAATATGGCAGGAAAAGGTCATATTCCGGATATTTCAGCTCGTAGCAGACAAAAATAACCATCATCACCGGAAAAACCATCAGATAGAGCAGTTTACATAATATATTCACCAGTTTATTTCTCCATTTGTCCTGTGCGAGCAGTGCCCCCTCTACGCCGGTGCATGCGATCATAAACAGACAAATCTGTGACTCAAAACCATGAAGCACACCACAGATCCCAATCATAACAACAGACAACAGGAACAGGGAAAATGCACATCCCTGATAATATGCGTTTTTGTATTCCCGCATACCTTTCAGTTTATCCTCTGTAATGCCGTTCATCTCGTAAATCTGAGTATTGATCTTCTCCTGAAACTCCTGATTAAACTTCCGGCTCTCTCTTGTCCTGTCCAGATTCTCATTGATGTCGCTGTTTAAACCATCAATAACTCTCTGTTCTTCGATCATCTGCTCTAAAACAGCATCTTCCGCTTCCCGCTGCCTTTTGATCTGTTCCTTGATCCACTGGGATTTCTGAATGCGCAGACTCTCCTTGAGATTCGCTTTTTCTTCCGTTGCCGGTAACTGTGTATTTGAAACTTCCGTGTTAATATCTTTTTCCATATTGATCCCTGCTTCTTTTGTATCTTACTGTTGATTTTTACGGTCTGCACAATGTGTGTGAGCCTTCTCCGAATAGTTACATTTTACCCACATGCAGGCTAATCCGCAAGTGGATTTTCGACAGATCCGGATGCAAGGCTCTGATTGTTTTTTATCAAAAAACCAGGTCCATGATCACCTCATGACGGAACACCTCTGCTTCATTGCTCCCGTCATACTTTTCATGGTATAAATTATTGTTCATTCTCGTCCTTCGCCATTTTTGCCATGGTACTGGTAGCTATACCAGCCTGCTCGCAAATGTCTTTTTTCTTCATTTTACGGTCAATCAGCATCTTGTAAAATTTGTTATATGATACGTCCATACGTTTCTCCTTTGCGAATCAGATTATAAATTCACATAACAGAAGTATTATAACATAGACGCAGAAACCATATACAAACAGCTCTGTGAAAAAGAAAAGTACTGCTTTATTCGTGAATTTCCAATGGTAGATTGTCAGGGTCATAAAAGAATGTCATTTTTTTGCCTGTGTAAATATCGAATCTGATCGGCTCAGTTATAATGCCCTTTTTATTCAATTCTCTTACGGTATTCTCGACCGAGTCTACAGCAAAGGCAAGATGCCGGAGACCGTAAGCCTCTGGATAACTGGGGCGCTTTGGACAATTTTTAATGATAAAAAGTTCTAATTCTATCCCATCGAGTTGAAGATCAATTTTGTAATCATCACGTTCTGGTCTGTAATTTTCCCGAATAATAGAAAATCCTAACAGATCCACATAAAAGTGCTTTGATTGCTCATAGTTGCTCCCAATAATGGCAATGTGATGAACTTTTTTCAAATTCATGGTGTATTTACCTCTCTCCTACTTTGTTTGAATACATGAAATATTATCTCATATTGCTAAATTCATTAACACTAAGATTCTAACATAATCGCATCTGCAATTCCACTTCATTCTAATTAGAATACAGAATGTCCGCATTGTGGTGCACATAAATATTGTAAGAAGGTTCTTACAAAACAAAACTTCTTTCATTGTATTTTATATAGAATAAAAAGTATGACTATGATAGAATTATAATATCAATGAATTTTGAGAATCAGAATTGTAAAGGAGTGAAGTTGAAATGAAAATCCGTAAGGCAGAGGAAAAAGATATTCCCAGACTTCTTGCACTGTTGGAGCAGGTATTGCAGATCCACGCTAAGATCCGTCCGGATATTTTTATTCCCGGCACCACCAAATACACTGTCTGCGAACTTGCAGAGCTTTTGAAGCAGGAGGATAAACCTATCTACGTTGCCATGAACGAGGATGATGTGTGTATGGGCTACACCTTCTGTCAGATGAAGGAGCAGCCATTTTCCACGAACATGATTCCCTTTAAGTCGCTATTCATCGACGATTTGTGCGTTGATCAGCAGGCACGGGGACAGCACATCGGAGAAAGCCTGTTTGAATATGTGAAGCAGCAGGCAAAAGAGCAAGGCTGCTATGAGGTAACGCTGAACGTTTGGGCAGGAAACACCTCGGCAGAACACTTTTACGAAAAAATGGGTATGAGGACAAAGGAACGGCAGATGGAATATATCCTGTGAATCTGGTGGGACACCACCATAGCCCGGAGCAGATCAACGAATACCGCCGAGGAGCTTTCCCAGTTGGGAGGCATCCTCGGCGGATTTTTTAGTTTATATAGCAGCTTTGCGGAGCAATGCGCCTGTTACCCGTATATTTTCCCCACGATCTTTCCGCGTGCTGCGGCGGGAATGTTGATCTGGTTCGAGTATACCGCATCGCAAGGCGGCTGTCTATACTGATAGCCGGATTGTGGAAAAGTACAGGGATCAACTTGCGTAAATTTTTACGCAGATTGGTCTCTCTTTTTTACACAGCCAATGCCAATTAGCGCTTGAAATCGAAATGCTGTGCAAGTATACTATACTAGCTATACTGTATAAGCTTGATCAAAAATCAGTATGCCAGTTGACCATAAAAGACATACCAGAATTGAAATGCGCGGCAGAATCAAAACCCTACGAGGATGAAAATGAAATTCGATAGAAGACTTACAGATGAAATCTATACTTCCGATACGGTAAGGCTGGGAAAAAATGCATTTCAGGCCATGCGGGAGACGGTCTATCATAATGGCGGTGTCGGAACCATTACCGGGTACTATGATGCCGAATTGTCGATCCTGTCGGTCAGTGATCTGTTGCTGCATAATCTGAACCACAGCTATGCATCCCTGATGGAGCAGACAAAGGGTTCGCTGAAGAATCTTTTCTATAAGAAAGATGCCGCATTCCTTGACAATGCACGCTTTCGTCAGCTCCAAGGCGAAGGGGAAGGCCGGATCCTTACAGCAGATGGCTCTCCCGTCTATGTGCGTCTCTACAAAAAAGATGCAGTCGATACGGATGGAACACCGATCTGGATCCTGTCGGTACAGATGAACTGGGCGTATGAGAACCTTGCGCTGGTTAATGAATCCATCCATTCTGCACTATGGTATTTTGAGTGTAATGAAAACGGTGAGATCGTTCATGTGAACTGGAGCCATGCGTTCCGGCAGATCCTTGGATATCATGACATTTTGGATTTTCCGAACAAACTGGATTCGTGGTCGAACCTTTTGCACCCGGAGGACTATGACCGGGTAATGCAGCTGCTTTTGGAAACGATTGCGGACAAAACCAATACTACAAAATATAATGTTGAGTACCGACTGAAAATGCAGGATGGCCAATACCAGTGGTTCCGGGCATCGGCGGAGGTGATACGCCGTCTGGATGGCTCGGCCAACCGAATTGCCGGAATCATCAGCAACATTGACGCGGAAAAAAGAAGCCGGATGCAGGTGCAGCGGGCAGCGGCATTTCACCGTGCATTTACCAGCGCAAACCTCTGCGAATACTATGTAAATCTGGAAAAGAATACCTTTGATGCTTTCAAAGTGGAGCCCTCTTTGATGACGGCCTTTGAGCAGAACCACACATGGGATGGACTGGTCAGATTCTTTGTGGATAACTATGTGGTGGAAGAGGACAAAAAGTCAGTAACGAATTTCTACAATCGCGCCTACATCACGGAAAAACTAAAGGGGCTTGAGACGGAGCTGCGTCAGGAGTGCCGCATCGTTCTGGATGGGGAGGAACGATGGGTCAGCAACGTGGTCATGCGCGGCGAGATCGAAGATTCCGAATATGCGATGATTTTTCTGCGGGACATCACAGAGTCCAAAGCAGAGACGGCACGGCGGATGCAGATGGCCTCAGATAACGCATCGATGGATCTTTTGATCAAGAGTATGGTGCGTCTGCTGGACCGCTTTGTCGTCTGCGATCTGGAGAATGACCGGTATCGGTTCTATAATCTGCAAGGCGACATGATCTATGCGCCAACGGGAACCTACCATGATTTTGTGGAGCAGGTGGCTGTAAGGTATAAGACGTTGGAGCCATTGGCGGCGATGGACGCATTGTTCTCACCGGAAAATATCCGAAAGAATCTGCAGGGCGAGAACGACATCTACAAATTTGAATACTGCTCCATAGATGAAAACACCTATAAGATCGGTTCCTTCATTCCGCTGGAGTGGGATGGCACAAAGCTGGTCAAAGCACTGTTGGCCTCGATGGATGTGTCACAGGAGAAAAAGGCCGAGATCGAATCCCATAAGGCATTGAAGGAAGCGTACCGGGCAGCGGAAAACGCAAGCCGCGCCAAGACAGAATTCCTCTCCAATATGTCCCATGATATCCGTACACCGATGAATGCAATCGTTGGCTTGACCGCCATTGCGGGTGCGAATATCGAGAGTCAGGACAGGGTGGTCGAGTGCCTTGGCAAGATCACAAAGTCGAGTCGTCATCTGTTGGGACTGATCAATGAAGTGCTGGATATGGCCAGAATCGAGAGCGGGCGAATAAGCCTTGCCGAGGAGGATTTCAGCCTGCCGGAGCTGGTCGATAACCTGCTCACCCTCACAAAACCGGCAATCGACGAGCACCACCATCAGCTCGAAGTCCACATTGAGCACATCGAGCACGAAGCGGTCTGCGGCGACAGCCTGCGCATCCAGCAGGTCTTTGTGAATCTGATGAGCAACGCCGTCAAGTACACCCCGGATGGAGGAAACATCACCCTTACGATCAAGGAAAAACCGAACGGCTTCTCGAAGCTTGGCTGCTACGAGTTTTCCATCGAGGACAACGGCATCGGCATGACGTCGGAGTTCCAGAAGATCATGTTCGAGCCGTTCAGCCGGGCAGACGATCACCGGACGACCAAGGTGCAGGGCACCGGTCTTGGCATGGCCATTGCAAGAAACATCGTCAACCTGATGAATGGTGACATTCAGGTCGAAAGCGCTCCCAACAAGGGAACGAAGATCACGGTCACGGTCTATCTGAAGCTTCAGGAGAACGAGAAGGAACAGGAAAAAGAACTGCTCGATCTGCCGGTACTGGTCGTGGACGATGACAAGACCTGCTGCGAAAGCACCGTTGCAACCCTTCAGGAGATCGGCATAGCGGGCGAATGGGTCCTGACCGGCAAGGAAGCCGTGGAACGCTGCGCGGCGCGGCACAAGACTGGCCGCGACTATTTTGCGGTGATCCTGGACTGGAAGATGCCGGAAATAGACGGTATTGCAACCGCCAGAAAAATCCGGGAACGGGTAGGAGAAGATGTCACGATCATCATCCTGACTTCCTTTGATTTCAGCGAGATCGAAGAAGAAGCCAGAGCAGCGGGCGTGAATGCGTTTATGGCAAAACCACTGTTCCGTTCCCGTCTGACGGCAACTCTGCGGCAGTTTACATCCGGGAAGAAGGAGGAAAACGCCCGGAACTATCTGGAAGACTTTGCGAAGGAAAACTATGCGGGTAAGCGGATCCTTCTTGTGGAAGATAACGAGCTGAACCGTGAGATTGCAACCGAGATCATAGGCATGACGGGCGTGACCATCGACAGCGCCGAAAACGGAAAAATTGCAGTCGAAAAGGTGATGGAAGCGCCAGAAAAGTGGTACGATCTCATTTTTATGGACATCCAGATGCCCATTATGAATGGTTACGAAGCCACTGCTGTGATCCGTGCCCTTGCCGGCAGCCGGGGCAAAGTGCCCATCATTGCCATGACGGCAAATGCCTTTGCCGAGGACGTGCAACTGGCAAAGAACACCGGCATGAACGAGCATATCGCCAAACCGCTTGATTTGAATAAGCTGAACGATGTGCTGAAACAGTGGCTGTGATCTGTGCATTGCAGTAAGGCGCGTGATACTGTTGACCGGGCAATCAAAAAGCATGAAATGAAGAACGCCGAGGAATCCCTTCCCATGTGGGAGGAACCCTCGGCGTTTGTATAGACGGACGCACTGCTTGCTGGTACAATGATGTTTCTTTTTGAGTCGGCTTATCTGTCTGTTTGTTAAAATTCATGTTGTGGTTATGCATTCATAAGTGTGGTGCTAAAGATTTATGGCAGTAGCACATTGCTTTTATACAAATAAAAGTGTACAATAATAACAACTTTGCAAGCAATCCCCTTCAAGGAATCAACTGGAACATGGGTGGAGACTGTACCTGTTAAGCGGAATTGTTTGAATGAATTCAATTCAACCTAAAAGACAGTTGCTCATTTGTGAGTAGGAGGAGTATATGATGTTTGATTGTGGTTTACAGAATATTTTCCGGCTGAAAAACGGACAGT
>OLRS01000760.1_pt1 | contig 36024 bp, 40 predicted proteins | sample 1673171 | NCBI WGS metagenome assembly OLRS01 (sample SAMEA3136762, study PRJEB25190) | human gut metagenome | biome: human gut; feature: human-associated habitat; material: faeces | place: Austria | collected 2013
TAGCAGCTGCCGCACCTCGCTCGCCGTATCGGCACTTAGAATTATGCGGTATTGCTATAAATCAAAAATACGGCATTACCCCTTGCCCCCGCGCAGCGCCTCAAGGTCGCTGCGGGTGTCGATGTCCCGCAGCTCGGCGGCGGGGGTGGGCAGCAGGCGGATCGCCTGCGGGTGGGCGCGCAGCACGGCGCTGCCGCCGCTGCCCTCCGGCAGGTGAAGGAGGGCAGCAAAATAATCCCGACCGAACAGCACAGGGCTGCCCGGTGTGCCGTCGGGTGCGGCAGGCCGCCGGATCGTGTCCGGCGCGGCACCGATCACCAGCGCCTCCAGCGTCTGGCGGGTCAGGCAGGGCTGGTCCCCCGGCAGAAACACACACCCCTGCAGGTCGGGCTGCTGCGCCAGCAGCGCGGTCAGGCCAAGGCGCACCGTATCGCTGCGGCGTGGCTCGGCATGGCGCAGCACGGGGAAGCCCCCTGCACGGCAGAGGGCCTCGACCTCGGCCGAGCGGGTCACGGCAATGCGCCCGGCAAACACCGGCGCGGCGGCCAGCGCCAGCGCATGGACGGCCAGCGGCCGACCGTTCAGCTCGGCCATCAGCTTGTTGCCGCCGAACCGCCGCCCCAGCCCCGAGGCCATGACGATGCAGCCCAGCGGCGGCACAGGGCAGTCCAGATCGTACACAAAGGCGTCCGGGTCGGCGCAGAGCGCGCGCAGGAACGGGGTGTCCTGCTTGCGGACGACCACGAGAACGCGGCAGACTTTCAACAGATCCAGCACGCTTTGTTGAAAATCCGCGCAGCCGCTCTCCAGATAGCCAAGCTCGTCCAGCACGGCCCAGCCGCCGGCCGCCGCCATCCGCTGCAGGGCGGGCAGCCCCACGGCGGCAAAGCCGGCCGGCACGGGGCGCATCCGGTTTTCACCGGGGGGCAGGGCGGCATCAAACCGGCCGATGACCGCCGCTGCCCCGGCGGCTGTATCGCGCATCTCGACCCATCTGCCCGGGACGGCAGCGGTGAGAAGCATCGGGGCATCGGGGCAGAGGGATGGCATAAGTGCGCGCAGCAGCGTTGTTTTGCCGCTGCCTCGCCCGCCGGTCAGCAGCAAGTGGCGCTTACCGCTGGCCCGGAAAGAACGCAGAATAGAGCTCGCGGCTGGTCTGTACACAGGCATCACGGTAGGCCTCATACCTTTCTAAAAATTGGCGGGCCTCGGCGGTCAGGGTGCTGCCGCCGCCGCCCCGCCCGCCGATGGTCTTGCAGGTCAGGGCAAAGCCCAGTTCTTTTTCGGCGTGCTGCACAAGTCGCAGCGCCTTGGAGTAGGAAAGCCCCATCTGCGCCGCTGCGCTGCGCAGCGAGCCGGTCTCCTCGATCAGATGGAGCAGGCGGCAGGGTCCCTCGCCAAAAAAGCGCTCGCCTGCGTCATCGCAGAGCATCACGCGCAAAGCAGGTTTCATGGTATCACCTCACAGCGGCAGCAGGGCCAGACGGCGTCGGCCCCGGCAGTCGGCAACGGGCAGCAGCTCCAGCGGGCCGTACACGGCGGCAAGGGCTGCCTGCAGCACGGCAGGCGGGTCGGTTCTGGGGTGCAGCACCGCCGCGACCCCGCCGCCCTGCAATACCACCAGTATATCACAGCTGTCCAGCGCCAGCGCGGGGTCGTGCAGGCAGACCAGCGCGGTCTTGCCGCCGGTGTGGACCAGCTGCGCCAGCAGCGCAGTCATCCGGCTGCGGTTCGCAAGGTCAAGCGCACTGTCCGGTTCGTCCAGCAAAAGCAGCGGTGCATCCTCGGCAATCGTGCGCGCCAGAATACAGAGCTGCTTCTCACCGCCGCTCAGCGTCAGGTAGTCCTGCCCGGCCTTGTTGGCCAGACCTACGGTGCGCAGGGCCTCGTCCGCAGCGGCGCGCATGGCGGCGGTGGGGCTTTGCAGGACCCCCAGCCGCGGGTTGAAGCCCATAAGCACGACCTCCCGCGCCGAGAGCGAGACCGAGATGCCGCTCTGCTGCGGGATATAGCTGACGGTCTGCGCAAGCCTGCGGGTGGACAGGCTCTCCAGCGGGACGCCGTCCAGAAGGCACTGCCCGGTGTGGGGCAGCAGCCCGGCGGCCGCCTTGAGCAGCGTGGTCTTGCCGCTGCCGTTTACCCCCAGCAGCCCGATCAGCTGCCCGGACACCGGGACAGAAAAGCTGACCCCTTGCAGCACGGCCGCTGTGCCGTACCGTACGGTGAGGTCCTGCACGCAAAGCCCCACGGGCGGGGGCGTGGTTTGTGGCATCATGACGCATCCCTCCCCGGCTGCAGGATCAGATAAAGCAGAAACGGCACGCCCAGCAGCGAGGTAAAGATGCTGACCGGCAGCTCGGTGGAGGCAGCCGTCTTGGCCAGCGTGTCGGCTGCCAGCAGCAGGGCGCTGCCCAGCAGCCCGCTCAGCAGGCAGGCCGAGCGCCGGTTGTGCCCCGCCAGCAGCCGGGCGCTGTGGGGGGCCAGCAGCCCGACAAAGCTGATAAGCCCTGTCACGCTGACAACGGCGGCAACCGTCATGGTGGCAAGCGTCAGCAGCAGCAGGCGCATCGCGCCCACCCGCACGCCGAGCAGCCGGGCCTCGCCCTCCTCGATCGAGAGCAGCAGCGCCTGCCGGTGCAGCGCAAAGATCGCTGCGCAGCAGACCAGCACGACCGGCACCGGGAACCACACCCGGCTGCGGGTCACGGCGGCCAGACTGCCCATGATCCAATACTCGATGCTGGCCAGCTCCTTCTCGGGGTCGGCGGTCAGCTTGAGCAGCATCAGCAGCGTCTGGGCCAGCGCATGGACGGCGATGCCCGCCAGCACCAGCGACATTTTGCTGCGCCCCGGCGCGGCGGCGGCCAGCCCCAGCGAGAGGAACACCGCCGCCAGCCCGCCCGCAAAGGCACAGACCGTGGTGGACAGCGCCCCTGACGAAACGAACAGGATGGCGAACGCCGCGCCGACACTGGCCCCCGAGGAAACGCCGATGATGTCGGGGCTTGCCAGCGGGTTGCGGAATACGGTCTGGTAGACAAAGCCGGCCGCCCCCAGTCCAAAGCCGCCGACCAGCGCCATAACGGCGCGGGGCAGCCGCAGCACGGTGAAGGTGCGCACCGCCATGGCATCGCCGGCCAGCAGCGCCGCCGGTGTTATGGGGTAGCGGCCCAGCGCAAGGGCCGCACCAAAAGTCATAAAAACGCAGAGCGCTGCGCCCAGAAGGCACAGCGCCGTGCGCTTGCGGTTATTCATAGGAGGCAGGGGTGAAGCCGTAGTAGGTCGTGTAGAATGCATCGGCGCAGTCATGGTAGAACTGCTCACTCACCTGCTCGGGATGCAGCACGCTGCCCAGATAGACGCTGCCCAGAAAGCTGCCGGGCACGGGGGAGTCCACAGCCTCGATGGCGTGGGGCAGTTGGTAGACATGGCCCTCCTTGACGGCGGTGCAGTCGGCCAGCGCGGCATCGTTCAGGACGGAATCGACATCATAGTCGGCATCGGACGCCAGAATGATGTAGTCGGGATCCCAGTCCAGCACCTGCTCATAGGAGACCTCGGCCCAGTAGGTGTCCTCGACACTGGCGGCGGCGTTGAGACCGCCGGCGTTCTCGATCATATAGTTCTGGTACATGGCGGGGCCGGCGGTCTGCAGCACAGAGCTGTTGCCGGCCATGTAGACGGTGGGGGCCTCGGCATCGCCGATGGCCTCGCGCAGGCTGAGCAGGTTGTCCTCGATCGCGGACTTCAGCTCCTCACCGCGGGCAACGGTGTTGGTGGCCTGAGCCAGCAGGTCGATGGCGCCGTACAGCTTGTCCTGATCCTCCGGCTTGACGGCCAGCACGGTCAGGCCCAGCTCCTCCATCTGGGGGATGGAATCCTTCAGCTTGGCGGGCACGATGACAAGGTCGGGGGTCAGCGCGGCGCAGCCCTCAAGATCAAACTCCTTGGCGGTGCCGATGCTGGGCAGGCTCTGCAGCTCGGGGGCGGAGAGGCTATAGATCGTGCGCTTGTCGGCCTTGGCCTCGACGCCGACCAGCTCGTCCTGCACGCCGAGGGCAATGAGCAGGCTGGTGGAGATGTAGTAGCCGCTGGCCAGCGTCTTGGGCTCGGTCTCGATGGTGACCTCGCGGCCCAGCTGGTCGGTGACGGTCAGCGGGTAGGTGACGGCGGTCTCGGCGGCGGGTTCAACGGCAGCCTCCTCGGGGCTGGCGGTGACCTCGGGGGCAGCGGTGGCGGAGGCGGCAGCCTCACTGCTTACGGCGGCGGTGCTGCCGCAGGCGGTCAGCGCCATGGCGGCGGCCAGCAGCAGGGCGGTCATTTTGGTCATTTTCATGGATCTTCTTCCCTCATACAATAAAAAATATCGTTGTATTTTTAAAACAACAACGGTATTATACCAGATTTTATGGTAGAATAAAAGTACCTATCCACGAAAAGTGTGATTTTTTCGCCCAAAACAGAAAAAACGGAGATTGACCCATGATGACGATACGCGAATATGCCCGCCCCGCCACGCTGGAGGAGGCATGGCAGCTGAACCAGAAAAAGCCCAACCGCGTGCTGGGCGGTATGCTCTGGCTCAAGATGGAAAAGATCAATGTCGGCACGGCCATCGACCTGTCGGCCTTGGGGCTGGATACGATCGAGGAGACGGACACCGAGATCATCATCGGCGCTATGGCAACGCTGCGCGATCTGGAAACGAACGCCGCCCTGAACGCCTACACCGCGGGGGCTGTGCGGGAGGCTGTGCGCCACATTGTCGGCGTGCAGTTCCGCAACTGCGCCACAGTGGGCGGAAGCATCTATGGCCGGTTCGGCTTTTCCGATGTGCTGACGCTGTTTTTGGCGCTGGACTGCGAGGTCGAGCTGTACAGGGCGGGCCGGATGCCGCTGGCGCAGTTTGCCGCAATGCCCTATGACCGCGATATTCTGACCCACATCTGCCTGCGCAAGACGCCGGGGCTGAAGGTGCAGTACCAGTCGGTGCGCGCGACCCAGACCGATTTCCCGATCCTGACCTGTGCGGCCGCCCGCACGGCGCAGGGGCAGTACCGCTTTGCCATCGGCGCGCGCCCGATGAAGGCCGTGCTTGTCACGCCGGACTGCGACCCGGCGCAGCTGCCCGCCGCCGTGCAGGCAGCCGTCAAGACCGGCAGCAACCTGCGCGGCAGTGCCGAGTACCGCACCCACCTGACCGGTGTGCTGGTCCGGCGTGCCGTGGCCGCGCTGGAAAATTGACGGAGGTATACCATGCAGATCACATTTACCTTAAATCATAAAAAAGTCACTGCCGAAATCGCGGCTGACACCGTGCTGCTGGACCTTGTGCGCAGCCTCGGCTGCAAGAGCGTCAAGCGCGGCTGCGAGACCGCCAACTGCGGCCTTTGCACGGTCTTTCTCGATGAAAAGCCTGTGCTGTCCTGCTCGGTGCTGGCGGCGCGGGTCAACGGCCACAGCGTCACCACGCTGGAGGGGCTGCAGGAGGAGGCTGCCGAGTTCGGCGCCTTTATCGCCGATCAGGGTGCGGAGCAGTGCGGCTTCTGCAACCCGGGCTTTATTATGAACGCCCTCGCCCTCTTCCGGGAAAAGGAATACCCCACTGAGGAGGAGATCAAGGAATATCTCGCGGGCAACCTCTGCCGCTGCTCCGGCTACGAGGGTCAGCTGCGGGGCATCCAGAATTTCCTCGCCTGGAAAAAAGCAAAACAGGAGGGTGCCGAATGAAAAACGTCAACAAAGCATTCCGCAAAAAGGATGCCATGCAGCTTGTGACCGGCAAGCCCGTTTACATGGATGATCTGGCCCCGGCAGACTGCCTGATCGTCAAGCTGTACCGTTCGCCCCATGCCAACGCCATGGTGGAGCGCATCGACACGTCCGTGGCCAAAAAGGTGCCCGGCATCGAGGCCATCTTCACCTGGGAGGATGTGGACCAGAACGCCCGCCGCTACACGCAGGCCGGCCAGACCTACCCCGAAGCCAGCCCCTACGACCGCCTGGTCATTGACCGCCACGTCCGCTTTGTGGGGGACGTGGTGGCCATTGTGGTGGGCCAGGATGAGAAGTGTGTCGAGAAAGCCATGAAGCTCATCAAGGTGGAGTATCAGGTGCTGGAGCCGGTGCTGGATTTCCACACTGCGAAGGACAACCCCATTCTTGTCCACCCGGAGGACAACTGGGAGAGCCTGAGCCCCGTGGGTGCCGACAACAAGCGCAATCTCTGTGCCCACGATGCGTGCGGCGACGGCGACATCGATGCCGTGCTGGCAAAGTGCGATGTTGTCATCGACCGTGTCTACCACACCAAGGCCTGCCAGCAGGCCATGATGGAGACCTTCCGCACCTGCTGCTGGATGGACCTGTACGGGCGGCTGAACATCCTCAGCTCGACCCAGATCGTGTTCCATACCCGCCGCAATGTGGCAAACGCCCTGCACATTCCCAAATCCATGATCCGCGTCATCAAACCCCGCATCGGCGGCGGCTTTGGTGCCAAGCAGACGGCGGTCTCGGCCATCTATCCGGCCTTTGTTACCTGGAAGACCAAGAAGCCCTGTAAGCTGATCTTCACCCGCGAAGAGAGCCAGACCGCATCTTCGCCCCGCCACGAGATGGAGATGCACGTCCGTCTGGGTGCCACCAAGGACGGCATTGTGAAGGGCATCGACCTCTACACCCTATCCAACACCGGTGCCTACGGCGAGCACGGCCCCACAACGGTGGGCCTTTCCGGCCACAAGTCCATCCCGCTGTACGGCAAGGCCGAAGCCTTCCGTTTTGTCAGCGACGTGGTCTACACCAACCACATGTCTGCCGGTGCGTACCGCGGCTATGGTGCGACCCAGGGCCTGTTTGCGGTGGAATCTGCTGTCAACGAGCTGGCCGCCAGACTTCACATGGACCCCTTCAAGATCCGTGAAATGAACATCGTCAAAGAGGGCGATGTGATGCCCGCCTATTACGGCGCTGTGAACACCAGCTGCGCGCTGGACCGCTGCCTGAAAAAAGTCCACGAGATGATCGACTGGGACAACAAGTACCCTGTGCGCGACCTTGGCAATGGCAAGGTGCGTGCCGTGGGTATGGGCATGGCCATGCAGGGCTCCGGTATTTCCGGCATGGATGTGGGCAGTGCCACCCTCAAGGTAAACGATGACGGGTTCTACTCCCTCATCATCGGCGCGGCCGATATGGGCACCGGCTGTGACACCACGCTGGCTCAGATCGCCGCCGAGGTGCTGGACTGTGACCTGGACAATATCACCGTCTTTGGCGCGGATACCGATACCTCGCCCTATGATTCCGGCTCCTACGCTTCCTCTACCACCTATGTCACCGGCAAGGCAGTGGAGAAGTGCGCCCTGCGGCTGCGCGGCCAGATCTGCAAGCTGGGCGCGGAGCTGCTCCAGACGACCGAAGATGCCGTGGATTTTGACGGCAAGTTCGTCTCCCTGAACGCAGACCCGGAAAAGAAGGTCTCTCTCTCTGAGGTGGCCTTCGCCTCCCAGTTCGGCCACATGGTGCCGCTGGAGATCACCGAGACCCACACTTCGCCCCTTTCGCCCCCGCCCTACATGGTCGGCGCGGCTGAAATTGAGCTGGACAAGGAGACCGGTGAGGTCAAGGTGGTGGATTATGCCGCCTGCGTGGACTGCGGCACCCCCATCAACCCCAACCTGACCCGTGTGCAGGCTGAGGGCGGCATCCTGCAGGGCATCGGCATGGCCCTGACCGAGAACATCACCTACGATGCCAAGGGCTGGCCGATGGAGAATTCCTTTATGCAGTATAAGATCCCCGCCCGTGTGGACATCGGCCACATCCGGGTGGAGTTTGAGAGCAGCTACGAGCCCAACGGCCCGTTTGGTGCAAAATCCATCGGTGAGGTGGTCATCAACACCCCGCTGCCCGCCATCGCGGATGCCATCTACAATGCCATCGGCACCCGCTTCTATGAGCTGCCCATCACCCCGGAGCAGGTCGCCATGGCGGTGGAAGAAAACCGCTGATGCTTTCGGAAAAACAGTTTCCGTTTCTGGCAGAAAAGGGCCATGTGGTCTCGCTGGTGGGCGGCGGCGGAAAAACCACCCTGCTCTATGCCTTTGCCCGGCATTGTGCCGCCAAAGGCTGGCGGGTGCTGGTGAGCACCACCACCCACATCCGGCAGCCCGGGGAGAATTATGCTGCAGATGAAGCCGCGCTTGCGTCCCTCTGGGCGGCAGGGCAATATGCCGTGGCCGGGGTCCCGGCAGAGCAGGGCAAGCTGACCGCCCTGCCGCCGGAGCAGCTGACCTGCTGGATGGCACGTGCGGATATGGTTCTTCTGGAAGCGGACGGTGCAAAACGGATGCCCTGCAAAGTTCCGGCGGCCCATGAACCGGTGCTGCTGCCGGAAAGTGATATCGTGCTGGCCGTGGCCGGGTTGTCCGCGCTGGGCAGACCTCTGCGGGAGGTCTGCTTCCGGCTGGAGCAGGCCTGCGCCCTGCTGGGCACTGCCTCCGGAACGCTTCTGACCCCGGAGCTGCTGGCAAAGCTGCTGGCCAGTGAGCAGGGAGAACGAAAACTAGTGGGGAACCGCCGTTTTTCTGTGGTGCTCAATCAGGCGGATGCCCCCGCCCGCATTGCTGCCGGAGAACAGACCCTCGCGCTCCTGCGCAAAAAATATGAGGTGCAGGGCGTGTTGACTTATTTTGATGAAAGGGAGCGTGCATGAAATGGCAGAACAAGGCCCCATTGTCTTCTGCACCGGCGGCGGATGCACCGCCAAGCTGGGTGCCGGGGTACTGAGCCGCATTCTTGAAAAGCTGCCCCGGGGCGAAAAAGACCCCGACCTTCTGGTTGGTTACGACAGCCGGGACGATGCTGCCGTCTACCGCATTACCGAGGACATTGCCCTGGTGCAGACGGTGGATTTCTTCCCGCCGATGGTCGATGACCCCTATACCTTCGGGCAGATCGCCGCGGCCAATGCCCTGAGCGATGTCTACGCCATGGGCGGTGAGGTCAAAACGGCACTGAATCTCGTCTGCTTCCCCGAGAGCATGGATCTGAACGTGCTGGGGGAGATCCTGCGCGGCGGTGCCGAAAAGGTGGCCGAAGCCGGGGGTACGCTGGCGGGTGGGCATTCCATTGCCGATACCGGCGTGAAGTACGGCCTGTCGGTGACTGGTCTGGTAGACCCGCACCGCCTGACGGCCAACGATACTGGCCGCCCGGGCGACAAGCTTCTTCTGACCAAGGCGCTTGGCGTGGGGCTGATCTGTACCGCAAACCGGGTGGGCGAAGCCGCTCCGGAACAGATGGAAGCAGCCGTCCGTTCCATGACCACCCTGAACAAAACGGCGGCAGAGATCGCACGCAGGTACGAGGTGCACGCCGCCACGGATGTGACCGGGTTCAGCTTCCTGGGCCATCTGCACGAGATGATGGGGGAGAAGCTCTCCTGCGTCATTGATGCCCATGCGGTGCCGGTGCTGCCCGGGGCGTGGGAGGCCGCAGATGCCTGCCTGTACACCGCCGCCGGTCAGCGCAACCGCAACCACACCGGGCCCTTTGTCCGGTTTGAGAAAGTGCCCTTCCCGATGGAAGAGATCCTGTTTGATCCCCAGACCTCCGGCGGCCTGCTGTTTGCCGTGGCCCCGCAGGATGCCGCTGCCCTGGAAGCAGAGCTGCAGGCGGCGGGTCTGCCCGCAAAGATCGTGGGCACCATTGGGGAAAAGCAGACACCGGAGATCACAGTAACATACGAATGAGGGAGGAACAACCGATGCTCAAGATTGATGCCCGTGGAGATGCCTGTCCGCTGCCCGTGGTCAAGGCCAAAAAGGCCATTGCAGAGCTGCACGGCCCCGGCGAGGTGGAAGTGCTGGTGGACAATGAGATCGCTGTCCAGAACCTGACCAAGATGGCCCAGCAGAAGGGCTATCTGTCCAGCTCCGAAAAGCTGGCCGAACAGGAATACCGTGTCCGCTTTACCATCAAGGACACGCCCGCTGCGGAAACCGCTGTGCCGGGCGAAGAGAAACAGCAGACAGAGGCGGAAACCTGCATCCCGGATGCCCGCACCGATACGGTGGTGGTCATCGCGTCCGACAAGATGGGGGAGGGGGCCGAGGAGCTGGGCAAGACCCTGCTCAAGGCTTTCGTGTTCTCCCTGACCCAGCAGGACAAGCTGCCCAAGACGATCCTCTTCTATAACGGCGGCGCATCCCTGACCTGTGAGGGTTCGCCCATGCTGGAAGACCTGAAGGCACTGGAAGCTGAGGGCGTGGAGATCCTGACCTGCGGCACCTGCCTGAACTACTACGGCATAACGGAGAAGCTGGCCGTGGGCGGCGTGACCAATATGTATGTCATCGCTGAAAAGATGCTGAACGCCGGGAACGTGGTCAAGCCGTGATCTACCTTGATAACGCCGCAACCACCTTGTACAAGCCCCCGGAGGTGGGGCAGGAGATGCTGGATGCTTTGCAGACAGCGGGCAACCCGGGCCGTGGAGCCCATGCGCCCACCCTGCACGCCTCCCGCATCGTCTACGAGACCCGGGAAGCGCTGGCCCAGCTCTTCCACGCCGAAGGCCCGGCCTGCATCGCCTTTGCATCCAATGCGACCCAGGCACTGAACACGGCCATCAACGGGCTCTTTGGCCCGGGGGATCATGTCATCACCACGGTCTGTGAGCACAATTCCGTCCTGCGGCCCCTCTACCGCCTCCAAAGGCAGGGGGTTGAGGTGAGCTTTGTGGATGTGGACGCAAACGGTGTGCTCTGCTATGCGCAGTTTGAGCAGCTGCTCCGTCCCAACACCAGGGGAGTGGTTGTGACCGGTGCTTCCAATGTCACCGGCAACCGCACGGACCTGGCGTTCGTATCCGCTTTTGCAAAAAAGCACGACCTGTTGTTTCTCGTGGATGCCGCCCAGACAGCGGGTGCCATGCCGGTGGATGTGCAGGCACTGGGGATCGATGTGCTCTGCTTTACCGGGCACAAGGCGCTGCTGGGCCCGCAGGGCACCGGCGGGCTGTATGTCCGGCCCGGGCTGCAGGTTGCCCCCCTTGTGGTGGGCGGCAGCGGAGTCCACAGCTTTGATGAACGCCACCCCGTCGAAATGCCCACCGCTCTGGAAGCCGGAACGCTGAATGTGCCGGGAATCGCCGGGCTGGGGGCCGGGGTGCGCTGGCTCCTGACGCAGGGCGTGGAAGCGCTGGAAACAAAAGAAAATGCGCTTGCACGCCTGTTTTATGAAACTGTCCGGGAAGTTCCCGGTGTGCGGCTCTATGGTGACTTCACTGCGCCGCGTGCGCCCATCGTCTCACTGAACCTGGCGGGCGAGGATTCCGCCCGGGTGGCGGATGTGCTCTGGGAAGAGTACGGCATCTGTGTGCGGGCCGGTGCGCACTGCGCTCCGCTGATGCACAAGGCGTTGGGCACCGTGGAGCAGGGCGTGGTGCGGTTCAGCTTCTCCCACACCAACACCCGGGAGGAGACGCTTGCCGCTGCCCGTGCGGTGCGCAGCCTGGCGGAGGAATAAATAATGCGTGCAAAGAGACCCTATATCGTGTTATCCTTCCGCACCACAGTGGAAGCGATGGCATGGGAAAAACACTGCGAAGCGGAACACATCCCCGGGCGGCTTATTCCGCTGCCCCGGGAGCTCTCTGCCGGGTGCGGCCTTGCGTGGCGGATGCCGCCCGAGGACTGGCCGCTGTGGCAGAGCCGCATCGACCCCGCTGCCTATGATGCCGCAGCGGTGGTAGGACAATAACAAATAAAGGAGAATTGGATGGGAAACCGTTCTTTTTTCAATGCACTCCATGACAGGGAGGGGGATTTTCTGCTGGCCACGGTGCTGGAAGGCCCGGCGCAGGGGGAACGTGTCCTGCTGCGGAACACAGCACCGGTCTGGCCGGAGGAACCGCCTGCGTTCTGGGGGGAGCATCTGCCTGCCTTGGCCGCTGTGACCTCCAGTGGAATTCTGGAATCAGCCGGACAGCGCATCTTTGTGGAGCGCTTTGGCGCAGCCCCGCAGCTTGTGGTCTGCGGCGGCGGCCATGTGGGCGCGTCGGTGGTGCGGCTGGCAAAGCTGCTGGGCCTGCCGGTCACAGCGCTGGAGGACCGCCCCGAGTTTGCGGAGGAGCTGCGTCAGGCCGGGGCCGATGCTGTGCTCTGCCTGCCCTTTGCAGAGGGGCTTGCGCAGATCCCCGGCGGGCAGGAGACATACTTTGTGGTCGTGACCCGTGCCCACAGCTGTGATATTGCCTGCCTGCGTTCTATTCTGCAAAAGCCCGCCGCCTATGTGGGCATGATGGGCAGCCGGAAGCGTGCGGCTCTGGTGCACACACAGCTGGCTGAGCTGGGGCTGCCGCAAGAGCGCATTGATGCCCTGCACGCGCCCATTGGGCTTTCCATTGGCGCAAAAACCGCACAGGAGATCGCACTTTCCATTCTTGCGGAGATCGTCTCCGTTAAAAACAGCCGCCAGCAGACTGAGGGCTTTTCCCCGGCGCTGCTGGCCGCGCTGGAACAGCAGACCGCTCCGGCGGTGCTGGCGACCATCGTAGGCCGCCATGGCTCTACGCCACGGGAGGAAGGCTCCAAGATGTTGGTCCTGCCCGATGGCTCTGCCGTGGGCAGCGTGGGCGGCGGCATCATGGAGTACCGCACCCAGCAGCTGGCGCGGGAATTGCTGGAGCCGGGGGCTGCCCCGTGCAGGCTGGCCGCCTTTACCACAGAGGGGGCCAGCGATGCCGCGGCCATTGCGGCCTGCGGCGGCTCCATGGAAGTCTTTTTGCAGCGTCTGGAACCGGAGGGATGAGCCATGAAGCGTGATGACCTGATCGTTGTCCGTGGCGGGGGAGACCTTGCCACCGGTGTTGTGCATCGGCTCTGGTCGGCGGGGCTGCGGGTGCTGGTGCTGGAAACAGCCCATCCCGCCGCCATCCGTCGGCAGGTGTCTCTCTGTGAGGCTGTTTACGAAGGCGAGACCGCTGTGGAAGGAATGCGGGGCATCCGGGTGGAGACGCTGGCAGATGCCGATGCCGTCTGGGCACAGAACGCCGTGCCGGTCCTGATAGACCCCACAGGTGCGTGTCTGCCGCAGGCAAGGCCAGCTGTTCTGGTGGATGCCATCATCGCAAAGAAAAATCTGGGCACCACCCGGGAGATGGCTCCGCTGACCATTGCCCTTGGCCCCGGCTTTGCGGCGGGACAGGATGTGGACGTGGTGGTGGAGACCAAGCGCGGCCACAAGCTGGGCCGCATCATCCGGGAAGGGTCTGCCGCACCCAACTCCGGCGTGCCGGGCATCATCGGCGGCTATGGTGCCGAGCGTGTGCTTCATGCGCAGGCCGCGGGTATCTTCCGCAACCTGCATTCTATCGCTGATTTTGTGGAGGCGGGCGAGGCTGTGGCCGAGATCGAAACGCCGGACGGCCAGCGTTTACCGGTGGTCACACAGATCTCCGGCATCCTGCGGGGGCTGCTGCGGGATGGCTACCCGGTGACCAAAGGATTCAAGGTAGCCGATGTGGACCCCCGCCGTGCGGAGCTGGAAAACTGCTTCCTCATCTCGGATAAGGCCCGCTGCATTGCGGGCAGTGTGCTGGAACTGATTGCCGCAGCGTGCTGGAACTAAAAGAAACGGGACTGTTTTTGCAACAGCCCCGTTTCTTTGTTACTCTGTCAGTTTGGTGATGAGCATCTGATAGATCTCGTTGCCCTTGAGGATGAACTGCTTCTTGACCAGATCGGCACTCAGCCGGTCAGGCGTGCCGATGTCCAGACAAAACAGCTCCTGATCCAGTGCCTTGATGGTGCAGCGGATGGAGCAGTGGCCGTCCGGCTTTTCGGTGATGCGGGCGCTGTACTCGGCTTCCTTGCGGGCCCAGGTCTGGCTGCGCAGAACCGCCGCCACCGCGCGCTCCCGCACACTGCGGGGCAGGTCATAGGCAAGCTCCTGCGCGACCTTGCGTCCTTTTTCGGTGATAGAATAGCGATCTTCCTTCAGCGTGACCAGCTGCTGGCGGGTGATATCATCCAGACAGGAGCCGATCTCAAAATAGTTGACCAGCTGCTCTTCCATCAGCGCGTTCTCAATCTCCGTCCGGGTGATCGGCCCAGCATTCTTTACCAGATAACACAACAGCAACCGGATCTCCGTGCTGTCGGTCAGTCCGCCGGGACGAACACCGGCGGTAAAAGCATCGTTGGCGGCCATCGTTCTGCACATCCCCCTGTCATTTCAAATTGCTGCCCGGCACTGCCTCAGGGCAGGCCGTAAAGAATCACTTTCTTATAGTATAAAGGGTTTCAGACAGGATTGCAAGCCGCAACCGCAAAATCTGTCTCAATGCGCTTGCGGCTTTCAGGGGTGGAATACAGCCAGTGGTCGATATGCCCCTCGGTGATGAAATAGCGCAGGTCGAACCGGTGGCTCTGGCCCAGGCTGTGGTTGACGATGACCAGCTTGATCTTCATTTTATCGGGCAGGATGTTTTTGATGTAGACGCTCACCGCCTGCCCGGGGTGCAGGTCGGGGCAGGTCTCGGCAAGGCCGGCCAGATTGGGGGCGATCTCCACAAAGGTGCCGTATTCCTCCACGCTCCGCACAATGCCCACCACGGTCTCGCCCACGGTGAACCCGGCGGCGTTCTCCTCCCAGGTGCCCAGCAGCTCCCGGATGGTCAGCACGAACCGCCCCTGCACATCCCGGCTTTTGATGGCGCACAGGATCTGCTGGCCCACACTCACCCGGTCGGCAGGGGAGGAGATACGGCTGACCGACATGCAGTCGATGGGCAGCAGGGCGCTGATGCCGCACCCAACGTCACAAAAGGCACCAAACGGCTCGATGTGGGTCACAGTGCAGGGCAGGATGTCCCCGGGCTGTAAGGTGTCCAGATACTCTGCCTTGCACATCCGCTGTGCCTCAGCCCGGGAAAGCAGGTAGTAGGGCTGGCCGTTTTCCCCGGTCTCCATCCCTTCGATCACAAAGCAGGTTGGGCGGCCCACCCGCGTCAGCACCGCAATGTCCCGCACGGTGCCGCTCTCAGCCCCATCGGCACACTGGCCAAAGGGCATCACGGCCTTTACCCCGCCCAGGTCGAACCGGAGCTGGCGCTGGGTGTCAAAGGCAAGGGCAGTGCTCTGTAAAATTTCGCGGCTGGCGATGGCGGCGCGCAATTCTGCGGGGCTGAGCCGGTCTGCGGAACGGTAATTGCCTTCAGTACGAAATGTCTGCATCATGGTTTGTTCCTCTTTCTGTGTTATTTTAGCGTTTTCCGCTGCACGTCGGCACACAAAGCAGGTGTCGGCATTAAAACTCTATGCGCGGACAATTGCATTTTATACGAGTTTGGTTTATACTATATCTGTATGTGCGGCATGGAAACCTGCTGCACAGGGTACTGCCCCGCAAAGGGGCGGCAGGAGGGAAAGAAATATGGATATCGCAGTGGGAGATACCATCCAGACCCGCAAAAAACACCCGTGCGGAGCTTCCAGCTTCGAGGTGCTCCGGGTCGGTATGGATTTCAAGATCCGCTGCACGGGCTGCGGCCGTGAGGTCATGCTGCCCCGCGCGAAAATTGAAAAAAACATCAAGAAAGTGCTCAAGCCCGGCGCTGCCGAGTAACCATTGGGTCATGTAAGGAGAACTGCACAGTATGTCAAGACTGCTTTCCCAAATGGAGGCTGTCAGCCACCGGTTTGAAGAACTTTCCATCCGCCTGAACCAGCCGGAAACAGCGGCAGATCCCGCACTGTTCCGCCGCTTGATGCAGGAGTATCACGAGGCGGAACCCGTGGTGCAGGCCTATCAGGCCCTGATCACGGCGCAGGATCATCTTGCTCAGGCCAAAGCCCTGCTCGAGGGCGAGACCCTTGATCCGGACTTTAAGGAAATGGTACAGCAGGAGATCGGCGAAAAAAGTCAGGAAGTGGCGCAGCTGGAAAATAATCTCAAAATTTTGCTGCTGCCCAAGGATGTCAACGATGATAAAAGCGTCATCATGGAGCTGCGCAGCGGTGCGGGCGGCGAAGAAGCCGCGCTGTTTGCCCACAGCCTGATGCGGATGTACACCATGTACGTTCAGAGCAGGGGCTGGGAGCTGGAGGTGCTGAACCTCAACGAGACGGAGCTGGGCGGTGTCAAGGAAGCTATCCTTGCCGTGAACGGCGCAGGGGCCTATAACCGGCTCAAGTATGAGAGCGGAGTGCACCGTGTCCAACGTGTGCCCGAGACCGAAACGCAGGGCCGCATCCACACCTCTACAGCAACCGTGGCGGTGATGCCGCAGGCCGAAGAGGTGGATCTTGTCATCGACCCCAAGGATCTGCGCATCGATACCTTCCGCTCCTCGGGTGCGGGCGGCCAGCACATCAACAAAACGTCCAGCGCCATCCGGGTCACGCACATCCCCACCGGAATGGTGGTGGAGTGCCAGAACGAGCGCAGCCAGTTCCAGAATAAGGATAAGGCGCTGGAGATCCTGCGCAGCCGCCTGCTGGCCCAAAAGCAGAAGGAACAGCAGGATGCCATCAATGCCAACCGCGCGGGGCAGGTGGGAACCGGTGATCGCAGCGAGAAGATCCGGACTTACAACTTCCCGCAGGATCGCTGCACCGACCACCGCATTGGCCTGACGGTCCACAATCTGGATAAGATCATGGACGGCAATCTGGACGAGATCATTGATGCACTGGCAACCCATGAACAGGCCGAAAAACTGCGTCAGCTCAACGCACAGGCTGAATGATACTGTGATGAAAAGAATAACGTGCTTGTGTTGATTTTATGATTGAAAAGTGTTTATACTTTACAGATAGAAAGAACGATGAACCGTATGAAAATGAAAACTGAAATTTTACCTGCTGAGGGCGAAGCAATCGCCAAAGCAGCGGATCTGCTGCGCAGAGGGGAGCTGGTGGCCCTGCCCACCGAGACGGTCTACGGCATTGCCGCCGATGCACGCAACGGCGCGGCAGTTGCAAAGATCTTTGTGGCCAAGGGCCGCCCGCAGGACAACCCCCTGATCGTCCATGTCACCGGCCCGGAGATGCTGCCCGGCCTTGTCAGCGAGGTGCCCGAGCGTGCCCAGCTGCTGATGGCCGCGTTCTGCCCCGGCCCTCTGACCATCATCATGCCCCGCGGCCCGGAGGTGGCCGCGGAGTGCTGTGCCGGTCTGGACACGGTGGGCATCCGGATGCCCAGCCACCCGGTGGCACGGGCTGTCATTGCGCAGAGCGGCTGTGCCTTTGCGGCCCCCAGCGCGAACCTTTCCGGCAAGCCCAGCCCCACCAACGCACAGGATGTGTTCACTGATATGGATGGCCGTCTGCCCCTGATCCTGGACGGCGGCGAGTGCGATGTGGGTGTGGAGAGTACCGTGATCTCTGTGGTAGGCGAAAAGCCCACCTTGTTCCGCCCCGGCCATATCACGCTGGAAGATCTGGAACGCGCTCTGGGTGAGGAGGTCGAGGTCTCCAAAGCCATCCTCGAGAAGCTGCCCGAGGGTGCTGTTGTCCGCAGCCCCGGCATGAAGTATAAGCATTACGCCCCTAAGGCAGATGTCACCCTGCTGGACGGCACCTTTGAGCAGTTTAAGGCCTATGTGGATGCCCATGCCGACCAGAACCCCAGCTGCCTCTGCTTTACCGGCGAGGCCGAAAAGCTCGGCTGGCCCTGCGTGGAGTATGGCAGGGAGGGCGATGGTGCCGATCAGGCAAAGCATATCTTCCGCAGCCTGCGTGCCCTGGATGAGCAGGGGGACGGGGTGGTCTATGCCCGCTGCCCGAAAAAAGACGGCCTGTCCATGGCAGTGTACAACCGCCTGATCCGTGCGGCAGCGTTCCGGGTGATCCAGCTATGATCACGCTTGGGATCACCGGCCGCAGCGGCTGCGGCAAATCGACTGTGACGGCGGTGTTTGCCGCCCATGGTGTCCCGCTGGTGGATGCTGACCAGATCTCCCGCGAGATCCTGCTGCCCGGTTCTCCGCTGCTGCCAGTGTTGGCCCAGCGGTTCGGGGCAGATATCCTGTATGCCGACGGCAGCCTGAACCGCCGCCTGCTGGCAGACCGCGCCTTTGCTGCGCCGGAAGGAAAGGCTGCTCTGGATTCCCTCGTGCTTCCGGAGATCATCCGGCGGGTCTGCAGACTGAAGCAGGCCGCCCGGGAAGCCGGAGCACCGCTTTTTGTGATAGACGGAGCCGTGATCGTGGGCACCGATGCGGAAAAAGAGTGCGACCACCTCTGTGTGGTCACTGCGCCCTTTGCCACCAGTGTGGCCCGCATTGCGGCCCGGGACGGCATCGCCCCGGAAATGGCGGCACGGCGGCTCAACGCCCAGACCCCGGAAGAGGTCCTGCTTGCCAGGGCCGATCTTGTCCTGCGCAACGATGCTGACCTTGCTTCTCTGGAAGCGGCGGCAGCGGCGCTCTGTGAGCAGCTGCAGGCTGAGGGTGCACGGAAAGGGGGCGCGGACACTTCGCTTTGAAAAAGTTTTTGAAAACGCTGGTCCTGCTCTTTCTGCTCTGCGTGGTCCTGCTGGCGCTGCCGCCGGTGCGCCGTCAGGTGGAACAGCGGCTCTACCCGCGGAAATACAACGACCTTGTGGAGCAGTACGCTGCCGAGTATGACCTTGACCCGCTGCTGGTCTATTCCTTCATCCGCACCGAGAGCGGCTTTGACCCGGGCGCAACTTCCAGTGTCGATGCGCGCGGCCTGATGCAGATGACGGAGGAGACCTTCCTCTGGCTCCGCAGTAAGCTGGGCCTGGGGGAGGAGGTTTCCTTTGGCGACCTGTACGACCCGGATGTGAGCATCCGCTTTGGATGCTATTACCTCCACCTCTGCCTGGTGCGTTACAACGGCGATATCTCCACGGCCGCCGCAGCCTACCACAGCGGGTGGGGCACCGTGGATGCCCTGCTCCAGAAGGAGGAACATTCAGAGGACGGGTTGACCCTGTCGGGTTTCCCCTATAACCAGATGCACCACTATGTGGAAAAGATCACCGCCTGCTATGCCAAGTACACCGAGCTGTACGGAGCCTGAGCAGGCTGCAAACCCGCTTGAACCGGCTTGCGCCGGTTTGAAATATTTAGGAATACCGAAAGAGAAAGGCAGGAGAAATTCTATGGCAGAAAAAACTCCGAACCAGCAGCTGGCTGAAAAGCTGCTCTATAAGCCTGCTTACGTCACCGATAAGGACGCTGACGTGAAGCAGAAGGCCCACGACTTTGCCGAGGGCTACAAGAAGTTCCTGGATGCAGGCAAGACCGAGCGCGAGGTCGCCGCCGAGAGCGAGCAGATGCTCAAGGATGCAGGCTACCAGCAGTTCGACCCGAAAAAGACCTACAAGCCCGGCGACAAGATCTACTTTGTCCAGTGCAACAAGGCTGTGGTGGCTTCCACCATCGGTACCAAGAGCTTTGAGGATGGCTTCCGTCTGGTCATTGCCCACACCGACAGCCCCCGTCTGGACCTGCGTCCCACCCCGCTGTATGAGTCTGACCACCTGAGCTACTTCAAGACCCATTACTACGGTGGTATCCGCAAGTATCAGTGGGGCACTATCCCTCTGTCCATCCACGGCGTGTTCACCCGTGAGGATGGCTCCACCGTCACCGTCCGTGTGGGCGAGGACGAGAACGATCCCGTCTTCTGCATCACCGACCTGCTGCCCCATCTGGGTGCCGAGCAGAACGCCCGTCCCCTGAAGGACGGCATCAAGGCTGAGGAGCTGAACATCCTCATCGGCTCCGACGCTGTTGATGACGAGAATGTCAAGGAAGCTGTCAAGCTGAACACCATGATCCTGCTCAACGAGAAGTACGGCATCACTGAGAAGGAGTTCATGCGCGCTGAGATCGAGATCACCCCGGCTTACAAGAGCCGTGACGTTGGCTTCGACCGCTCCATGGTGGGCGGCTATGGCCACGATGACCGTGTGGACGCTTATCCCGCACTGATGGCCGAGATCGAGACCAAGAACCCCGCCTACACCACCGTCTGCGTCCTGACCGATAAGGAAGAGATCGGCTCCGACGGCGTGACCGGTATGCAGAGCATGTACGCCTTCCACTTTATGCAGGAGCTCTGCCGTACCGCCGGTCAGGATGATATCCTGGCCTTCCGTCACAGCGTCTGCCTGTCCGCTGACGTGACCGCTGCCTACGATCCCACCTGGGCGAGTGCATTCGAGCCCATGAACGGCACTTATGCAGGCCGCGGCGTTGCCATCTTCAAGTACACCGGCGGCGGCAGCAAGGGCTCCGCAAGCGATGCCTGCGCTGAGCTGGTCAGTGATATCACCCGGATGCTGGACAACGGCAACGTTGCATGGCAGATCGGTGAGCTGGGCCGTCTGGATCTGGGCGGCGGCGGCACCATCGCCAAGTATGTCGCAAACCGCGGCATCCCCGTGCTGGATATCGGTGTGCCTGTGCTGTCCATGCACTCTCCGTTTGAGGTCATCCACAAGAACGACCTGTACATGGCTTACCGCGCCTTCTCCCTGTTCAACAACGCACAGTAAGCGCGATCCAGAATGAATGCCCCGGCAGGTTTTGCGCCCGCCGGGGCATTTTTGCGCTATTTTTTGAAAAATGCTTGACCTTCAACCGACTTTATGGTGTAGTGTAAGGGCGGAGGTGAAGCAAATGAACATCAAACAGGCTGCGGAACAGAGTGGAGTTTCCAGCCCCAACATCCGCTTCTACGAAAAAGAAGGGCTGATGACCCCTGCCCGTAACCGGGACAATGCCTACCGGGATTACACCGCCGGGGATATCCGGACCCTGAAACTGATTCGGATGCTTCGGATGCTGGATATGCCGCTGCCCGTAATACAGAGGGTCCTCAACGGGGAACAGCCGCTGAGCGAAGCACTTCAGGCACAGCAGGCGGTACTGGAGCAGCAGGCGGCTCAGCTGGCGGGTGCGATCCGCTTTTGCGCAGAGCTGACCCAACAGACTCCTCAGGTGGATCAGCTGGATGTGGACGACTGCCTGAAACGGATGCAGGACCCGCAGGAGCCGGGCAGATTTTTCTCCGGCTGGCTCAGGGATTACCGTACCGTGGCAGAAAACGAACAGAAAAAACGCTTTTTCATCATATCGGAACAGTCCATCAATACCCCGGAGGATTTTGCAGCCGTGCTGCTGCGCTATGGGGAAGCTCAAGGGAGCCCCGTCTGCATCACAAAAGGGGGAATGTACCCGGAGTTTGAGTGGCACGGCATCCGGTATAAGGCATGGCGCGGGCAGGGCCGCTATTGCGATTCCATCTGCTGCGAAGCACTCTTCCCGGAATCTCTCAAAACGGGACTGCCGCTCAGGCGGGAACGCCTGCTGCGCTGGCTGCGGCGGCTGCTCCCTGTGGCAGTGGCCGCTATGGTGCTGGGAGCACTTGCTCTATGCGGCAGAATGTGAACCCCTGATCCCGATACCACTGGATGATGTCCGGCAGCGCCTCGGCGGTGGTGCGGGTGGTGGCAGAATCATGCATCAGAACGATGCACTGGGTCTGCTCGCCGGTCTCACGCACCACATTCCGGTAGATGGTTCCGGCACTGGGCTTGCCGCCTACGGCATCCTCAGCGCAGACATTCCAGTCTACATAGGCATATCCCTTCTCGGCACACTGCTGTTTCAGCTCGGCCATCACACCGCGCCCGCCGTAGCGGCGGCTGACCGTGTTGGTGCTGCCGCCCGGAAAGCGCAGGTAATGCAGAGAAGCTGTGTTGACATAGGGCGAGATGCGCTCTTTCAACAGCTCAATATCCTGCCAGTAAGCATCTGCACTCTGGTAGATGTCACTGTATTCATGGGAAGCGGAATGCAGCGCGATCTGGTGGCCTGCCGCCGCTGCATCCGCAATGAGCGGCAGGTACTTTTCATTGTAGCCCGTGGCCACCACAAAAAAGGTGGCCTTGACCCCGGCGGCGTTCAGTGCATCCAGAACCGCCGGGGTCGTTTTGCTGGGGCCGTCATCGAAGGTCAGGCAGACCCATTTCTCCGGCACCGGCTCTTCCTGCGGCAATGAGCTTGCAGGGGCCGCCTCCGGAGCAGGGGAGGCAAAACCGGTATCCGGTACCGGGGTTAGGTCGCTTTCCTGGCAGCCGGGCCCCGCCGGCACAGCAAAGAACAGCCCCAGCCCAAAGCCTGCCGCTGCGCCCGCCAGAAGCAGAGCTGCCCCGCGAAATAAGATCTTCCCGTTTGCTCTCAGCCATGAAACCATCTCCCAAACCTCCTTGACAGATCGCATTGGATCTGCAGTATCTCTTATAGGATATGACCCGCTGAAAATTTGTAGAATACAAAAGCAGGCAGAGGAATTGACATTTCCCGCAAAAATTGATAAACTAAATAAGTTCTCCGTGCAGGAGTGGCGGAATGGCAGACGCGCTGGTTTTAGGCACCAGTTCCCAGTGAGTGAGGGTTCAAGTCCCTTCTCCTGCATACACAAAACGGCAGGCCCTTGGATGGAATCCGGGCCTGCCTTTTTGTTTGCGGCTTTGGTTGGAAAGCATAAGAAAAGCCCACGATCTATCGCTAGATCGTGGACTTTCTTTTATGCGAGGGAGGGGACTCGAACCCCCAAGGATAAACCACACGCACCTCAAACGTGCGCGTCTGCCAGTTCCGCCACCCTCGCACAACGATAAAATTATTGCAATCCCGGATTTCTGAGGCTTGAAACCGTTGTTGCGGACTGCTTGAATATACTACCACATTACCCCTGGAAAGTCAAGCGATTTTGATAGAAATTTCCTCGTTTCATATTCAATCGTGTCCCGGTGCATACTAGAACAAATTATCACCGGGGAGGCAGGACCGTGAAACGACGCAACAGAGCATACCGATTGCTGAGACTGACAGCAGTATATCTGCTCCTGCTGCCGTTTCTGCTGCTGGGTTGGCTGTACAGCCGCCTGCCGGATCGTGTTTATCTGGAACCCGGGCAGGCCTTGCTTTTACCCCGCTTTGGCTGGGTGGAACCTATGGGGCTTCACGGCAGCCAGAATGCGGCCAGTACCCAGGTCGTGGGTAGTTACCAGACCACTCTGTCACTGGGCGGCTGGCTTCCCATCAAGAATATCCGCACGGTGGTCACGGAGCGCACGCAGGTCACGGTCTGCGGTACGCCGTTCGGGGTCAAAATGTTCTCCGAGGGGGCACTGATCGTTGGCTTTTCCGATATTGACAGCCCCGGCGGGAGCACAGTGAACCCGGCAAAGGCAGCGGGACTGCGTCTGGGAGACCGCGTGATCCGCATTGGACAGATCAGCACGGAAAACAATGATGCTGTGAAGGAAGCGCTGGAAGCCGCCCGGGGAAGCGCCGCAGAGGTCATCTATGTCCGCAGCGGGGAACAGCGCAGCACCACCCTGACCCCTGTCTGGGATGCTGCTGCCGCCCAGTGGCGGGCAGGCATGTGGGTGCGGGATTCCTCCGCCGGTGTGGGCACTCTGACCTTTGTGGACCCGGAAAAGGGTGTCTTTGCGGGGCTGGGTCATCCCATCAGCGACGGCGACACCGGCGAAAGCATCGCTCTGCGCAGCGGGGAGATCGTGCCGTGTGAGATCACCGGGTGCAGCATGGGCACTGTGGGCAGCCCAGGGGAGCTGAAGGGGAAATTCCTGAGCGCCCACGCCATTGGCAGCATCCGGATCAATGGAGAAAACGGTGTTTATGGCACAACACGGACAGGCTTTTCCGGGCAAACCATGCCGGTGGCGTTTGCGCAGGAGGTCGAGACGGGGGATGCACAGATCCTGGCTACCGTCGCCGGGGAAACACCCCGTACCTACCATGTCCGCATCGAAAAGATCAGCGATGCCGACCCGCGCCGCAATATGGTCGTCCGGGTGGTGGACAAAGCCCTGCTTACCCGGACCGGCGGCATTGTGCAGGGGATGAGCGGCAGTCCCATTTTGCAGAATGGGCGGCTGGTCGGCGCAGTGACCCATGTTCTCGTCAACGATCCGACACGGGGCTATGGGATTTTCGCGCAGACCATGCTGGAGCAGGCTGAACAGGTTGCAACGGCGGAAAAATGAGCAGATTTGGTAAAACAAAACAGGCTGATTCGACTGAAGATTCCATAATATGGCAAAAATAACAGTTGAAATCCATGGGAATTTATGGTAAAATCAGAAACGTAAGGAAAACCGCACACATTGGAGGAATGAACGATGGACAAGATCAAATTTTTGATGTCGGATACTGGCGCAGAGATCACGGCAGCCTGTCGTGAAGCTTTGGAGCAGAAGGGCGTAGAGGTGACCGTGGTGGAAAAAGACGGCCTGAAGGTCCTGCAGAAAATGCTTGCAGTGCGGCCCCAGGTGGTGTTGCTGGATGCCTTTATGCCCGGGCTGGATGCGCTGGCTGTGAAACAGAAGTACAATGCAGCCGGTGAGCGTCACACCTCTTTCTTTGTGACGGGGGCGTTCCAGAGCGAGGAAATGGTGCAGGAGCTGCTGGACGAGGGCTTTGCTTACTACTTCGTCAAGCCCTTTGACGAGACGGTTCTGGCAAACCGCGTGCTGAAGGTGGCTGCCGGGCAGGAAAAGCGCATCCTGCACACCAGCGTGGACAGTGATGAGCTGACAGTCACTGAGATCCTGCACCAGATCGGTGTTCCCGCTCATATCAAGGGCTATCAGTTTCTGCGGGATGCCATCCTGCTCACCATGAACGAGCCGGAGTACATCAACGCTGTGACCAAGCGCCTCTACCCGGAAATCGCCAAGAAAAACGGCACCACTGCCAGCCGCGTGGAGCGCGCCATCCGCCATGCCATTGAGGTGGCGTGGGACCGGGGCGATGTGGATACCCTCAACAGCTACTTCGGCTATACCATCCACAATCTGCGGGGCAAGCCCACCAACAGCGAATTCATCGCGATGATCGCTGACAAAATGCGGCTGGATAAACGGCAAAGGGCAGTGTGATGGATGCACATGCCGACGTGATATTTTGTGTGCACATCTGGCAATTCTGGGAGGCTGAAAAATGTTTATCGCTATGGAATTATAGAATTATGGATTCCGTAGCGATAAACAGAAACCTTCCATAGCAATAAACCTTCTGGATTCATTGAGCGGCAGCGGATGATCCAGGAGGTTATTTTTATGTTGGAACGTGATGCGGAACTGTTCATAGAGCACTGTGAATTGAAGGGGTTGAGCCAAAAGACGATTGGAAGCTACGAACAGACGATGCGATTATTTATTGGATTTTCCAACGAACAGGGGATCGTGCAGACGGAGAAGGTGACGCACATGATGGTACAGAACTATATTAGCGTCAACTAATGTGGTTGAACGAGGGTTGATAAAATGACTGCTCTATGATAATCTAAACAATAGAAACAGGAGGTAAGGGACGTTGCGGGAAACTGAAGCACAGAAGCGTGAACGGCATCATCAGGAAGACCTTCAGCGATTGAGAGGGTTCCGGCCTATCGACGATACGTTTATGCGCGGGATGTTCAAGGATAATATTCCATTGGCAGAACTGGTGCTCCGCATCATTGTGGGTAAACCTGATCTGATACTGACCAAATGTGAAACGCAGGCCGACCTGAAGCGCGTGACTGGAGCACGGTCAATTTGTCTGGATGCATATGCCACCGACAGCACGGGCAAGAAATATGATATCGAGATTCAGCGCTCTGACAATGGAGCTGACCCACACCGGGCAAGATATCATTCCAGTGTGATGGATGTAGAAAATCTGGACAAGGATCAGGATTACCGAGAACTGCCGGATACCTATGTCATTTTCATTACGGAAAAAGATTGCTATAAGGCCGGAAAACCTGTATATGTCATTCAGAACATAAACTTGACACTGGGCTTGCCGTTTGAAGACGGAACTCATATTCTGTATGTGAATGGCGAGTACCGTGGCGATTCGGACATCGGAAGACTGATGCACGATTTCAATTGCACCAGTGCAGAGGAGATGAACTTTGACCTGATGGCAGAACGAACGCGCTACTTGAAAGAAAACCCGAAAGGAGTGGGCAGTATGTGCAAGGCTATGGAAGAATTGAGAGTTGAAAGCTATGCCGAGGGAAAAGCTGAAGGCGTAGAAATCGGTAAAATGGAACAGGCAAAAAAGACTGCCTTGAAACTCAGTCGGAAGGGAAATTCCGTAGAAGAAATCGCAGACCTTCTTGGCTATGATGTTGATACTGTAAGCAGTTGGATCGCCCCGAAAGCATGTTGAGCGAAATGTGCAAGGCTATGGAAGAGCTGAGAGTAGAAAGCCGAAAAGAAATGGCAGTTGAGATGGCACAGAGCCTTTATGAACAGGGTGTATCGATTGAGCAGATTGCAAAAGCAAGCAAGGTCGATGTGGACACTGTAAAAGGATGGCTCACACCGAAGGCTGGGTAACAGCAGAACAATAAGACACCAGCGTATTGTGTTACGAAAACATGGTACGCTGGCGTTTTTGCTTGAAGAAATTGCTATGTTCTCTTATTGCTGGTAAAATAGGGGCGGATGTACGAATAAGAATGAATGTGGGAGCGTGATGGAAAGTGGATATCTCTTTTAAGATGGGCGATGAAAAGTTCAATTACAGAGTGAGTGCAATCATAATTTCTAACGGAAGAATTTTGGCAATGTCCCATGACAAACCGTCAGAGTACTACTCTCTGCCCGGGGGTAGAGTGATGATGGAGGAAACGGCCGAACAAGCGATGATACGGGAAGTTCGGGAAGAGCTTGGTGTTTCACTGAAGATATCCCGGCCATTATGGTTGAATCAATCTTTCTTCACAAAAGATACAGATGGTCTCCGATATCACGAGATATGTATTTATTTTTTGATGGATACCGCAGATGCTGGCCTGCTGGAAAGGCAAAACACGTTTACTCGAACAGAGGGAACCGGTACGCATATATTTAAATGGTTAGAGATTGCTCAATTAAAGGATGAAACTTTTTATCCATTGTTCCTGAAAAAAGAAATTTCCAACCTTCCGGATGGGTTCACGATCCGAACGGAAGTGCGATGATGAATCTGTGCTTTCGATGTTGACGCTTTTGTTGTACAAAATTGAGGAATTTATCCTAATGGCATTTCTTCTGTTGTGATATAATTGTATCGATCAAAAGGAGGAATGCAAGATGATCCATCTGCTGTTAGCGGTGATCTATGTTTCTTTTATCAGTCTGGGCCTGCCGGATTCTCTGCTGGGGGCAGCGTGGCCTTCGATCTATCAGGGATTTGGGGTTCCGGTCTCCTATTCCGGCGTGATATTCTGTATCATATCGGTGGGAACAGTGCTCTCCAGCCTGCAAAGTGATCGGATGACCCGCCGGTTTGGAGCGGGCGGCGTTACGGCCATCAGCGTTGCCATGACCGCCGCAGCACTGTTCGGGTTCTCTGTCAGCAGCTCATTCTGGGCCATGTGCCTGTGGGCGATCCCTTATGGACTTGGAGCTGGAAGCGTGGATGCTGCACTCAACAACTATGTGGCGCTCCATTTTGCCAGCCGCCACATGAGCTGGCTCCATTGTATGTGGGGGATCGGAGCCTCGGTCGGGCCCTACATCATGGGCGCGGCGCTTTCTTCCCGTGCCGGGTGGCAGACGGGGTATCGGGTCATCAGTGTGATGCAGATGGTGCTGACGATCATTATTCTGCTGAGCCTTCCGCTCTGGAAAACGAAATCGGGTGCGAATGCCGAGGAGCGGGAAGCAGCTCCGGCAGAAGCGCTGACCCTGAAACAGATTTTCCGGATCTCGGGCGTAAAAGAGGTTCTGGTTACATTTTTTTGCTACTGCTCTCTGGAGCAGACCACCAGTCTGTGGGCCAGCAGTTATCTGGTGCTGAACAGGGGAATCGCGCCGGAGACCGCCGCCGGCTTTGCCAGTCTTTTCTTTGTCGGCATCACCGTGGGACGGGCGTTGTGCGGCTTCCTGACCTTAAAATTCGATGATACCCAGATGGTTCGTATGGGGCAGGGGATCATCGCGATTGGGATAGCGGCGTTTCTTCTGCCGCTTGGGGAAGCAGTGACACTGGCAGGGCTGCTGCTGGTTGGTCTTGGCTGTGCTCCAATCTATCCCAGCATCATTCATGCAACGCCGGGCCGCTTCGGTGCGGACAGGTCACAGGCGATTATTGGGGTTCAGATGGCCAGCGCCTATATTGGCAACTGCCTGATGCCGCCGTTGTTCGGCGTGATCGCAAACCACACCACGATCGCGATTTTTCCGTATTATCTGCTGGTGATCCTGATTTTGATGGGATATATGCACGAAGCGCTGCAAAAGAAAACAAAAGCGGCGCAATAAAATACCGCTGCTCTTGCATTTGGGAAAATGCACAAGAGCAGCGGTATTTTTTGTATGCATATCAATCCCGCACCTGCACCGGAACAGTCGGCAGGTCTCGCAATCGGATGCGGCGCACCACGATTCTGGATGTGGCACTGGGGTGAAGAATTTATTGCTCAGACGGCCCGGATCGCTGGGGTTCTCTTGCCTGTATGCGTCGGCAGGCATCTTCCTTCACAAGCTCAATGATCACCGCCGTCAGGGGGATAAAGAAGATGATGCCGATGATGCCAAAGAGCTCTCCACCGATCATAGCGGCCACAAGGGTGTACAGCGGAGAAAGTCCCACGGATTTTCCAACCACCCGTGGGTAGATGAACTGGTTTTCAATAAACTGTACGGCAAGGTAAACAATGAGACCGCGCACGGCCAGAACGGGATCCACCAACAGCACGAGGAACACGCTGACCACGCAGGAGATCAGCGCTCCGACGTAGGGGATAATGGCGCAGATGGCGGTCAGCATTCCCACCAGGCTGCCGTAGGGGATCTTGAAAACGGAAAACGCAAGGGCCATGAGAACGCCAAGGATCACGGCCTCACTGCATTGCCCTGTCAGAAAGTTTGCAAAGGATTGCCGGAACAGTCGGCAGAACTTCAGCAGCCAAGCGGAGTGGCTGGGCTTCAGGTAGGCACAGACCAATGTGCGGGCGTGGTGGCAGAGACTCTCCGAGCCAACGGACATATAAACAGAGATGATCAGAGCAAAGGATGCGGTCACCACGATATTTACCGTGGCAGATACGGCACCTACCGCATTGACCAGCACGGTATCGATGCTGTCGGTGACCCTGTGAAGCAGCTGCTCCCAGTCGATGCCCTCCAGCCAGCTCATCAGCCACCCCATGTCGGCATCCTGTGCGCTGAGATAGGCGGTCCAGCGGGGGATGTTTGCTTCGATCTGTACATAGAGACTGTGAAAAGACTGCACCAGCTCCGGGATCAGCAATGTCAGCGCCAGCACCAACACCAGCACAACACCCAGCAGGGTGATGAAGAAGCTCAGGAGATGGAGTACTTTATCCGAGGGCTGTTTTTTGGCCTTGCAGAACAGGCGTTTCAGCCGTTTTTCCAGCCCGGTCATAGGCACGTTGATAAAAAGTGCCAGGATGCCGCCTGCCAGAATGGGCAATACCAGGTCTACCAGCTGCGCAGCAAATGCCAGAACGGAAGAAAGCCGCAGCAGCGCTACAAAAAGCGTGACTCCTACAACAGTTATGAGCAGATATTGTTTTGTTTTTGGTTCCATGAAAAAATCCTTTCCCGGAGCTGATGGCTGAAATATGCAAAGAGAACGTCTGCGAACTCTTTTTTCGTATTGTAATCAGAAGCAGCTGGCTTGTCAAGAAGTCGGGAACTGCGGGGTTTTCTTTTTGGGCCGGGCGTGATATAATATATAGGTCGCAATTCCGTGAAAAAACTCAAAATAAACTGCAATACGTGAAAAAGCGAATGGATATAACAGAGAGTATCTTTGCTGCTTGCATACAGTTGAATGAAAATCAACTTAAGATAAAACTCCATAGTACAGCCTGTATAAAACCGACACGAAAAAAGCTGAAATTTCCTCTTGCTTTTTCTGAGATCTGTGCTATAATATTAAGGCAATCGTTTCCAAGGCCGCTCGCGGGGGTAGCCGATATTGAAGGTTGTGATGGGCACATACATTTATAATATGGCCCCAATAAGTCAGAACCAGAAATGAGGTGAAAAAGAATGAAACAGGGTATCCATCCGAACTACGTTGACTGCACCATCACTTGTGCTTGCGGCAACGTCATTAAGACTCGTTCTACCAAGCCCGAGATCCACGTCGAAGTTTGCTCCAAGTGCCACCCCTTCTACACTGGTAAGCAGAAGCTGGTTGACACCGGCGGACGTGTTGAGCGCTTCAACAAGCGTTTCGGCCGTAAGTAATTACTGGTCTTTTCAGCGCCGTCTCCTTTGGGAGACGGCGTTTTTTGTTGTTATGCCGCACAAAAGCTCTCTTTCTGTAATCTACACGCCGTTCCCTTATTTTGAACACATTTCCGGACTAAAATAAACCAGTATCTTCAAAAAGCGCTTTGCGCTGCCTTAGAAAGGAGCGTTGTGAACGTGATCGAAGTTTCTCATCTCACCAAACAGTATGGCAATCATCTTGCCGTGGACGATGTCTCGTTTACCGTGGCAGATGGCCAGATCTGTGGTCTGCTGGGGCCCAACGGCGCGGGCAAATCCACCATTATGAACATCCTCACCGGCTATCTCTCTGCCACCAGTGGGCAGGTGACGGTGGCAGGGCACCCTTTGCCCGAGGAGGCCGATGCCGCCAAAGCCTGTGTGGGCTATCTGCCCGAACAGCCGCCCCTTTACCCGGAGATGACGGTGCAGGAGTACCTGACCTTTGCCGCCGAGTTGAAGGGTGTGAAAAAGGCGGAACGGAAGGAGCAGGTGTGCAGGGCTGCCCGCCGTACCGGGCTGGAAACCGTTCTGCCCCGGCTCATCCGCAGCCTTTCCAAGGGCTACAAGCAGCGGGTGGGCATTGCACAGGCATTGCTGGGCAGTCCCAGGCTCATCATTCTGGACGAGCCGACGGTCGGCCTGGACCCGGCACAGGTCATCGAGATCCGCAAGCTCATCCGGGAGTTGGGCCGGGCGCATACGGTCATCCTGTCCAGCCATATCCTCAGTGAGGTGCAGGCAGTCTGCCAGCAGATCCTGATCCTTTCCAAAGGGCATCTGGCGGCAGCAGGCAGTCTGGAGGAGCTGACCGCCGATGGCAAGAGCCTGGAAGCGGTGTTTCTGGAACTGACCGACGGTGAACCGGAAGAAGCAACCGGAGAGGAGGAAGCAGAATGACAGCTATTTTCAAGCGGGAATTCCGCAGCTTCTTTCACGGGATGCTGGGGTACGTCCTCACGGCGTTTCTGGTGGCGAGTTCCGGCCTGTATTTTCTGGCCCGGTGCCTGATCTACGGCCTGACGGATTTCAGTTACTACACTCTCTACCAGACCATTTTCATGCTGCTGCTCTATATCCCGGTGCTGGCGATGCGCTCACTGGCCGAGGAGCGCCACAGCCGCACCGACCAGCTGCTGCTCACCAGCCCGGTCTCAGTGTGGGGCATCGTGCTGGGCAAGTTCTTTGCCATGGAGGCTGTGTTCGCTCTGCCCTGCGCTGTGGATGCGGTGATGATCTTCATCCTCTGGGCGCTGGGCGGCACCGTGTCTGTTCTGCTCGCAAACCTTGCGGGGCTGCTCTGCTACTTTTTGCTGGGCTGTGCGGCCATTGCATTGTGTGAGTTTCTCTCCGGCCTGACCGAGAACCAGATCATCGCCGCCGTGGCGGGCTTTTCAGCCTTGCTGCTGGCCTACCTGATGCCCAGCCTGCGCAGCATGTTCAATGCGGGCAGCGCCGTGGCGCTGGCAGTGTTCACCGGGATCGCAGGCGCGGCTTCTCTGGCGGCCGGTCTGCGCACCCGCAGCTTTGTGCTGGGGTGCCTGACCTTTGCGGTGCTCTGCCTGGGCCTGACGGGGCTGTTTCTGCTCCGCAGTGCATGGCTTACCGAGGCTTTCAGCGCCGTGCTGAGTGCCCTGTGCCTGTTTACACCCTTTGAGGATTTTGTCAACAACAGCTTCTCCATCCCTGCCGTGGTCTATTATCTGACTGTGACGGCGGTGTTCCTGTTCCTTACGGCGCAGGACATTGAGAAGCGCCGCTGGAACTGAGAGGAGGGAACACAGATGAAGCTTTTTGCAAAGCAGAGCTCCTCGGGTGACGGGCGGGTGTTCCGCAGCGGGGTGTGGTCGGCAGCCATTGCCGCGGCTGTGATCGTGCTGGCCGTGCTGGTCAATCTCATTGTCCGGGCCATTCCTTCCAGATATACCGAGTTCGATCTCTCCGAGGCGGGGCTCTACACCCTGAGCGAGAGCTCCAGACAGGTGGCCGACGATCTGACACAGGATGTGACCATTTACTATCTGGCCCAGACCGGCAATGAGGACCAGATCATCTCCAAGCTGCTGGACAAGTACGCCACCCAGAGCAGCCATATCACCTGGGAGCTGAAAGATCCGGCGGTCTACCCGACCTTTGCGGCCCAGTACGGCGCACAGGATCTGACCTCCGGCGGGCTGATCCTGGTCTGCGGGGAACAGAGCAAGGTGCTGGATGCCGCAGAGCTTTACGACTACGATTACAGCGATTATGCCACCACCGGCGCGGCCAATGTGACCTTTGACGGTGAAAGCAAGATCACCTCTGCCATCTACCAGCTGACCAGCGGAGAGAGCCGCCATGTGTACTACACCACCAACCACAGCGAGCAGGCGCTGACTTCCACCCTGACCGATGCGCTGGAAAGCCAGAACCTGACCGTCTCGGCACTTGACCTGCTCTCCCAGACCATCCCCGAGGACTGTGACCTGATTGTCATCAACGATCCGGCGCAGGACTTTTCCGGCGCAGGCAGTCTGGTGGATGAGCTGAGCCAGCTGCGCAGCTACCTGAGCAACGGAGGCCGCGTGTTGCTGCTGACGGATTCCTATTATAATACCCCCAATCTGGATGCTGTGATGGCCGAGTTCGGCCTGACCCGCACCGAGGGCCTTGTGGTGGAGGGCGACACCAACCATTACCTCAATGGCTACCCGGCCCTTTACCTGCTGCCGGATTATGCCAGTACAGAGGAATCCACCGCGCTGGACGGTGTGAACACCAGCCGCAGAGTTCTGCTGCAGATGGCACAGGGCATCACCCTGACCGAGACAGAGCATGTGGTCTCGGAGGCCTTGCTGGTCAGCTCGGACAGTGCTTACAGCAAACCGGAAGGCTACGAGATGACCACCACCGAGAAGGCGGACGGCGACATTGCCGGTCCCTTCACGCTGGCAGCATACGCCCGCAATGAGGACACGGGTGCCCAGGTCATCTGGGTCAACTGCGGCAATATGGACAATGAGGGCATCTATCAGGTCATCCCGGGCAATGTGACCTTCCTGCAGGGCTGTGCAGCCTCGCTGGCCGGGCAGGAGAGCGCTGTCCTCATCGACAGCAAGGCACTGGAAGCAGCTCCGTTGGAAGTGCCAGGCATTGCCGCCTCTACGCTGGGCCTGCTCTTTGTCATCGTTCTGCCTGCGGCCCTGCTGGCTGTGGGTGCCGTGGTGGTCGTGCTGCGGCGCAGAAAGTGAGGACCTGTCCATGAAAGCAAAACAGCGTACCCTCGGGGTGCTGCTTTTCCTCATCCTGCTGGCAGGCGGCGTATTTGCCCTGCTGACGCTGCGGAATGCCCGGGAAGAACAGGCTGCCAGTGCGGCCGCAGATGGAACCATTTCGCTGGCGGCAGTTTCGGGCAATGACCTGACGCAGATCGTGCTCCACTATCAGGGCGAGACGAACACCCTGCTCTATACCGCCGATGGCTGGACGCTGGCTGAAGATCCGGCTTACCATCTGGACACCTCTGCCTGCAACACGATGCTCACCGCGCTTTCCTCTTTGAACGCAAAGCAGGAGCTGAGCCCGCAGGTAGGGGAGGACTACGGCTTTGCGGAGCCTGCACTGACCATAGAGGTGACGGCAGCGGGCGAAACGAACACCTATACCTTTGGGGCCAGCAATACCATGACAGGGGATCTCTATGTCCACAAGAATAACAGCGATGTCATTTATACGGTATCGGGGACCAAAGCCGCCTGCTTTGAGTTGACCAGGGCGGAGCTATTCGGTGCCTTCAACCCGGCGGGGCTGACGGCCTCGGAAATCGAAGCCGTCTCCTATGCGCTGGCCGATGGCGAGACCGTGACCCTGAAAGCAAACTCGGAGCCTGCAGCAGAGAGTGACAGCAACGCCTATCAGACTGTCTGGCGGCTGGCGGGGGATACCGCCGCAGACCTCGACGAGACAAAGTTGGATGCCATCCTCTCGGCGCTCTGTGCCTATGTCTCGGCACAGGCAACAGATGCCGACCCGGCGGCGTATGGTTTTGAGGCCCCGCTGGTCACAGCAGAGGTCACCACAGCCGATGGCACAATAAATCTGACCTATGCCATGGGAACAGACGGCTGTTACCTGATGGTGGAAGGCGACAGCTCCGTTTATACGGTGGATGCCAGTGTTGTGAGTGCGCTTTTGTACCCCGCGGATCAGCTGAAAGCAGAATAAAACGTTCCTCTCCCGCGCTGTGCGAATTCTTGGTACAGCGCGGGATTTTTTTGCGCCGGATGTAAAGTTTCGGCAAACCTCGACAGAGTGATTGACATTTCAGTTCGGATTGTTTATGATAGGCGATGACAGGGCAGAATAACTGCACAATATTACGGATGTCATGGATGTTGTGCGGGGCTGGGTCGCCCTGGTACGAAGGATGGGGTGGATGCCCTGTCTTTTTTCGTATCTGAGTTTAAGGAGGAAAAGTAAAAAATGGACAACTCGGTGATCGTTTCACTGCGCGATATCGTGGTGGAATTTGACGGTCAGCGCATTCTGGATGGGCTGACCCTGGACATCCATGACAAAGAGTTCGTAACGCTGCTGGGTTCTTCCGGCTGCGGCAAGACCACCACCCTGCGCCTGATCGCAGGCTTCCTGGAACCCAACGCGGGTCAGGTCCTGCTGAAGGGCCAGGATATTACCGGTGTGCCCCCCTATAAGCGTCCGGTGAATACCGTGTTCCAGAAGTACGCGCTGTTCCCGCACCTGAACGTGTTTGAGAATGTGGCCTTTGGCCTGCGCCTGAAGAAGATGGACGAAGAGACCATCCGCCGCAAGGTGCGCGATATGCTGGAGGTGGTCGGCCTGAAAGGCTTTGAGCGCCGCAGCATCGGCCAGATGTCCGGCGGCCAGCAGCAGCGTGTTGCCATTGCCCGCGCCCTGGCATTAAATCCGAAGATCCTGTTCTTCGATGAACCCACATCAGCTCTGGACCCGGAGCTGACAGCCGAGGTGTTAAAGGTGATCCGTTCTCTGGCAGATCTGAATATCGCCATGGTGATCGTTACCCATGAGATGGCGTTTGCAAGGGATATTTCCCACCGCGTGATCTTCATGGAGGGCGGCGTGATCGTCGAGGAGGGAACGCCAGAGAAGGTGTTTGCATCCGATAATGAGAGAATGAGGAGCTTTCTGGGACGATATGGGGAGATCCTGTAATTATGTTGACCTCTCTTGCGTTAATATTTTTAGTGGGACTTTCCGCCGCAGCAATCTGCGGGAGGCTGCGGCTGCCGCGTATTATTGGTATGCTGTTCACGGGAATTATTCTGGGACCGCATGTTTTAGGTCTTCTGGATGACAAGATCCTGTCGATCTCATCGGAACTCCGGCAGATGGCTCTTATTATTATTTTATTGAAATACCGCAAAACAGGAGGCAATTATGGATTTCGAAAAATTATGCGCAGAAAGATATTCTCTTAGAAAATATGCAGATCGCCCGGTGGAGGCAGAAAAGCTGGAAAAGGTGCTGGAGGCAGGTCACAATGCACCGACGGCTCACAATCTCCAGCCGCAGCGCATTCTTGTGATGCAGAGCAGAGAGGCATTGGAGAAAGCAGAGGAGTGCACCGCATGTAAGTTCCATGCACCGGTGATCCTTGTTGTCGCGTATGATCCGGCGAAGGCCTGGAACCGTGAGGGAGATATGAAAAACCACGGGGAGATCGATGCGACGATCGCGGCG
>OLRS01000770.1_pt1 | contig 35634 bp, 30 predicted proteins | sample 1673171 | NCBI WGS metagenome assembly OLRS01 (sample SAMEA3136762, study PRJEB25190) | human gut metagenome | biome: human gut; feature: human-associated habitat; material: faeces | place: Austria | collected 2013
TCTGCAGCATTCTTTCCGGGTACTCTTTCTCGTCATAGCCGAATATTTCACTGCCACGGAGTATACTCCCCCTAAAGGCGGAAGTCAAGGGATGCGGCCTGTCTGCTTTTTCACCTGATTCACATCAAAGGTGAACACAGCTCATGCTGTGCTGCCTTGCCATGGGCTGCGCCGCGCAGCGCGGTGCAGCTTGCCAACTTTTTACAAATAAAGTAAAAACTGTCGTTTACTATATAAAAGTAAACGATCCAAGATTACATTTACAAACACAATCGCAGAAGTAGAAGCAAATGCGGATACCGGGGATACCCAGAAGGTGAAAGTTACAAAGAACATTATTCCGAACAAGAAGAAGCTACAAATCACCGTTAGCTCGACTACCACTAAAGAAGAGGGCGGCGTAACGAAATTCGCTATCAAAACAGATGAGGATGCCTACTTGATTTATACGCCCAGTGGAAAAAGACCGCCGCCCAACGCCCTGTAGTGGACTCTGACCCGGTCGACCCTGCAGATCCCTTTGACCCCGATGCCCCGCCGACAGAGCTGGACGAGTTGTTTGGCGTAGACCCGGACGCCGCCTTTGATGCAGACCCCGACCCGCTGCCGGAGGAACTGGACGATGCCTTTGGCGTAGACCCCGGCGGGAACACGGGCGCCCCGCTGCCGAGCTGACAAAACAAAAAGGTGAAGTGATCTTTTGGTCACTTCACCTTTTTTGCTTGCACGTTTTGCCGGAGACAACCGCTCAGAGCAGCTTTACAGCCAGCGCTTCGGTGGTGCGCTCCTGCGCTTCGGTGCTGCCGGGTTTGTCGTCCAGAATGTACCGCAGCACCAGCACCTCGGCCACATACAGCACTGCCACCTTGATGGGGATGCTGCCGGAGTCCAGCGGGCTTTCCTGTGCGCCGCACAGCAGCACAAGGTCTGCCAGCTTTGCGCCGGGGGAGTCCTCGTAGTGGGTGATCAGGATGACCTTTGCCCCGTTGGCCTTGGCGGTGCGCAGGGTCTCTATCAGGTCGCGGGTAGCGCCGGAGTAGGAGACGAACAGCACCACGTCCTGCTCGGTCATCAGGCTGGCAGCCATTACCTGCATATGGCTGTCGGCAACGGCGCGGAACTTGTTGGTGATGCAGGCAAACCGGGCGCAGATCTCGTTGGCGGCTGCCATGCTGCCGCCCTGTCCCATGCAGAACACCTGCCGGGCACTGTGCAGCAGCGCCACGGCCTGCTCCACCGCCTGCGGCGAAAGGGCGTTCTGGGTGCCGTTGATGGCGGTCATGAACAGCGCCGAAGCGTGCTCGCACAAAGTGGCGGTGTCGGCGTCCGGGGCGGGCTCCTGCTGGTTCACCAGCACGCCGGTGGCATTGGCCTGCGCCAGCGCAATGCGCATTTCATGGTAGCCCTCAAAGCCCAGCGCCCGGCAGAACCGGAACACCGTGGCCTCAGCCACCTGACACTCTCTGGCCAGCGACGATATGGACAGATACTGTGCCTCCGCAGCGTGCTGCACCAGATAGTCCGCCACCGTGCGGCCGGATCTTGTCAGGTCGCCCTGATGCTGCTGCAGCAGCTCCCAAAAATTAGTAGACATTCTTCCTTCTCCTCACTCGGCTGCCGGCGGTGCACCGGTGCCGTTTTGGTGATTACCTTCTTATATAAAAGTATAAGAGAAACCGCGCCGCTGTGCAAGAGGCGTAATGACCACATTTTACCCGCCGCTTCTGTGCAGAGGGCACAGTTTTGGCGGAAAAAACGCTTCAAATTGTGAAAATGATTTTCATTTTTACAATTTGGACTCTGAAAGTTGTTTTCAATATAACAGCGGGAAGTGTACCGTTTTGTAACTATTTTGACAAGTGAAGTGTGCAAAATTATTGTGTTTTTTCTGATATCCCACAATTTTGTGCAGGCTGCTGGGTTTAAAAATGAAAATTTATGAAAAGAATGAATGGACAAAATGAAAATTATTTTCTATAATTAGGCTACAAACAACGGCTGCGGACACGAGCAGCCGCTACGAGCAAAACGGAGCACGATCCCTGATGGGTCGAAGAAGATGAACAAGGAGAATCTACCATGAAAAACTGCATTTCCCGCCGTTCGTTCCTGAAGGCTGCCGGTATTCTGGGCGCTGCCGGCGCACTGGCCGCCTGCGGCGGTTCCGCCTCCAGCAGCACTGCTGCTTCCTCCACCGCTTCCTCTGCTGCTGCTAGTGCAGCCAGCACCGGCGCAAGCATCAAGCTGTGGACATACCCCATCGGCGGCTGGGGCAATGACGATACCGTCCAGAACCTGATCTCCAGCTTCAACGCAAAGTACCCCGACATCAAGGTGACCGTGGAGTATCTGGACTACACCAACGGCGACGATCAGGTGAACACCGCCATCGAGGGCGGCAGCGCACCCGATCTGGTCATGGAAGGCCCCGAGCGTCTGGTGGCCAACTGGGGTGCCAAGGGCGTTATGGCTCCGCTGAACGATCTGTGGACCGACGATGCCAAGAAAGATATCTACGCTTCTGTGGAGTCTGCCTGCCACAACGAGAAGGGCGACTACTACGAGTACCCCCTGTGCATGACCGCACACTGCATGGCCGTGAACATGACCAAGGTCAAGGAAGTGGGCGCTGACCAGTACATCGACACCGACAAGCACACCTGGAGCACCGACGGCTTCCTCAAGACTGTGGACGCACTGTACAAGGGCGGCTACGAGAACGTGGCAGCCATCTACTGCAGCGGTCAGGGCGGCGATCAGGGCACCCGCGCCATCATCAATAATATGTACGGCGGCACCTTTACCGATGCAGCCCACACCAAGTACACCGCCGACTCTGCCGAGAACATCAAGGCCATTCAGGCTCTGTACGATGCAAAGGGCGTCAACTTTGATCCCTCTATCAACGGCGGCGAGGAGATCACCCTGTTCCGCAACGGCACCCTGCAGATGGCTTTCTGCTGGAACATTGCACAGCAGCTGAACGCTGACACCGCTGCCGCAGGCCAGACCATCAGCGGCGACGAGATCTTCCCCATGGCATTCCCCACCGCAAGCGGCGACCCGAAGCTGTGCGGCGGCATCTGGGGCTTCGGCATCTTTGATAACGGCGACGAGGCCAAGATCAAGGCTGCAAAGACCTTTATCGAGTTCATCGCTGCCGACCCCTCTCAGGTCAAGGACAGCGTGCTGGCTTCCACCTACTTCCCCGTCCGCACCAGTGTGGGCGATATCTACGCCGGCAACGAGGTCATGAGCGAGTACAGCAAGTTCATGGGCTATCTGGGCGACTACTACCAGATCACCCCGGGCTGGACCACTGCCCGCACCGAGTGGTGGAATATGCTGCAGCGCGTGGGCTCCGGCGAAGCCGTCGAGACTGCCGTCAAGACCTTTGTGGACAACGCAAACGCAGCCGCTGCTGCCGAGGCATAAGCGCCAGTTTCTCTGAACTGCATCACAGCTGAACCGCAAGGCCCCTTCCTCCGGGTGAGGGAGGGGCCTTTTTACGGAAAAAACACTCTCAAACGAAAGGTCTGGTGATCCTCTTGGCTGCAAAGACGGCAATGAAAGAGCCCAAACGCAGCAGTGCGCTGGTACGGCGCGAAACCTTCGCCTCCTACTGCTTCCTGCTGCCCAGCCTGATCTTCTTTCTGGGCTTCGTCATCTACCCCATGATCCTCTGCGTGGTGACCAGTTTCTTTGACTCCACCATGAACCGCGCGGATATCTTTGTGGGTCTGGCAAACTACAAGACCCTGTTTGCCGACCCCATCTTCCTTGGCGCATTAAAGAACACCTTCGTCATCGTCATCGTGTCGGTGCCCATCACCTGCATCTTCTCGCTGTGGGTGTCCTCCGCCATCGTGGACCTGCCGGAGTGGGCGACAAGCCTTTTCCGCTGCGTGTTCTACCTGCCCGTGGTCACCGGCTCGGTTGCCGTTACCGTGGTGTGGAAGTGGATGTACAATAACTACTACGGCATCTTCAACTATCTGGGCAAGAGCCTTGGTATTCTGGACAAAAACATCAACTGGCTGGGTGACGAGCGGTTCGCACTGGGCTGTATCATCCTGATCTTGCTCACCACCTCCGTAGGTCAGCCCATCGTGCTGTACGTCTCGGCACTGGGCAACGTGGATCAGTCCATCGTGGAAGCTGCCGAGGTGGACGGCGCTACCGACCTCCAGTGCTTCTGGAAGATCAAGTGGCCGGCCATTATGCCCACCACTCTGTACATTCTGGTCATCACCACCATCAACTCCTTCCAGTGCTTTGCACTGATCCAGCTGCTGACCTCCGGCGGCCCCAACCACAAGACCGATACCATTATGTACTACATCTACTACACCGCCTTCAAGCAGTACAAGTACGGCTACGGCAACGCCATGGGCGTGGTGCTGGCGGTGATCATCGCCATTCTGTCTGCTGTCCAGTTCAAGCTGGGCAACAAGGATAATTAAGGAGGTGCGGAACAATGCGTGCAACTGCTGCAAAAAAGCAAAAACCGTTGAAGCGCCATCCCAGTAAACTGAAAAAGATGAGCGCCTACACCATTCTGGCGATCATCCTCATCAGCATCATGGCGGTGCTGTTCGCCTTCCCGCTGTACTGGATCATCACCGGCTCCTTCAAGACCGGTGCTGCCATCAACGCCACCACCCCCGAGTGGTGGCCCAGCCAGTGGGTGCTGACCAACTACCAGAAACTGTTTGCCGGGAAGCGTGCCCCGCTATGGCAGCTGGCTGTGCCCTTCGGCTCCGAGTTCAGCGCCAACGGCGAGCCTGTCTACTTCTCGGTGGGTCCCATGGCTCCCGCCGCCATCCGCTGGATGATCAACACCGTGTTCATGGCCGTTATGTCCATGATCCTTACCTGCCTGACCGCTGCCATGGCCGGTTATGCGCTGGCCAAAAAGCGCTTTGTGGGCCGTAAGCTGCTGTTCACCCTCATCGTGTGCGCCATGGCGCTGCCCAAGCAGGTCATCCTGATCCCTCTGCTGCGCGAGATGAGCGCACTGAACCTGTACAACACCATCTGGGCGGTCATTTTCCCCATCGTGGGCTGGCCGTTCGGCGTGTTCCTGATGAAGCAGTTCAGTGAGGGCATCCCCACCGAAATGCTGGAAGCTGCCCGCATTGACGGTGCCAGCGAGGCGCGCACCTTCGTCAAGATCGTGCTGCCCATGGTCAAACCCGGTATCGGCGCACTGGCCATCTTTACCTTCATCAACAGCTGGAACGACTACTTCATGCAGTTGATCATGCTGTCCAGCACCAGCAACCTGACCATCTCGCTGGGCATTGCAAAGCTGCAGGCAGAGAACAGCACCGACTTTGGTCTGATCATGGCCGGTGCTGCACTGGCCGCAGTGCCGATCATCATCATCTTCCTCATCTTCCAGAAGTACTTCACCAAGGGCATCGCAATGGGTGCTGTTAAAGGCTAAAATTGCGACCGCAGCCTGCGAGCAAAGACTTCCTCCGCTCCGGGGGAAGATGTCACGCAAGTGACAAAAAGGGGAGTACAGGGAGCAATTTTTGGCGCAGCGGTCTGCAAGACGCGAGACCCGCCCGAGGGTCGAAGCGGATGCAGGGCACCGCAAGAGGGCGCTGATGCCGTTGCCCGAACTGAAAAGCGTACGAGCTTGATACAACTTACAATTATAATTAAAGAAGGGCTTGAAACATGAAAGATATCAAAAAATATCAGGGTGTCATCCCTGCCTTTTACGCCTGCTATGACGCAGAGGGCAACATCTCGGTGGAGGGGGTCAAGGCGCTGACCCGCCACCTGATCGCCAAGGGCGTCAAGGGCGTGTATGTGGGCGGCTCCTCCGGCGAGTGCATCTACCAGCACGTCGATGAGCGCAAGACGGTGCTGGAAGCCGTGATGAGCGAAGCCAAGGGCAAGCTGACCGTCATTGCCCATGTCGGCTGCAACAACACCGCCGACAGCATGGAGCTGGCACGCCACGCCGAGAGCGTGGGCGTGGACGCCATTGCCTCCATCCCGCCCATCTACTTCCATCTGCCGGAGTACGCCATTGCCAAGTACTGGAACGATATGTCCGCTGCAGCACCCAACACCGAGTTCGTCATCTACAATATCCCGCAGCTGGCAGGCACGGCGCTGACTATGAGCCTGCTGAACGAGATGCTGAAGAACCCCAACGTGGTGGCTGTGAAGAACAGCTCCATGCCCACGCAGGACATCCAGATGTTCAAGGATGCCGGTATCGCCGCCCGCGGCGAGGGCAACTTTGTGGTGTTCAACGGCCCGGACGAGCAGTTTGTTTCCGGCCGCGTCATCGGCGCAGACGGCGGCATCGGCGGCACCTACGCCGTGATGCCGGAGCTGTATCTGGCTATGAACGCCCATCTGGAAAAGGGCGAGATCGCAAAGGCCCGTGCCATCCAGTACGAAGCCAATCGCATCATCTACAAGATGTGCTCTGCCCACGGCAACCTGTATGCGGTGCAAAAGGAGATCCTGCGCCGGATGTACGGCTTGGAACTGGGCAGTGTGCGCGCCCCGATGCCCGGCCTGATCCCCGAGGATGAAGCCATCGTGGCCGAAGCACAGTCCATGATCGAAGCCGCCATCGCAAAGCTGTAACAAAATAAAAGCGCCCCTCTCCGTCTCTTTTTCAGAGGGGAGGCGGGCGCTTCTTTTATTGGAGGAAACGCAAATGATCTGCGATACCCTGCAGCATCTGGTACGGTACAGGGGACTGCACCCCAACTTGGATACCGCCATTGACTATCTGCTTACCCACGACCTTGCCGCCCTGCCGCTGGGGCGCACCGAGGTGGACGGTGACAAGGTGTTCATCAACCTGATGGACGCCACCTTGCACCCGGATGCGGGCTACCACCCGGAGTACCACAAGCTTTATGCTGATTTACAGGTAGACCTTACCGGCAGCGAGGGCTGGGGCTACACCAATCTGCCCGGCGCGGAGATCGGGGAGTTTACCGGGGACTGCGGCTTTCAGGCCAGCGCCAGCGTGGTGACCGGTGCACTGGGCGAGGGTCGATTTGTACTGTTCTTCCCGGAGGAACTGCATAAACCCGGCCTTGTACAGCACGGATGCGTCAGCGTGCGCAAGGCAGTTGTCAAGATCAGAATGGAGGAGTAAGACCATGGAAAAGGAAAAGCTGTTTGCACAGATCAAGGGCGGGCTGATCGTGTCCTGTCAGGCACTGGAGCACGAGCCCCTGTACACCAAGGAGGGCGGCGTGATGCCCCTGATGGCGAAAGCTGCCGCCATGAGCGGCGCTGTGGGCATCCGCGCCAACACCGTGCGGGATATTACCCAGATCAAGCAGGTGGTGGACCTGCCGGTCATCGGCATCATCAAAAAGGATTACCCCGGCACGCCCATGTACATCACCGTCACTATGAAGGAAGTGGACGAGCTGGTGGCCTGCGGGGTGGATATCCTTGCCGTGCAGGGCACCGGTGCGCTGCGCCCGGACGGCTCTACTTCCGCGCAGTTCATTCGCGCCATCAAGACAAAGTACCCCGAACAGCTGGTGATGGCGGACTGCGATAACTTTGAAAACGCCATGCTCTGCGCCGAAGCCGGTGCCGACTTTGTGGGCACCACCATGCGCGGCTACACCCCCGAGACCACCGGCATTGACGATATCGACTTTGACTTCATCCGCAAGCTGTCCGCAGAGTGCCCGGCAAAGATCATTGCCGAGGGTCACATCCACTACCCGGAGCAGGCGGTCAAGGCGCTGGAAGCCGGTGCCTTTGCGCTGGTGGTGGGCGGTGCCATTACCCGCCCGGCAGAGATCACCGCACGCTTTACCGGTGCCATCAACGCCGCCAAAAAATAACACAGGGGAGTGCCTGCTATGAAACACTATCTTGGTATCGACATCGGCGGCACAGCCGTCAAGCTGGGCATCGTGGACGAAGCCGGCATGGTGCTGGCGAAAGCTGAGGAGAGCGTAAGTTTTGACGGCTACCGCACCCCCATCCTGACCACGGTGCTGAAAGCTGCACAAGCCTTCCTTGCCGCGCAGAGCGTCCCGGCGGAAAGCCTTGCGGGCATCGGCGTTTCTGCTACCGGGCAGATCGACAGCCGCAAAGGCGTTGTGGCGGGCACCTGCGGCAATCTGCCCAACTACATTGGCGCACCCATCAAGGCGGAGCTGGAAAAGACCTTCGGCCTGCCGGTCACGGTAGCCAACGACGCCAACTGTATGACGCTGGGCGAGGTGTGGGTCGGCGGTGCACAGGGCTATACGGACGTCATCGGCGTGACGCTGGGCACTGGCGTGGGCGGCGGCATCCTGACCGGCGGCCGCCTGCTGGAAGGCGCGCGGGGTCTGGGCGGCGAGCTGGGACACTACCGCACCCACGCGCTGGACGGCGTGGACTGCACCTGCGGCGCAAAGGGCTGCTGGGAGCGCTACGCCGCCACCACCGCTCTGGTGCGCGCCGCGCAGGAGAAAGACCCGGCATGGAAGGATGGCCGCGCCATCTTTGCCGCCGCTGAGGCGGGCGACAAGACCGTGCTGGCGCTGCTGGACGCATGGACGGACGAAATCGCGCAGGGACTGGCGGGCATGGTGCATATCTTCAACCCGCAGCTGATCTTGATCGGCGGCGGCGTGTCTGCCCAGCAGAAGCTGCTCATCGACCCCATTGCCGCCAAGGTAAAGGCTGCAGTCATGCCCGCCTTTGCCGAAGGGCTGGAAATTCGTGCCGCGCAGCTGCACAATGACGCCGGGATGGTGGGCGCGGTGTACTACTTCCGGCAGACGATGGAAAAGGAGTGATTTGGCTATGAAAAAGCATATTCTCTGTCTGGGCGATTCCAACACCCACGGCTATTGTGCCGACCCCAACGACTGCGCCGACCACGGCATCCGCTTCAACGAGGATGAGCGCTGGACCTGCCGCCTGCAAAAGGCGCTGGGCGAGGAGTATCTGGTCACCGAGGAGGGACTTTCCGGCCGCACTACTGTGTTCGTGGACCCGCTGCATGAGTCCATGGATGCGCTGAGCGTGGCCTACGCCCTGCTCAAGAGCCACGAGGTCATCGACTTGCTCATCATCATGCTGGGCACGAATGACGTCAAGGAGCGCTTTGGCGCAAACGCCGCCTGCATCGGCGCGGGCATGGAGCGGCTGCTGCTCAAGGTCAAGAGCGTGGATTGCTGGGGCGGCAAGGCGCCCAACATTCTGGTGGTGGCGCCGCCCTGCATCAAGGACGGCTTCCACGATGTCGTCATGGGTGCAGGCTGCGTGGAGAAATCCCGCGGGGTCGCCGAGCAGCTGCGCATCGTGGCCGAGCGGCAGGGCGTGCACTTTATGGACGCCGCCGAGTGCGAGTTCAACGAGGTGGACTTTATGCACCTGACCCGCAAGGGTCACGCCCGGCTGGCAGAGCTGCTGGGCGCAGAGGTGCCGAAGCTGGTCTGAGCAAAAAGATGTCAGAGCGATCCCGGAAGGTCTGCGGACTTTCCGGGATCGCATTTTCATGTAAGCAGGGGAAAGAGCACGATTTCCGGGACAGCATGGAAAAGGCACACGGCAAGCGCCGCTTTTTCCTCCATACTGCCGCCTTTTTTGTTGACAAGGCACCGGCTTGCTATTATAATAGTGTAGTCAAAATGGCATTCCTGTGCGGCTTTGTGGCTGCGCGAAAGAAATACAGCTAATAACAAGGAGAGATTCTCAAATGGCACAAGAGATCAAGATGTCCGCTGCCGGTCTGAAGGCAATGCAGGAGGAACTGGAATACCTCAAAACTGTCCGCCGCAAGGAGCTGGCTGAAGAAATCAAGGAAGCCCGCAGCCACGGCGACCTGTCTGAGAACAGCGAGTACGACGAGGCCAAGAATACGCAGGGTCTGGTGGAGAACCGCATCACCGAACTGGAGCAGACCATCAAGAACGCAGTTATAATCGACGAGAGCGAGCTGAGCGTGGATAACGTCTCCGTGGGTACCCACGTCACCATCCGCGAGACCGGCGAGGACGAAGCCGAGGAATACGATATCGTGGGCCGCACCGAAGCCGATGCCTTCAACGGCAAGATCAGCGATGAGAGCCCCGTGGGCCACGCCCTGATGGGCAAGGCTGTGGGCGAAAAGGTCGAAGTGCTGCTGCCCACCGGCCAGACCGTGGAATACACCGTGCTGGCCATCACCCATTCTGCAAACTAAGTAGGAGTAACCATGGAAGAGCAAAAGAGAAACCCCGCTGCGGGGCTGTCCGAGAGCGAGCAGGTACAGGTGCGCCGCCAGAAGCTGGCCGACCTGCAGGCCGCCGGCAACGACCCCTTTACCCTGACCAAGTTCCCGCAGGACGCTTATTCTGCCGACCTGAAGGAAGAATTTAAGGAGCTGCCCAACGAGACCGACAGCGGCAAGCTGGTGGCACTGGCAGGCCGTATGATGTCCAAGCGCGTCATGGGCAAGGCAAGCTTTGCCCATCTGCGCGACGACAAGGGCGATATCCAGCTTTACGTCCGCCGCGACGAGCTGGGTGACGATGCCTACGCCGCCTTTAAAAAGCTGGACGTGGGCGACATTATCGGCGTGAAGGGCGAGGTGTTCCGCACCAAGACCGGCGAGCTGAGCGTGCGCGCCACCGAGCTGACCCTGCTGGCCAAGAGCCTGCGCCCCCTGCCCGAGAAGTTCCACGGCCTGACCGATACCGAGATGCGTTACCGTCAGCGCTATGTGGACCTGATCGCCAACCCCGAGGTGAAGGATACCTTCGTCAAGCGCAGCCAGATCCTGAAGGAGATCCGCGCCTATCTGGACGAGAAGGGCTTCCTGGAGGTGGATACCCCCATCCTGACCCCCTTTGAGATCGGTGCCTCTGCCCGCCCCTTCTACACCCACCACAACAGCCTGAACATGGACATGGTCCTGCGCATTGAGACTGAGCTGTACCTCAAGCGCCTGATCGTGGGCGGCATGGACCGCGTGTATGAGGTTGGCCGCATCTTCCGCAACGAGGGCATGGACCCCAAGCACAACCCGGAGTTCACCAGCATCGAGCTGTATCAGGCCTTCACCGATTTCCACGGCATGATGGATCTGGTGGAGGAGCTGTACAAGCGCCTTGCCCTCAAGATCTGCGGCAGCATGGTCATTCCCTATCAGGGCAAGCAGATCGACATGGGCCACTGGGAGCGCCTGACCATGGTGGAGGCTGTCAAGAAGTATTCCGGTGTGGACTTCAACGATTGGAAGTCCGACGAGGATGCCATTGCCTCTGCCAAGGAGCATCATGTGGAGCTGCCCGAGGTCCCCACCAAGGGTGCCATTCTGGCCGAGTTCTTCGATGCCTTTGTTGAGGACAAGCTGATCCAGCCCACCTTCATTTATGATTACCCTGTCGAGATCAGCCCGCTGGCCAAGCGCAAGCCGGATGATCCCGCCTTTACCGAGCGCTTTGAGTACTTCATCGACTGCACCGAGTACGGCAACGCCTTCAGCGAGCTGAACGACCCCATCGACCAGAAGGGCCGCTTTGAGCGTCAGGTCGCCGAGCGCAAGGCCATTGAGCCCGATTGCAAGGCTCAGGTGGATTACGATTACATCAACGCTCTGGAGTACGGCCTGCCCCCCACGGGCGGCCTGGGCTTCGGCGTGGATCGCCTGGTCATGCTGCTCACCGACAGCGCCTCCATCCGCGATGTTCTGCTGTTCCCCACGATGAAGCCGATTGAGCAGTAAAAGAAGACTGCCGGGGCTCCGCCGGCGCAAAGCTGTACGAAGCTGCTAGAAGCGTCCCCGGAGCGTCCGGAACCTAGAATCAATGTAAAAGAGCCGCTGCACCTGTGTGAGGTGCGGCGGCTCTTTTTGCATCTTTTCAGCGAAAGCTGGGGCGCGGGAATGTTGCGTTCAGCGGGCCTTCTTCGGGCCGCTTTCGTCCGGGGTGGAGTCGGGGGCGCTGTTGCCGCCGGAATTCAGGATCGCGGCAAACTGCTGCAGCTGCTTGAGGGAGCTGACCCCCAGTTTTTCGTAGATGTTCTTGTTGTGGAAGCGCAGGGTGCTGTCCTTGATGTCCAGCTGCTCCACGATCTCCCGGGAGCGCAGCCCGGCCACATAGCCGTCAAAGATGCGGCGCTCAGTCTTTGTCAGGTTGGGGATGCCCTCCAGAAAGGTCTGGAAGGCATCGGGGACGGATTCGTTGCGGCACACGTCCGCCAGCCGGGAAAGCTCTGTCTGCATCTGCTGGCGCTCCATCTGCAGCTCATCCATCCGCCGCCGGGACTCCCGCCGGTCCTCCTCAAACTGCCGGAACGCAGGCGAGAGGATGTGCTGGTGAAAATACATGCAGCAGAACACCACAAAAAAGAGGATGAACAGGCCGATCAGCAGCATTTGCAGGTTGCCGGAAAAGATCAGCCTGCGGTAGTCCGTCATGGGGATGCAGACGGCCAGCCGGTAGGACTGGTTCTCGCTCAGGCGGCAAAGCTCCGAGATGCCTGCATAGGCGCTGTCGGAGCCGATCAATTGGGTCAGGCTGCCGCCCATGCTGCGCAGCACCAGCATGTCCCGGGGGGCGTGGAAGTAGCCGCCGGTGGTGCCGCTGCTGAGGGCGGCGCTGGCGTTCAGCCCGCTGTCTGCCGGGGCAAGCAGGCAGATCAGGTGGTCAAAGCCGGTGGGCTGGGCAAAGTTCTGCTTGAAAAAGCTCTGGCTGATCTCAAAGCCGCACAGCCCGTACATGGTGCCATCGCGGCCCCGCAGGGGCAGCAAAAACAGCTGTACCTCCTCCGAGGTGCCGGGGAGGCTGAACCGCTCCGTCAGCGTATAAGCCTGGTACAGCGGGGTGCTGCTGGGGGTCATCCAGCGGTCGTAGTCCGGGAACTGGTCGGTCTGGAATTCCATGCGCCATTTGCGGTGGGGCATCACGCTGTGGGTCTTGCCCACAGCGGCGCTGCCGCGGTAGAGCAGCAGGGGCACGGTGGGGGTGTCGGCACCGCCTTTCTGCACATAGAGCCCGGCGCGGGAGTACCCGGCCCCCTCCATGCGGGTGTTGACGGTGGCATCCAGCAGCACAAAAGCACCGGAACAGCTGGTCCGGCGCAGGCTGCGGCAGAGCGGCTCGATCATCTCCTCCTCCAGCGCGTTCAGCACCTCGGGGGAGTCGTTCAGCTGGTCAAAGGTCATCTCCCGGCTGGCAAGCTGCCGGTCCACCAGAGCGCCCATATCCTCAGAGAGGTTCACGCCCATGACCGCCAGCTGGTCAAAATAGCGCTCCATATCGTTCTGGAACACCGAATACTGGATCTCCAGGCTGCGGGTGGTGTCCTTTTTGGTGTTGTGCAGGCTGGCAAACAGGAACAGCGCCGCGCCAAAGGTCAGCAGCAGCAGCGCAGCCAGCAGCAGGCAGGGCCACAGCAGCCGGGAACTCATGGAGCTCTGGCGGATATTCTCACGGTGCCGGGCAAAAAAGTGCATCAAAGTTCCCCCTTTTTGGCTGTGCTGCGGGTTCAGGCATTGTCACACAGCAGCTGCCAGGTCTCCTCGGTCAGGGCTTCCAGCGTTTCGCCGTTGGCAAGGCGCTGGGGGTAGTCCTTCTGGCGCTGGCGCAGGCTGTCGTACAAGGCCTTTGCCTTGGCGTGGTACCCCACGATGCCCGGCTCGGACAGGGGGGTGTTCTGGAGACGCATCTCGTTGTAAACATCGTACAGCCGCTGGTAGCTCTGCTGCTCGAACGGATAGTCCGCAATGGCATCAAAGGCGGCGCTGGACACCGGCATATATCCGGTGTCGGCGGCAAATTCCAGATTGCGCTGCTGCTCGGTGAGCCAGCGCAGGAACACGGCGGCGGCTTCGGCCTTCTGGTCGGTGGTCTTAAAGGCGCACAGGCCCACACCGGCCTGCGGCATCAGGGGCGTGGTGGTCCCGGCGGCGTGGGGCAGGGGAGCCAGCAGCAGGTCGGTGGGCTCGGTGGTGTTGTCCGGGTAGGTGACGAAATCGTTGTAATAGAGGATGGCCGCAGAACTGCCAAGGCCCGCCAGCGTTTCGCCGGTCATTACCTGGGTGTTGGAGTACAGGTCCGAGATCAGAATATCGCCCTGCACCAGCCCCCGGGCAAACTCCATCCACGAGGCACGGAAAGCTTCGTTGGTCAGGTCGTACCAGCAGTCCTTGTATAGTTCGCCGCTGCCCTGTTCCAGTGCGTTCAGCTCCACCAGACGCAAGGGGTAGTCCAGCGCGCAGAAGGGCTTGCCCTGGGACCACTGCCGGTAGGCGGCGGCCATCTCAAAAAAGCCGTCCCATGTGGCAAGGGTGGAAAGCTGTGCCCCGGTATCCGCCGCAAACCGGGCGTACTGGGAGCCGTTGAGGAAGATGAGCTGGGTGGATTTGGACACCGGGAACACCACCTGCCGCCCCTCAATGATGCCATCCTGCACAAAGCCGGGCACATAGGCCGCCATGTCCTCGGCGGTGAACCAGTCGTTCCAGTCCACAAGGGTCTCAATGCCCAGTGCGCTGGCATCCGCGGGGTGGGCCGAGAACAGGTCCGGCAGGTTCAGCGCGCCGGGTTTCCCGGCCTTGGCATCCTGCAGCTGGCCGCCGATGGCGGCGCTGTTGGTCATGTTGGTCACATTGAGCAGAATGCCCTTCTCTCTGCCCACGGTGTCGTTGAACTCGGTGAGCAAGCGGTTCATGGGCGAGTCTGCCTGTTCGCCGTACACATGCCAGATGCTGAGCATGGTGGGGTCCTTGGCAGAGAGCAGGGTCTTGCTGCCGCCGCAACCCGCAAGAGCCAGACCGGGGAGAACTGCCGCAAGCTTCAAAAATGTCCTTCGTTCCATGTTCGTGATTCCTTTCCGCATTTTGCAGCCAAGGGGAAAACCGGCAAAAGAAGGGCCGCAGCGGCCTGCCTTGGCGGGCAGCCGCTCCAAATCCCCCCAATTTTGGGCTTTTTGGGGGGATTCCTTGCGGGGAAGGCCCAAAATCCCCAAAATTTATTTTCAAATTGCCCCCCAAAAACGGCTTTTCTGGGGGGGCAATTTTTTTTCGGGTATGGTACAGTACAAACAGAAGAGGTACCGCGCCGGATGCAGGCGGCCTGGCGTTGTGCACAAAAGCATTGCCGCGGCCCCGGTGGATTCTATCTATAAGGATAGCATAAGATGGAGCGGACTGCAAGTACCGAGAACCCCACGCCCCACAAAGCCCCCCGGAAAAACAGGGGGGACCAACAGAAAGGAGCACCCCATGAAAGAACTGAACAGACGCGCATTCCTCACCCTTACCGGCGCAGCCCTTGCAATGATGGCACTGGCCGCCTGCGGCGCTGACGATGCCCCTGCCGTACCTCCCGCACCCGCAGCACCTACCAGCAAGGAAGCTGAGCTGGTGGCAGCCATCAACAAGGTCTGGAAGAAAAAGTTTGATGCAGGTCAGGTTACCCATGAGCAGCTGACCCTCAATCAGGATGCGCAGGGAGCCATAAAGATCCAGGGAGGAATCTTCGAGGACGCACAAACCCCGGTGCGTACGCTGACAACGGAAGACATGGAGAAACTGGTTGAGATTCCAAAGTGGCAAATCTCACTGGAGAAAAAGTATGAACTTGGAGGTGCTGCCGGAATTTCCGAACCGACTGGCGAAGGCGCGATATCCTTGACGTTTGAGTATTCCTGCGAGGATGCGGTGATTCAGAAATTTGTGAATAAGATCATGGAGTATAGTCTCAGCCGGGAGGCAGAGTTTATCAGCGTCTACTGCCCGGTGGTTCAGGGCAAGACCTACATGATCGCTACCGTGTTCTGGAATAAAAAGGCATAAGATAACCAGACATCAAGACATCCCCCTGTTTGCCCCGGGCACGGCCCCCCTGTGTCCGGGGCTTTATAGAAAGGAGCACCCCCATGAAACGATACGACCGACGGACGTTCCTCAAGCTCTCCGGCGCATCGGCGGTGATGCTGGCCCTGAGCGCCTGCGAGGACGAGGGCTTTGGCGGTTCCGGTGCGCCGGACATTCCGGACTCCGGCAGCTCCCTCCCCCCCTCTGCCTACGATCCCTTTTACAGTGGGGAGATCACCACCCTTGGCCCGCCGCTTCCGGAAGCTCCCGATTCGCCCCCCATTCCGGTGATCCGGGACGGCAGAAAGATCTTTGAGATCATCAATGCCGAGCTGACCCGGCGGAAGGTGCAGTACTTCAAACTGCAGTACAATGCAGGTCTGGAACACTCCATTCAGTCCGAAATGCAGATGTTTGTGGACTACGACACTCCTTCCTTCTCCGCAGAGGAAGGGCTGGAAGCCCGGATGAACGGCGATTATGTGGATGGAATGTGGGCTGGCTTTGATGAGGGCGGCTATGGATGGGGCAGAGGCTCCACCGGCTTCATCCGGAGCATCCACCACAACTGCTATGGCATCCAGTTGGACCATTACAGAGAGAAACGCTACTATCTGGACCGGCCCTACCCGGCCAATCAGGCCCAGTTCAAGGCCCTGATGGATGAGCTGGAAGGAAAATTCAATTATGCCCCGGGCCCCATGGACTCTCAGGAAGTGGACGTGTTCGACATCGGCATCACTGTGGCGGATGTTCAGGGCAAGATCTACTGGGCGGCCTATATCATGCGTATGCCAGAAAACCCCACCAACGATGAATGACGAAAAGGAGACAGCCATGAAACACAAACGTTTTGCCGCTGTGGTTCTGGCGGCGGCTCTCTGGCTGACCGGCTGCGGCGGCGCAGCGGCCCCCGCAAACTCCGGTGCAGCTGCCAAAAGCACCGCAAGCACGGCAGTGCAGACAGCCCAGAAGGAGCGCATCACCGACCAGTTCACGCTGGAAAAGAACGTTTCGGGCGTGTGGGGAGAGGAAGCGGTGCAGTACATTTCCGTCCATGTGCCGCAGCTGGAATGCGACAGCCCGGATGCTGTAAGCCTGAACAAGGATCTTAACGCCATCTATGCGGCAGATTTCCGGGAATATGAGGCCTACGAGGAGGCCGGGCAGCCGGGCGGCGAGTACCCGAAGATCGGTGTGGGCTGGGATGCCTACTGGTACGGCGATTGCGTCAGTCTGGTGGTGCGCAGCCGCTACGGCGGCACCGCCCCGTGGCGTTACAGCGGCTGGTGCTTCGATTTTGCCACCGGCCAGCAGATCACCGTGGCCGAGATGCTTCAGCGCATGGGTCTGGACCCGGACACCGTGCAGCAGCAGGTGCAGCGGCAGGCCATGCAGGCCTTTGACCGGGAGATGGCGCAGGGCGCGTATTACGAGGGCCTGCGTCTCGGCGGAGAGCTTTCGCAAATGCGAATGGACACGCTGGAATACAATGAACTGGAAAACCTGTGCCTGCTTTTGCCACAGCAGGATCAGCTGGTGCTCCGCGGAAAGTACAGCTGTGAAGAAGGCTGGCAGCAGCTGGATGTGGAGATCCCGCTGACCTCCGCCGCCCCCGCCGATCCCCCGGTGCTGACCGATACCTACGACGGTGTGCAGGTGCAGCTGAAGGGAACGCAGGCCGCCATCACCCTGAGCCCCGCGCCAAAGACCGACCAATGGGGCGACATTGGCATCCGGGTGGAACAGACGCGCACCTACCCCATCCTTGGCGCTTATAACGAGTATGTGGACGTGTGCATCGGGGAGCAGGAGGACGGCTTCTTCCGCCCGGTGGTCTATCTGCTGACCAAAGACGGCGTGGTGGAGTATGTGGACGTGCTGCGCTGCCTCCTGTTCGGGGATGCCATGATCTGCCAGGACCCCATCTACTTTGCCAACAACGGTGTGGCGCTGGAACTCTGCGGCAGCGAGGTGAACCTGCGCCGGGCGGATGGCTCTGTGCTGGAGCTGGCTCCCCTGTCGGCAGAGTGGAGCGCGCAGGAGATCCCCTATTCCGTCATCGGCTCCTACAACTACACCGACGAAACCGGCTGGAGCTGGATGGACCTGACCAGTGACGGCAGCGTCCAGATGGGCATGCAGGACAACAGCCGCATGGATCAGGGCGATGCCGCGTATCTGGGCGTTGTGCCCGAGGGCGTGGTGCTGGGCATCTCTACGGATGCGGGGCTCAACTTTGTGGCGGCGTTCAAGATGGACCTGTACAACGAGAACCTGACCATGACCATGATCGCCGGGCAAAACCCCTTTGCCGAGGGCGAGACCCAGCTGCAGATGACCCGCAGCTACGGTTGAGAAAACAAGGAGAACGACCATGAAACACAAACGCCTTGCCGCTGCGGTGCTGGCGGCGGCGGTGGTGCTGGCGGGGTGCGGCAGCGCAGCGGCTCCCGCTGCCCCCGCAGGCTCCGGCGCAGCTGCCCAAAGCACCGCAGACACGGCGGTGCAGACAGCACAAAAAGACCGCATCACCGAGCAGTTCACGCTGGAAAAGACCGTCCGGGACGATTGGGGCATCACCCATAGGCTGAACATCCATGTGCCGCAGCTTGTGTGCGACAGCCCGGATGCGGCCTATCTCAACGATGAGCTTGCCGCCATGTATGCGGCAGAATTCCGAGAGTACGAGGACAGCCCGGAGATCGAGCCGCAGCAGGACGAGGGGAGCCCGGATACTTATGATACTTATATCAACTGGGATGCCTACTGGTACGGCGACTGCGTCAGCCTTGTGATGTTCCGCTACGACGGCGGTACCGACCCGGGGTATTCCCGGGGCTGGTGCTTCGATTTTGCCACCGAAAAGCAGGTCTCCGTGGCTGAAATGCTTCAGCGCATGGGGCTGGACCCGGATGCCGTGCAGCAGCAGATGCTGCGCGAGGCCATGCAGACCTTTGACCGGGATATGGCGCAGGGCGGCTACTACGAGGGCCTGCGCAGCGGCGGCAATCTGGCAAGCATGCGGATGAACACGCTGGAAAACAACCAGCTGGATGACCTGTGCCTGCTGCTGCCGGAGCAGGACCGGCTGGTGCTCCGGGGCGGGTGCAGCTCCACCGCCGGGTGGGGCTGGCGGCAGCTGGATGTGGAGATCCCGCTGACCCCCGCCGCCCCCGCCGACACCCCGGTGCTGACCGATACCTACGGCAGTGCTTCGGTGCAGCTGGAGGGAACGCAGGGCACCATTACCCTCCGCCTTACACCGGAGACCGCCGCATGGGACACGGATTACGGCATCCGGTTGGAACAGGACCGCACCTACCCCATCCTTGGCACTTATAATAAGTATATCGACGTGTGCATTGGAGAGCTGGGCGCGTCCTTCCACCCGGTGGTCTATCTGCTGACCAAGGACGGCGTGGTGGAGTACGTGGACGTGCTGCACTGCCTCATGTTCGGCAGCGCTCTGATCTGTCAGGACCCCATCTACATTGCAAACAACGGCGTGGCGCTGGAACGCAGCGGCAGAGAGGTAATTCTGCGTCAGGAAGATGGCTCTGTGCTGGAGCTTGCTCCCCTGACGGCAGAGTGGAACGCGCAGGAGATCCCCTCGGAGGCTGTCGGTGCCTTCAACGATATGTCTGACAACCAGTTTGACTGGATGGACGTGGAAAGCAATGGTTCCGTCCAGATGGGCGTGCAGGATAACAACGTTTTCTATCAGGGCTACGCCGACTATCTGGGCGTGGTGCCGGAGGGCATGGTGCTGGGTGTCTCTACCAACGAGACGGCGGACGGGATGCCGGGCATCACCTTTGTGGCGGCGGTGAAGTACGACCTGTACAACGAGACCCTGAGCTTTACCATGATCGACGGGCAGAACCCCTTTGCCGAGGGAAAGACCCAGCTGCAGCTGATCCGCTGCCCGGATCCCTGACCCTGGCGGGAGCCGCTGAGAACACAGGAGAACCACCATGAAACACAAAGCATTCCGCTGGATGCTGGCCGCGTTGCTGGCAGCGGCGCTGCTGGCGGGCTGCGGGGCAGCATCTTCCCAGATGACCCGGGAAGAAGGCAGCATCGCAGGTCCGCCTGTCAAAACCGAAAGTGCTCTGCCGTTCTCCACCCCGGAGGCTGACACCGCCCCGGAGCCGGAGAACGGCACCGAAACTCCGCAGGAGCTTCCCCCGCTGGACCAGCGGGTCACCAACCAGTGGGAGATCAATAAAAATCTGCAGGACCCGGCAGGCAAGGTCTTGTGCCTCAACATGGAGGTGCCCCGGATCAACAGTGCCAGCGCCGACGCCGCCCGCATCAACGCCCGGCTGGCGCAGTGCTATGTGGAACCCTGCAAGCCCTGTCTGGAGTATCCGGCGTTGGAAAACGGCACCCCCTGGGATGAGGTACGCAGCGTCGGCTACTACCAGTACTGGTACGGCGACTGTCTGAGTCTGGTGATGAATGTCTATTTCAGCGCCGACAGCAGCCAGAAAGGGCAGGGATTCTGCTTCGACTTTGCCAGCGGCAAGGAGCTTACCACCACCCAGATGCTGGAGCGGATGGGGCTGGACCCCGCCGATATAGAGCAGCGGATCGCTCGTCAGGCGGATGAGATCTTTGAGGAGTGCTGGCAGAATGCCGATACCGGTGCCTGCCCTGCCAAGGAAAGCTTTGACCGGAAATGGTGGAGTTCGCTGGACCAGCTGCCTTTGTCCATCTGGGGAGACGAGGACGAAAGGAACGTTTCCCTCGGTGCGGAGATCTACAACGCCGGGGAGCAGAAGTATGTGAGCTACGAGTTGACCATCCCCCTGTACGATGACTCGGTGCCGGAAAACTGGCAGCAGCGCGTTTTGGGCGAGTGGGTGGTCTACCGCATGGAGGTGGAGGAAGATGTGTCCTACCCCGAAGAGAGCGGCGAACAGTACACCCTGAAGCTGGAAGCGGGCAGCAGCCCGGACACCGTCCGAGCCACCCTGACCCGCATCTCAAAATACGGCGATACCACCACCGAGACCCGCACCGGCGTGCCCACACGGGGCAAAATACAATTTGCCTTTGAGGGCGAATGCTGGCAGATCCGCTGCCTGCGGCCGGAGGACGAAAACTACGAGTGGGCCATCGCACTGCGGGATGACGGCACCATGACCATGGCGAATATGGGCGGCAATGCCGAGTACAGCTACATCAGCTGGATGGACCTGCGGCGCAGCTGAGCCCGCAGACAAGGAGGTGCAAGATGAAACACCTGGCACTGTGCGGCGCGCTGGCGGCTTTGCTGGCGGCGCTGCTGGCAGGCTGCGGGGCAAAGACCGCAGCCTCTGCCCGCCCGGCTGGCAGCCGGGAGCTGAAATCGACCCCGCCGGATTCCATGCACGCCACCGTGACGATCACCGAGCAGTACACCCTTGAAAAGGTGGTGCAGGCGGAAAACGGCGGCAAGGTCCGGCTGAACATCCATCTGCCTCGGCTGGAAAGCGACAGCGCCGATGCCGCACGCATCAACGCCGAGATTGCCCAGCTCTACGAATACGATGTGCAGGAGTACGCAAACTGCCCGGCGGCAGCCGACCCGGACGTGTGGGATTTCAGCATTGAGATGAACTGGAACGCCAGCTGGTACGACGACTGCGTCAGCCTTGTGGTCAGCAGTGATTACGGCGGTACCGATGCACCCTTCCATTGGGGCTGGTGCTTCGACTTTGAAAGTGGAACGCAACTTACCAACACCCAGCTGCTGCAGCGCATGGGGTCAGACCCCGCTGCGCTGGAAGAGGCGCTTTACCGCGACGTGAAACGCCGGGATGAGCTGGACCGTCAAGCCGCCATCGAGAGAGGAATGCTGCCCACCGGCAGCCTGAAAGAGGGCAACACCGCATGGTGGACTTCGCTGGACGAGCTGCCTTTTTCGCTGGACGGTAAGGGAAACATTTCCTTCGTGGTCCACAGGTTCAGCGCGTCCGGGGAGGAGTATGTGAACGATGCCCCGGTCATCCCACTGGATGCACAGCCGCTGCCACCGGACTGGGAGTGGCAGGTGCTGGCCGAGTGGATGGCAGTCACGGCGGTGACGCAGGGTGAAAGCTGTGCCCCCGCCGACCGCAACGAAAGCTTTACCTTGCGGCTGGAAAAGGCCGAGATCACCGGCACGGTGACCGTCTCCTTCATCCGGGAAACATACGTCAGCCCGCAGATCCAGTCCGCTGCCGAGACCCGCACCGGAGAGCTGAATGCCGGCGCTGTGACCGGCTGGGACGGGGAAAAAAGTCAGGGTTGGAACCTGACATGCCTCAGCGAGGACGGCAGAAGCCGCTGGACCATCTCCATGATGGAGGACCGCTCGCTGCGGATGCAGTCCACCGGCCCCCAAAAGGGCAGTGAGGTCTGGTACGTTTTTCAGCGCACCGAGGCGTGGGACGACATCGGCTACACCGCCATCCCCCGCAGGCTGTGGGGCACTTACCGCGCCGGAGACGAGGCCGCAAAGGGCATCCGCTGGATGACCTTCCTGCCGGACGGCAGCTGCTGCATGAGCGTGGAATGGGGCGGGTGGAGCGGCATTCTGACCGGCACCGCCGAGGGAACGCAGGGCCGCACCGAGGACGGCACCGAGCTGCACTTTACACTGACCGACACGGACGGCAGGCCCTGCGAGTTCTGGGCCATTCTGCTGAACGATGACGGCAGCCCCAGCGGCTGCAGCCTGAAATACCGCGCCGGAGAGCAGTTGTTTGACCGGGACACGCGTCCCGTTTACTGGAAAAACGACTCCCCGGATCTAACCCTTGAACCGTGACCGAAACCGAACGCAATGCGATGACAAAGCGTTGTCGCTTATAACAAACAAATAACAGGAGGAAATTACTATGGGTCTTATCAAAGCAGGTATGGGTGCACTGGGCGGAACTCTTGCAGACCAGTGGAAGGAATTTTTCTATTGCGACGCTCTGGATAAGGATGTGCTGATGGTCAAGGGCCAGAAGCGCACCTCCCGCCGCAGCTCCAACAATGGCGAGGACAATATCATCACAAACGGCAGCGGCATCGCCGTGGCAGACGGACAGTGTATGCTCATCGTGGAGCAGGGCCGGGTGGTGGAGGTGTGCGCCGAACCGGGCGAGTTCACCTATGATGCCTCCACCGAGCCCAGCGTGTTCACCGGAAACTTCGGCGACAGCCTGACCGCTACCTTCCAGACCGTGGCCAAGCGCTTTACCTACGGCGGCGACACCGGCAAGGACCAGCGGGTGTACTACATCAACACCAAGGAGCTGGGCGAGATCCTGTACGGCACCGCCACCCCCATCCCCTTCCGGGTGGTGGTCAGCGAGGAGCGGGGCTATAAACTCTCGGTGAACCTGCGCTGCAACGGCAGCTTCACCTGCCGTATCTGCGACCCGCTGCTGTTCTACACCAACGTGTGCAGCAATGTCTCCACCCAGTATGACGCATCCGAGATCGCACCCCGGCTGAAGAGTGAGCTGATGAACGCCCTGCAGCCTGCTCTGGCCACCCTTTCGGCCAACAAGGTGCAGTATTACGAGATCCCCGCTCACACGCTGGAGATCTCCGAGGCGCTCAACGAGCAGCTGTCGAATGTCTGGCGCAAAAAGCGGGGCATTGAGGTGTTCTCCTTCAACATCAACTCCCTGTCCATCCCGGAGGAGCAGCAGAAGAAGATCACAGAGTGGGAAGAAAACGCCATGACCACCGACCCCACCACCGCCGCTGCCCGTCTGGTGGGCGGCCAGATCGATGCTATGAAGACCGCCGCCGGCAACACCGCCGGTGCCATGACGGGCTTTATAGGCATGGGCATGGCGGCTGGTGCAGGCGGCATGGGCGGCATGAGCGCCCAGAACCTGTTCGCTATGGGCCAGCAGGCCCGTCCGGACAGCGTGGACGCGCCCCAGCAGGTCAGCCGTCCCGCACCCGCCCCGGCGGACAGCTGGCAGTGCAGCTGCGGCGCTACCGTTACCGGCAAATTCTGTCCGGAATGCGGCAGCAAAAAGCCGGAGCCGAAGCCCGCTGCCGACAGCTGGACCTGCAGCTGCGGTGCCACTGTCACCGGCAAGTTCTGCCCGGAGTGCGGCAAGCCCCGCCCGGCGGCAGCAGAAGGCTGGACTTGCAGCTGCGGCGCGGTGAACAAAGGCAAGTTCTGCTCCGAGTGCGGCAAACCAAAGCCCGCCGGTACGCCCAAATATAAGTGCGACAAGTGCGGCTGGGAGCCGGAAGACCCCGCTCACCCGCCCAAGTTCTGCCCCGAGTGCGGCACCCTGCACCGCTCCAAGCTCCGGGATGGACAGTTCCTCTGCGACGACTGCGGCAACAAGTGCTCCAAGTATATCCGGCTCAGCGAGCTGACGCTGGACGAAGCAAAGGAGCACATGGAGTACATGGCCCGGATGAAGCGGGTGTTCGATGAGGTGTTCGACAAGACCGAGTTCCGGGTCAACGCATACCCCTCCACCCCGTCGCAGATGGGGCTGGTGTTCTGCGATGAGCTGGGAATGCTGTACATCGACGACCGTACCGGCGGCCGGGGCAAGATGCCGGAGCTGATCCGCTACGACCAGATTGCCAGCTATGAGGAGTATCTGGACGAAACCCCCGCCAAGGAGCCGGGCAAGGAACCCACCCTCAACGGCGGCGGCCTGAAGCTGAAGCTGGTGCAGCCCCGCAGCATCACCGAGGCCCAGACCCAGCGGGGCATGCATCCCCACCCCTACATCAAGCAGGAGCTGGTGATCTGCTTCAGCAAGCGGGACCGGCGGGAGATCGGCTATGCCCACATCGCACGGCAGCATCTGGACCACATCTTCGGGGTCCACGATAATGAGACCAGCATGTTCGGCCGCCGGATGTCCAAGGCCGAGGAACGGGAGCTGAAGGGCCAGATGGGCATGATCGGTGCCATGGGTGCCGTGGCATCTGCCGCCATGAAGGGCGGGCAGCTCTCTGAGCAGGAAAAGGCCCGGTTCGTGGAGAACATCAATCTGGCAAACGATGCCCAGACCGGCGGCATGGCGCTTTACAGCCGCCGGGCCGACGAAGCCTTTGCAAAGGTGCAGTGAACAAACGAGGAGGAACAAATATGAGAAAGATCCAGCGCAGAGATTTCCTCAAGGCCATGGGCCTTGCCACCGCCGCCCTTGGGCTGACTGCCTGCGGCGGCTCCGGTGCTGCCAGCGCATCCAGCGTTTCCAGTGCACCGGCTTCCAGCAGCAGTGCCCCGTCCGCTTCGGCACCGCCGGAATCAGCAGAGGACAAAGCCACCCCTGCAGGGACCCCTGTGACCCAGTTCCAGACCGGGGAGCTGACCATCGGCGAATACACCTTCAAGGCACAGTACATTCCCTTTGACGTCCGCCGCGAGGTAGGCGGTGCCTATCATGTGATCCACGCGGACAGCTACCGGGGCAATTACTTCTTCAGTTTCTACAACGAGGACGATGAAAAGCAGTCTGCCAAAATCTTCGAGTATGCCATCAAGGATGACCGGCTGACCCCGGTGGCAGAGTACAACATTGACGGCAGCAACGCCCTCAGCATCGACCGCAATGGCATCCTGTATGCCATGGACACCTTTGATGTCTACTGCTACGATCTGAACGGCAGCGACCCGGAGGAGCCCGGCGACGCACTGGACTACACGGGCAGCTGCTATTCCTCCAAAGATCAGGACCTGACCGTGATCTACTGGACTGACTCCGCACCGGTGCTGGTGCAGGACGGCGAGTACACTGAGCTGACGCTGGAGGGCGACAACGAGATCGGCCCCTTCTGCAGCATGCCCTCCCTGAACCTCAGCGGGGACGAGCTGCTGACGGTGGGCGAGCCGGACTCCAGCGGAGACTACTACTTTGCCGCCTTTGATCTGGACGGCAATGAGCTGGCCCGCAGCTCGCAGCCGGTGGGCAATTTTAACGCCGTGATGATGAAGCGCCCCAACGGCTATCTGCTGGACACGGGCTATATGTGGGAGCTGTACGCGCCGGACGGCACTTTTTTGGAAAAGTCCCTTCCCGTGGGTGAGCGCGAGACCCTGTGCCAGCTGTGCGGCGACTTCTGCACCTTTGATGTTTTCCTGCCGCTGGAAGAAAACGCTTTCTTGGCAGTGGGTCACCACGGCAAAGCCACCGAGCCGGACGAGCCGGTGGTGTTCCGCATCACTACGGATTTCTGAGCCGACCGCTTCGGCGGGAAGACCAACGCAAAAACAGCGGGGCCGGGGAAAAGCCCTCGGCCCCCTTTGGAACAACAGGAGGAAACGTTATGGCAGGAATGCTGGAATACAAGTGCCCCTGCTGCGATGGTGCCATCAAATTTGACAGTGCCACCCAGAAGATGAAATGCCCCTACTGCGACACCGAGTTTGAGGTGGATACGCTCAAGGGCTACGATGAGGAACTGAAGGACGAAAAGCCCAGCGAGATGGAGTGGGCGACCCCCGGCGGCAGCTGGGCAGAAGGAGAGACCGCCGGTCTGCATACTTACAGCTGCAAGAGCTGCGGCGGCGAGATCGTGGGCGATGACACCATGGCGGCGTCCGCCTGCCCCTTCTGCGGCAACCCCATCGTCCTCACCGGACAGTTTGCCGGGGCGCTGCGGCCCGACCTCATCATCCCCTTCAAGCTGGACAAAAAGGCCGCCAAGGCAAAGCTGCAGGAACATCTCAAGGGCAAGACTCTGCTGCCCCGGGTGTTCCGCAGCCAGAACCACATCGACGAGATCAAGGGCGTGTACGTACCTTTCTGGCTCTTTGACAGCGATGCCGACGCTCAGCTGCGGTTCACCGCCACCCGGACCCGCTGCTGGTCGGACAGCAAATACGACTATACCGAGACCAACTACTACTCCGTCCGGCGGGACGGCACCCTGGGTTTTGACGCCGTGCCGGTGGACGGCTCGTCCAAGATTGAGGACGACCTGATGGAGTCCATCGAGCCCTTTGCCATGCAGGATGCCATCCCCTTCCAGACCGCCTATCTGGCTGGCTATGTGGCGGATAAATACGATGTGAGCGCCGAGGACAGCATCGAGCGGGCCAACAAGCGCATCCGCCGCTCCACTGAGGAGACATTCCAGCAGACCGTTACCGGCTACGATTCGGTCAAGGTGGATAACAGCAGCATCCAGCTGCACGGCGGCAAGGCAAAGTACGCTCTGTTCCCGGTCTGGCTGCTGAGCACCAGCTGGCGGGGCGAAAACTATCTGTTTGCTATGAACGGCCAGAGCGGCAAATTTGTGGGCGACCTGCCCGTAGATAAGGGTGCTGCCCGCAAGTGGATGCTGGGCCTTACGGCTGCCCTTTCCGCCGCGTCCTACGGCGTGATGTGGCTGCTGTGGCTGGCACGGATCCTGTAAAGGAGGGACGAACGATGAAAAAGACTTCCAACCGACTGCGTTCCCTCGGTGCGGTGCTGGCAGTGCTGGCGCTGCTGCTGGCACTGGCGGTCCCGGCGTTTGCGGTGGAGGGCGGCTTTGCCGACCTGTACTACCGCATGTTCGACGACGCTGAGGTGCTGACCGAGGACGAGGACAACGAGCTGGAGGACGCACTGGAAGAGCTGAGCCTCCGCCAGAGCTTCGATGTGACCATTGCCACCGTCGAGTCACTGGAAAGCGTGGGGTACGACAGCATGGAGGCCTATGCCGATGACCTCTATGATTACTGTCAGTTCGGCTACGGCCCCGATATGGACGGCGTGCTGCTGCTGGTGAGTGTGGGCGACCGCAAATGGCACATCTCCACCTGCGGCTACGGCATCACCGCCTTTACGGATGCCGGCATCCAGTACCTTGGCGAACAGATGAAGCCCTTCATGGCCGATGGAGATTACGCCGGTGCATTCCGCACCTTTGTCCAGTGGTCGGATACCTACATCGACGCTGCCCGGGCGGGCCGCCCCTATGACGTAAAGACCCTGCCCCGGGACCCGCTTTCCCCCATGTACCTGGTCCTTGCGGTGGGCATCGGCCTTGTGCTGGCATGGGTCATCGTCAGCGTGATGAAAAGCCAGCTGCGCAGTGTGGCGTTCCAGGAGAACGCCGCCAGCTATGTGCGGGAGGGCAGCATGAACCTGACCAACAGCCGGGAGCTGTTCCTGTACCGGGACGTACAGCGCACGGAGCATGTGGAGGAAAAGGATTCCGACAGCTCCGGCGGCAGCTCCACCCACACCTCTTCCAGCGGCACCACCCACGGCGGTGGAGGCGGCTCGTTCTGAAAGGAGTATGTTTATGAACCCTTATCTTTCGGAAAAAGCCCGCGGCGAGATCCCCCGTTTCCTCAAATGGCTGCGGAACGCTGGGCTTGCCTTCTGCGTGTTCTGCTCCTTTGGCGGGTTGTATACCCTCGGCCTGAGCCTGCAGGCAAAGGACACCTCCCACGTTGGGGGCTATGTATTCTGGATCGTGGTGGGCGCAGTGCCCCTGGCACTGTTTGCCCGCGGGGAGGCCCGCCGCTACCACGCAAGGACCATCGCCCGGCGGGTGGAGAGCTACTCCGGGCCGGAGGTGCCCCTGCGGTGGCTGTGCAACAGCGTTGGCATGGACCCCAAAGACCTTGCGTGGTATTTTGAAAACGGTTATTTTGTAAACCTCAGTCTGGATCTGAACCAGAAGATGGTCCGCAGGCGGACCATGCCCCGCCATGACCTGAGCCGGAGCTGAACCCTCACAGCTGAAACAGAAAGGAGTATTTTCATGGGACTTTTTGATAAGATGAAACAGGCCGCTGCCACCGCTGGTGGAAACCAGACCGTCACCTTTACCTTTCAGGCTCTGCCGGAAAGCCTTGCCCAGATGCAGGAGCTGCCGGAGGCCAGCCTGGACACCCCCTTCAAGGCCGCAGCACTCACCGTCTGCGCGCTGTGCGCCTACGGTGCCGACAAGGCCATCGGGCAGGAAATGCTCAACTGGCTGCGCGGCCCCCGCCCGCTGAACGGGCAGGACATCTCCTTTTTGAACGACCGCTTCCGGGACGGCAAGAGCTACATCCCCTTCTCCTACTTTGTGGGCGCGTCGCCGGAAAACGGCTATACCCCCCGCCAGCCCTTCACCCTTCTGGTGGGCAGCAACCACACCTCCTATGTGGAGGATGGCTATTGCAAGCTCTTCATCCCCTGCGGCGGTGCCGATGACCCCCGGCCCATCAAGCTGCGCCGCAAGGGCAACGGACAGTGGTTTTTGTGGGAGCAGTACCTGATGACCGGCATCCGCATCCCCACGTCTGCCGACCCGTGGGCGTAAGATGAAGGGCCTGACCATGCGGCTCTTTGCCGCCGCGCTGGCGCTGACCCTGAGCCTTGCGGGCTGCGGACCGGTGGACGGCGACCCCATCCGCTCCGGCGCGGCAGCTTCGGACAGCGCTTCCCGGCCGGACGCTGTGACCGTGGCGCAGCTGCGGCAGCAGGCAGAGCAGAACGGCAGCCTTGCCGCAGTGCTCTATCTGGGCAGCGTCCCGGAGCGCGCCGCCGATGTGGACGCTGCGCTGGACAGCCTGCAGGAACAGCCGTGGCAGTTTGTTGCGGACATCCCGGCAGACCACTGGGTCGCAGCGCCGGGCGGCGGGCGGGAGTTGTACTGCCTCTTCGCCGTCAGCAGCCGGGACACCCTGTTTCTCTACGAAAAGCAGGACCCCCAGTACCCGCACCAGACAGGCAGAGAGCTGTATTGCGGGCGGGATGGTCAACCCGTGTTGCTGCTGTGCAACGGCACCCCGGACACCCCCGACATCACGGCGGTGGTCTACTGCACCACCGGCCGTGCGCTGGACTGGTCGCCCCGGTTTTCCGCCGAGACCGGCAGCCCTGTGCCGGTGGAGGGCGTAGACGATTTTTCCAACCACCCAACGCCCGGCGCTGCCTCCTGAGGCGCGCCCCGGCAGGGCATGAGAAAGGAGAACCCATGAAAAATCTGAAACTTCTGGCCGCCCTGCTGGCGCTGGCCATCGGTCTGGCGGGCTGCGGCAACGGCAGCAGCACCCCCAGCTCCAAGCCCGAAAACAGGCTGGACGGAGACAACATGATCGCCTCCAACACCCAAAAGCAGGAATATGAGGAGCCGGAGGACGTGACCTACATGCGCCTTCTGGCAGGGGAGGACGAATACCGCGCCTGTGTGCTGTATCTGGGCGGCTCCTATGAGATCACCACCGATGTGCAGCAGGTGCTGGACAGCCAGCAGGGCCTGCGGGAGCTGTGGGGCTTTGTCTACGACATCCCGCAGGATCACTGGGTCGTGGCACCGGATGGCGGGTGCGACCTGTACTGCATCTTCCCGCAGGAGGCGCAGGCCACCCTGTTCGTCTACGAGACGAGCCTGACAGACGATGCCGAAAAACCGCTCCAGCGCGGGAAACAGCTCTATTACAGTGAGGACGGTCAGCCCATCCTGCTGCTGTGCAACATCAGCGATATCGTCCCCAACACCGAGGTGGAACTGTACCCCAGCACCGGCGAAGAGCTGGTATTCAGCCCCTTCCTTTCCGGCGAGAACGGCCATGTGGTGGAAGCCGAGGGCGTGTGCGATTTTACCATCTACCCGGAAGGGGACGACTGGATCTCCGTTGCCGACCCGTGGTCGCTGGAGGGCAACTGGCTGGAGTTCGCCCGCGACACCGACGAGGGCTATTCTGAGACCGACCCGGCGGATGCCGATGCCATGTGCTTCCTGCCCACGGATACCGAGACCGGGGGCGACCAGCTGCCCCTGACCGCCAGCTACATCACCCCCTACCCGGAGCTGAACGTGGAGGAGGCAGAGCTGTTCTACCACGATGGCACCCCGGAGGTGCCCTTCCAGTCCAATCAGGAGTGGTACGCAACCTTTACCGGGGAGGACGGCTCCCGCTACGCCGTTACGCTGGAGGACGAGGACACCCTTGCCCTGAAGTTCTATCCGGACGGCGAAGAGAGCTACATGAGCCTGGTCAGCACCGTTTACTTTGCGCGGCAGGAGGCCATGGGCTGACCGCCGCCGACCCACACCGGGAGGAATGCACCATGAAACACACCAAAAAGATCACCATCCTCCACTCCAATGATCTGCACGGAGACTTTCTGGCAGAGCAGGTGGACGAAAAACTGGTGGGCGGCGTTTCCATGCTGTCCGGCTACATCGAAAAGGTGAGGGCAGAGGAGCCCAACACCATCTACGCCATTGCAGGTGATATGTTCCGGGGCTCGGTCATCGATTCGGAGTACAAGGGCCTTTCCACCATCGAGATCATGAACGCCCTTGCCCCGGACATCGTCACCATCGGCAACCACGAGGTGGATTACGGCATCGCCCACCTGCTGTTCATCGAAAAATGTGCCCGATTCCCCATCATCAATGCCAACCTCTACATCAAAAACACCCCCACCCGGCTGTTTACCCCCTACAAGATCCTGCGGGTGGACGGGATGAACATCCTCTTCATCGGCATCATCACGCAGGATGTCATCAACCAGACCAAATCCGAATCGCTGGTGGGCTCCTTTGTGGACACCGCCGCCGCTGCCGCCGAGGTGGGCAAGATCTGCAACGCCCACAACAGCATCGACATTGATTTCACCGTGCTGCTGACCCACATCGGCTTTGAGGAGGACCGCCATCTGGCCCGCCAGCTGGACCCGGCCTGGGGAGTGGACCTGATCATCGGCGGGCACAGCCACACCTACCTGGAACACGAGGTGGAGGAAAACGGCGTGATCATTGCACAGGCGGGCACCGGCACCGACCAGATCGGGCGCTTTGATATCATTGTGGACACCGACAACAACTGCATCGATTCCTACACATGGCGCACCGTGCCCATCTGCGCCGAGACCTGCCCCCGCAACCCTGCCATGGAGCAGGTGCTGCAGCGCTTCACCAGCCAGGTGGACGAAAAGTACAGCCACATCGTAGGGCGCTTCCGCCGGGAGCTCACCCACCCCCAGCGCACCCGGGAGACCGAGCTGGGCAACCTGTTTGCGGATATCTTCACCCGCAGCCTTGGCATTGATGTCATGCTCATCGGCTCCGGCAGCATCCGGGCCGAAAAGCTGGGGCCCATTGTCACCTACGGCGACCTCATCGAGGGCTTCCCCTACGACGACGGCGTGTTCATGTTCAAGGTGACAGGCCAGCAGCTGCGCCAGATGCTCCACTACATGCTGCGGGAGGAGGCCTACACCGGCCACACCGAGTTCTACCAGCTGCCCTCCACCCTGCGGCTGCGCTACGACCGCGCCAAGGGCGACTTTGATTACTTTACCTACTGCGGCAAGGAGGTGGGCAAGGAGATCGGCGACGATGCCCTGTTCACCGTGGGCCTGCAGAACTACCACTTCAAAAACATCGAGAGCTTTTTCAACATCTCCTACGATACCATCTGCAAGATCCAGAAGCCCCGCAGCGTGGCCACCTCCTGCCAGGATATCCTGATGGAATATTTCCGGGAGCACGAGATGCTGGATGCGGCGGTGGACGGCAGAATGACCATTCTGCCCCCTGCCGGGCAATGACCGCTTTTTGAAAAAAGGGTACCCTTTTTTCGGCAGAAGCTGACGCTTCTCCCGAATGGGGCCCTGAAAAAATAAATTTTACCACAGAAAGGGGCACCCCATGAAACAACGATTCACAAAACGAACGCGCCTTGTCAGTGCCCTTTTGACACTGGCCATGGTATTCACCTTCCTGCCCTTCAGCGCGTTTGCAGCGAATACAGAAATCGATTTTAATTCGCCGGATTTTGTACTGAAATTCAAGGATGCGGAATTTCAGCGCTTTCTCAAAGAAAGATGTGACACAAACCACAATGGCAAGCTCGATGCGCAGGAACTCAACATCACAGAGATGACGATCCCTGACGATTACAAAATCAGAAATCTTGAGGGAATCCGTTTCTTTGAAAATCTCGAAAAGCTGGATTGCCACGGTATCGGCTTGACAACACTTAATGTTAGCATGAATTTCAAACTGAGGGAGCTGGATTGTTCCTATAATCAACTGAAAGATTATCTTTATATTCTTTCAAGTGGACTGAAAATATTGAATTGCTCCCATAATAACCTGACCTACATGGATCTGGGCATTCTCTCTGGGTTGAAACTTGAGGAGGTAGATTGCTCCTATAACAAAATATGGCGAATCGTAATGCGGAGCGAAGAGGAACTGGTCAAATTTGATTGTTCCAACAACGAACTGATGGCGCTGGATGTTAGCCGTTGCTACCAGCTAAAACAGTTGAATTGCTCTGTAAATCAACTGGTAGAGCTGGATGTCAAAAACCAGACTAACCTGACACTGCTGGATTGTCACCATAATGAATTGACAGAACTGGACGTAAGCCGGAATCAGAATCTGGCATCGCTGACGTGTGATGGAAATCAGCTGACAACGCTGGACTTGAGCAAGAATACCAGCTTGAGCCATCTGAGCTGTGCGGAAAACCGGCTGGCTTGTGTGGACTTTTCCCATATGGTCGGAAACACTATAAATGCTGATGGAAACAGGCACCCTATCGCAGTCCTTACAGACGGAACGTTTGACCTGAACACCCTGCCCGGCTTTGACGTGAGCAAAGCCACCAACTGGAACGGCGGTTCTGTTCCTGGTTCTGGCACGATTCTGAGAGTGGAAGATGGCAAGAATGAGGTGAGCTACCAATACGATTGCGGCAAGGGAGTAAAACCTACATTCATCTTTGAAACCAGTTTGCCCATCAATGAGAAAAATTTCCCTGACCCTAACTTTAGAAATTACATCAAAAACTACAAAGCAGGTGGCAGAGATGTCCTCACGGTGGAAGAACAAAGAAAAGTCGAAAGTATCGAAGTCAAAGGATGGAACATCAGCAACTTAAAAGGCATTGAGGCGTTCCCCAACCTGAAAGAGTTGAATTGCGAAAACAATTCTATCCAGAAATTAGACCTGAGACAGAATCCAATGCTGAAAACATTGAAATGCAATAAGAATCAACTGACCCATCTGGACCTGAGCAAGAACCCGGATATCGACTATCTGATTTGTTCCGACAACCAGTTGGAACAGCTGGATGTATCGCATCTGAAAGATTTGGTGACGCTCGATTGCTCGCACAACGATCTGGCGCAACTGGATGTCAAAAATAGTATATTTCTGGAAACACTCAACTGTTCCGCAAATCAGTTGACAGAGCTGGACGCAGATGTGAAACATAAGACCCGTTTGGTAAGTGTGGAATGCCAAAACAACCAGCTGACAACGCTGATTCTGGGCGAAAATAAAGGGCTGAAGAAACTGAATTGTGCCCATAACCAGTTGACCCAGCTGAATTTGAACAATATGATTTCCTTAAAGGAACTGAGGTGCCAAAACAACCAGCTGACCGCGTTGGACGTCAGCAGCAGTCCAGACTTGACTACATTGGTGCTTAAGGATAACCATCTCACCAGCCTGAATCTGGATAGCAATCCGAATCTCGAACTCACCCCTTATACGGATATTTACCATTCCGATTTTAATAATGTTTACACCGTTACCCTGAACCCTGACCGTACGTTTGACCTGAGCACTCTGCCCGGGAACTTTGATGTAAACCGAGTTACAGGATGGGAGTATGGAAAAGCCGACGGGAACATTCTGACAGTCGCTGAAGGTACAAACGTAGTGTACTACGCTTATAAGTGCAGAAGCGATATATTGGAAGTAAGTTTCAAACTGAATGTGACTGGCACCGGCGGCTCCACTGGCGGCGGCTCCACTGGTGGTGGTTCCACTGGCGGCGGCTCTACCGGTGGCGGCTCTACGGGCGGCGGCACCACTGGTGGTGGTTCCACTGGCGGCGGCTCTACTGGTGGCGACACCACGATTCCCCCGGAGGCGGGCAAGTACCAGCTGACAGTGACCGACGGCGTTGCCACGGTGAACGGCAAAACCGGTACTATGCTGAACGTGACACCCGGTGATACGGTGACCCTGACGGCAGATACCACCAAGTTCCCGGAGAACGAGGAGTTTGGCTGGTGGGAGATCACCCCCTATGGGTCTGTTTCCAACACCCTGACGGGCCAGTACCAGCGGACCGCAACCTTTACGATGCCCAATGAAAATGTCTCTGCCCGCGCCATGTCCAAGAGCGCCGGTGTCTCCACCGGTGGCGACGACGGCGGTGGCGGCGGCGGCGCGGCCATCCTGCTGGTGGGCGGCGCAGCCGTGGCCGGTCTGGTGGGTTACGGCGTGTACAGCTATGTGTCCGAGCAGCAGCTGAAAGCCCTGCTGCCGGAGGGCGTGGCCATGCCGGAGAACCGTGCCCAGACTGCCTTGCTGCTGTGGAACACCGCAGGCCGTCCTGAGCCTGCCGAAGCCCCGGCCTTCAAGGACGTTGCAGACCCGGACACCGCCAAGGCGGCGCAGTGGTGCGTGGAGCACGGCCTGATGGACCAGAAGCTGGGCGGCCGCTTTGCCCCCGACAACTCCGACCCGGCCTACAAGACCCTGAATGCCTATCAGCAGCTGGTGGGGTAACAAAACAAACCCTCTCAGTCATTGCTTCGCAATGCCAGCTCCCCCGAAGGGGGAGCTCATAGCGGCCTTTTGATAAGGTTTTGCGAAAACCAAAACCTAGGCGCAGTGTGACCTCTCCCTTTGGGAGAGGGGGCGCGGCCTAAAAAATAAGCATCCGCAGCGCACTGCGCCTGAGCTGAAACAGCCCGGCCATGCGCTGCGGATGCTTTTGTTGTGCGGCGGGGCACGCCGCCAAAAACAAAAGATCCGAACCCTTCTCTTTTGAGAAACAGTTCGGATCTTTCTTGTTTGGTGCAGTAAAGCAATCCAAATCCGAACCATTTTCCTTTGATGCGGCTTGGGCC
>OLRS01000771.1_pt1 | contig 35631 bp, 34 predicted proteins | sample 1673171 | NCBI WGS metagenome assembly OLRS01 (sample SAMEA3136762, study PRJEB25190) | human gut metagenome | biome: human gut; feature: human-associated habitat; material: faeces | place: Austria | collected 2013
AAGAAGGCAAGCCGCGTTGCTGCCGAGGGTATGGTCTACGCTGACTACTGCCCCACCTGCAAGGTCGGTGTTGTCATCGAGGTCAACGCTGAGACCGACTTCGTTGCCAAGAACGACAAGTTCGTTGACTTCGTCAAGGAGGCCACCAAGGTCATCATGAAGCAGAACCCCGCTGATGTCGAGGCTCTGATGGCTTGCAAGACCGAGGCTGGTGAGACCGTTGACGAGGCTCTGAAGAACCTGATTCTGGTCATCAAGGAAAACATCAAGGTTCGCCGCTTCACCCGTTACGAGGGCGTCTGCTCTGCATACGTCCACGGCGGCGGCACTCACGGCATTCTGGTCAACTTCGAGACCACCAACGACATCGATGCTAAGGACGAGTTCGTTGCTTACGGCAAGGACATCGCCATGCAGGTCGCTGCTGCTAACCCCGGCTACGTCGACGAGGCTTCTGTCCCCGCCGAGGTCGTGGCTAAGGAGAAGGAGATCATGCTGGCTCAGATGGCTCAGGATCCCAAGACCGCTAACAAGCCTGAGGCTGTGAAGGAGAAGATGATCGAGGGCAAGATCAAGAAGTTCTTCAAGGAGAACTGCCTGGTCGATCAGGAGTTCGTCAAGGACGGCGACCTGACCGTTGCTCAGTACACCGCTAAGGTCGCTAAGGACCTGGGCGGCGAGATCAAGATCGTCAAGTTCGCCCGCTTTGTCAAGGGCGAGGGTCTGGAGAAGCGTGCTGACGACTTCGCATCTGAAGTTGCAAGCATGGTGAAGTAATTTAAACTTCCAAAGACAAAAAAGGAGCCGCAGTACCTGTAACAGGGTGCTGCGGCTCCTTTTGTTTGTGAAAAGGCAAATACCGGGCAGCCCGCAGACTGCCCGGTATTTGCTGCAAGAAGCATTTGGATTATGCTTCGTCCAAAACCTCTTCGGGATCCTCAATGGCGTCCTCGATAGTCTCCTCAACCTCCATCGCTTCTTCAGCGTCCGGGGCGGCAAACAACTCCTGAATCTGATCCCGCAGCCAGAGCAGACGGTTATCCAAAGCCTTGTCCCGTGCCAGCAGCGGCGCAATGATCTCGGGTTTGTCAGTGATCAGGTCATCCACGCCCAGCTGCAGCAGCTTTTCGGCATCTTGCTGACGGTTGATGGTCCAAGCGGAGATGGTCTTGCCGCGCAGATGGATCTGCTGCACCATACCGGCGGTGATAAAGGTGGATTCTACGCTGAAAAAGTCTGCGGCAGGCAGATCGTAGTAGGTGCCTACGCCCAGCGCCAGAATATACCCGGTGGTAATGTCCGGGTCCAGTTCCTTCACCTTGCACAGGGTCTCGTAGCTCTGGGAGGTGACCACGCAGTCCGCGCCGTAGTCGTATGCGTGGATCAGCCGTACCGTTTCGGCTTCCAATGTCGGCGTAAAGGTGCTGGGCTTGATCTCGATGTTCAGTTCTGCCTTGCCCTTGCACAGCGCCAGAACCTCTTCCAGCGTGGGAATATAGGAACCCGTGAACTGCCGATGGAACCAGCGTCCGGCATCCAGCTGCTGCACCTGTGTATAGGTCAGGTCGTAGATGTTGGCGTTGTAGCCGGTGCACCGGCGCAGGCTGGTGTCGTGGGTCACCACGGCTACGCCGTCAGCGGTCATCTGCACGTCCAACTCAATGCGGGGGCTGCCGTGTTCCAGCGCGGCCTCGAAGGCAGCCATGGTGTTCTCCGGTGCACGGGAAGAATAGCCACGGTGATAGGTGATCACCGGGTCGGCAAGGCCCAGCACGCTTTGCAACGGCTGCGTTTGCGGGAACAGCAGGTACACCGTTGCCACGCCGCAGGTGACCAGTGCGGCGCAGGCCATCATCCCGGCCAGCACCGTCTGCTCACGGTGCTGGATAGGGGATGCGCCGGAAATGGTCGGCTGCGCTGCATCGGACTGCCGGGGCGCTTCGTACAGTACCTCAGTAAGGGTGCTCTGCGCCGCCGTCATGGCACAGTCCATAAGCAGGCAAAGGAACGGCAGTTCGATCAGCAGCGCCGCGCGGGAAAGCGCCAGCAGGGCAGCAGTGCTGGCAAAGCCGACACCTAGGATGACGCAATAGAACAGCGCTGCCCCGCACAGCAGCATCAGCCCGGTGCGCACGGCGGCGGTCAGCATCCAGCGCAGTGCCAGCCCAAGCAGCTGCCCGGTGCGGCTGCGCAAAATGTGCAGGCTCTCCGCAAACGCACAGCCAAAGCTTTTGCGCTCCAGCAGAAATTTTGGCAGAACCACAAGCCCGTCCAGCAGCAGTGCCAGCACAAAAAGCACCGCCAGAGCAAATAGAAAACGATTGGAGGAACGCGCCTTCAGCAGCCCCCAGAGATATTCCGGCACGGCAAACTGGGTCAGATGGTTTGCAGCCAGAAAAAAGTTCGTCAGCGGGATCAGGGCAGCACCATACAGCAGCAGTGGAAGGTTCTGCGGCAGAAACACCCGCACAAGGCTGCAAAAGGCATCCCAGAACACCGCCCACGCCCGCAGCGGCTCGCCGTGCCGTACCCGCGTCAGTAGTTGCAGCATCGTGGCGATTTCATACAGGCTCCAGAAGGCTGCCAGTACCGCCAGCACAGCAATGCACCCGATGATGGCAGGGGAGGCAAAGATGCGGGACGCAGTTTTATTGTTGAGGTAACGGATGGGTGCGAACCGCAGTGTCAACGCCCAGATCAGCTGCAACGCCGGTACGAGCAGGAGGTTTGTCAGTACCTTATAAAACAACAGAAAAAGCAGAAATACCCGTCCTTTTGGCGAAAGCAGGGAACGGGCGGCATCGTGCAGAGAGCGGTAGGCCTGCTCCTGCTGCCGGAGCTTTGCGGAAAATCGCTTCAAGATAGCTTCAACCTCTTTTTTCATTTTTACCGGGCTTTTCTTATGCGCTGTATAAGTACAGTTTGGCAGATTGCCCGGCAATCTATGTTTTGTAACCATAGTGTAACATAAACAGACGGGAAAGAAAACGCAGCAGACGGGTGCAGTTTCGCCAAAAAAATCGGAAAAATTTCTACATCCGCAAAAAGGGCGTGCGATAGCAGTTGCCCAGATAAAACGCGAAAAACGATGAATCGTTAAAAGTTTGGCTTTCCATAAGCGATGGATGTTGAATCACATGGATTTTTATAGAATCCCTTGCATTTTTTTGCCAGCTTCTGTATAATAAATATAATTTTGAAAGCTCACACAGACAACCAGGAGGTCTAATTATGGCTTCAAAGATCAATAAGGGAGAAATCCTCGCCAAGTTCTTCGATGACGGGGAATACACTGCACTGTTTGCTGATGGTGCAGTGAGCGCTGCCTGCGGTTATGCCGCAGGTCAGCAGGCTTACGCCGTTTATCAGAACGGCGAGGCTGTTACCGTAAAGGATGTTGAAAAGAACATCAAGGTTCTGGAAATGGCTGCACAGACCGGCTGCCCGGTGGTCACCTTCTATAACTCGGTTGGTGCAAAGCTGACCGAGGGCCTGGACGTGCTGACTGTCAGCGCAAAGCTGAATGCACAGATTGCAAAGGTCTCCGGCGTTGTTCCGCAGGTGGCCGTTGTTCTGGGCGTCTGCGGCGGCACCAGCGCTCTGAGCGCTGCCAACGCAGACGTCTGCATCATGGCCGAGGGCGCAGAGCTGTTCTTCACCGCTCCGTTCACCTCCGCTGCTAAGGGCGATAAGGTCGCCGATGCAGGCAGCGCCGCCGCTGCCGCCAAGGCAGGTGTGGCTTCCATCGTGGCTGCCGATGCCGCAGAGGCTGCTGAAAAGGCCGCTCACATCGTGGGTCTGCTGCCCGCCAACAACCTGACCGGCCCGGCGATCTTCGAGTTCGAGCAGCCCACCGCTGTTCTGGCTGCCGGTGCCGAGCCTGCAAAGGCTGCTGCCGCTGTGATCGATAAGGACAGCGCTGTGGAGCTGTACGCAGGCTTTGGTAAGTCTGTCTACACTGCATTTGCAACCATCGGCGGCAACGCCGTGGGCGTTGTGGCAACCGGCAAGCAGCTGTGCCACAACTGCGTAGCCAAGGCTTCCCGCTTTGTGCGCTTGTGCGATGCTTTCAGCGTGCCTGTGGTCACCATCGTGGACACCGAGGGCTTTGTGCCCAGCGTTACCGATGACATGGCCGGCGGCATCCGTGAAGCTGCCCGTCTGGCCGCTACCTATGCCGATGCTACCACCGCAAAGGTGGCTGTGCTGGCCGGCAAGGCTGTGGGTCCTGTGTACACCGCTCTGGCTGCTGCCGACCTGCGCATCGCTGTGACCGGCTGCACCGTCAGCGCACTGGAGCCCAGCGCCGCTGTTAGCGTGCTGTACAAGGACGAGATCGATGCTTCCGACAACATCATTGCCGCCACCAAGGCCAAGGCTGCTGCCTACACCGCTGAGGTGTGCAGCGCTGCCAGCGCAGTGGCTGCCGGTGCTGCCGATATGAGCTGCGATGCCGCCAATGTGCGTGCCAGTGTTGTGGCTGCACTGGAGCTGCTGAGCACCAAGCGTGCCGCCCGCCTGCCCAAGAAGCATGGCAATATGGCTCTGTAAGCGTCCGAATGTAAGTTAATTGAGTTCGATTTTGAATTGGAGGATCCTTCCATGAAGTACTACAATATTACTGTCAATGGTGTTGCTTACAGCGTTTCCGTTGAGGAAACTGCCGCAGGCGCTGCTCCTGTTGCCGCTGCTCCCGCAGCAGCCGCCGCACCCAAGGCCGCTCCCGCTCCCGCAGCTGCTCCTAAGGCAGCCGCCGGTGCAGCCGGTGCTGTTGCCGTCAAGGCTCCCATGCCCGGCAACATTCTGGATGTCAAGGTCGCTGCCGGTGCTTCTGTCAAGGCCGGCGACGTGCTGGTCATCCTCGAGGCCATGAAGATGGAGAACGAGATCGTTGCTCCGCAGGATGGCACCGTGGCTTCCATCAACGTGAACAAGGGCGATACCGTCAACTCCGGTGACGTTCTGGTTTCCATGAACTAAGGAAGAGGTGACAACCATGGCAAAAAAGCCGATCAAGGTGACCGAGGTCGTCCTGCGTGATGCGCACCAGTCTTTGCTGGCCACCCGTATGACCATGGACGAGATGCGCCCCATCCTGCCCGAAATGGACAAGATCAACTACTTCTCTGTGGAGTGCTGGGGCGGCGCTACGTTCGACAGCTGCATCCGCTTCCTGGACGAGGATCCTTGGGAGCGCCTGCGCATCCTGCGCAAGGAGCTGCCGCACCAGAAGCTGCAGATGCTGTTCCGCGGCCAGAATATGCTGGGCTACCGTCCCTACGCAGATGACGCTGTGGAGTACTTTGTACAGAAGTCCGTTGCCAACGGCATCGACGTCATCCGCATTTTCGACGCTTTGAACGACCCCCGCAACCTGCAGACCGCAATCAAGTCTGCCAACAAGGAGGGCGCTCATGTGCAGGGCTGCATCAGCTACACCCTGAGCCCCGTGCACAACAACGAGTACTTTGCATCCTACGCCAAGACTCTGGAGGAGATGGGTGCAAACTCTATCTGCATCAAGGATATGGCAGGTCTGCTCACCCCCTATACCTGCTATGATCTGGTCAGGAAGCTGAAGGAGACCGTCAGCATCCCTGTGGATATCCACAGCCACTACACTGCAGGTCTGGCTTCCATGTCCATCCTCAAGGGCATCGAAGCAGGTGCCGACATCGTCGATACCGCTATGAGCCCCCTGAGCCTTGGCACCAGCCATATGCCCACTGAGAGTCTGGTTGCTGCCCTGCAGGGCACCGACTACGACACCGGTCTGGATCTGAAGCAGCTGAATGTCGTGCGCGCTTATTTTGCAAAGCTGCGCGAGAAGTACATCGCCAACGGTCAGATCAGCCCCAAGAGCCTTGGCGTGGACGCCAACACCCTGCTGTATCAGGTGCCGGGCGGTATGTTCTCCAATATGCTCAAGCAGCTGAAGGATGCCGGCAAGGAGGATAAGCTGGACGAAGTGCTGGCCGAGATTCCCCGCGTCCGTGAGGATGCAGGTTATCCGCCGCTGGTCACCCCCACCAGCCAGATCGTTGGCACGCAGGCTGTGTTCAACGTCATCATGGGCGAGCGCTACAAGATGGTCACCAAGGAGTTCAAGGGTCTGGTCCACGGCGACTACGGCAAGACTCCCGCTCCCATCAAGCCCGAGTTCACCAAGAAGATCCTTGGTGACGAGCAGCCCATCACCTGCCGCTTTGCCGATACACTGGCTCCCGAAATGGACAAGCTGAAGGCCGAAGCTGCCAAGTGGGCAACGCAGGAAGAAGACGTGCTGACCTACGCCATGTTCCCGCAGGTCGCACCCAAGTTCTTCGATAAGCGCAATGCTAAAAAGCAGGGCGTGGACGGTGACCATGTGGATTACACCAACCAGTCCCATCCTGTCTGATAAATAAGCTTCTTTCAGGGCTGCTGCACAAAAAGCTGTGCGGCAGCCCTTTTTGTATATCCGGCAAAGGCACAAAACAGGCTGCGCCGGGCAATGCCGGAAAAACTTCTGCATACACATTGACTTGCTGCCCAATACATTTTATAATGAAAGAAATGATCCCGGCAATACAATAAATGATGTGGAGGAAAATGCTATGCGAAGCATCCCGGAACAGCGCATTGCTGAGTTTCAGGAGCAGGACTATCAACGGTATTTTGGCATTTCAAAACTGGAATTTGACCGGATGCTCAAGGCTCTGCAGGAGGCTTACCGTCAGGAGCACAAACGTAAGACCCGCTTTACCAAGATCTCCATGATGGACAAGCTTATTCTGACCTTGATCTATCGCTACGAATACCGCACGATGGAAAGCATTGCCAAGGAATACGAGGTCTCTCTGGATACCATTGCCGACAACATCCATTGGGTGGAGCGCACGCTGCTCAACGCAGATATCCTGCAAACCAGCGTGACCTGCGTTTATAAGACGAACTGATGTTATGACCCTGCGTGAAAACGTGGGGTTATAATTTTTACAGCGAAAAGCTGCTAAAAGGTAGTAACTGCCGCAGCCATGTTGTTTTGACTGCGGACGGATGCACAGCAGTAAAAAATGGAAATCGTGTTTTTTGCGCGGATGCAGTCTGCACCTTGAATTTTTCAGAAAAGAATAGTAAAATGATGCTATATGTATCGTAACATGGGCTTGTGTGCCCAAAGCGGATACCTATACAGAAAAAACGAAGTTAAACCGCAAAAGAATAGGAGCTAGTATGATCTTAAGCATGACTGGTTTCGGCAGGGGGACTGCCGTGCTCAATGGCCGTGAGATCACTGTGGAGCTGCGCAGCGTGAACTCCCGCTATTTCGAGTATTCCTCCCGCATCCCGCGCACCTGCAGTTCTCTGGACAGCCGCCTGAAAAAGCAGCTCAACCAGCGGATCTCCCGCGGCAAGGTGGAGCTTAGCATGACCGTGCAGAACGTGGACGCAGCGGATACCGTGGTCGCCGTCAATATGGAGCTTGCCCGCAGCTATCAGCAGGCGATGCGGGCCTTGTCTGAGCAGCTGGGGGTCAAAAATGATGTGTCCACCGCCGTCCTGACCCGTTTCCCGGATGTGCTGACCACCCGCCACGCCGATGTGGACGAGGAGCAGCTGTGGCAGGATGTGTCTGCCGTCACCGCGCAGGCGCTGGATCGCTTTGTGGAGATGCGCGCCGCCGAGGGTGCCAAGATGAAGGCAGACGTGGAAAGCCGCCTTGCGTTTCTGGAACAGTGCATCGGCAAGGTGGAAGCTTTGAGTGCAGGCCGGGTAGAGAACTACACCAACCGCCTGTACGAAAAACTCAAGGTCATCCTGCAGGATCGTGATATCGATGATGCCCGTGTGCTGACGGAGGCTGCCATCTTTGGCGATAAGACCGCCGTGGATGAGGAGACTGTCCGTCTGCGCAGCCACATTGCGCAGTACCGCGATATCCTGCAGCTGGACGAGCCCGTGGGCCGCAAGCTGGATTTCCTGACGCAGGAGCTGAACCGCGAGACCAACACCATTGGCTCCAAGTGTCAGGATCTGGATATCACCCGCATCGTGGTGGATATGAAAGCGGAGATTGAAAAGATCCGCGAGCAGATCCAGAATCTGGAATAATATGTTGTGGAGGAGCCTATGAAACTCATCAACATCGGCTTTGGCAATATGGTCAGTGCGGGGCGCGTGGTGGCAGTCGTCAGCCCGGACTCTGCACCGGTCAAGCGTCTGGTGAAGGAAGCACGCGAGCGCGGGATGCTGATCGATGCCTCTTACGGCCGCAGCACCCGGGCGGTGCTCATCATGGACTCCGATCATGTCGTGCTGTCCGCCCTTCAGCCCGAAACGGTGGCAAGCCGCGCCGCCGGGCAGGAGGGCAGAGCATCAATGGAGGAAGAAGCATCTCATGGCGAATGATAAATTTCTGTTTGTAGTTTCCGGCGCAGCCGGTACCGGCAAGGACAGCGTGGTCAAGGCACTGCGCGAGGCACACCCCGAGATCGAAAAGACCGTCTCTGCCACCACCCGCACCCCGCGCCCCGGCGAGCAGGAGGGTGTGGACTACTACTACCGCACCCGGGAGCAGTTTCAGCAGCTGCTGGAAAATGATCAGGTGGTAGAGCACAACTTCTATAACGGCAACTACTACGGCACCCTGAAGTCTGAGGTGGAAAAGCGGCTGGAAGCCGGCAAGGTGGTCGTGCTGGTCATCGATGTGCACGGTGCTGCCAATATCCGCCGGATGTTCCCGGGCGCTACCACCGTGTTTCTGCTGCCGCCCTCTGTGGAGGAGTTGGAGCACCGTCTGCGCGGCCGCGGCACTGAGACCGAGGAAAGCATTCAAGAACGTCTTGCCACCGCCCGGCAGGAGCTGGCTGAGCAGGATAAGTTTACCGTAAAGCTGGTCAACAACCAGATCGAGCCCTGCGCCGCAGAGCTGTATCAGGTCATCTGCCAGCGCGCCGGGCTGCAAGGCTGAAAAATCAAGCGTTGAAGGAGTTGGACGAATGCCCAAAACGGTAGGCGTTGCCGTCAGCAATGCGACCTTCCATTTTGATAAGCTGTACACCTACGCTGTTCTGCCGGAGCACCAGAATGCGGTGCGTCTGGGCAGCATGGTGCTGGTGCCCTTTGGCAAGGGCAGCCGCGCCCGCATGGGCGTGGTGCTGGCCTGCGATGCCGAGCCGGAGCACTCCAAGCTGAAATATCTGTTCGATGTAGCCCCGGCGTCGGCCTGTCTGACACCGGAGTTGTTGCGGCTGGTGCATTTTTTAAAGGAGCGCACCTTCTGCACCTACTACGAGGCCGTCAAGGCGGTCATTCCGTATGGTGCGCAGTATAAGCCCGCCGTGGCGGCAGACGGTGTGACCCCGGTGCTGCAAAAGCAGCTTACCCGCCACACCGAAAACGCCTACAAGCTGGTGGGCACACTGCCGCAAAAGCCAAAACCTACGGCAAAACAGCTGGCGGCGGTGGCACTGTTGAGCGGCGGTCCCCGCACCCTGAACGAGTTGGAGGATAAAGGCATCAGCCGCGCGGTGCTGGATAACCTGTGCACCAAAGGTGTGCTGGAATGCAGCAAGGTGAATAAGTCCATCGACCTGTACGCCTCCATTCCGCTGCGCAACGACCCTATCACCCTCACGGAGCAGCAACAGGCCGCTTACGATACGCTGCTGCCCAAGTTAGAAGATACCGCACCTCATTCCGCACTGCTGTACGGCGTTACCGGCAGCGGCAAGACGCTGGTATTTTTAAAATTGATTGCCCGCTGTCTGGAACTTGGCCGCAAGGCGCTGGTGCTGGTGCCGGAGATCAGCCTGACCCCGCAGATGATCCTACGGCTCAAGGGGCAGTTCGGCCGCCGGGTGGCGGTGCAGCACTCCGCACTCAACCACACCGAACGCCTGCTGCAATGGCAGATGATCCAGAACGGCGGCGCAGATATCGTGGTCGGCACCCGCAGCGCAGTGTTTTCGCCGTTGGAAAACATCGGCCTTATCATCATTGATGAGGAGCAGGAGCACACCTACCGGTCGGAATCCGCGCCGCGCTACTCTGCCCACGAGGTCGCCCGGCAGCGTGCCGCCGAAAACGGCGCACTGCTGCTTCTGGCCAGCGCCACCCCCAGCACCGAGAGCTTTTACGCTGCGCAGAATGGCCGCACCCAGCTGGTGCGTCTGACCAAGCGCTACGGCGGCAACCCGCTGCCCAGTGTGCAGATCGTGGATATGCGAGCAGAACTGGCTGCGGGCAATCCCCGCGAGATCAGCCTTGCGCTGGAAGATGCCATCCGCCGCAATCTGGACGCGGAAAAGCAGACCATCCTTCTGCTCAACCGCCGGGGCTACCAGACCATTGCCCAGTGTGAGGACTGCCGCGAGGTGCTCAAGTGCCCCAAGTGCAGCGTGCCCATGGTGTACCACAAATCAGCGCATAAGGTGCTGTGCCACTACTGCGGCTCCCAGCAGGAGCCGCCGCCCACCCTTTGCCCGGCCTGCGGCGGCAAGCTGCAGTACCGGGGCTTTGGCACCCAGAAGGCTGAGGAGGAGCTGGTAAAGCTCTTCCCGGAGGCACGGGTGCTGCGCATGGATCAGGACTCTACCGCCGCCAAGGATGCCCACGAAAAGCTGCTTGCCAAATTTGCAGCGCATGAATACGACATCATGGTGGGTACCCAGATGGTGGCAAAAGGGCTGGACTTCGAGGACGTGACCCTTGTGGGTGTTCTGGGCATTGATTCGCTGCTGTTTGCGCAGGGCTTCCGGGCATACGAGAACGTGTTCAGCCTGATCACGCAGGTGGTGGGACGCAGCGGCCGTGCAAAAGAGCCCGGCTTTGCCATCATCCAGACAACCGACCCGGACAACCCGGTGCTCACCCTTGCCGCCGCACAGGATTACGATGCTTTCTATGAGCAGGAGATCGCTTACCGCAAGCTTGGCTTGTACCCGCCCTTCTGTGGGCTGTGCGTCATCGGCTTTGCCGGTGCAAAGGAAAATGAAGTGGCGCGTGCCGCTGCCCGGTTCTCGGTGCTTTTAGGGCAGCAGGCGTCCAAGCAGCCGGATCTGCCCCTGCGCATTCTGGGTCCTACGCCCGGCAGCATTGAAAAGATCAACGACACCTACCGCTATAAGCTCACCGTCAAGTGCCGCAACGACCGCCGCTTCCGCGACCTTGTGCGTGCTGCACTGGCACTGTATGAAAAAGAAAAACTGCCGTCCAAGGCATCGGTCGTGGTAGATCTGCATTCGGACGGTGACATCTGATAAAACTGGAGGTACCATTATGGCTATCCGTAATATTGTTAAAGAAGGCGACCCCATCCTGAACAAGGTCTGCCGCCCTGTGACCAATTTTGACGACCGTCTGGCTACTCTGTTGGACGATATGCGCGAGACCATGATCGCCGCCGACGGCGTGGGTCTGGCCGGCCCGCAGGTAGGCATGATGCGCCGCCTGTTCGTGGTGTGGGACACCACCGATGCCCCGGAGGAGATCCCCGAGGATTACGAGTACAAGTTCATTGACTTCGTCAACCCTGAGATCCTTGCCGTTTCCGAGGAAGAGGAGACCGCCTACGAGGGCTGCCTGTCCTTCCCAGGACATAACGGCGCTGTGACCCGCCCCGTTGCCGTCAAGGTGCGTGCGCAGAATCGCAACGGCGAATGGTTTGAACTGGAAGCTGACGGCCTGCTGGGTCGCTGCATCCAGCACGAGAACGACCATCTGGACGGCATCACCATCATGGAGTCCAGCGAGTACTTCTATGAGGATACCGAGGAAGGCAAAAAGGCTGCCCGCGAAGCGAAAGGAAACAACTGATGCGCATTTTGTTCATGGGCACGCCGGATATTGCCGCCGAGTGCCTGAAAGCCCTATATGCCGCCGGGCACGATATCTGTGCCGTGTACACCCGGCGGGATAAGCCGGTCGGCCGCAAGCAGGTGCTCACCGCGCCGCCGGTCAAGGAGGTTGCTCTGGCGCACGGCACACCTGTGTTCCAGCCCCGCACCCTGCGGGACGGCAGCGAGGATGAAAACATCCGTGCCCTCGCCCCGGAGCTGATCGTGGTGGTGGCCTATGGCTGCATCCTGCCGAAGTCCGTGCTGGAAATGCCCCGCTATGGCTGCATCAACCTGCACGTTTCGCTGCTGCCGAAGTATCGCGGCAGCGCCCCGGTGCAGTGGTCGGTGCTGAACGGTGACGCCGAGACCGGCGTTTCCATCATGCAGATGGACGAAGGGCTGGATACCGGCGATGTACTGTACTGTAAAAAAATCGCCATTGACCCCGAGGAGACCAGCGGCGAATTGTTTGACCGCGTTACCGCTGTGGGCGCCGAAGCTCTGTGCGAGACGATTCCCCAAATCGCCGCAGGCACCCTGACGGCTGTGCCGCAACAGCACGAAAACGCCACCCTTGCCCCCATGCTGAACAAGGAGATGGCAGAGTTCCACCTGACTGACTCTGCCGCCCATATCCATAACTGGGTGCGCGGCATGAATCCCTGGCCGGGTGCGTGGTTTATCACTTCCGGCGGCAAAAAACTTAAGGTGATGTCCTGCCGCGTGGCTGCCGCCAACGGTGAAGCCCCCGGCACTGTGCTGGCCACAAAGCCCCTGACCGTAGCCTGCGGCGAGGGTGCTATCCAGCTGCTGGAAGTTGTGCCGGAGGGCAAAAAGCCCATGGATGGCACCGCCTTTGCAGCAGGTCTGCGCCTGAAAACGGGGGATAACCTCTGATGGCGGCAAATCCGCGTGCGGCGGCAGTTGCCGCACTGATACGGCAGGAGCAGGACGGCTTTTCCAATCTGGTGCTGGACGCAGAACTCAAGCGCCAGAAGCTGGAAGGCCGGGATAAGGGCTTTGCAAGTGCCATCTTCTACACCGTATTGGAGCACCGCGGCACGCTGGACTATATTCTGGAGCAGTTTCTGCCCAAGGGTCTGGCGAAGCTGGATGCCCCTGTGCGGGAGATCTTGCGCGCCGCTCTGGCACAGGCGCGCTATATGCAGGTGCCTGTCTCCGCTGCGGTGAACGAAGCGGTCAAGCTGACCCGCACCTTTAAAAAATCCAGCGCTTCCGGCCTTGTCAACGCTGTGCTGCGCAAGGCCTGCGGCTATGATTTAGACGCTGCCGTCTTTACAGACGAGATCCAGCGCCTGATGGTGCTTGGCTCTGCCGGGCGGGATGTGGCGGAATTCCTCCACAAAAACTACCCGGATGAAGCACTGGGCATCCTGACCTATCAGGCCGATGGAGGTTTGACCAGCCTGCGCGCAAATCCCATCAAGGCCAACGCTGCACAGCTGTGTGCGCTGCTCACAGAGCAGGGCGTAGCGGAGGTACGGCAGGGCATCGTGCCCGGCAGTGTGCTGGCACGGTTCGCGGGCAGCCCGGCGGACAACGAGCTGTTCCGGCAGGGGTACTACCATGTGGAGGGGCAGGCCAGTCAGCTGGCAGCTCTTTGCGTAGGTGCAGCCCCCGGCGAGACGGTGCTGGATCTGTGTGCTGCCCCCGGCGGCAAGACGATTTTGCTGGCCGAGCAGATGCAGGGCACAGGAACACTGTACAGCTGTGATGCGGCAGAAAACCGTGTAGGGCTGATCCGCACCGCTGTGGATCGCATGGGCTTTGCCGGGGTGCACACCCTGTGCAACGATGCCACCAAGCCGAACCCTGCACTGCCCATGGCAGACCGCATCCTGACGGATGTGCCCTGCAGCGGCTTGGGCATTCTGGCAAAAAAGCCGGATCTGCGCTATAAAAAGCTGGAAGCTGCCCGGCAGGCAGAGCTGCTTGCCACACAGGCGGCAATTCTGGATACCGCTGCGGCGCTGCTCAAGGCGGGCGGGCGGCTGGTCTACTCCACCTGCACCATCGACCCGGCAGAAAATCAGCAGCAAATTGCAGCCTTTTTGCAGCGCCACCCGGAATTTGCGGTCTGCGCGCCGGATGTACCGCTACCCGCCGGGATGACGGCAGGGGAGCACGGCTGCCTTTCGGTGCCCACCCGTACCGGCATGGACGGTTTTTTCCTGTGTGTGCTGCAAAAAGCCGCCGCAACGCAATAAGCACGACCTTTGTGGGTCGTATCCTCTTATAGGAGAACAGAATGGAACAAAAACGCTGTATTTCTTCCCTGACGCTGGCAGAATTGACTGCTGAACTGAAAGCGCTGGGACAGCCGGGTTTCCGGGCAAAGCAGATCTTCCACTGGGTGCACCAGAAACTGGTCACCGAGTTTTCTGCCATGACCGACCAGCCCAAGACCCTGCTGGCAAAGCTGGAAGAAACCTTTTATATCGCTGCACCGCAGATCGAACGCCGTCAGGAAGCTAAGGACGGTACTGTGAAGTATCTGCTGCGCATGGCAGACGGCAACTGCATCGAGACTGTTGTCATGCGTTACCACTATGGCAATACCGTGTGCGTGTCCACGCAGGTGGGCTGCCGCATGGGCTGCCGGTTCTGCGCTTCCACGCAGGCGGGGCGGGTGCGTAACCTTGAAGCAGGCGAGATCTGCTCCGAGATCTACACTGCCCAGAAGGATATCGGCGAGCGCATCTCGCATATCGTGCTCATGGGCATCGGCGAGCCGCTGGATAACTTTGACGAGGTGATGCGCTTTTTGGAGAACATCACCTCGCCCGAGGGCGTCAATATCGGGATGCGCAACATCAGCCTTTCCACCTGCGGCCTTGTGCCTAAGATCGACCAGCTGGCAGAGAAAAAACTGCAGCTTACCCTTTCCATCTCGCTGCACGCACCCACCAACCAGATCCGCAGCAGCATGATGCCGGTCAACGATGCCTACCCGGTGGAGCAGCTGATCCAGACCGTGCGCCGGTATCAGGAGACCACCGGCCGCCGGGTCAGCTTTGAATATTCCATGGTGCGCGGTGTCAATGATTCTGATATCTGCGCAAAGCAGCTGGCAGACCTGATCCGGGGCATGGGTGCTCATGTAAATCTGATCCCCATCAACCCGGTGGACGGCAGTCCGTACTCCGCTACGGATGCAGCCAATGTGCGCCGGTTCCAGCAAAAGCTTGAAAGCCTTGGCGTAAACGCCACGGTGCGCCGCCGCCTTGGCAGCGAGATCAGTGCCGCCTGCGGCCAGCTACGCCGCGACGAAATGAACGGCAAGGCATAAATAGAGGGAGAAACCTATGAAACTTGCAGGAAAAACGGATGTAGGACGCGTCCGGCAGGACAATCAGGATGACTACCGTGCCGGGGAGCTGCCCGGCGATGCAGCCTGGGCGCTGGTGTGCGATGGCATGGGCGGCGCACGCGGCGGGCGGGAAGCCTCGCAGTGTGCGTGCAGCGTCATCGAGCGCTGCTTTCAGGAGCAGTACAGCCAGTGCATCCCCGGCGAAGAGGAGACCTTTTTAAAGAAGGCGCTGCTCAGCGCCAACCGCTATGTGTTCCAGAAGGCGCTGCGGGAGGAGTCTCTGGCCGGTATGGGCACCACTGCCGTCTGCGCTCTGGTGCGTGGCGGCAAGGCCTATCTGAGCCACGCGGGCGATTCCCGCGCCTACCTGTACCGGGACGGTAAGCTGGCGCAGCTGACCCACGACCACTCCTATGTGCAGGAGCTGGTGGACTGCGGCACCATCACGCAGGAGCAGGCAGAGCATCACCCGCAGAAAAACATCATCACCCGGGCGCTGGGTGTGGATTACCGGCTGGAGCCGGAGTTCACCACCGTGGCGCTGCAGGCAGGGGACGTTCTGCTGCTGTGCACGGATGGCCTGACCAATGCCGTGCCCACAGAGCAGCTGGAGCAGCTGCTGCGCAGCGGGTCTTTTTATGATCTGCCGGATGTTCTGATCCGCACCGCCAACGAAAACGGCGGCCCAGACAATATCACCGCCCTGCTGGTGGGGGTAGAGCCGATGGAGGTGCGCCATGGATAACCTGATCGGTAAAAGACTGGACGGCCTATACGAGGTGCAGGAGCTGATCGGCTCCGGCGGCATGGCCAATGTGTATAAGGCGGTCATGCGGGGACAGAACGGCCCCGTGCCCGCCGGGACTGTGGTGGCCGTCAAGGTGCTACGGCAGGAATATATGCACGACCCGGATCTTGTGCGCCGCTTTAAAAACGAATCCAAGGCCATCTCCCTGCTGAACCACCCTAATATCGTCAAGGTGTACGATGTTTCGGTCAATGACCATCTGCAATATATCGTCATGGAGTATGTGGACGGCATGACCCTGCGGGAGTACCTCAACGAGCGGGGCGGCAAGCTTTCCAGCCGGGAGACCGTGCACTTCATCTCCCAGATCCTCAAGGCGCTGGAGCACGCCCACGCCAACGGCATCGTGCACCGGGATATCAAGCCACAGAACATTATGCTGCTGGATAATGGCCAGCTGCGCATGATGGACTTCGGCATCGCCCGCATTTCCCGGGCAGATAACCAGATGCTGGCCGGCAAGGCGATGGGCAGTGTGCATTATATCAGCCCTGAACAGGCCAAAGGCGACGAGACCGACCGCACCAGCGACATCTACTCGGTAGGCGTCATGATGTACGAGATGCTCTCTGGTCATCTGCCCTTTGACGCCGATGATGTGGTGGAGGTCGCTATCAAGCAGATCTCGGACGAGCCCCGCTCGCTGCACGAGCTGGCACCGGAGGTGCCCTATGCGCTGGTGGAGATCACCGAAAAGGCTATGGCGAAGCTCCCCCAGAACCGTTACCCCTCGGCACGGGCGATGCTGGAGGCACTGGACACCTATGTGCAGAACCCCTCCGTGCTGTTTGAATATCAGTATATTACAGAAGAAGCACCCGAAAAGGTGGTGAAACGTACCATGAACCAGAACCGCGCGATCCGTCAGAACGAACAGCCTGCCCCCCGCAAAAACGGCAAAAACAAGCAGGGCAAAAAACGCCGCACCGTCTTTTTGCCGGCCTTGTTCGGCATCACCATTGCCTTTGCAGTGGCCTGCATGGCGCTGTGCTGGATGATCCTGAACGACTCCTCTAACCTGATGAACAACAAGGCTGATGTCACCCTTGGGGACTATATCGGCATGACCAAGGATCAGGCCATGGCCACGGATCAGATCGCATCCGGCCAGATCGCCCCGGAGTGGGAAGAAGAGTATAACAGCAACTATGCCGCCGGTTATATCTATAAGCAGTCGCCGGTGTCCGGCCGCACCGTCCGCGAGGGTCAGAGCGTGACGCTGACCGTCAGTCTGGGCACTCAGTATGTCACCGTGCCGGATCTGACCAACTATGTGCAGTCCGATGCAGAGCAGCAGCTCAAGGCACTGGGCGTTTCGGTGCTGGTCACGCAGGCTGTGGATACCTCGGTGGCCTCCGGTGCGGTCATCCGCACCGACCCTGCCGCCGGTACGCAGGTGGCAGCAGGCTCCACGGTCATCCTTTATATCAGCCGTCCGCAGGTGTCCACCACCACCAAGGTGCCCTCGCTTACCGGCATGAGCGTGGATGATGCCCGCACTCTGCTGGTGCAGAACCATCTGGGTCTTGGCAGCCAGAGCGAAGAATACAGCGACCAGCCCGCAGGCACGGTGCTCAGCCAGAACCCTGCAGCAGGTACCACCGCGAAGCTGAACAGCCGCGTAAACGTTGTGGTCAGCGCAGGCGCTGCACCGGCGCAGGAACCGGAGCAGCCGGGCAGTGACGGTACTTCCGGCACTACTGGTGAAGGCTCTACCGGCGGCGAGAGCACCGGCGGCAGCAGCGAGCCGAGCTCCAGCAGCAGCTCCACAGGCGGCGGTATTCTGGACTGGTGGTCCTCGCTGCTGGGCTGACGGAGGATATGCATGAACGGTTATATCGTAAAAGGCATTGGCGGCTTTTACTATGTAAAAACGCCGGATGGCATCGTGGAGTGCAAGCCCCGCGGCATCTTCCGCAAGCAGAAGATCACCCCTGTGGCAGGAGATGAGGTAACGCTGGAGACCGAAAACGGTGCGGCGGTCATTGCACAGATCGCCCCCCGTAAAAACGTTTTTGTGCGCCCGCCGGTGGCAAATCTGGATGTGCTGTTTCTTGTGGCAAGCACTACCCAGCCCACCCCCAGCACCTTGGTGCTGGATAAGCTTTCTGCCATTGCGGTGGATAAGGGCGTACAGCCGGTGGTGGTGTGCACCAAAAGCGACCTTGCCGAAGCAGATTTTCTGGCAAACGCCTATGCAAAGTCCACTCTGCCGTTTATCCGCATCGACTACGAAGGCGGCGCAGGGCTGGACGAAGTAAAACAGTGGATCAACGGCAGGCTGTGCGCTTTCTGCGGCAACTCCGGCGTGGGGAAATCCACCCTGCTGAATGCACTGCTGCCGGACGCTGCCCGCGAGACCAGCGCCATCAGCCAGAAGCTGGGACGCGGCCGACACACCACCCGTGAGGTGACCGTCTTTGAAGCCTATGGCGGACGCATTGCCGACACCCCGGGCTTTGCCAGCTTGGAAGCTAACCGTGCCGGGTTCATCCCCAAGGAGAATCTGGAACACGCCTTCCCGGAGTTCGGTCCTTATCTGGGTCAGTGCCAGTTTACCGGCTGCTCCCACCGCAGCGAAAAAGGCTGCGCTGTGCGGGCGGCGCTGGCAGAGGGCAAACTTTCCCAGACCCGGTACGACAGCTACTGCGCCATGTACGACGAAGTAAAGGATGTCAAGGACTGGCAGCGCCCGAAAGTGTAATACGGAAGGAAGAATATAATGTCCCGTTGTGTGATCCTTTCCGCCTGCCCGGTGCAGCCGGAGCTCAAGCGCCTGCTGCGCAGCGATGATTTTATCATTGCTTGCGATGCGGGCTACCGCAACTGTGTGCGGCTGGGCTGTAAACCGGATATCATTGTAGGCGACTTTGATTCCGCTCCCTGCCCGCAGCAGGATACGGACGATATCGTTGTGTTGCCCCACGTCAAGGACGACACCGATACCGAGTATGCCGCAAAGCTCGCGGCGCAAAAGGGCTTTGACGAGGTGCTTTTGCTGGGTGCACTGGGCGGCAGGCGGGTAGAGCACACCCTTGCCAACCTGTGCACCGGCCTTGGGCTTGAGCAGCGCGGCATCCGCGCCGCCTTGCAGGACGAGCGCTCCCGCATCACTTTTGTGCTGCCGGGTGAGAGCCGCTGCTACCCCAAGGAGGAGTTTTTCTACTTCTCGGCCTTCCCCATGGAGGGGCGCGCCGAGGGTGTGTACGAAAAAGGCTCCTTCTATGAGCTGGAAGATGCTGTACTCACAGCAGGCTATCCGCTGGGCGTAAGCAACGAGTACGCCGAAGGTTCAAGCTGCATCACCGTCAGCACCCGGCAGGGCGCGCTGGTGGTGGTGGAGACCATCGCGGATTGAACCGTTCCCGGAACATTTTTGCCTGTCAGACGCTATAATGGGGTAAACATGAGCGAAAGGCGGGGTGGAGATGCAGGTAGTGGTCATTCGCAGCCCGAAAGCGCTGTGCGGCATTCTGCGCAAGCTGTTCGGCATCCGCAAAGAGAACTGAATCCATAAAAGGCCGGTGTGTGGCAGCTGCTGCACACCGGTCTTTTACTGTCGGCATACCGCCGCCTGCCGCTGCATACACTCTTACGGAAACGGACAGGGAAAGGAGCGCACTGCACATGGAACTGAAGATATTCCGGGACACGCTGCCGCAGGGCGGGGCGGGCTGTACCGTAAAGGCAGAACTTCCGCTGGAGACCGAGATCCGCATTTCGGACGATTTGCCGCCGGTGGGTAAGCTGGTAAAGTGCTTTGTCCGCCCGGTGGTGCTGCAGCGGCAGCTGCAGCCGGGCAGACTTACCTTAGAGGGCTATCTGCGATGCACAGTGTTTTACCAGAGCGAAGCGGAAAAAGGCTTGTGCCAGACCGAGCAAAAGCTGCCCTTCACCCGGCAGCTGGAACTGCCGGAGCTGGCTTTTACCGCATGGACAGCCGTGGTGGAAGGGCAGACAGAGTACCTCAACACCCGCGCGGCAGACCAGCGCCGCATCGAGGTGCGGGGTGCCTATGGGCTGGTGGTCACGGTACACACACAGTGCAAGACCGAGGTCATTACGGCGTTGGCAGATGGCGGTATCGAGCAGCAGCTGCGCACACTGCAAGGCGTGCGCAGCGTGGCCGTGCTGGATAAGCTGGTCACCTTGGAGGGCGAGCTTGTCTTTGCAAAGCCCCCGGCGGCTTTACTGGATATTACCGGCAACGCCTGTGTGGCAGAGGTAAAGCTGCTTGCCGGTAAAGCTGTGGTCAAGGGGGAGTTGCGGGTGCAGTGCGCGTGGCGGGCAGAAGGGGATACTGCCCTGCAAAGTCAGGCGGCGGCGCTGCCCTTCCAGCAGGTGATAGATCTAGAGGGCATCACCGAGGACTGCCATTGCTTATGTGTGGCAGAGCCGGTGGGGTTTACCCTGTCGCAGGCAGAAAGCGCCGCTGCCCAGCTGACGGCAAACGTCATGCTGCACCTGCGGGCATGGCGCAGCTATCAGCTGCAAGTAGCGGTGGATGCTTTTTCCACCCGGTTTGAAACGGAGCTCACACCGCAGCCGCTTGTCACGGAGCAGCTGCTCTGCACCCTGAACGATACCGCCACCGCCACAGGCTCCGGCCCGCTGCCGGATGCAGGGGCGCAGCTGCGGGCCTGCTTTGTGCACTACGGTCCGCAGCAGACCGTCCAAAAAGGGGAGGGCTGGGTGCTTACCGCCAAAGCAGTGGTAACAGCCCTTGCAGAAAATACCCTCGGCGAGCTAGAAAGTTACGAGAAAACCTTGGAGGTCAATATCCCGCTGCCCATCACACCGCCGGAGGGAACTATGCTTGTGCCGGAATGCTGGCTGAGCACCGAGAACGTGCAATGCACCTGTGCGGGCGGTACGCTGGAAGCAACGATTACAGTCCGGGCAGAGGGCACGATCTTAGACTGTGCCACAAGCCCGGTCATCGGCAGCATCACCCTTGGTGACCCGCTGCCCGACACCGACCCCGAGATCGCCTTGCGCATCTACTACGCGCAGGCGGGGGAGGAGGTGTTTGCGGTGGCCCGGCGGTTCCATGTAGCCCCGGCGCAGATCCTTGCGGCAAACCAGCTGGAGGAAGAGCTTACCAGCCTGCCGCAGGCACAGCGGCTGCTGATCCCGGTCACCTGAACGTAAGGCTGTAAATAATCGAAAAAACGCACCCCTTTCCCGGACGGTACGAGCTGCCGCGCTGGGGAGGGGTGTTTTTGTTCGTGCCAGCGCAGAAAAAGCAATGCGAAGAGTTGCTAAAAAGATTGGAAAGAAAACTTATAAAATAAGACGTATTATCGCTGCAAAATATGAGTAATATACGATGAGTATCTTCGACAGGTGATTTAAAATCAACGCAAACCATGCACTGATATCGATTTCAATGCATGAGAACACTCAAAAATACGATTTGTATTTTACACTTTGCAGACCATCCATGGATGTGGTATACTGAAGTACAGTTTATAGAATCAGAATGTTTTCTGCCCGGGTCGATCTGCGCTCGGTAGATTGCATTGAGCACAGCAGGCAGAAAATAAAATCATATCGCGGGAGAGTGGAATATTTGGAACTGGAACAGGCTAAAAAGCGCGTGGAAGAACTGCGCGCAGTCATTGAGAAAAACAACCGGCTTTACTACGATCAGGATGCGCCGGAGTTGGAAGATTTTGAATACGATGCCCTGACGCGGGAGTTGAAGGAACTGGAAGCGCAGTTCCCCCAGCTTGTCACAGCGGCATCGCCCACCCAGAAGGTGGGCGGCACTGCCAGTAGCAAGCTGCCCAAGGTGACCCATGCCGTTAAGATGGAAAGTCTGCTGGATGCGTTTTCCTTTGATGAGCTGCGGGACTTTGACCGCCGCGTCCGCGAAGCCGGGGTAGAGCCGGAATATGTTGTGGAAATTAAGATCGACGGTCTTTCCTGCAGCTTGGAGTACGAGAATGGGCAGCTTGTCCGCGCCTCTACTCGTGGTGACGGCGTGGTGGGCGAGGATGTTACCGCAAACGTGCGTGCCATCCGCAGCATCCCCAAGACCCTTAAAGACGCACCGGAGTTTCTGGAGGTGCGCGGTGAGGTGTATATGCCACACAAGGCCTTTCAGCACCTGTGCGCCGAGCAGGAATTGCAGGGCGCAGCGCCCTTCAAAAACCCCCGCAACGCAGCAGCCGGTTCTCTGCGGCAGAAGGATGCTCGCATCACCGGCAGCCGGGGACTTGCCATCTTTGTGTTCAACGTGCAGCAGATCCGTGGCAAGACCCTGACCAAGCACTCCGAAAGTCTGGATTACCTCAAGAGCCTTGGTCTGCCCGTGTCGCCGCGCTACCATGTGGTGCACGATATCGAGGACGCCATTGCCGAAATCGAGAATATCGGCCAGAACCGTGCCAAGCTGGATTTTGACATGGACGGTGCGGTTATCAAGGTGAACGATTTTGCCCAGCGGGAGTTGATGGGTTCTACCAACAAATTCCCGCGCTGGGCCATCGCCTTCAAGTACCCGCCGGAGGTCAAGGAGACCACCCTGCGCAGCATCGAGGTAGCAGTGGGACGCACCGGCGTGCTTACCCCCACTGCCTGCTTTGACCCGGTATTTCTGGCAGGCACCACGGTAGCCCGCGCCACCCTCCACAACGAGGACTTCATCCGGCAGTTCGGGCTGTGCATCGGGGATACCATTCAGGTGCGTAAGGCGGGCGATATCATCCCAGAGGTCATCGGGGTCACCCATCATGCGGAGGACGCTGAACCCTACACCATGCCCACGGTCTGCCCCTCCTGCGGTGCGCCGGTGGTGCATCTGGAGGACGAGGCTGCCCTACGCTGTGTAAACCCGGAGTGCCCGGCACAGGCGTTGCGCAATATCATCCATTTTGCATCCCGGGACGCCATGGATATCGATGGCTTGGGCGAGGCGGTTGCCACCCAGTTGGTGGAAAAGGAACTGGTGCATTCCGCAGCGGATATCTACACGTTGACCCGGGAACAGCTGCTGGAACTGGACAAATTCAAGGAGAAAAGCGCGGACAACTTGTTACAGGCCATTACGGCTTCCAAGCAGAACAATCTGGATAAGCTTTTGTTCGGCTTTGGCATCCGCAACATTGGCGATAAGGCAGCCGCGCTGCTGGCAGAACATTTCGGCACGCTGCAAGCTATCCGGGAAGCCACCGCAGAGCAGATCAGCCAGATCGACGGTTTTGGCGGCGTGATGGCGCAGAGCGTGGTGGAATTCTTTGCTAAGGAAGGCACCACCGACCTTGTGCACCGCTTGGCAGATGCCGGGGTCAATATGCAGTGGAAGGGCGAACCGAAGGGAGACAAGCTGGCGGGCAAAACGCTGGTGGTCACCGGTACGCTGGAGACCCTCTCCCGCAACGAAGCCGAAGCATTGATCGTGAAAAACGGCGGCAAAGCCAGCGGCTCTGTCTCCAAAAAAACGGCCTATGTGGTGGCTGGTGCGGCGGCGGGCTCCAAGCTGACCAAGGCGCAGGCGCTGGGCGTGCCGGTGCTGACCGAGCAGGAGTTCCTTGCCATGCTGCAAGATGCCCCGGCAGAACAGGAAACGACTTAAAGTGACCTTCTGAATGTCAAAATACAAATAATTTCAAAAGCTTCTGCAACGCTGTTGCAGGGGCTTTTTTGTTTGATTGTTCCCAGTTCTAAGAACGCGCAAAGCGCATACAATGCTAGCACAAAGCTTTCGTGGAAGGAGAAACCAAAGTGGACGAGTATTACCGGGCTGTCAAAGCCCTTCCCGCTTGGCTGGCAGCACCGCTGGCACAGTTGCCTGCACAAACGGCAGTGCGCGTGCAGGAGCTGCGGCTGCGTATAGGCTGTGCGGTCACGTTTACCGTGCAAGGACGGCAATGCGCTGCTTCAGTTTTGCCGGGTTGTCCACCGGCATTGGCTGCAATGCGGCTGGATGCGCTGCAGATAGAGGAGATCTTCTACACCCTTTGCAGCGGCTCGGTACACACCCATGAAAGGGAGCTTGCCGAGGGCTACTTGACCACTGCCGCCGGCAACCGTGTGGGCGTAGCGGGACAGTTCGTGCAGCGGGAAGGGCAGAGCATTGCGCTGCAAAAGGTCACCTCGCTCAACCTGCGGATCGCACGCAGCTGCGCCATCTGCCTGCCGCCCGAGCTGGACAAGCTGTTGGAGCAGCATTTTACCGGGCTGCTGGTGGTGGGAGAGCCCGGCAGCGGCAAGACCACCCTGCTGCGCACCATCGCCCGGACGCTGGCCGAGCGGCAGCGTCTGGTGGCAGTGGCGGACGAGCGGGGTGAACTTTTCCCGCCGGAGCAGCCCCTGCCGCCGTTGGAGCGCATTGGCGGGGTGGATAAAGCCCGTGCCGTCCAGATGGCGCTGCGCACGCTGGCACCGCAAGTGATCCTGCTGGACGAGCTGGGCAGTCTGGAGGAAACGATGGCACTGGAACAGGGCTTTTTCAGCGGGGTGGACTTTATTGCCAGCATCCATGCGCCGGATGCTGCACAGGCGCAGTGCCGCCCACAGGTGCAGACCCTGCTGCAACGCGGGATGCTGCGGCAGCTGGTCGTCCTTGCCGGGCGGGAGACGCCGGGCTGCATCCGGGAGGTGCGTGCCGTATGAGCAGCCTTCTGCGCGGGTTTAGTCTGCTTTTGCTCCCGCTGTGCGGCTGGCTGGCGGGGGACGCAGTACAAGCCAAAACCACCCTGCATCTTGCCGCCTTGCAGCGCACCATCGAACTCTTACAGCGCGTCCGGCAGGAGATACAGTACCGCCGGGCAGACCTGCAAAGCCTCTACCGGCAGCTTTGCCGCGAGGGGGTGTTAGCGCAAACTCACGATGGCACATTGCAGCAACTGCCTGCACCGGGGCAGCTTTCGGCGACAGAACGCGCCTGCTTCACAGAATGTTTCGGTGGTCTTGGCCGTGCAGAGACCGCACAGGAATGCGAACGGCTGGATTACTATACGGCGCGGTTCGAGGACTATTTGCAGCAGGCACGCCGCGCAGCACAGCGGCAGGCCGGTCTGCCGCACCGTCTGGGATTGGCAGGCGGCATGATGCTGGCGCTGCTCTTTTTGTAAAGGCTGTATGGGACAAAGGAGAAACGGATGGATATCGAGCTTGTGTTTAAAATTGCGGCCATCGGCATCATAGTCGCGGTGCTCAATCAGCTGCTCATCCGCTCCGGGCGGGAGGATCAGGCCATGATGACCACGCTGGCCGGGCTTGTGGTGGTGCTCTCCATTCTCGTCAAGCAGATCAGTACCCTGTTTGCTACCATCCGGTCTTTGTTTGCGCTATGAGCGCGGCAGTTCCGGTACTGACGGCGCTGTTGCTGGCAGCCTTTGCAGGCATTCTATTGCAGCGGTACTCCCCGGCGTTTACACTGCTGCTTTCGCTGGGTGCTGCGGTGTGGCTGCTGCTCCGTCTGGCACAGCCGCTGCGCGGGGTACTGCAAGCATTCGTGCAGCTGGGGCAGCGCACCAATGCGCAAGCATTTTCCTGCCTTTTGCGCAGCGCTGGGATTTTGCTGCTGGCAGATTACGTCCGTACTCTCTGCGAGGAAGCCGGAGCGGATGCCCTTGCATGGTGCGCCGGGCTGGCGGGGCGGTGTCTTGTACTGGCGGCAGTATGGCCGCTGCTGGAACAGATATTCCAGACGATCTGGGGGCTGGTGGGATGAAAAAACGCAGCCTTATCATTTGCGTGGTAATACTGAGCATTCTGTGCAGCAAAACTGCTCTGAAAGCTGCGGCTGCAGAAGTCGCACCGTGGCAGACTTATCTCGAAAAAGCACCTGTGCAGGCCGAGCAGTTTGCGGCAGACCCGTTGGGCACCCTGCTGCGTTTGTTTGCCGCCGAGCCGGTGCAATTGCTGCGGGATGCGCTGCAACAATATGCCGCTATTCTGCTTTTTTTATCGCTTGCAGCCGGGCTGGCATTTCTCTTGCAGGACACTGCCGACAAAGCACTGCTGGAACTGGCTGCTGCCGGTGGCTGTGGCGTTTTATTGTGGCAGGAACTGGACAAGCTTGCCGCCGCGCTGTGTACCCGGATGGCCGGGTGGAAAAGCTATCTGCTGGGCTTTTTGCCGGTATATAGCGGCGTACTGGCGGCTGGCGGGGAATGGAACGCCGGAGCGGCTGCAAACGGCTTTCTGCTCACGGTGCTGTGTTTTATCGCACAGGCGGTCACGCTCTGGCTGCAGCCGCTGCTGCGCAGCTACCTTGCCATCAGCATGGCCTGCGGCATCAGCTCCCGCAAAAGCCTGTCCGAGGGCTGCACCCTGACCGGGCGGCTGCTGCGGCAGGCCATCGGCTGGGCGGGCAAAGCGTTTGCCGCCCTGATGAGTATTCAGCGCGTGGTAACGGTGCAGTTGGATCGTTCAGCCTCCCGTCTGGGACAGCTGCTGACCGGCAGTGTGCCCATCGTGGGGCAGGCGCTGAGCAGCGCGGCAGACGCGGTGTTGGCCGGGATGCAGCTGCTCAAAAGCACCCTTGGTATTGCCGCATTGCTCAGCATCGGGGCAGAGTTTGCGCCCTTGTATCTCGGGCTGCTGGTACATCTGTTTTTTCTGTCCTGCTGCGGCTGGCTTGCCGGGATCGGCGGGCTGGAGTATTGCCATAAGCTGCTGCAATGCTTTGCTGAAGCCGCGCGCTGCATGGCGGCAGTCACGGCCTTGTTTTTCATGTTGTTTGTGGTGGGCATCGTGCTGCTGATGCTGACAGGGGGTGGTTAGATGCAGGCATTTCAGCGGGCTGCGGCAGTGTTCTGCATGGCGTGCATCGGGGCGGAGCTGGTCAGTCTTTTTGGCGGACAAGGCTGGGCTGGCCGGTGCATAAAAGCCGTAGCCGGGCTATATATTTTAGCAGTCCTTCTTGCGCAGCTGCCGCACCTGCAGGGCAGGGTCGCGGCCGCTTTTTCGGGCAATACAGCCCCGGCGGCTCTGTCTGCTATACAGTCGGATGTACTGGAAACGGAGATCTTGACCCAGACCAAAGCCCGGCTGGAGGAGTATTGCGCCGTACAGTGCCGTCAACAGTTCGGGCTGGATATTCGTGTGACAGTCACACTGGAAAAAGCCGGGCAGCAGGTCGTGGTAAAAAAGGCTGTTGCTGCTTTCCCGGCGGGCTGCACCGCCGCCCAAAAGCAGGCAGCGCTCAGCTTTTTGCAGCAGACGCTGGGTGCTCCCACGGCAGCGGAGGAGAGCACACCATGAAAAAGAACGAATTGCTTTCCGTTTTTCGCTCTCTGCAAAGCAGCAAGGGCCGCACTTCGCTGGCGGTGGCTGTCGGTGTGTTGGCAATGCTGCTGCTTTTGCTGTCGGAACTTTTACCCGGTGGCGATACGCAGAAAGCGGCGGCATCCACCGCCCAAACAACTGCCGTCAGCCAGTACCAGACACAGCTGGAGCAGCAGTTGGAAGGGCTTATCAGTCAATTGCAGGGGGCGGGGCGCACCACGGTCATGATCACTCTGACCACCGGAGAGGAGACAATCTATGCGGTGGATACCCAGACCGGGGAGCTGCAGCAGCAGGAGACCCATGTTCTTTTGCAGGATGGCTCTGCGCTTGCCGAGACAACCTATCTGCCGCAGGTCTGCGGGGTCGCCGTGCTGTGTGAGGGCGGGGGAGATGTCCGCATTGCAGCCCGCATCACCGAGCTGCTGCATTCGCTGCTGGATCTGCCTACGAACCGCATCTGTGTGGAACAGCGCAAGCGCTGAGCCGCTGCTTTGATCAAGTACCGAAATAGTTTTACCGAAAACCCAAAGGAGGAAGCGTTTTATGAGAGCACTTTCCAGAAACACCCGCAGGGTCACCGCCCTGACACTGGCGGCGGCACTGGTCATTGCCGTCTACTTAAACTGGCAGTATGCCCGGGCGGACATTACCCCGCAGACAGAGGACGACACCCTCATGGTCTCGGCAGAGCCGGTGGAAGCAGATGCCGAGACCACCATCACGGATGCGCTGCCCACAGAAGCAGAAGCGGCCTCCGGTGCCAGCAAAAACTACGGCGAAGCACAGCTTGTCAGCGTTGCAAACGACAGCGGCACCCGCTTTTTTGAACAGGCCCGTCTCAAGCGGGAAAAGGCACACGATGAAGCCATGGACACCCTGCAAAAGAGTCTGAAATCCTCCTCTCTGACAGCGGAGGAGAAAAAGGAGTACACCGCACAAATGGCGGCAGGGCTGGAAGATCTGAACGCAGAAAATGAGATTGAGACACTGGTGCGCGCCAAGGGCTTTGCGGACTGCCTGTGCTTTTTACAAGCAGGGCGGGCAGACTTGACCGTGATGACGGCAGGCGAGCCGCTCACGGCGGCACAGGTGGCGCAGATCCGGGATGTAGTGATGAACAAAAGCAGCGTGACCGCCCAGAATATCACGGTGGTGGAGGTAAAGTAAGCACACTCTATTTATGCGGACACCCCGGCGGCGCAGGTGCAGTTTTTCTTGCAGGCAGAAAGCTGTATGCGCTGCCGGGATGCCATTCCGTGCTGATTTCCATCTTCTTTTCCAAACAAGTATTGAAATTGCCCCCGCATTGATGGTATAATAACTCTATCAAAAATGAATGCTGCGCGCCTTTATGCACCGCACAGGGGCGCGTTTGAACACAAAAGGCGGGCACGGCAGACCGGTTCCAACACTTTGAGACCGCCGCCGGAGCAGCCTTTGGATGGAGGACAGCACAATGGATTTACAGAACATGGATCTTCAGGGCGGCAGCCTTCAGATTTCGACCGAGGTCGTGGGTAAGATCGCCCGCTGCGCCGCACTGGAAGTGGATGGCGTTGCCGAGGTATCCTGCGGCGTGCAGAACAAAAAGCTGAAAAGCCTGCTGGAATCTGCCAGCATCCAGCCGCCTGTGGTGGTGGAGATGCGGGACGGCACAGCCAGCATCACCCTGCACCTGATGATGCAGTTCGGCGCACGGATCCCCTCTGTGGCTGAAAAGGTACAAGAGAACGTCAAGTCTGCTGTACAGAACATGACCAATGTGACGGTCAGCCGCGTGGATCTGGTCATTGCAGGCCTTACCGAAGCGCAGTAACAAATTCAGCAAAAAATCATATCAGAAACGATCCTCCTCCCGGCACGCCCGGCGGGGAGGGTTTGTATTGCGAAAGGAACATTATGGAAAATATTCTGCCCCGTAGAGAAGCCCGTGAAAACGCCTTTTTGCTGGCGTTTTCGCAGACCTTTGGTGACATTCCTCTTGCCGAGGCACTGTCCAACCATGCCGAGAACGATGAAGAGCATCCTGTGGATGCATTCAGCCGTCTGCTGCTGAATGCCTACTATGATCATTCCGCAGAGGTGGATGACGAGATCCGTGCCCATCTGCGTAACTGGACCATGGAGCGTCTGCCCCGCGTCAGCCTGACCGTGCTGCGTCTGGCTGTGGCCGAGATGCTGTTCGGCGGCGAGAACAAGCCCGGCGTTGCCATCAATGAGGCTGTGGAGCTGACCAAGAAGTACGGCGCGGGCGAGGACTACCAGTTTGTGAATGGCCTGCTGGGTGCTGTGGCACGCGACCACGGCCTGAGTGATGAAGCCGTCGCGGAGTCGGCTGAACAGTGAGCCGTTATACGCTCGGGGTCGATACAAGCAACTATGCAACCTCTCTGGCAGTTTTTGATACAGCCGGGGAGGTTGTTTGCGCAAAAAAGCGCTTTTTGCCGGTAAAAGCCGGACAGCTTGGCCTGCGGCAGAGCGATGCGCTGTTCCATCATACGGCAGCTCTGCCGGAGATGCTGCAGGAATTGGCGCAGGAATTCGACCTGACAAAAATAGATGCCGTAGGCGTTTCGCAAAAGCCGCGCCCGGTGGAGGGCAGCTATATGCCCTGTTTTCTGGCTGGTGTCAGCGCCGCAACTGCCTTTGCGGCGGCGCGGGACATTCCGCTGATCTACACCACCCATCAGCAGGGTCACGCTGCGGCAGCGCTGTATGCAGCGAAAGGAGAGACACTGTTCTCCCAGAAGGTGCTTTTGTTCCATATCTCCGGCGGCACCACGGATCTTTTGCTGTGCGATCAGGTGCGTACCATCACCACCCTTGGCACCAGTACCGATCTGTACGCCGGTCAGGCGGTGGACCGCGTAGGCGTACGACTGGGCTTTGGCTTCCCCGCAGGTGCCGAGGTCTCGCGCCTTGCTGCGCAGTGCACCGAGGAGATCCGCCCAAAATCCAGCGTAAAGGGGCTGCAATGCAGCCTTTCCGGGCTGGAAAACCAATGCAACGCCCTGCTTGCTGCCGGAAAAGCACCGGAATACGTCTGCAAGTACTGCCTGCTCTGCGTAGCGGATACTGTTGTCCGCATGACGAAGGCTGCGCAGAAGGAATACCCCGGCTTGCCGGTGGTCTGTGCCGGCGGCGTGATGAGCAGCGATATCATCCGCACATGGGTGCAGCAGCGTCTGCCTCAGGTCTATTTTGTGCCGGGGCAGTATTCCAGCGATAACGCCATCGGCGTGTCCATTCTTGCTGCGCGGGAGGCCGGGCTATGGCTGATGTGATCTCGGTATCAGAGCTGAACCATTATGTCAAAACGCTTCTGGACGTCAACGACGGTCTGTTTGATCTTGCCCTGCGCGGCGAGATCGCAAACTTTGTGCAGAACGCCCGCAGCGGACACTGCTATTTTTCTCTGCGGGACGAAGCCTGCAGCGTAAAAGCAGTGATGTTTCGCACCGATGCCCGCCGTATGGCGTTTCGCCCAGAGGAAGGGATGCGGGTGGTGGTGCGCTGCCGTGCTACCCTTTACGAGCGGGACGGCGCGTTTCAGGTCTATGTGAACGAAATGTTCCCGGACGGTCTGGGCGCGGCACAGCTTGCGCTGGAACAGCTGAAGGCTCGGTTGGAAAAGGAAGGTCTGTTCGACCCCGCACATAAAAAGCCGCTGCCTGCGTACCCCAAATGTATTGGTGTCGTCACCAGTAAAACCGGGGCGGCGCTGCAGGATATCCGCAACGTAATCAGCCGCCGCTGGCCGTCTGTCCGGCTGCTGCTGTGCCCGGTAACGGTGCAGGGCTTTGAAGCCGCCCGGCAGATCGCTGCCGCCATCCGCACGCTGGATCAAAGCGGGCGGGTGGACGAGATCATTGTGGCACGGGGCGGCGGCAGCAGGGAGGACCTGTGGGTGTTCAACGCTGAGGAGATCGCCCGGGCGGCGTTTCGCTGCAAAACGCCGCTGATCAGCGCTATCGGACACGAGATCGACTACACTCTTCTGGACTTTGTGGCCGACCAGCGTGCACCCACACCGTCCGCTGCCGCAGAGCTTGCAGTGCCGGATCGGGAAGAGCAACAGCGCATTTTAAAAAATATTGAAGAAAATATTCACAAAAATATACAAAAACGGCTCGCGTTGTGTTATAATGATCTGGAGCAATACAACTTTTTGTTGGAGCAGAACGCGCCGGATAAAATCTTACAGCAGTATTCAAGCCGTCTACAGCAGATGCAACAGGCCATTCAGACGCGGCAAAAAGTGCGTATGAATGATAAAAACGTGCAGCTGCAGCACGCGGCTGCACTGGCGTCATCACTGGATCCGTACCGTGTGCTGGCTCGCGGCTATGCTCTGGTGACCGATGCAAAAGGCAAGGTCTGCACCATGGAGCAGCTGCAGCCGGAGCAGACCATCTGCGTGCGCAGCCGGCAATATCAGGCACGATGCCGTGTAGAAACGGTGGAGGAGATCAATGAGAGCACCCAAAAGCTTTGAAGAAGGAATGGATCGGCTGAACGCGATCCTTGCGCAGATGCAGCAGGAGGATACCTCGCTGGCAGATTCCGTCAAGCTGTATGCGGAAGCTGCCACCCTGATGCAGTACTGCCACGCGACACTGGAAAAAACGTCGCTGCAGATCGAGGAGATCAATGCAAGGCTCGCACAGACCGTAGAAGCACCACAGGAGCAGGAGGAAGAATAATGGAATACAAGGCGCAATATCAGGAATATCTGCTGCAGGCTACGGCTGCACTGGATGCTGCCAGTGCCCGTTTTCTGCCCGAGGAATCGGAGGTGTGCAGAGCAGCCCGCTATAGTCTGCTGGGCGGCGGAAAGCGCATCCGCGCAATTCTGACGCTCAGCGTCTGCGATATGCTGGGCGGCGAGATGCAGGCAGCTGCACAGTTTGCAGCAGCCGTGGAGATGCTGCATTGCTACTCGCTGATCCACGACGATCTGCCCTGCATGGACAACGATGATCTGCGCAGGGGACGCCCTTCCTGCCACAAAGCCTTCAGTGAGTCAACGGCAATGCTTGCCGGTGATGTGCTGCTGACCGAGGCCTTTGAGGTGATCGCCAATGCGCCCGCTGCACCGCAGATCTGCGTAGCAGCCGCCCGTGCGCTGGGCGCAGGTGCCGGCAGCCGCGGCATGGTCTACGGACAGGAGCTGGATCTGAAATATGAAGCGCTGGTAGCCACCGAGGAACAGCTGCGCCTTATCCATCGCAACAAGACCGGTGCGCTGATCAACGCCGCCGTCCAGATGGGCGCTGCTGCGGCCGGTGCAGCACCGCAGCAGTGCGAGATACTGGCCTCCTACGCATACGGGCTGGGACTGGTGTTCCAGATCGTGGACGATGTGCTGGATGTTACCAGCACTCCAGAGCAGCTGGGCAAGCCCATTGGCAGCGACAGTGAAAACGGTAAGACCACCTTTGTCACTCTGTACGGAGTGGACGGTGCAATGGTGCTGGCGCAAAAGCTGAACGAGCAGATCTGTAGTGATCTGCAGCAGCATTTTGGTGCAAAGGCGGCTTTCCTGCAGCAGCTGGCACAGCAGCTTCTGGTGCGCAAAAACTAAAGAAAAAGGAATACGGATATGCAGCTTATTCAAAACATCTTATCGGCCAATCAGATCTTGACCGCATCGCTTCTCAGTTGGTTTGTTGCACAGGTATTAAAGACGATCATCAACTTTATTCTGCTGGGCAAGTTTCAGCTGGAGCGGATGTGGGGCGATGGCGGTATGCCCAGCGCACACAGTGCGACCGTCTGTGCTATGGCTATTGTTACTGGGCGCAGCGCTGGGGTCTCCTCGCCCATTTTTGCGGTGGCCTGCGTGGTGGCTATTATCACCATGCACGATGCTATGGGCGTCCGGCACGAGACCGGCGAGCAGGCAAAGGTGCTGAACCAGATGATCGCCCAGTGGATCGATGTGAGCGAGAAAAACGCTCCCTTTTTGCAGAATATGCATCTGAAGGAAATGGTCGGCCACACGCCGCTGCAGGTCGTGGCAGGCGTGCTGCTCGGCTCGCTGGTGGGCTTTTTGTTCCCAGTCGTGTGATGAAATGCGGCCTTTTTCAGAAGCTGCTTTGTATTTGCGACAGAGCAGCGCAGAATGGCTGCGGTAGAAAAAGCGAAAGAACAAACGCATAAAGGACGTGTGAATATGGAGTCGTTGCTGGACAAGATCGATCAGCCCAGCGATCTTAAAAAGCTGAATGCACAGCAGGTGGAGAAGCTTTGCGCGGAGATACGGCATTTTATGCTGGAGAATATCTCCAAGACCGGCGGACATCTGGCCTCTAATCTTGGCACTGTAGAGCTGACCGTGGCACTGCACCGAGTGCTGGAAACGCCGAAGGATAAGATCGTATTTGATGTGGGACATCAGTGCTACACCCACAAGCTGCTTACCGGACGCCGGAAGCAGTTTGACCATTTGCGGCAGCTGGATGGCATTTCCGGCTTCCCAAACCCCAACGAAAGTGTGCACGATGCCTTTATTGCCGGACATGGCAATACAGCACTTTCGCTGGCCATTGGCATGGCATGGGCAAAAAAGATCAAGCATGAGCCCGGACTTGTGGTGGCACTGATTGGTGATGGCGCCTTCACCGGCGGCATGGTGTACGAGGGCATGAACAACATCGGCGGGCTGGACAATCTGCTTGTGATCCTGAATGATAACAAGATGTCCATCTCCAAAAATGTAGGTGCGCTGGCGCGGTATTTGACCCATCTGCGCACGACTACGGCCTATTACGACGCCAAGGACAATGTGCGCAGCTTTCTGGACGGTGTGCCATTGATCGGCCCGCCGATGAAAAAATCGCTGATGGGCGCAAAAACACTGGTGCGCCGCGCTATGTACCACTCCACCATGTTTGAGGATATGGGCTTTGAGTACATCGGCCCGGTAGACGGCCATAATGTGGAAGAGCTGGAGCGCACTCTGCGCTCGATCTACCAGCGGCCGGGTCCGCACTTTTTGCACGTTGTGACCAAAAAGGGTAAGGGCTATCAGCCGGCAGAGATGAACCCGGGCAACTATCACGGTGTATCTGCCTTTGACCCGGATGGAATGCCGGATCCGGAGGTTGCGCCGAAGGAGTCCTTCTCCACAGTTTTCGGTAAGCTGCTGGTGCAGGAGGGAACACAAAACCCGAAGCTCTGTGCGATCACTGCTGCCATGAAGTACGGCACCGGACTGCAGTTCTTTGCCCACCGCCACCCGCAGCGCTTTTTTGATGTAGGTATGGCAGAGCAGCACGCTGTTACTTTTGCGGCAGGCCTTGCCAGTCAGGGAATGCTGCCGGTGGTGTGCATCTACTCCACCTTCCTGCAGCGCTCCTATGACCAGATCATCCATGATGTCAATCTGCTAAAGGAAAATGTGCTCTTTGCCATTGACCGTGCGGGCTTTGTTCCCGCAGACGGCGAGACCCATCAGGGCATCTACGATGCAGCCTTCCTCAGCCAGCTTAACATCCCGGTCTATGCGCCTTCCAACTACGAAGAACTGCAATACTGGCTGCACTATCTGCTGCAGGATACGATCTCTGGCCCTCGTGCCATCCGCTACCCCCGCGGCGGCGAGAACACAAAGCTGGCGCAGTATCCCTGCACAAAGCAAGAGTACGACTTTTTGCAGCAGCTACCCGGGGCAGAAATCCTTCTGGTCAGCTATGCAGACGAACTGGAGGATCTGCTGGATGCTGCCGACCAATTGAACGATGCATCGCAAAATTCGGATGTCCTGAAGCTTGTAAAGCTATATCCCTTTACGGATAAACTTATCGATGCTGTGTCGAAATATAAAATCGTGCTGTTTGCAGAGGAGTGCGTTGCTGCCGGCGGGATCGGTGAGCATCTGGCTTACGCTTTGCAGCAAAACGGCTGGAATGGCCGCTTTTTGCACTGTGCTGTCCGCACAGCCTGCCTGCCCCATGCAACCGTCCCGCAGATCAAGCAATGCACCGGTCTGGATGCTGCGGATATTGTGCAGGCAGTCCGGGCTGCCCTCACGAAAGGAGAAAACGAGCTGTGAAAATTCGGTTGGACCAATATCTTGTGCAGAACGGACTTGTGCAGAGCCGGGAGCGCGCCAAAGCTTTGATCATGGCCGGTGTGGTTTTTGTCAACCAGCAAAAGGTGGACAAGGCCGGCGAGATGATCAAGGAGGACGCAGTTGTCGAGGTGCGCGGCCACGATATCGGCTATGTCAGCCGCGGCGGCCTGAAGTTGGAAAAGGCTATGAAGTGCTTCCCGCTTACCCCTGACGGCAAAGTGTGCATGGACATCGGTGCGTCCACCGGCGGCTTTACCGACTGTATGCTGCAAAATGGCGCAGTGAAGGTGTATGCCGTGGATGTTGGCTACGGTCAGCTGGCATGGAGCCTGCGGACGGATGAACGCGT
>OLRS01000784.1_pt1 | contig 35139 bp, 27 predicted proteins | sample 1673171 | NCBI WGS metagenome assembly OLRS01 (sample SAMEA3136762, study PRJEB25190) | human gut metagenome | biome: human gut; feature: human-associated habitat; material: faeces | place: Austria | collected 2013
GCATGATCATCGGAGGTGAGCGTCAGAAGGGCATGATCCTGGTGGAATACGACACCGAAAGCTACGAAAAAGACGACATCCTTTCCAACCGTACCGAATGCGACGGCATCCAATGGGAAATGATCATCGGCACAAAGCAGGCGGAGCTGCGGTTTACCATCAAAAAGAAACGGCAGCAGTAGAAAGATAGTGACAAAACCTCGGAAAAATAGAAGGAAACAGGGTCGTAAAAAGTTTTCGAAAAGAGGAAAAAATGATTGTTTAATCTGCCACCGCCATTTGCTTCACCTGCGCAAATGCCTTATTTACCGCCGGAATCGCCAGTACAATCAGTGTAATGGCCGCCTCGCAGCCCAGATAAGAGCCGTTGTAGGCCAGGGAATAAACCGGGGCGCTCATGCCGGTTCCTTCTGCGTACATGCCGAAGAAAATCAGGCCGGACAGGAAGGCAAAGAAGTAGCGGCCCAGGACGCCCACAATGTAGCCTTTGATGAGTCCGTTCTTTTTATTGCAGAAGATACCGGACAGTCCGAGCGCTCCGAAGGCCAGCAGGTAGTCGGTGATCATCTGGGGCAGGCTGATGATGTAGGGGTCAGAGATAAGCTGTAAGAGGCCGTAGGCCACGCCGGTCATGATGCCGGTGCGCAGGCCGTACCAGTAACCGATGCAGCAGATAAACAGCATGGAAAACAGGGTGACGGAGCCGCCCATGGGAGCCTCAAAAAGCTTCAGGAACGAAGTAATCATGGCCAGCGCCATGGCTGCCGCCGCGAAAACCAGATGCTTGGTTTTGAATCTGGTCTTGCCTCCGGTGACGTAGCAGGCCAGAATGAGAAGAAGCAGCATCAGAGCCACCAGGGCGCCATAGCCCAGGCCCGTCAGGTTATAGGTGGTACCGCCGTACTCGTCCACCAGCTTCGTAGCAAAAAGTGACATAAAAAAATCCTCCTTAGGTATGAAAAATTTCACAGGAGGGGATACAAAAGATGCTTCCTTACGCCGGTACTAACCGGTTCAAGTAATGAGGGTCAACACAGAAGTGTATTCTCAGCCTTTGGCTCCCCTAGCTGTCGCTATGTGATTAATTCCACTATAGGGTAATTGGGAAAGAAAGTCAAGAGAAAACATTTTGTGTTTTCGTGAAAAAGTAGAGAGAAACATTTTGTATTTTCGTGAATAGCAGGAAGATTTGACAGGGGCAAAGAAGGGGCTTATACTTGTAGAATATGAATCCATATGGAATAGAACCCTGGTAGCCAAAGGTGAAACAGGGTCAAAGTATAAGAAACGGAGAATTCTATGAACCGAGTACCGAACAATAAAAAAGTCATCTTTCTCTTAAGCGCCCTCTGCTGCCTTCTTCTGGTGTGCGTGAATATTTATCAGCAGAAAACCTGGCGGAGCATGGACCTGATCATTTTTATGGGCCAGAGCAACATGAGCGGCGCAGGCGGCGACGCAAGTGCCGCGCCAAAGCTTACCGAAGGAGCCGGTTACGAGTATCGCGCCGTGACCGACCCGGATACCCTGCATGTGCTGGAGGAGCCATTTGGGGAGAAGGAAAATCGCGGAGCCCTGGACGACACGGAGCTTCTGGAGCGCAAGGGCAGTCTGGTGACTTCCTTTGTAAACGCCTACTATGAGCAGACGAAGGTGCCGGTGGTGGCTGTATCCGCGTCCCGGGGCAGCTCTTCCCTGAACGGCTGGCTGACCAAAGGCCTGAAGGAGGAGACAGCCGATCGCCTGAACGCGGCGAAGGACTGCATGAAGAAAGAAAAAATTCATGTGTATCACACCTACATGGTCTGGTTCCAGGGCGAGGCCGATGCAAATCTGGAGACTACGGTCGATGAATACAAGGCGCAGCTTGCCGAACTGGTCTCCTACATGAAGGAGCAGGGCGTGGAAAAATGTTTTCTGATTCAGCTTGGTCCGGATCTGACTGACCCGGCGAAGCACCAGGCTGTGATGGACGCGCAGCTTGCGGCCTGTGAGGAAAATGAGAATCTGATCCTGGTGTCTACCCTTCCGGCGGAGCTGACTGACGCGGATCTGCGGGATGAACTGGGCATCCATTACAACCAGGAGGCTCTGAATCTCATCGGCGCGGACGCCGGAAAAAATGCGGGAGCGTATGTGAAAGAGCATGGATCAGAAAAATAGTCTTGGTAAAATCCTGTGGGAGCTGGCCATGCCGTTCCTGCTGTATGTGAGTCTGAATATGGCAATCCAGGCGGCACTGGAATTGTGCTTTTTCGAATTTTTTACAGCTCCGGAGCATGCAGTCTGGGAGCTGGCTGCTGTTAATGCCATTGAAATTCCAATTTTTCACAGGATGTATCGTGAAGATCGCATTCGTGGGCAGGCGGATGGGCAGAAAACGCGCAGCAGCGGAAAAACTGCCGCCTGGAAAAAGCAGCCCCGGATAAGCCGGCTGATTCTGGCGATCCTGGGTGGTCTGTTCCTGGGCCGCGGCTTCAACCTGTTGATTGGCCTAACGCCATTACCCACCCTGTTTCCGGGCTATGAGACGGCCAGCGACAGCCTGTATACGGGAAGTCTTCTGTCTCTGGTGGCGGCCAGTGTGGTGACGGCCCCGATCCTGGAAGAACTTCTGGTGCGGGGAATTCTCTACCGGAATCTGAAAAAGGTGTTGCAGAACCCTTATGCAGCTATTGTTTGCGCGTCCCTGCTCTTTGGTATTCTTCACGGTAATCTGGTGCAGGGGCTGTTCGCGTTCCTGATCGGTTTGTACCTGAATTGGGTTTACGAGGCGGAAGGTTCGCTTCCTCCGGCGATTCTGGCCCATGCGGCGGTTAATGGATCTACCATTTTTATGGAAATGAAACCAGAGTGGCAGAGTGTGCTTTACGGCAATCTGCCTTTGTATCTGACGGTGACGGCGGTATGTCTGCTGGCAGGATTTTGTATATGGAAGAAATTTACAATTTAAGAACGCAAGCAAAGGCAGCCCAACCATGGAGCTGCTTTTGTTGTGCAGGCAGTGAGTGAAAGACCGTGCTTCATGAAAAAGTATGTGTTAAATTTGAGCCAATAGGAGCGAAGGGCGTTCAAGATTAAGAAGGTCCATGAATAACCAGAAAAATTATTGAGAAAAATGATATTTGAATTGTTCCTATAGTCCTTATTTCCAAAGAAAAAAGAGAAAACAAAGACACAATTCGATGAAAAAATAAAAATTCACAAATAATCTGACAACATAACAAAAATTCACTCTTTACATCTGAAAAAAATCGTTGTATAGTACCAATAAAGTCAGAGCAGGACGCTGCACTGAAGAATAATAATAATTGAAAATTCCAAACAAGCGAGTTCAAGGATCTGGAGGGATAGGTATGAGCCAACAGAGCATGGGATTGTATGACCCGCGATTTGAGCACGATAACTGTGGTATCGGTGCAGTGGTCAACATCAAAGGATTGAAAAGTCACGAGACCGTGGCGAACGCATTGAAAATTGTAGAGAACCTGGAACACAGGGCCGGCAAAGACGCCGAAGGTAAGACTGGAGACGGAGTAGGAATCTTATTACAGATATCACATAAGTTCTTCTCCCAGGCAGTCAAACCTCTCGGCGTCTTTTTAGGTGAAGAAAGAGATTACGGTATCGGAATGTTCTTCTTCCCCCAGGATGAGCTGAAGCGCAACCAGGCCCGGAAGATGTTCGAGATCATTGTGGAAAAAGAGGGCATGGAGTTCCTGGGCTGGAGAGAGGTTCCCACCGTACCGTCCGTTCTCGGAACCAAGGCGTTGGAGAAGATGCCGTGCATCATGCAGGGCTTCGTGAAGCGTCCGGCGAATGTGGAAAAGGGACTGGATTTCGATCGAAAGCTCTATGTGGCCCGCCGGACCTTTGAGCAGTCCAACGACGATACCTACGTGGTATCCCTTTCCAGCAGAACCATTGTATACAAGGGCATGTTCCTGGTACATCAGCTGCGTTCCTTCTTCCAGGATCTGCAGGATGAGAATTACGAATCGGCCATCGCCATCGTACATTCCCGTTTCAGTACCAATACAAACCCCAGCTGGGAGAGAGCTCATCCCAACCGTTTTATCGTACACAACGGCGAGATCAACACCATCCAGGGCAACGCGGACAAGATGCTGGCCCGGGAGGAAACCATGGAGTCCAGCCATCTGAAAAAAGATCTGAACAAGGTGCTTCCGGTGGTTAATGCATCCGGTTCCGACTCCGCCATGCTGGATAATACCCTGGAGTTCCTGGTTATGAGCGGTATGGATCTTCCGCTGGCCGTCATGATTACCATTCCGGAGCCCTGGGATAACAACAAGGCCATGTCTCAGAAAAAGCGTGATTTTTACCAGTATTACGCTACCATGATGGAGCCCTGGGACGGCCCGGCATCCATTCTGTTCAGCGACGGCGATGTGATGGGAGCCGTTCTGGACCGCAACGGCCTTAGGCCTTCCCGTTACTACATCACCACCGACGACACCCTGATTCTTTCCTCTGAGGTGGGCGTCCTGGACATCGACCCGACGAAGATTGTCATCAAAGAGCGTCTCCATCCTGGAAAAATGCTTCTGGTGGATACAGTCAAAGGTGAGGTCATCGACGACGAGCATCTGAAAGAAAAATACGCTTCTGCGCAGCCCTACGGCGAGTGGCTGGACAGCAACCTGGTACAGTTAAAGGATCTGAAGATCCCCAATGAAAGAGTACCGGAGTTTTCCGCAGATGAGCGCAGAAAACTGCAGAAGTCTTTTGGATACAACTACGAGGAATACCGTACCTCCATCCTGCAGATGGCCCAGAACGGAGCCGAGGGTATCGGAGCCATGGGTATCGACACCCCGCTGGCGGCATTGTCCGAGGAGCATCCGCCGCTTTTTAACTATTTCAAGCAGCGGTTCGCCCAGGTTACCAATCCGCCCATCGACGCCATCCGTGAGGAAATCGTCACCTCTACCACCGTGTATGTGGGCAAGGAAGGAAATGTGCTGGAGGAGACCCCGGAAAACTGCAGACTGCTTCGCATCAATCATCCGATTCTGACGAACACGGATATCCTGAAGATTAAGAGCATGAAGGTTCCCGGCTTCAAGGTAGAAGTGATTCCGATTACCTATTATAAAAATACCAGCCTGAAGAAGGCCATGGATCGTTTGTATGTGGAGGCGGACCGTGCTTATCGGGACGGCGCGAATATCCTGATTATCTCCGACCGGGGCGTGGATGAGAACCATGTGGCGATTCCGTCCTTGCTTGCGGTATCCGGACTGAACCAGCATCTGGTTACCACCAAGAAGCGTACCGGCGTGGCGTTGATTCTGGAGAGCGGCGAGCCCAGAGAGGTACATCATTTCGCAGCACTTTTAGGCTACGGCGCCTGTGCTATCAACCCCTATCTGGCACAGGAGACCATCCGGGAACTGGTATCATGCAAGCTGCTGAATAAAGATTATTACGCAGCCGTAGACGATTATAACAGCGCGGTACTTCATGGCATCGTAAAAATCGCTTCCAAGATGGGTATTTCCACCATCCAGTCCTATCAGGGCTCCAAGATCTTCGAGGCCATCGGTATCGACAAGGATGTGGTGGACGAGTACTTCACCAATACCGTCAGCCGTGTGGGCGGCATCACTCTGGCAGACATTGAGAAACAGGCGGACGAGCTTCATTCCGCAGCCTTCGATCCCCTGGGACTGAATGTGGACCTGACGCTGGAGAGCGTGGGACGCCATAAGAGCAGAAGCGGCGGCGAGAAGCATCTGTACAATCCGCAGACCATCCATCTGCTGCAGGAGTCCACAAAGCGGGGCGACTACAAGATGTTCAAGGAATATACGGAGCTTATCAACGGGGAAAATAACCGCGGTTATCTTCGCAGGCTGATGGACTTCAACTATCCGAAGAAGGGCGTACCCATTGAGGAGGTAGAGAGCGTGGACTCCATCGTGACCCGGTTTAAGACCGGAGCCATGTCCTACGGATCCATCTCCCAGGAGGCCCATGAATGTCTGGCCATCGCCATGAACACTCTGCATGGCAAGTCCAACTCCGGTGAGGGCGGTGAGAGCCTGGAGCGTCTGGAAATCGGACCGGACGGCCTGAACCGCTGTTCTGCCATCAAGCAGGTGGCTTCGGGACGTTTCGGCGTAACCTCCAGGTATCTGGTCAGCGCCAAAGAGCTGCAGATCAAGATGGCCCAGGGCGCGAAGCCCGGTGAGGGCGGCCATCTGCCGGGCGGAAAGGTGTATCCGTGGATTGCCAAGACCCGTCACTCCACGCCGGGCGTGAGCCTGATTTCCCCGCCGCCTCATCACGATATCTATTCCATTGAGGATTTGGCGCAGCTGATTTATGATTTGAAGAATTCCAACCGGGACGCACGGATTTCTGTGAAGCTGGTTTCCGAGGCCGGCGTGGGAACTGTCGCAGCCGGTGTAGCCAAGGCCGGAGCCCAGGTTATCCTGATTTCCGGATACGACGGAGGTACCGGCGCGGCGCCCAGAAGCTCCATCCACAACGCGGGACTTCCCTGGGAGCTGGGACTGGCGGAGACTCACCAGACTTTGATCATGAATGGTCTGCGAAGCCGTGTCCGCATTGAGACCGACGGCAAGCTGATGACCGGAGAGGATGTGGCCATCGCGGCCATGCTGGGAGCCGAGGAGTTCGGCTTCGCCACAGCGCCGCTGGTAACCATGGGCTGCGTCATGATGCGTGTCTGCAACCTGGATACCTGCCCGGTGGGCGTGGCTACCCAGAACCCGGAGCTGAGAAAACGGTTCCGCGGCAAACCTGAATATGTCATCAACTTCATGCGCTTTATCGCGCAGGATCTCCGGGAGTACATGGCCCGTCTGGGCGTGCGCACCGTGGACGAGCTAGTGGGACGCTCCGACCTTCTGAAGGTCCGCGAGGGACTGACCGGCCGTCAGGCGGAGATTGACTTAAGCAACATCCTGAACAACCCGTTCGCAGGTAAGGGCCAGAAGGTTATCTTTGATCCGAAGCTGGTCTACAACTTCGAACTGGAGAAGACCCTGGATCAGAAGGTTCTGTTCAAGCAGCTGCTCCCGGCCCTGGAAAATGGCACCAAGCGCAGCATCGAGCTGGATGTGGGCAATACGGATCGTGCTTTCGGCACCATGTTTGGTTCTGAGATCACCAAGCGGTATCCGGAAGGCCTGGAAGAGGATACTTTTACGGTAAAATGTAAGGGCGCGGGCGGACAGAGCTTCGGAGCCTTTATCCCGAAGGGTCTGACTCTGGAACTGGAGGGCGACAGCAACGACTATTTCGGCAAGGGTCTGTCCGGCGGCAAGCTGGTGGTTTATCCGCCCAGAGGTGTACACTTCAAGCAGGATGAAAATATTATCATCGGAAATGTGGCTCTCTACGGCGCCACCAGCGGCAAGGCTTACATCAACGGCGTGGCCGGCGAGCGTTTCTGCGTCCGTAATTCCGGCGCGGTAGCAGTCGTCGAGGGCGTGGGCGACCACGGCTGCGAGTACATGACCGGTGGCCGGGTGGCCGTTATCGGCAAGACGGGCAAGAATTTCGCCGCAGGTATGAGCGGCGGCGTGGCTTATGTGCTGGATGAGGACCGCGACCTGTATACAAAGCTCAATAAGAGTATGGTTCTGATTCAGGAAGTGACCGATAAATACGACGTGCTGGAGCTGAAGGGCATGATCGAGGATCATGTGGCTTACACCAACTCCGAGAAGGGCAAGGAAATCCTGGCGAACTTTGGAGAGTATCTGCCCAAGTTCAAGAAGATTATTCCGCGGGATTACCAGCGGATGCTGATGACCATCGTCCAGATGGAGGAGAAGGGCTTAAGTAGCGAGCAGGCACAGATTGAAGCATTTTACGCAAACCAGCAGAAATAAGGAGGGGAGCATCATGGGAAAACCGACAGGATTTATGGAGTATGACCGGGTAAATCCGAAAGCCCAGTATCCGAAGGAACGTATCAAGCATTTTAATGAATTCCATACTCCTCTTTCCAAAGAGGAGCAGGAAAAACAGGGAGCGCGTTGCATGTCATGCGGCGTCCCCTTCTGCCAGGCAGGTATGATGATTGGTGGCATGGCTTCCGGCTGTCCGCTGCACAACCTGATCCCGGAGTGGAACGATTTACTGTATATGGGCAACTGGGAGCAGGCCTACAAGCGTCTGAAGCGCACCAGCAGCTTCCCGGAGTTCACGGGACGGGTGTGTCCGGCTCTCTGCGAGAAGGCATGTACCTGCAACCTGAACGGCGATCCGGTATCCACCAAGAGTAACGAATTAGCCATCATTGAAAATGCCTACAAAGAGGGCTACGCCGTACCGACGCCGCCCACGAACCGTACCGGCAAGAAGATCGCGATTATCGGAAGCGGTCCTTCGGGACTGGCAGCAGCGGATCAGCTGAATCACAGAGGCCATTCTGTGACGGTGTTCGAGCGCTTTGACCGGGTAGGCGGACTTCTCCGCTATGGCATTCCGAATATGAAGCTGGAGAAGCACATCATTGATCGGAAAATCGACATGATGAAGGCTGAGGGCGTGGAATTTGTAGTCAATACGGATGTGGGTAAGGATAAGAAGGCGGCAGAGATTCTGAAGGATTACGATCGTGTGATTCTGACCTGCGGCGCTTCCAATCCCCGGGACATCAAGGTGCCGGGCCGAGAGCTGAAGGGAATTTATTTCGCGGTAGATTTCCTCCGGGCCACCACCAAGAGTCTGCTGGATTCCAATTTCGCTGACAAGAAATTCATTTCCACCAAAGGGAAGAACGTGATGGTCATCGGCGGAGGCGACACCGGAAATGACTGTGTGGGAACCTCTATCAGACTTGGCGCAAAATCCGTCATCCAGCTGGAAATGATGCCGAAGGCGCCGGATACCCGGACCCCGAACAACCCCTGGCCCGAATGGCCGAAGATCTGCAAGACTGATTACGGCCAGGAGGAAGCTATCGCTATGTTTGGCTCCGACCCGCGTATCTATACCACCACCGTCAAGGAGTTCATCGGCGACAAGGCTGGTAATCTGAAGAAAGCCGTCTGCTGCAAGCTGGAGAGTAAGAAGGACGAGAAGACCGGCCGTATGATGATGGTACCCATCGAGGGCAGTGAGTTCACCCTGGATGTGGACGTGGTGCTGATCGCCGCAGGCTTCCTGGGAAGCCAGGACTATGTAACCAAGGCCTTTGGCGTGGAGGTCAATGCCAGAACCAATGTCAACACCGCTCCGGGCCAGTACAAGACCAACGTGGACCGAGTCTTCACCGCAGGAGACATGCACCGGGGTCAGTCCCTGGTAGTTTGGGCCATCCGCGAGGGCCGAGAGGCCGCCTGCGCGGTGGACCTGGATCTGATGGGATATACGAGTCTGCAGGTGCAGTAAATAAACATCGGGAGAAAGAGAAGCGTCAAAAACTTCTCTTTCTTTTTACGTTCTGATTTTAAATGAGAAAAATCTGCGGATTGGAAATTATGATTAATGGATAATCAGAATCCTGAATTGACAAGGAAAATTTAACGCTATATAGTAAGGAATAGGATAGATTTTAGTAACTGTTCAGGTACTGAACAGTTACAAATTTTATTCTAAAGAATCAATGGAGGTAAAACAATGAAAAAAGTTATCGCAACAACCAACGCACCCGCAGCCATCGGCCCTTATTCCCAGGCCATCGAGTATAATGGTATGGTATACGCATCCGGTCAGATTCCGGTAAACCCGGCTACCGGCGAGGTAGAGTCTGACAACATCGAGGGTCAGGCAGATCAGTCCCTGAAGAATGTGGGAGCTATCTTAAAAGAGGCAGGTCTCGACTACAGCAACGTGATCAAGACCACCTGTTTCCTGGCAGACATCGCGGATTTTGCCAAGTTCAACGAGGTATACAGCCGCTATTTTAAGGAAGAGGCTCCGGCCAGATCCTGCGTGGCAGTGAAGGACCTGCCCAAGGGCGTGCTGTGCGAGGTAGAGGTTATCGCTGGAAGATAAAAAATGAGATGAAAGAGGGAGCGCTGGGAGGCGCTTCCTTTTTTCGTTACGCCCCGTACAGCTCGCTCAAAGGATGAAAGGTATACCCCATCTCTTCCCATTTCGTCAGTAATTCATCGAGAATCTCCCCATTGGTTTTCGAGGTATTGTGAAGCAGCACCACGGCGCCCGGATGGATGCGGGTCAGAAGCTTGTCGAAGGCCTGTTCGTGGGTGGGCTGATCATCCTGCTTCCAGTCCACGTAGGCCAGGCTCCAGAAGAAGGTGTGGTAACCCAGTTCCTTTGCCATCTGCAGGTTCTTTTCACTGTAAATGCCCTGGGGTGGCCGATAGTATTTCGAGATGGGCTCGCCGGTCACTTCCTGGTAAAGAGCTTCCAGGGACTTCAGCTCCTTCGCGAAGTCCGCTTCGGTACTGATTTTGGACATATCCGGGTGGTGGTAAGTATGATTGCCCACCGTATGTCCCTCTGCCAGCATCCGTTTTACCAGATCCGGGCTGGTATCCAGATAATTGCCCACCACGAAGAAGGTGGCGGGCGCGTCGTGCTTCTTCAGGGCGTCCAGAATCGCAGGCGTATTGCCATTTTCAAAGCCGCAGTCAAAGGTCAGATAAATCTTTTTTTCATCCGTTTCTTCTATGTAATAGGCATTGTACTCCCGGAGAGCTGCCGGGGACGCGTTCCCGGTGGGCTGTGCGCCGGGTTCGCCAAAGCCCAGTCCCCAGCTGGTGGAAGCTGCTCCGGATACAGGGAGTAGTGCAGCACTTCCGTCCGAAATGCGCGCGACGCCCTGACCGCCGAAATAGGCCAGGGTCAGCAGCAGGGCAATCCCGCACAGGCGCAGGAACAGGTGAGCAGACATGGAAGCGACAGGTTTCATGGGCAGACTCCTTTGACTTGTAGTTTTACAGTATATGTGAAAATCAGAAGGTATATGAACGCAGGATTGCGTTCACAGGAAACCGCATTTCACAGTTTTTCCATAATTCTCCCATAATCTGAACACAAAGTTCCGATATGATAACAGCATCAACAGAAAAATAAAAGCATTGACGCCGGATGCGGAAGGCTTTCGGGGCGTAAATGGAGGTATAAGATTATGAAGTATGCGAAATTGTTGGCGATGGGTTGTGCTGTGGCATTGGCGACAGTGGGAATGACCGGTTGTACAAAGACAACGGCAGATAGCACACAGACGTCTGAGGCAGAAGAGAGCGAGAGCGTAACTGCGCAGGTGACAGCGGTAGACGGCAATACGGTGACGGCGGACCTGGGCGCGATGGCCAGCGGGGAAGCACCGGAGAAACCGGACGGCGAGGCTCCCAGCGGCGAGGCACCGGAAAAACCGGACGGCGAGGCTCCCAGTGGAGAAGCGCCGGAGAAGCCGGACGGAGAGAGTACAGACGGGGAAGCTCCAGAGAAACCGGATGGAGAGGCACCGAGCGGTGAGGCTCCCGCAAAGCCGGACGGAGACAGCTCAGACAGCCAGGCACCTTCGGATAATGGCAGTGGAAACGGTGGCGCGCCAAACGGAGCCCCGGACGGCCAGGGTCAGGCGCCTTCCATGTTCACCGCCTCCGGCGAGTTCATCACATTTACATTGACGGATGACACACAGATTACGGTAGAACAGCAGGACGGTAAGACCACAGATGGAACGGCAGCTGACATCAAAGAGGGCAGCGTCCTGGAATTGAGCCTGGACGCAGACAACAATGCGCTGATGGTGGTTGTGAAGAACGCAGGCGGTCCGGGTGCGGGCGGTAACGGAGGTCCCGGCCAGAGCAGCGACGCTTCCAACGGAACGGCGGCAACTACGATAGATTCCGACACCACTGCAGACGGCGAAACCTACAGCTCAACCGGAGACGATGAGAATGCCTTCCGGGTGGACGGAGCCACAGCAAAGCTTACGAATATCACGGTAAATAAGACGGAAGGTTCTTCATCCAGCGCCGACAACGGCGATTTCTACGGCATGAACGCAGGCCTGCTGGCCCAGAATGGAGCCAATGTTACCATAAAAAATGCCACGGTGAATACCGGTGTGAAGAACGGCAATGGCGTATTTAGCTACGGAACCGGAACCACGGTCAATATTTCTGATTCCACCATTCGTACTACCGGCGACTGCTCCGGCGGCATTCAGACCACCGGCGGCGGAACCACCAACGCAGCCAATCTGGATGTGGAAACCCAGGGAAACTCTTCCGCAGCCATCCGCAGTGACCGGGGCGGCGGAACTGTGGATGTCAAGGGCGGCAGCTATGTGACCAACGGCACCGGAAGCCCGGCAGTCTACAGTACCGCGGACGTCAGCGTATCCGACGCAACACTGATTGCCAACAACAGCGAAGCCGTGGTCGTAGAGGGCAAGAATTCCGTCTCCCTGACAGACTGCAACGTGACCGGCAATATGACCGGAACCTACCAGGATGACAGTGAGAATATCCATAACATTATGATTTACCAAAGCATGTCCGGAGACGCGGAGGTGGGCGAGGCTAACTTTACTGCGGAGGGCGGCGTTATCACGGCAAAGAGCGGCGACATGTTCTATGTGACCAACACGGACTGTACCATTTCCCTGAAAAATGTGGTATTCAAGCTGGCAAATGAGGTATTTTTAAGAGTCGAGGGTAATTCTTCCAGCAGAGGCTGGGGAAAGGAAGGCGCGAATGGCGGCGATGTGGTTCTGGACGCGGCGGATCAGGAGATTGACGGCCAGATTCTGGTGGATGACATTTCCACTTTGAAGCTGAATTTGACAGATGGCAGCAGCTTTACGGGAGCCGTCAACCCGGACGGCGCAGAGGGCACCGTAGACGTGACCTTAAGTAAGGACTCCACCTGGACGCTGACCGGCGACAGCTACGTGAGCAGTTTCACCGGCAGTACGGATAACGTGATCACAAACGGTTATCACCTTTATGTGGATGGCGAGCAGGTGCTGTAAACCCGCTCGATATGCATGGCCAGATAGCCGATTTCCATCTCGTCGAAGGTAAGACCGGTAGAAGCGGCCAGATGATCGCAGACGGAGGTGGCCAGGGCGTAGGATTTGGGAAATCTAACAGACATATAGTCGTTCATATTCACCTTCAGATCTTCGCCGGTGACACCCCGGGCGACCATGTATTTGATATGATTCATGAGACGATTGTAGGCAAGGGAGAGTACGTCGATGTGCTCTCCTGTTTCCTGCTCCAGCATGTCGACGCACTCCCGGACGGCCTGTGCGGTCTGCATGGCCATGGAGATCTTCTCATCCTCGATGGCAGAGTGGACGTGGAGAGCCACGTAGCCCACCTCGTGGTCGTCGAGGGAGAGACCCAGACGATCGCGGAACAAATCCTTGATAAGGAGAGCCGTTTTAAATTCACTGTGGAATAGGGTGCGGATGTCGTCGGTCAGAGGATTGCTGATCTGTTCGCCGTTCCGGACCCGGGAGGCTGCGAAGGACAGATGATCGGCCAGTGGCAGCATGACCCGGCGATCCACGGTGCCGAAGCGGCTTTCGGCTTCCCGCATAACCGCGTCGGCCATCTCGATAAATTCCGGAGCCACATTCCGGGCCAGAGATTTCGCGGAACCCCGTTCCGTATCATCTGCCAGCCGGTACATGGACGCCCCTTCCGGCTTCTCAAACCGCTCCGAGACCTTCTTCCCGAAGCCAAGCCCCTTTCCCAGCAATACATATTCCTGATTATCTTCCATATCAATGGCGATGACGCCGTTATTATTCAGAACTCTGCTCACCCGATACATAATGGAATCTCCCCCGTAAACGATGTTAAAATTATGGTAACAAATAGAAGGAAAAATGTAAAGGGGAGAACGGAAAGGAAATATTTTTTGTTCGGCTGCAACTGACTCGGCTGCAACCGAATAAAATTTGTTATAAAATCACGAGCAATTTGAAAAATCCGCTTGACTTTCCCATAAATCATGTTGTATACTCACCTTGCATTAAGTGTGTAACTGTTCGGCAGGCATTAACTTGGCATAGATATCACAAATATTTTTGTATGTTTATGTAGGGTTACTGTCTTTTTTTGTGCCTAAAAATCCGGTTATCCGGAGAATTGGGATTTGACCGCACAGATGAATAAGCTCTTGCATAAACGTCAAAAATAAGATTGCATTTCAAGGAGAGAGAAAACAATGAAAGACAAGATTTTTGGCGTATTGCAGCGGGTGGGACGCTCCTTCATGCTTCCCATCGCCATTCTCCCGGTAGCGGGTCTCTTACTGGGTATCGGCAGTTCTTTTACCAATGAAACCACCATTGCCACCTATGGCCTGACTGCCATTCTGGGCAAGGGTACCATTTTAAATTCCCTGTTAATTATCATGAATCAGGTGGGCAGCGCCGTGTTCAATAACCTGCCGCTGATCTTCGCCGTGGGCGTAGCCATCGGTATGGCCTACAAAGAGAAAGAAGTATCCGCCCTTTCCGCGCTGATTGCCTTCTTCGTTATGAATACTGCCATCAACGCCATGCTGCAGGTCAACGGTGAGATTCTGGCCGATGGAACCATTTCCGCGGATGTGCTGGAAGGAACCATCACCTCCGTGTGCGGCATCCAGTCCTTGCAGATGGGCGTCTTCGGCGGTATCATCGTGGGCCTTGGTGTAGCGGCTCTGCACAACCGCTTCCATATGATTGAGCTTCCGAACGCCTTATCCTTCTTCGGCGGCTCCCGTTTCGTCCCGATTATTTCTACGGTAGTATATATGTTCGTCGGCATCGCCATGTACTTCGTATGGCCGGTGGTACAGAACGGCATCTACGCCCTGGGCGGCCTGGTAACCGGCAGCGGCTACATCGGAACCCTGATTTTCGGTATTATCAAGCGTGCGCTGATTCCCTTCGGACTGCATCACGTATTCTACATGCCCTTCTGGCAGACTGCCGTAGGCGGCACCATGGAAGTGGCAGGCCAGCTGGTACAGGGCGGCCAGAACATCTTCTTCGCCCAGCTTGCTGATTCCGCCAACGTGGCGCACTTCAGCGCAGACGCAACCCGTTACTTCTCCGGCGAGTTTATTTTCATGATCTTCGGTCTGCCGGGCGCAGCCTTGGCCATGTATCAGTGCGCGAAGCCGGAAAAGAAAAAACAGGCAGGCGGCCTTCTGCTGTCCGCAGCTCTGGCCTGCATGTTCACCGGAATCACAGAGCCCCTGGAGTTTTCCTTCCTGTTCGTAGCGCCGGCCCTGTTCGCCGTACAGGTAATCCTGGCCGGTTCCGCCTACATGATTGCCCATATGCTGAACGTTGCCGTAGGTCTGACCTTCTCCGGCGGCTTCCTGGATCTGTTTCTGTTCGGAATCTTGCAGGGAAATGAGAAGACAAGCTGGCTTCGCATCATCCCGGTGGGCATTATTTACTTCATCCTGTACTATGTGATCTTCACCTTCCTGATCAAGAAATTCGACTTCAAGACCCCGGGCCGTGAGGACGACGATGAGGAAACCAAACTGTATACAAAAGCAGATGTAAACGCGAAAAACGCGGCAAATAATACAACTTCCGGCACAACTTCCGCCGACCCGGTCAGCGAGACCATCACCAGAGGCCTGGGCGGCAAAGCCAACATCACCGGCGTAGACTGCTGCGCCACCAGACTGCGCCTTACTGTAGCAGATTCATCTAAAGTAAATGAGGCCCTGATTAAAACCACCGGATCCCGCGGCATCATCATCAAAGGCCAGGGCGTCCAGATCATCTACGGACCCCAGGTAACGGTTATCAAGGCAAAGCTGGAGACTTATCTGGAGACTGCGCCGGATATCTTCGAAGAGGAAACCGCGGCGGAGAGTACAGACACAGCATTCACCACAGAAGCTACAGAGGAAGCAGCAGCGCCCGCAGAAGAAAGTATCGTTTCCACCACCATCATTTCCAGCCCCATCACCGGATTGGCTACCGCTCTGGAGAACGTGCCGGATGAAGGCTTCGCAGGCAAAATGATGGGCGACGGCGCAGCCGTAACCCCCGAAGATGCCATCATCTGCGCACCGGAAGACGGCGAGGTAGTCTTCGTGTTCGACACAAAGCATGCCATCGGCTTCCAGACGGACAGCGGAGTAGCCCTGCTTCTCCACATCGGCATCGACACTGTAAATTTGAACGGAGAAGGCTTTGAAGTCTTCGTAGAAAACGGCCAGAAGGTCAAGAAAGGCGAACCGCTCATGAAGATCGACATCGACTTCCTGAAGAGCCACGCGCCTTCCCTCTGCTCCCCGGTACTCTGCACCGAGCTTGCCCCGAACCAGCGCATCCGCCAGATCGGCGACGGCGAGATCAAAGCAGGCGCTCCTCTCTTCGCAGTGGAGACCCTGGCATAACCCATTTATAATATATAAAAAAGCGATCCACCCCGTAGGATAATACGTTCTTTTTATTGAAAACGTATATCCCTGCCGGGACAGAAAAAATATCCCCCAGAGGGAACGTTAGCTCATTTTCCGTAGGGACGAGCAGGTTGGCAGCATCTGAAGGAGGCCCTGTTTGAGGGCCTCCTTCAGATGCGAATAAGCCGCCTGCGAGGAGTAGGAAAATGTGCGTGTTCCCGACGGGGGATATTTTTTCTGTCCCGGCAGTACACAACATGAAAAAAAATGCATCTCCCAGTTGAAAAAACACGATTTATGTTCTATAGTAATAATAATACGGAATTTTCTACACTAAAGTAACGCATCAAAGGGGAGATGAAAAAATGAACTTAAACTTAGCAGTCATATCCGGCGACGGCATTGGGCCGGAGGTCGTGCGGGAGGCAAGAAAAGTCCTTGACCGCATCGCAGAAAAATATGGACATGAGATTCATTACACAGATTTACTGATGGGCGGAGCATCCATCGACGTTCACGGCGTACCGCTCACCGACGAAACCATCGAAAGCGCCAAAAAGAGCGACGCAGTTCTCATGGGCTCCATCGGCGGCAACGCAGCCACCTCGCCCTGGTACAAGCTGCCGGCAGACCGTCGCCCCGAGGCAGGGCTTTTAAAGCTTCGTAAATCCTTAGGCCTGTTCGCAAATCTGCGCCCGGCTATCCTGTATAAAGAGCTCCAGGACGCCTGCCCGCTCCGCAAGGACATCAGCGACAAGGGCTTCGATCTGATGATCATGCGCGAGCTGACCGGAGGTCTCTACTTTGGAGCCAGAGAGACAAAAGAGGTAGACGGCGTCATGACTGCCATCGACACCCTGACCTATAACGAGCATGAAATCCGCCGTATCGCAAAGCGCGCCTTCGACATCGCGGGCAAGCGCAGAAGGAAAGTATGCAGTGTAGATAAAGCCAACGTGCTGGATTCTTCCAGACTCTGGAGAAAAGTCGTGGAAGAAGTGGCAAGGGAATACCCGGATATCGAGCTGACTCATATGCTGGTAGACAACTGCGCCATGCAGCTGGTCAAAGACCCGGCCCAGTTTGACGTCATCCTGACCGAGAATATGTTTGGTGATATCCTCTCCGATGAAGCCAGCATGGTAACCGGTTCCATCGGAATGCTGGCCAGTGCCAGCCTGAACGACACCAAATTCGGTCTTTACGAGCCAAGTGGCGGATCCGCCCCGGACATCGCGGGACAGAATATTGCGAACCCCATCGCAACCATCCTGTCCGCAGCTATGATGCTGCGTTACAGCTTCGACCTGGATAAAGAGGCAGACGCCATTGAGCAGGCCGTCCAGCAGGTACTGACAGAGGGGTACCGCACCGGAGACATTATGTCCGAAGGCTGCAAGAAGGTAGGAACCACAGAGATGGGCGACCTGATTGCAGAGAGAGTATAATACAGTATTTATTATAGAAGGAGAACGAAAAGATGAGAAGTGACGCAGTAAAAGAGGGTATGCAGCAGGCGCCCCACCGCAGTCTGTTTAACGCGCTGGGCCTGACAGAAGAAGAGATGAAGAAGCCGTTGGTCGGCATCGTGAGTTCCTATAATGAGATCGTACCGGGACATGTGAACCTGGATAAAATCGTAGAAGCCGTAAAGATTGGCGTTGCCATGGGCGGCGGTACTCCGATTGTATTTCCGGCTATCGCAGTCTGCGACGGCATCGCCATGGGGCATGTGGGCATGAAATACTCCCTGGTAACCCGTGACCTGATTGCCGATTCCACCGAGTGTATGGCTATGGCTCATCAGTTCGACGCCCTGGTTATGGTGCCGAACTGTGACAAGAATGTGCCGGGACTTCTGATGGCAGCAGCCCGTATCAATGTGCCGACCGTTTTCGTCAGCGGCGGCCCCATGCTGGCAGGTCATGTACACGGCCAGAAGCGTAGTCTTTCCAGCATGTTCGAGGCAGTGGGCTCCTACGCGGCAGGCACCATGACTGAGGAGGACGTAAAAGAGTTCGAGGCAAAGGTTTGTCCCACCTGCGGTTCCTGCTCCGGTATGTATACCGCCAACAGCATGAACTGTCTGACTGAGGCGCTGGGCATGGGCCTTCCGGGAAATGGAACCATTCCGGCTGTCTACTCCGAGCGAATCAAGCTTGCGAAGCACGCAGGCATGCAGGTCATGGAGCTGTGGAAAAAGAATATCCGTCCCCGTGACATTATGACAAAGGAAGCGTTCCTGAACGCCCTGACTGTGGATATGGCTCTGGGCTGCTCCACCAACAGTATGCTGCATCTTCCGGCCATCGCCCATGAGGCAGATGTGGATCTGAATATGGAGATTGCCAACGAGATGAGCGCCAAAACTCCGAACCTGTGCCACCTGGCGCCGGCAGGCCCCACTTACATGGAAGACCTGAACGAGGCAGGCGGCGTATACGCAGTTATGAACGAATTAAATAAGAAGAACCTGCTGAACACAGATCTGATTACCGTAACCGGCAAGACCGTCGGTGAAAACATTGCAGGCTGTATAAACCGTAACCCGGAGGTCATCCGACCCATTGACAATCCATACAGCGAGATCGGCGGTATCGCCGTTCTGAAGGGCAACCTGGCGCCGGATACCGGCGTGGTAAAGCGTTCCGCAGTGGTGCCGGAAATGATGGTCCATGAGGGACCGGCCCGCGTCTTCGACTGTGAGGAGGACGCTATCGCAGCTATCAAGGGCGGCAAGATCGTGGCAGGCGACGTGGTTGTTATCCGCTACGAGGGACCCAAGGGCGGCCCGGGCATGAGAGAGATGCTGAACCCGACTTCCGCCATCGCAGGTATGGGTCTGGGCTCCACGGTGGCACTGATTACCGATGGCCGTTTCAGCGGCGCGTCCAGAGGCGCGTCTATCGGACACGTATCTCCGGAAGCAGCCGTAGGCGGACCGATTGCCCTGGTAGAAGAGGGCGATCGTATCCTCATTGATATTCCGAACAACAAGCTGGAGGTTCTGGTATCTGACGAGGAACTGGCAGCCAGAAAGGCGAAATGGCAGCCGCGTGAGCCGAGGGTCACTACAGGCTATCTGGCGCGCTACGCGAAAATGGTAACCTCCGGAAACAGAGGAGCAATACTGGAGAAATAGTTTAGTCATGCGTTTGTATGGGCTAAACGTACCAGTTAATATGAATAAAGGGGAGAGCAAATATGGAACTGACAGGTTCACAGATCTTAGTAGAATGTCTCAAAGAGCAGGGCGTAGACACGGTTTTCGGTTACCCGGGCGGAGCCATTCTGAATGTATACGATGAATTATATAAGCACAGCGATGAGATTCGTCATATTCTGACCTCTCACGAGCAGGGCGCGTCCCATGCGGCGGACGGCTATGCCAGAGCCACCGGCAAGGTAGGCGTATGTCTGGCCACATCCGGCCCGGGTGCCACCAATCTGGTTACCGGTATCGCTACCGCGTACATGGATTCTGTACCCATAGTAGCCATTACCTGCAACGTGGGAAAAGGACTGTTGGGAAGAGATTCCTTCCAGGAGGTAGATATTTCCGGTATTACCATGCCGATTACCAAGCATAACTTTATTATTAAGGATGCAGAAGCACTGGCCCCGGCTCTTCGCAAGGCCTTCGATATCGCCAGAAGCGGACGTCCCGGTCCGGTCCTGGTGGACATCACCAAGAATGCCACCGCGGATAAGACCGACTATGAATATAAGAAGCCGGAAGAGCCCAAGCGCGTAACGGATACTATCAAAGATGAGGATATCGAAAAAGCCCTGGAAATGATTCGGGAGGCAGAGCGTCCGTTCATCTTTGTGGGCGGAGGTTCTGTTATCTCCGGCGCATCCGAAATGGTAAATATCTTTGCCCATAAGGTCAACGCTCCGGTCTGTGATTCCCTGATGGGAAAGGGCGCGTTCAACGGCACCGACCCGCTGTACACCGGCATGCTGGGTATGCACGGAACCAAGGCGTCCAATTTCGGCGTAGCCCACTGCGATCTGCTGATTACCCTGGGCGCGCGTTTCAGCGACCGTGTCACCGGCGACACCAGCCGATTTGCAAAGAAAGCAAAGATTCTCCAGATCGACATCGATCCGGCGGAGATCAACAAGAATGTCCTGGTAAGCGGCAGCGTCATCGGCGATGTGAAATCCGTGCTGGAAATCCTGAACGCGAAGCTTCCGGATATGAAGCATGACGCATGGATAGAAGAGGTAGAAGCCCTGAAGAATAAATATCCGCTGAAATTTGACGACGACCGTCTGACAGGCCCCTATGTGGTAGAAGAATTGTACCGCGTAACAAAGGGCGACGCCATTATCACCACCGAGGTTGGTCAGAACCAGATGTGGGCGGCACAGTATTATAAGTACAAGGGGCCGAGAACCTTCCTGACCTCGGGAGGACTGGGAACCATGGGCTATGGCCTGGGAGCCGGCATCGGAGCCAAGATTGGCTGCCCGGAAAAAACGGTAGTCAATGTGGCAGGCGACGGCTGCTTCCGCATGAATATGAATGAAATTGCGACGGCAGCCCGCTATCAGGTACCGATCATCGAGTTAGTACTGAATAACCATGTGCTGGGTATGGTACGTCAGTGGCAGACCCTGTACTATGGACAGCGCTATTCCGCCACCGTCTTAAACGATCAGGTGGATTTCGTAAAGCTGGCAGAGGCCATGGGCGCAGTCGGTATGCGTGTGACAAAGAAGGAAGAAGTCGCTCCGGCGCTGGAGAAGGCCATTGCCATGGGCCGTCCGGTGGTGCTGGAGTGTGTCATCGACAGTGATGACAAGGTGTTCCCGATGATGTCTCCGGGAGCCCCGCTGGAGGATACCTTTGATGCGGACGATTTAAATCAGAAGTAAGACATCAAAAAAACGAGTGGAGTAAAAAGTGAAAAAATGATAGCGGTAATAAAACGGATACGCTGGTATCTCTGGGTGTTAATTGTTCTTGTGGTGGCATACGTGGGAGTTTCCATTTATTTTATGGAACATTTCTTTACGGGTACCGAGGTCAACGGAGTGAACGCGGATCTGTATACAGTGAAACAGGTGAACGAGCTGCTGCTTTCTCAGGCAAACGCTTACACATTAACCATTACGGAGCGGGGCGGCGACACCGTCACCCTGACCCCGGAAAAGCTTGGCATGAGCTTCTCTGAGGGCGATACCGTCCGGACGCTGAAGCGGAAGCAGAACGGTTTTCTATGGCCCAGAATGTTCTGGCAGAAGGATCTGTACCAGATTGGACCGGAGATCAGCTACGATGAGGATGCCTTTGATGCTGCAGTGAATTCCTGCATGAAAAAGGGCGCTTCTCCGGAAAATGCCTGGGTGGAAATGACGGAGGATGGCTACAAGATACATAAAGAGGAGCAGGGTGCCGAGCTTGATTGGGAAGCCTTAAGCGGCCAGATCCGCATTGCTTCCGAAAGCCTGATAGAGACCCTTGATCTGGATGAGGCAGGCTGCTATGTGGAGCCTCAGATTACTACAGAATCAGAAGAAATTACATCGCTGACAGCACAGCTTGATGAATGGCTGGGAGCGTCTGTCACTTATACCTTTGGAAAACAGAGTGATGTGGTGGACAAATCCGTTATCAGCGGTTTTATTACCATTGATGATGATTACAAGGCAACACTTTCGGAGCAGGCTGTGACCGATTGGGTGACGGAGCTTGCAAAGGAGCGCGACACCTACAAGCAGGCCCGCAGCTTCAACAGTACGCTGCGCGGTACCATTACGGTAAAGGGTGGCAATTACGGCTGGCAGATTGATAAAGCGACCGAGAGCGCAGCACTTCTCGCTTCTATTGAAAAGGGTGAGACTGTCACAAAGGAGCCGGCGTACAGTCATAAGGGAAATACCTGGGATGGACCCAACGGCGACATCGGAAGCACCTATATCGAGGTAGATATGGGAGCGCAGCATATGTGGTGCTATAAAAATGGTACCCTGGTGGTTGATACCGATGTGGTAACCGGCAATATCAGCCGTGGTTACAATACGCCGGCTATCGTGTCCCAGATCCAGTATAAGACCCGTAACGCAGTGCTGAAGGGCGATAACTACCGTACGCCGGTAAATTACTGGATGCCCTTCTACGGCAATTACGGAATCCATGACGCGTACTGGCGTGCCGAGTTTGGCGGAGAGGTCTATCTGACCAATGGCTCCCATGGCTGTGTCAATACACCACCGGCAGCTATGGCGCAGGTATATGCCAATATGGAAACCGGAACGCCGGTAGTACTGTATTACTAAAAAACATTGACAACAGTTTAACAGAGTAATAGAATAAAGGAAATTATAACACATACGTAAAGGCCCGGCGATAGTCAGGAAGTTCTGAATTATCTGCCGGGCCATGAGTGAAAACGGGAGGAATGAAAACATGAGTCGTGTGTACAATTTTTCAGCAGGACCGGCCGTAATGCCGGAAGAAGTTTTACGCGAGGCAGCAGATGAGATGCTGGACTACAAGGGAACGGGAATGTCTGTGATGGAGATGTCACACCGATCCAAGGCTTTCGAGAATATCATCAATGAGGCAGAACAGGATCTGCGCGATTTGATGCAGATCCCGGACAATTACAAGGTGCTGTTCATGCAGGGCGGCGCGCATTTGCAGTTCGCGGCGATTCCCATGAACCTGATGAAAAATAAGGTGGCGGATTACATCATTACCGGACAGTGGGCAAAGAAAGCATTGAAAGAGGCGCAGATCTACGGACAGGCAAACGCTATCGCGTCATCCGAGGATAAAACCTTCTCTTATATTCCGGATTGCTCCGATCTGCCGATCAGCCCGGACGCAGATTATGTATATATCTGCGAGAACAACACCATCTACGGAACCAAGTTCCATACCCTGCCGGATACCAAGGGCAAGACTCTGGTATCTGATATTTCCTCCTGTTTCTTATCCGAGCCGGTAGACGTAAGCAAATATGGTCTGATCTACGGCGGCGTACAGAAAAATGTGGGTCCCGCAGGCATGGCCATCGTCATCATCCGGGAGGATTTGATTACCGAGGATGTGCTTCCGTACACGCCGACTTATATGAAGTACAAGATCCATGCGGATGCCAATTCTCTTTACAACACTCCGAACTGCTACTGCATCTACATGTGCGGCAAGGTTTTCAAATGGCTGAAGAAGCAGGGCGGTCTGGAAGTGATGAAGGCGAGAAATGAAGAAAAGGCAAAGGTTCTCTATGACTTCCTGGATTCCAGTAAGCTGTTCAAGGGCACGGTCCGCAAAGAAGACCGTTCTATTATGAATGTACCGTTTGTAACCGGTGACAAGGATCTGGACGCCAAATTTATCAAGGAGGCCACCGAGGCAGGCTTTGTGAACCTGAAGGGTCACAGAACCGTTGGCGGCATGCGCGCAAGCATCTACAATGCTATGCCGATCGAGGGCGTCAAGGCTCTGGTAGAGTTTATGAAGAAGTTTGAGGAGGAAAACTAAGCCATGTATCAGTACAAATGCATGAATCAGATCGCGCAGTTCGGTCTGAATCATTTCACAGAGGATTATAAGCAGACCGAGAATATGGAGGAGGCGGACGCACTGCTGGTCAGAAGCGCGGCGCTTCATGAGGTAGAATTCCCGGAAAATCTGAAGGCTATTGCCCGTGCAGGAGCCGGTGTAAATAACATTCCGCTTACCAAATGTGCGGATCAGGGTATCGTTGTATTCAATACACCGGGAGCCAATGCCAACGGCGTTAAGGAGCTGGTACTGGCAGGTATGCTGCTGGCAGCCAGAGATATCGTGGGCGGCGTCAACTGGGTGCAGTCCGAGCGTATGAACGAGGATATCAGTAAGCTTGCGGAAAAGCAGAAGAAGCAGTTTGCAGGCCATGAGATTCAGGGCAAGAAGCTGGGTATCATCGGTCTTGGCGCCATCGGCGTGCAGGTGGCAAACGCAGCCACACATCTTGGCATGGAAGTACTGGGCTATGACCCGTATATCTCCGTAGAGGCAGCCTGGAATCTGTCCCGCAATATCCGTCACATTACCAATGTGGACGATATCTATAAAGAGTGTGATTACATCACCATTCATGTGCCGCTTCTGGACAGCACAAAGGGTATGATCAATGCAGAGGCCATCGAGAAGATGAAGGACGGCGTAGTAGTTCTGAACTATGCCCGGGATCTTCTGGTAGACGAGAAGGCTATGGTGGACGCGCTGAAGAAGGGAAAAGTAGCCCGCTATATGACTGATTTCCCGAACACCACCACCGCAGGCGCGAAGGGTATGATCGTAACCCCACATCTGGGCGCTTCCACGGAGGAAGCAGAGGAGAACTGTGCGCGTATGGCGGTGAAGGAAGTTCGCTGCTATCTGGAGCACGGCAACATTCAGCACTCCGTCAACTATCCGGACTGCGACATGGGTATCCCTAGTTATCCGGCGCGTGTGGCTATCTGCCATAAGAATGTCAAAAATATGCTGAGCCAGTTCACTACCATTCTCGGCGACGCCAACTACAATATCGGCAATATGACCAATAAGAGCCGCGGTGACTACGCGTACTCCATGTTCGATCTGGAAAGTCCGGCAAGCCCGGAGCTTATCGAGAAGCTTGAAGCCGTAGACGGCGTTCTGAAAGTGCGGGTGATCTGCTAATGGCAGAGATCAGAACTTTTCGCGGCATCCGGCCCGCAGCCGGAAAAGAGGCAGATATCGCGGCGCTTCCCTATGATGTATACAATCGGGAAGAGGCAAGAAAGGCCGTAGAGGGAAAGCCCCTGACCTTCCTTCGTATCGACCGCGCGGAGACGCAGCTTTCCGAAGAGACAGATATCTATGCACCGGAGGTGTATCAGAAAGCAAAAGAGCTGCTCTGGGGCATGGTAGAGAACGGTGATTTCGTGCAGGACGACAAGCCCTGTTATTATCTCTATGAGCTGACCATGAACGGCCGCAGTCAGACCGGCATTGTGGCCTGCGCTTCCATTGACGATTATCTGAACGGTATGATCAAGAAGCATGAGAATACCCGTCGGGAGAAGGAAGAAGATCGTGTGCGTCACGTGGACATCTGCGACGCCCAGACCGGCCCGATTTTCCTGGCTTACCGGAATCAGGAGAACCTGAAAAAAATTGTGGCGGACGTAAAGACGGGCGCGGCTCTGTTTGACTTCACCTCGGAGGACGGGATCCGTCATCGAGGCTGGAAGATAGCGGATACAGAGAAAATCAGCGCCATCTATGAGGCCTTTCATCAGATGAACGCCCTCTATATCGCTGACGGCCATCACCGGGCGGCTTCCGCTGTGCGTGTGGGCGTAAAGCGTCGGGAGGAGCATCCGGGCTATACCGGCGAGGAGGAGTTTAACTACTTCCTGTCCGTGATTTTTCCGGACGACGAGTTGATGATTATGGATTACAACCGTGTGGTCCGCGAACTGAACGGCCTGACGCCGGAGGAATTTTTAAGCGGGATCAAAAAGGTCTTTGATGTGGAGAAGCTGGACAAGGCAGAGCATCCGAAGAGGAAAGGACAGGTGACTCTGTTCCTGGAGGACAAATGGTATCTGCTGACCCTGAAGCCGGAATATGAGAACTGTGATCCGGTGGAGGGTCTGGATGTATCCATTCTGCAGAAGCAAATTCTGGAGCCGGTTCTGGGCATTCAGGATCCGAAGACAGACAAGCGCATTGACTTTGTCGGCGGAATTCGCGGACTTTCCGAGCTGGAGCGCCGGGTACATACAGATATGAAGGTGGCCTTTGCCATGTATCCGACTTCCATAGGAGAATTATTTGCAGTGGCGGACGCCGGACTGCTGATGCCGCCTAAATCTACCTGGTTTGAGCCAAAGCTCCGCAGCGGATTATTTATCCATGCATTAAAATAAAAGGCTCAGAGGGCTTCTGAATTTCTGAATTTACAATAAGCACTTGCAATATATGGAAAAATGCTCTATAATAGGCGCTGTTAGAATTTTGGAAGTAAAAGTCAGAGGAGGATTATGATGGCTGCTAAGAAAACAACACAGACAACGAAAAAGGCAGAAGACGTAAAGATAAACGCTCCGGTAAAGACAGCAGAGACAGTAAAGACAGTAAAGACAGAGACAGCAGCTCCGGCAGTTAAGGCAGAAGTAAAAGAGACTGTAAAAGAAGCACCGAAGGCAGAGGTAAAAACAGAGGCTGTAAAGGCTGAGGCACCGAAGGCTGAGAAGAAGGCAGAAGTAAAGGCAGAGCCGAAGAAGCGCGGACCGAAGCCGAAGGCTGAGAAGAAGGAAGCCGTACAGAATGTATATGTGCAGTTTGCAGGTAAGGAGATCCTGACTGCAGATCTGGCAGCACAGGTAACCGAGAAGTGGGTAGCACTGGGACACCGTGCATCCTCCATCAAGGAGCTGAACCTGTATGTAAAGCCGGAAGACAACGCAGCATACTATGTCATCAACGGCAAAGAGAGCGGAAAGATCGAACTGTAATTTACACCGGATAAAATATATGCGATACGAGGAAAGAGTCAGTCCAGCATGGACGGGCTCTTTTTTTACCATCGCACGTTCGCCCTGTAAAAGCATATGTCCGTCCTGGATACAACTTTTTTATAAAATCCTCTTGCTATTCGATTTTAAACGTGCTATACTAAAGCCCATATTAAAAACCACGCACAAATGTCTTTGCAGGACGAACAAAAGGGTATGAATTGTCGGTGACAGCCGAAGCGTGGACAGAGGAGGAAAAAAGTTATGAAGAAGCGTGCATTATCAGTATTACTTGCGGCGGCTATGGTCAGCACCATGCTGGCAGGATGCTCCGGCGGAAGCTCTGACAGCAGTTCCGCAAGCGCCGACGCATCTGCCACAGACGGAAATGTGGTAAAGATTGGTGTATATGAGCCGGCGTCCGGAGACAACGGAGCAGGCGGAAAGCAGGAAACCTTAGGTATCCAGTATGCCAACTATGTAACTCCGACGGTAGAAATTGGTGGTACTGAGTATACGGTACAGCTTGACATTGTGGACAATGAGTCTTCCAACGATAAAGGACCTTCCGCAGCGGCTACTCTGGTGAGCGACAAGGTATCCGTAGTACTTGGTTCCTACGGATCCGGTGTTTCCATCGCAGCTTCTGACGTATTCAAGGAGGCAGGAATCCCGGCCATCGGCGTTACCTGCACCAACCCGCAGGTTACCGAGGGCAACACCCATTACTTCCGTATCTGCTTTCTGGATCCCTTCCAGGGGACGGTTCACGCGAACTTCGCCAAAGACAAATTTAACGCAAAGAAAGCATACGTCCTGACCAAGCTTGGCGACGACTATTCCACAGGACTTGGTTACTACTTCACACAGGCCTTTGAGGCGCTGGGCGGAGAGGTTGTAGCTGAGACCTTCCAGGAAGGAAACAGCGACTTTACCTCTTACATTACATCTGCAAAGAAGGCAGGAGCCGACGTATTCTTTGCTCCCAGCTCTACCGAGGCAGCAGCCCTGATTATCGAGCAGGCAGCCGCACAGGGACTGGAAATGCCGATTCTTTCCACAGATACCTGGGATTCCAATGTCATTCTGAATGCAGCAAAGGGTAAAGACCTTCAGATTTATGTAACTACCTTCTACCAGGAGGGCGCAAATCAGGAGTTCGATGCAGGCATCAAGGACTGGATTAACAGCGATTCCACCGCAAAGGCAAATAACGGTGGTGACGATACGGTATCCGGTCTGACCGTTATGGGCTATGACGCTTACTACACTGCACTGGAGGCTCTGAAGGCAGCAGGCTCTACCGACCCGGCAGCAGTGAACGAGGCGCTCTGGAACGTGGACTACACCGGCGTAACCGGACACATCACCTTCAATGAGACTGGTGACGCGAACCGTGATACCGCTTACATCAAGCAGGCGAACACCGAGACAGGCGCATGGGAGTTCGTAGCAGAACAGAGTGTAAGCAAGTAATTTAAAAGAAAAGGCTGAAAAGCTTTGGTGGCGGGAGCGCTGATGCGCGCTCCCGCCATACCCATGTTTTCAGCCTGGTTTTTTGGAGGTTATTGTATGGAATGGATTAACCAGAACCTGCCCTACTTGATGGCAGGCATTTCCGTAGGCGGACAGTATGCGCTGATTGCCATCGGCTATACCATGGTCTACGGAATTTTGAGACTGATTAACTTCGCTCACGGCGATATTTTCATGGTGGCAGGTCTGATTATGGTATATGCCATGACGGTCATGCCTATCTATGTGGCGATTCCGCTGATGATTGTTCTGACGGTGCTTCTGGGCTTTACCGTGGAGCGTGTGGCTTATAAGCCGCTTCGAAGCGCTCCGAGAATGTCCATCATGATTTCCGCCATCGGTGTGTCCTATCTGCTGCAGAATCTGGCGCTTTATGTGACCGGAGGTCTGTCCCAGCAGTATCCGGCCATTCCCTGGCTCAGTGATACCATCAGCGTCTTCGGCGCAACCACCAAGCGCGTGACAGTCATCACTCCGGTTCTGACTATTGTGCTGGTGCTGGCTCTGGTAGCCCTGATCAAATACACCAAGATCGGTATGGCCATGCGCGCGGCTTCCCGTGATTTTGAAACTTCCCAGCTGATGGGAATTAAGATTAATTCCGTTATCAGCATGACCTTTATCATCGGAAGCTTTCTGGCGGCCATCGGAAGTATGCTGTTCTTCACCAACTACACCGGCGTCACTCCGACCGCAGGCGCAATGCCCGGTCTGAAGGCCTTTGTCGCAGCCGTATTCGGCGGCATCGGCTCCATTCCGGGCGCGGTCATCGGCGCATTTATTATCGGTATCTGTGAAAATATCATCAAGGGTCTGGGCTGGACTACCTTTTCTGACGCGTTCACCTTTGCCCTGTTGATTGTCATTCTCATTGCAAAGCCCACGGGTCTGTTCGGTGAGAAAGTCATTGATAAAGTATAAGGAGGCGTTCGGTCATGAAAAAACAGACAAAGGTCATGTGGAACGTCGGCCTGATCGGAGGACTTCTCCTTCTGCTCTTTGTACTGGAGCAGATCCTGCCGTCTGGTTCCATGTTGTTTACAGTATTGAAAAAGGGCGCGATTTACGCGCTGGTGGCAGTGTCCATGAACCTGCTGAACGGCTTCACCGGCCTGTTTTCCTTAGGTCAGGCGGGCTTTATGCTGCTGGGCGCTTATACATACGGTATCCTGACGATTCCGGTGGAATCCAGGGCCAGCGTCTATCAGTATTTTGACGGCGGTATCGTACAGTTTGCCATTCCGGTACCCCTGGCCCTGATTGCGGGCGGTATCGTGGCTGCGATCTTCGCTTACCTCATCGGTCTGCCGGTACTGCGTCTGAAGAGCGATTATCTGGCTATCGCGACTCTGGGCTTTGCGGAGATCATCCGTGCGGTATTCCAGTGGGATAAGCTGGGCCCGCTGACCAACGGCTCCAACCTGCTCCGAAATTTCCCGGCCTTCAAGTCCGTGCTGTATCCGTTCGTGGTATCTGGCATCTGTATCGCCATTATCGTGATGCTGATTAACTCTACCTATGGCCGTGCGTTCAAGGCCATCCGTGATGATGAAATCGCTGCGGAGGCCATGGGTATCAATCTGGCCCATCATAAGCGTCTGGCGTTTGTCATCAGCTCCTTCTTCGCGGGTATCTCCGGAGGACTGCTGGCCATGTATCAGACTACCATTCAGGCGTCCATGTTCAAGTCTGCGATGACCTATGAGATTTTGCTGATTGTGGTCATCGGCGGTATCGGTTCCGTAACCGGAAGCTGCATCAGCTCCTTCCTGTTCATCGCCTGCTCCGAGTGGTGGCTGCGTTTCCTGGACAATGACAACCTATACATCGGAAGCTTCCATGTGCCCTTCTTACGCGCCGGCTTCCGTAAGGTGGTTTTCGCGGTCATCATCATGTGCGTCGTGCTGTTCTACCGCAAGGGTATCATGGGCGACAAAGAATTTTCGATCGAAGGAATCGCGAATTTCTTCCGTAATCGATTTAAGAAAAAGAAAGTAACGGAAGGAGGCGCTTCCAAATGAGTACGGAAAATGTACTGAAGGTAGAGAATATCACCATGCAGTTTGGCGGTGTCATTGCCGTGGACAATATGAATCTGGAGATCAACAAGGGGGAAATCGTGTCCCTCATCGGCCCCAACGGAGCCGGTAAGACCACGGCCTTCAATGTGATCACAGGCGTATACGCGCCCAGCAACGGCGCCATTTACTATAAGGGCAATAAAATTGTACAGAACCATCCGCAGGGTAAGATGAAGAAGCTGTACCGGGGTGAGAATCCGGCCATGTATACAGGTCAGCATGTGCTGGCTCCCACGCCGGATAAAATTACAAGACTTGGTATCGCCAGAACTTTTCAGAATATCCGTCTGTTCAAGAGCCAGACCGTATTCGACAACATCCTGATAGCCAAGCATATGCTGCGCACCAGCAATATTTTTACGGCCACCTTCCACCTGAATGGAAAGGAAGAGGCGAAGATGCGAGAGGAGACGGAACGGCTTCTGGAGATCGTGGGCCTGACTGATGTGAGAAATGAGCTGGCGACCTCTCTGCCCTATGGCAAGCAGCGTCATCTGGAGATCGCCCGTGCCCTGGCCACCAAGCCGGAGCTTCTGCTTCTGGACGAACCGGCGGCTGGTATGAACCCCCAGGAGACCCTGGAGCTGACGGAGTTCATTGATAAGATCCGCAGGCAGTTTGACCTGACGGTCTTTATGATTGAGCATCATATGGATCTGGTTATGGAGATTTCCGACCGCATCTACGTGCTGGATTTTGGAAAGCCCATCGCGGAGGGTACCCCGGAGGAGATCCGGAACAATCCGAAGGTTATCGAAGCTTATCTGGGAGGTGCGGACGATGAGTAATATTCTGGAAGTCAAAGATTTGAACGTATCCTACGGCGGCATCAAGGCCGTGAAGGATATCAGCTTCGCCGTGCCAAAGGGCGAGGTCGTGACCCTGATTGGAGCCAATGGCGCGGGCAAAAGCTCTACCCTTCGTTCTATCGTGGGCCTGGTGAAGCCGGAGAGCGGCAGTATTCTCCTGAAGGGAGAGGAGCTGGCTGGCATGCCCACGGAGCAGATTGTAACCAAGGGAATTACCCTGGTACCTGAGGGACGCCGGGTGTTCCCGGATATGACCGTAGCCGAGAACCTGAAAATCGGCGCTTATATGCGAAAGGATTCTCTGGACGAGGATATGAACTGGGTCTATGATCTGTTTCCCCGCTTGAAGGAACGTTCCTGGCAGCTGGCCGGAACCCTGTCCGGCGGCGAGCAGCAGATGCTGGCCATCGGTCGCGCGCTGATGTCGAGACCGGAGATTATCATGATGGATGAGCCGTCCCTGGGACTGGCCCCCATCATTGTAAAAGGCGTATTTGATATTATCCGGGAGATCAATAAGCAGGGCGTGACCATCCTCCTGGTAGAGCAGAATGCGAACATGGCCCTGAAGGCCGCAAACCTGGGCTATGTCATGGAGACCGGCCGCATTACCCTGAGCGGAACCGGAGCCGAGCTTCTGGAAAATGAAGCAGTGAAGGCGGCGTATCTGGGAAAAGCAAAGAAGTAAAAAGGACGTTAAAAGGGATCATAAGCGTAAATTATAAATAATCATAATTTATAGAAAGAAATCCATTTACTTTTTGAGAAAAACAAGGTATACTAAACGTCGGTGCAGAGCGTCTGCACTGACGTTATTTAATTTTCAGTATTTAAACCTAATGGAGGGATACAAGCTATGGTAAAAGCAATCGTAGGCGCCAACTGGGGTGACGAGGGAAAGGGCAAGATCACAGACATGCTTGCTCAGGAGTCTGACATCATCGTCCGTTTTCAGGGCGGTGCAAACGCAGGCCACACAATCGTAAACAATTACGGAAAGTTCGCGCTGCACAGCCTGCCGTCTGGTGTATTTTACAATCATACCACCAGCATCATTGGAAATGGAGTCGCACTGAATATTCCGGTTCTGTTTAACGAGATTCAGAGCATCGTGGAGAAGGGAGTTCCGACCCCGAAGATTCTGGTATCCGACCGTGCGCAGATTGTGATGTCCTATCATATCCTGTTTGACCAGTGCGAGGAGGAACGTCTGGGAGGAAAAGCCTTTGGTTCCACCAAGTCCGGTATCGCGCCCTTCTATTCTGATAAATATGCAAAGGTTGGCTTCCAGGTCAGCGAGCTGTTCGCGGACGAGGCTTATCTGCGTGACAAGATCGCCAATGTCTGCGTAAAGAAAAATGTGGTTCTGGAGAACCTGTATCATAAGCCAGCACTGGATGAGGACAAGCTCTATGAGGAGCTGATGGAATATAAGAAGATGGTAGAGCCGTACGTATGCGACGTATCTAAATATCTGTGGGACGCCATCCACGAGGACAAGAACATTCTTCTGGAGGGCCAGCTGGGCTCCATGAAGGATCCGGATCACGGCATCTACCCGATGGTTACTTCTTCCTCTACTCTGGCTGCATACGGCGCTATCGGCGCAGGTATCCCGCCTTATGAGATCAAAGAGATTATCGTAGTCAGCAAGGCATACTCCAGCGCTGTAGGCGCAGGCGCGTTCGTCAGCGAGATCTTCGGCGACGAGGCAGACGAACTGAGACGCAGAGGCGGCGACGGCGGAGAGTTCGGCGCTACCACAGGCCGTCCCAGAAGAATGGGCTGGTATGACTGTGTAGCTTCCAAGTACGGCTGCCGTATCCAGGGCGCTACCGGCGTAGCATTTACCGTTCTGGACGTTCTGGGCTATCTGGATGAGATTCCGGTGTGCGTGGGCTATGAGATCGACGGAAAGGTTACTACAGATTTCCCGACCACACACCTTCTTGAGAAGGCAAAGCCCGTATACGAGGTACTGCCGGGCTGGAAATGCGACATCCGCGGCATCAAGAAGTACGAGGATCTGCCGGAGAACTGCCGTAAGTATGTGGAGTTTATCGAGAAGCATATCGAGTGTCCGATCACCATGGTTTCCAACGGACCGGGACGCGACGATATCATTTTTCGCAATAAATAAGGTGCGTTATGATTGATACAGTTATTTTTGATATTGGTAAAGTCCTGATGGATTACAGCTGGGATCAGTATCTGCATGGAATCGTGCCGGATGAGATCCCATACAGAACGCTGGAGGAAGCAGTGTTTCTGAACCCCTGTTGGGAAGAGCATGACAAGGGTCTGATGACAGAGGAAGAGGAGCTGTGGGATTTTATATCCAACGCGCCGGATTATGAGCCGGAGATTCGTGCTGTCTATGAGAATCTGGGACAGTGTACCTGGAGCTTTTCCTATGCGAACGCATGGATCGGAGAACTGAAGGCCCGGGGTCTGAAGGTATATGCCCTGTCGAACTGGCAGAAGCGGATCTTTGAACAGAATGAGGAGACCATGATGGGATTTTTAGGACAGATGGATGGATATCATCTTTCCTATCGAACCCATAAGAATAAGCCGGATCCGGAGGCGTTTACAGGCCTTTTTGAGGCTTACGGCATCATTCCGGAGCAGGCCGTGTTCATCGACGACAACGCGGTCAATATCGAAGCAGCGAGAAAGCTGGGGCTTCACGCTATCCGCTTCGTGTCTTATGAGCAGGCGAAAGAAGAACTGAATACATTTCTGTAAAAGTGAAGGCCCGCACGGAACAACGTGCGGGCCTTCTTTCGGCTTTTTACTTTTTCAGATACCGGGCCAGCATGATGCAGGCGTAGATGAAAACAGGTACAAAAATCGTGCATACAATCGAGGCCTTCAGCCAGAGCTTCCCGGCGGTGGGGTCCACGAACGCGAATACCAGGGCCATCAGATACATGCCCGTCAGCAGGATTACGCCGATGAGGGCCAGAATCCGTTTACATTTATTGTCTTTCATAGCAGTTTTTCTATAGAAGAATCCTTTCTGTCTTAGTTCCGGGATGCTGGTTTTCAGTTTCCCTCTCTTTTATTTATCACAAAAAAGAAAAAAGCGCAAATACTTTGTATAAAAGAATGAGGTAGGGATATACTAACATCAGACAAAAGAGAAACGAATTACTTATATCCTCCCCTTTAGCAGATCACCCCGAAGCGCCAGGAACGCTTCGGGGTGATTTCGTCTGCGTACCGGAAAAGGAAAGGACAGATTTGGGCCGGAACATGGCCCGGAATACAAAATACAGCTTGATTTTTAATATCTGTCCTGCTATATTTAAAAGATAGAAATGTTTTAAGCAAAGGATGGAGATTAAATTATGGCATTACTGAAACAGTGGCGCGATATGGCCTACGATGAGAAAGCAAATAAGGGTGACATCCAGAGATTCTGGGCGAACTATTTCAATATTGAGAAGGGCATCTACGAGCAGCTTCTTGCAGATCCGGATACCGAAGTAAAGGGAACGGTAAAGGAACTGGCTGAGAAGTACGGTCAGAGCGTGATGACCATGACAGGCTTCCTGGATGGTATCAACGACAGCCTGGTAGAGCCGAACCCCATCGAGGAGATGGAGGAGGACACCGTCGTATCTTTGAAGTTTGATAAAGAGAAGCTTTACAAGAACATGGTAGACGCGAAAGCAGACTGGCTCTACGAGCTGCCCCAGTGGAAAGAGATTTTCTCTGAGGAGAAGCTGCACGAGCTGTATCTGGAGCAGAAGAAGTCTAATACTATCGTAAAGGGACCGAAGATCGGCCGCAACGATCCCTGCCCCTGCGGCAGCGGAAAGAAGTACAAAAAGTGCTGCGGAAAGAACGCGTAAGCGGCT